>Ga0180009_10005604_pt1 | contig 13434 bp, 9 predicted proteins | sample OS_PC_MetaG_FD_123537 | JGI IMG/M metagenome (GOLD analysis project Ga0180009, IMG submission 123537) | Groundwater microbial communities from the Aspo Hard Rock Laboratory (HRL) deep subsurface site, Sweden - OS_PC_MetaG | ecosystem: Environmental > Aquatic > Deep subsurface > Groundwater... | reverse complement strand
ATGTTGAGTACACGAGTGTACATGAAATCGCTCGCGCCTTGCTCGTTGAGTGCGAGCACTTCGTCGCTGGGGTCTTTTCCCGGGCCGAGATCACCGAGATCTCCCTCGACGGTGAGCAAAAGCGCGTGGTCGTCCAGGACGAGGGCGTCTTCGAGGCGCCCGCCGTCGTGTTGGCCGCCGGGGGGCGCTCACGGACCCTCGGTTTGGAGAGCGAAGCCCGCTTCGCCGGGCGCGGCATCTCCTATTGCGCCACTTGCGACGGGGACTTCTTCACGGACCAGGAGATCGTCGTGGTGGGAGGCGGCAACTCGGCCCTCGAAGAGGCCGTCTCCCTCACCAAGTACGCCTCCAAGGTCACCGTGCTGCATCTCCTCGACGAGTTCCAGGCGCACCCCTGGGCCGTCGCCGAGGCCGAGAAACACCCCAAGGTCGCGCTGTACACCGGGCATGAAATCCAGCGCTTCGAGGGCAAGGATCGGCTCGAGCAGGTGGTGGCCCGGGACCTCCACACCGGCGTCGAGCGTGTCATCCCGGCCACGGGAGCCTTTGTCTTCATCGGCTACGTGCCGGCGACCGAGGAGCTCCGTGGCATCGTCGACATGAACGCCCGCGGGGAGATTATCGCCGACGAGGAGCTACAGACCAGCCTCTCCGGGGTCTATGTGGCGGGCGACGCGCGTGAGAAGCGCTACCGCCAGATCACCACGGCCGTGGCCGACGGCACCATCGCCGCCCTGTCAGCCATCGAGTTTCTGAACGAGAGGCAGCGCCGCCAGCTTTCCCCCCACCCCGTCCACCCAGCGGGGCCCCTCGCCCCGCCCGAGCCAGGCGCAGAGTCGCTGGCTTTGGCGATCTAGTTCCAACGATCAGCGACATCGCCGCCGCCGCCGCCAGAGCCCCAGGAGCAGTAACGACAAGACCAGTGGAACCGAGCCGGATCCGGAGCCGTTGGTCTGGCAGCCGCAGCCGCCCTTCTTGGCGCTCGGGGTGGTGCAGTCGTTGTCCGTGGCGGGATCGCAGCCGTCAGGACAGCAACCGTCGTCGTCCGCGCAGGCGCTGACGGGAGCTGTGGTGCAGGTGGCGTCGCAGGTGGCGGCGCTGCCCACCAGGGTGCCCACGGTGCAGGCGTCGCCGTCGTCGCAGGTCGTGGGGCAGCTCCCGGGCGGATCGCAGGTTTCGCCGGGATCCAGCACGCCATTGCCGCAGGTATCCGAGCAGTCGGAGTCCACGCTGGTGTCGCACCCGGGGGCGCAGCAGCCGTCGCCGTCGTGACACTCGGAGATGGGCGCGTTGCTGCAGTCGGCGTTGCAGTTGGCGGCGCTGCCCGTGAGCGTGTCCATGGTGCAGCTGTCGCTGTCATCGCAGGTCGTGGGACAGCTGCTGGGCGGATCGCAGGTCTCACCCGGGTCCACGGTGCCGTCTCCGCAGCTCGCCGAGCAGTCGTCGTCCACGCTGGCGTCACAGCCGGCGGGGCAGCACCCGTCCGCGTCGGTGCAGGACGAGATGGGCGCGAAGCTACACGCGGCGTTGCAGTTGGCGGCGCTGCCCGTGAGCGTGTCCGTGGTGCAGCTATTCCCGTCGTCGCAGCTCGTGGGGCAGCTCGCCGGCGGGTCGCAGGTCTCGCCCGCCTCCACAATGCTGTTGCCGCACACAGAGGTGCTGTTGACGGTCACGCTGCCGCTGTCAGAGTCCATATCCACGGGGGCGCTGCGGCCGTAGGCCTGCCACAGAGCCAACATGTAAGCGGCGCGACTCTGCGTGGGGGTGCCCGTGGTGCGGTTGATGCAGTCGTTGGGGAACCCGTTCGCGGAGGCCTGGGCGTCCAGGAACTCCACATAGTCTTTGCTCGTGGTCTGATACCTGAGCGTCGCCACCACGCTGATGGGCCCGGGCGTTCCGGCGGGTACGGGGATCGTGTAGTCCGTGTCGTCGAAGTTCACCAGGATCCCGGAGCCCGGCGTGGTTTCGGGGTAGAAGTATCCCACCGGTTGGGTCTCCACGTCCGAGCCTCCCGTGAAGCCCTGCGGTGGGATCCGGTTGTCCTTGTGAACGCAGTCGTTGAGAACGAAGTGGAACATGGGACTGCTCGCGCCGTCCACGACGTCGCACTGATTCGTCCCGTTGTGGTTCCAACGCCCGGGCTGGGTCTCGTAGATCTTCACCTGGGCGTCCTCGGTCAGGATCCCGGTGGCGGTGTCATAGGCCGCGCTTTCGAAAAAGAGCGTGCTGTTGCCGTCGCTGGCCTGCAGGTGCAGCCACATGCGGCGCCCTTCGGGGTAGCCCGTGGGCAGCTTGTGCCCCGTGAGGTTGGTGACGCGCACCGACACGATCATGTTGCCCCCGGCCGTGACGCTCGCCGGCGCCGTGACCGTGACATTGGCAGATTGGTTCTGCAGCATGTCCAGAGCCTTGTCCCGGGTCGCCTGAAGCTCGTTGTCGATGCCGAGGTTGGGGTATTCGCCGCGGAGCACGTCCGGCATCCAGGCGTTGCCGCCGGCGAAGTCGTGCACGGGCAGGTCGCCCGTGTGATCGTTGATCATGGAGCTGCAAGCGTAGGCCGGGGAGATCGACGGATCGGGCATGTGACAGTTCTGGCAGGTCTGGTAGCTCGGCGAGGAGAGGTCGGCGAAGTCACTCTGCGTCCACTCTCTGTAGGTGCGCTCCACGGGCATGGGGATGCCCGTGTCCACGCCGGCGATGATGAGGTTCAATGCCGGATTGGTGACATTGTGGCAGTTGCCGCAGTACTGCGAGTCCTCGAGGTAGGGGGAGTGGTCCCAGGGATGCGGCGGAGTGTCGGTGCCGTCCTGCGGGTACAGGTAGGGGCCGAATCGACAGGGCTGGCCACCGCCGTTGGGGCAGGCGCCGTCTGCAATCCAGAACTGGCCGTTCTCGGTGTAGACCGATTGCTGGCCCACGGGCGGACTGGGGTTGATCATCATGCGGTGGCAGAAGTGGCAGGTGAGCCCGTCGAAGTCGTTGTTCGTGTCGTCAAGGTTTCCCTGGAGGCCACAGCCGTCTTCGCTACCCCCGGGGGGTTCGGAGCGCCCTTCGAGCCAGGCCACGGGGGCGTGGCAGCGCAGGCAGAAGTCTCCGATGCCCGGGAAGTCGTGCTCCGCCACGTCCAACGAAGCCCAGAAGAGCGGGTCCCGGCCGGCCTGACCCATCATGCTGCCCACCCAGGTGGGCCACGGCTCGACGTGGTTGGCCGAATCGTAGTCCCCGTGGCAGTTCTGACACTGGCTCGGGGTTCGCATCTGGGAGCCGATGGGGGGCTGGGTGCCATTGGCCGTGAACGGCCCGGCCGCGCTTCCATCGACGGTGACGAGCACCACGCACGCGATCACTCCCAGTGAGATCGCTAACCAACGAACCGCGATGCAAAGACGCAATTTCCGTTTCACAGAACGACCCATGATCCACCACCCGGTTGTTACAGACTTTCAGGATACGAAATGTTTGGATTTACGACAAGGGCCGTACCCAGGGGCGATCACCAATTCGCGACGTTGTTAGGGACGTCGTGCTCGTCCACGCAGGGCATGGGGATGTCGCTGCGGGTGTAGCAGACCGGGAGCGACAAGGCAGCGACCTCGGAGAAGTAGTCGTCGTGGGGTTGGCCACCGAGGGCGCGCACATCGGCCCACACCTTGACCCACAACCCACGCAAATCATCGCCTGGCTCAAAGCGCGAATTGCACGCTCAACACGTACAGATCATCGTCCAGGTCCGGGTAGAAGGGCTTGTCCGTGCGGCGCAAAACCGCGTTGAGCTGCAGCTTCACGGTGGAGCCGTAGCGGTAGGTGGCGCCCACGGTGTAGGTGGTCAGGTGGGTCCACAGGGCAGCCTCGTCCCAGTTGCTCGCGTAGCGCTCGTAGCGGAAGCCCAGCACGATATGGTGGTGCGGCGCGAAGCGGCCGCGGGTGAGCCATCGCAGCATGGGTGCCAGGTCCCACAGCAGGTAGCCGCTGCCACCCCAATACCGGAAGTCCGTGCGGCCATCGACGTTGAAGTCCTCGTTGATCTCTCCGTAGCCACCCAGGCCACCCAGCCGCAAGCCCAGGCGGGCAAAGCGCAGCTCCAGGTCTCCCGAGCCGCTGAGGCGATCGATGTCGAGCACCGTGCGCCCGCTTTCGAAGACCACGTTGTCGTGCCGGTTGTAGCTGAAGTGTCCACCGATCACGATGTGCTCGCGCCAGGGCTCGAGCTCCACTCTTCCCGCCCAGAAAAACTGGGCCTTGTTGGTGATCAAAAAGCCCCGGGCCGAATCGCCGGAGATGAACAGGTTCGCGCCGAGGCCGTTGCCCATCATCAGAAAGGCACGGGCGGCAAAGAGTCTCCCCTCGCAGTGCGCCTTGACGCCCAGCCCGAAGTCCCGCCGGAAGGAGCGGTTGCCGTGCATGAGGGAAGAGGGGTAGTTCGTCCGGGAGAGGGAGAAGTCCGCCAGGGCGTCGGACAGCTCGGTGCGCAGCACGAAGCCCAGGTCCCGATCCGCGCGGAGGTTCTCGGCCGTGGACGGGATGCGCATCTGACCGATCTGGATGGTGAGCCACTTGAACGGCATCCACCGGGCGTTCACGTCCAGCATGCCGGGATCCCCTTCGAGCTTGAGCAGCAGCGCCACGCCGAGCTTGCCCCCCAGGAAAGTGTAGTCCAGGCCCAGCCGCAGCCGCGCCATGCGGAAGCCGGAGGTGAAGTCGGCGGCGGGATCGTTGGTGATGTCCTGGAAGAGCCCCTGGGCGTCCTGCATCTGCTCGTAGACGGTGAGCCAGGCCTGAAAGTAGCCGTAGATGTCCAGGTCGTCGGTCACCTCGTAGGCGTGAACCGTTCGGGAGTGCGCTGACAGGAGGACGCCCAGGGTGAGCGCCCCGCAGAGGATCCGCCTGTGCATGGGGCTACTGCGCGGTCACGCCGAAGCCGTAGACCAGCAGCTCCCGGCTGTCGATGAAGGCCCAGCCGCCGTTTCTGTAGTCGAAGTCCTCGTAGCCGGCGGGCAGTGGGTTGACGCGAATGGCGATGACCCCCCGCACCATGGCGCCGGCGTTGTGGTCCTTGGCGTCGTCGAAGTCATAGCCGTCGCCACAGGTGGAGGGCGAGAAGTTCAGCCCGCGGTCGGGCGCGCCCGGCGTGGCCTGGGGCACGGCGATGCGATAGGGCCCCTCGCCGTTAATCTTGCCCGAGGTCACGTCGAGATTTGACGGGTCGATGTCCAGGCCGTCGCGCAGCAGGGCGAGGGTCAGCCACTGGTCACCGGGGATTTCGCCGCCGTCGGTGAGGCCCGCGGGCAGCGAGTCGGGGTAGGTCACAAAGCCGCACTCGGTGCCCAGGCCCGCGCTGTCGAGTCCCGAGTAGAAGAGCCCGGCGGGGTACTGCCCACGAACCTCCTCGGCGGTGAAGTCCTTGAGATAGCCGTCCGGGGCGATGACCGTGATGCCCTCGAAGGTGGGATCGTTCACGTCCACGCCCAGCTCGGTGAGCAGGTCCACCACCCGCACCCCGGCGTAGCTCGCGTAGTCGTCGTACTCCTGCTTGCGGGAGTTGGCCAGCATGAGCTGCTCGTGCGGCGGTAGCGCGGTCAGCTCCTCGTAGGAGAAGATGCGCGACGGGGCGAGCTCCTGGCCGGGCATGGAGCCGGCGTCGCCGGGGTAGGTCCCTGCGGCGATCTCGTCGGCGTTGCTGTGGCCGTCGCCGTCACTGTCCTGGTCGGCGATGTCGTCGAAGACGCCGGGGTTGCGGCCCGCGTCCAGGTAGGCCTGGCCGAAGGGGTTGAGGGTCTCGGCGTAGGTGGTGGGCTGCGCCTCGTTGTACCCGGGATCGTGGGGGTGCACGATCATGTGGCAGAAGTCACAGGCGTTGAAGGACACCGTGCGGGGCGTGGGGCTCGCGTCGTAGGTGAAGCTCCCCCCCATGTGACAGGTCTGGCAGTCGTCCAGGCGGGTGCCGACGGTGTTGGGGTAGGCGTTGACGAAGTAGTGGATGTCGAAATCGTTCTCGTGGCCCTTGTAGGCGCGGGAGGAGACGTACTCCTTGGGGTCACCACCACATCCGGTGGCGACGAAGCCCAGCGTCAGCAGGGCGAAGAGGGTTACGGTAGCGGTAGAGCAGATCGTCTTTTTCAGCATGGTCTCACGGTCCAATTCGCGGGGTGATGAGTTTTCCCAGGGGGGTGAAGCTGTAGCCGGGGGCCTGGTCGGGCTTGCGCTTGTCCAGCCAGTCGAGCAGACGGTCCAGAAAGCGCGCCACGGTGTCCTGGCTGAACAGGGCCGCCGGGATGGCCAGCCGGTAGGTCTCCTCGAGCAGGGGCACGTACACCTGGCGGGTGAGCTCCGCGGCCACCTGGATGACCAGCCCCGCGTCCGCGGTGCCGTGGGCCACAGCGAGGGCCACCTCCAGGTGCGAGCTGAAAGGGCCCACGGTGTCGAGCTGATCCACCGAACACCCCGCGCGCTCCAGCAGGGTCTCGGTCAGGCGGTAGGTGCCCGAGCCGGGCTGTCGGATGGCAAACCGCAGCCCCCGCTCCACCGCATCCTCCAGCCCCTCCACGGCGCCCTTGTGCTGCGCCCCCACCACCAGCACCTGGTGGCGACCGAAGAGCCCCACCAGGTACTTCGGGGGGCCCGCTTGCAGGGCCCGGGGCAGGTCGGCGTCGGCCACGTGGATGCCGGCGACGTGGGCGCGACCCTGGCCGATGGCGTGTAATCCGGCGAAGCTGCCCACCCGGGCGCTGACCACGGCCTGCTCGATTTCAGAGCGTAGGACGCCCAGGGCCTGGTCCAGCAGCCAGTCATCCGAGCCCTGGAGCACGAGCAGACGATCCACCAGCGCCCGCATGATGCCTTCGTCTGGCAGGCTGGTGTGCTGGCGAACCCAGGCGTCGATGAGCTCCTTTTCGAAGAGCCACTTGCCCGAAATGCGGGCCGCGGGCAGCTCCCCCTTGGCCACCATGGCGTAGATCTTCTTCTCGTTGAGGCGCAGGTACTTGGCGACCTCGCGGGTGGTCCAGTAGCTCATGATAGGAAAATTAATTACAAGAAATGACAAGAAGTGACAATAGCCAAGTGCCCCGATCCGAAGAAAAATCGCTTGAAGCATTGCTGTGAATGTCGGTCGAGGTTCGTACGCAGATACAGGGGCTCGGCATACCTCCGGCGGGAGTCTTCTGCTAGACTGCCACCAGAACACCACGAGCCCCATTGGAGACGAGATCATGAGACCCACGCGGATGATGCCCCTGCTCGGCGCAGGCCTGACCCAGACCGTGATCCTGATCCTGGCGTTGGCCCTGACGCCGGGCCTTGGTGGCTGCGGGGACGACGACGGCGGGAGCAACTGCCCGGCCGGCGAGTTCAGCTGCAGCATCGGGGCTGAGTGCGTGCCCGAAGCGGTGGTGTGTGACGGCACGGCCGACTGCAGCAACGCCACGGATGAGCACCCCGCGGTGTGCTGTGACCCCACGGACTTTGTCTGCGACTCGGGGAACGAGTGCATCTCGGACGACCTGGCCTGCAACGGCGCGGACGACTGCGCCGACGGGTCCGACGAGCTGCCCCGAAACTGCTGCGGTGAGTACGACTTCGTGTGCGACAACGGCTGGCAGTGCATCGACGCCGCGCTCGTGTGCGACGGTTCCTTCGACTGCGACGACGTCTCCGACGAGTACCCCTCCCGCTGCCCCTAGCCGTGGTCCAACGGCCGATTTTCTCGTCACCGCCGGCCGTTCGGGCTATGATGCGGTAATCGTGAACAGGGCGGAAACGATGGTGACAACCCCATGATGGAACGGGAAGCACAGGCGCTGATCCAGCAGTACCTGCGCGAGAACTTCGGCCGGCTGATGCAGTTTCGGGACATCGCCAAGATCCGGCGAGCGGCGGGCATTCTGTGGCGCGCCGAGGTGGTGTGCCTTTCTTCGGACGGTGAGATCCCCATGGGGCGCGTGGCCGTGGACATGGCCGGCCACCTCGTGGAGCGGATCACGGTCGATGACCTCATCGCGTCGCTCAAGAGCTTCGTGCCCATGTCCCTGGAGAACGCCGCCCTGCCCGAGCAGGAGGCCAATCCCCTGGCGGACGAGTTCGCGGACTTCGGCTTGGACGAAGGCTTTGGCGGCGACGAAGACGAGGGGCTCGGCTTCCTCATGGACGATACGGCCGACGAGACCCGCGGCAAGGTCGACGCCTTTCTGGACGCCGGCACGGACGAGGCCAAGCGCGAGGCGCTGCAGCTCCTGCCCCGGCTGCTGACCTCCCCGGAGACCCGGGCCGCCACCCTGGCGGAGATGGCGGAGCTCGAGGCGGAGCTGGGGCACACGGCGGTGGCCCTGGGCTACCTGGAGGCGGCCTGCCGGGAGTTCGCGGACCGCTCCAACCTCGAGGGGCTCGAACGGGTGGCCACCCTGGCGCTGCAGCTCCTGGGCGAGTTTGAATACGAAACCAGCCCCATGAACACCCTCCTGACCCAGATCAAGAGCCAGCTCGCGCCCGTCCAGAATTTCTTCGGGCTCGACTATTTCAGCGAGCTGGACGACACGCAGCGCGCGCAGCTCGAAGCATCCGTGCGACGCCTTCGCCTCGCCCCGGGCGAGGACCTCGTCAGGGAGGGCGACGTGGCCGAGCACGCCTACGTCATCGAGAGCGGACAGTTCAGCGTGATCCTCGAGGCTCCCGACGGCTCCGCCCGCGCGGTGCGCTGCATCTTCCCCGGCCAGCTGGTGGGTGAGGCGGCCGTGCTCGAGGACAGCGGCGGTCGGCGCACGGCCACCATTCGCGCCGACCGCGTCTCCACCGTATGGGAGCTCGACGGCCCCGGGCTGCGCGCCATGGTGGAGCAGGATCCAACCCTGGCCCACGGCATCGAGAAGGCCCGGGACCTGCGGCGCGTGCACTCCTTTTTCTCCATGCACGAGACCATGGGACAGCTGGACGTCCGGGTGCGGGATGAGCTGCTCTCCTGCATCAAGTCCATCGGCCGCCACACGGTCGGCGAGGTGCTGATCCCCGCCGAGGCCATTCCCGAGCGGGCGTTCCTCGTGGCCCAGGGCGCCGTGAATTACGTGGTGGACGGCACCGTCGCCCGCCACTACCCCCCGGACTCCTTCGCCGGCCTGCGGGATTCCATCATGGCCCTGAGCACCGAAGGGCAGTTCGTGGTGGCCGAGGATTCCACCCTCGTGGAGTTTGACGGGCTCAAGCTCCGCGACCTCGCCGCCGACGCCCCAGCCGCGGTGGTGGCCGTGTTGGAGCGCCTCGAGTGAGCCGTCTTTGTCGGGTGCTATAACCGCTGCCATCATGCGTGTGCTCTTCTGGTACTGCGACGTCATCGGCTGGACCCCCACCGTAAAGACCCTTCCGGACATGCCTGACGGCGAGCCCGGCCGGCACGAGAAGATCGTGGCCGCCTTCATCCACGTGGAGCCTCAAGATGTGCAGGAGGGCTCCGCCGCGGAGACCAAGCTGGTGAAAAACGCCAAGTGGCTGGCCCGCAAGTGGGACACCAAAGACGTGCTGCTGCACTCCTTCACGCACCTGGGAGAAAAAAAGGCCAGCCCCGAACAGTCCCTGGCCTTGATTCGAAGCGCCCAGAAACGCCTCAGCAGCGCCGGCTACGTGGCCACCTGCACCCCCTTCGGCCACTTCCACGACCTCGAGCTCAAAGCCCCCGGCCACCCCCTCGCCCGCATCTTCAAGGAGTGGTGATCGGTCAGCCACTTGCCAGGATCTCCGGTCTCGATATACTGTACAGGTGTTCAGCTTTGTTCATCTGCACGTGCACTCGTGTTTCTCTTTCGGGGATGGCCCGGACTGGCCGGGAGCCCTGTGTGAAGCGGCCGTACGTGGGGGGCAACGGGCGCTGGCGCTCACCGACACCAACGGGCTGTACGGCGCGGTTCGCTTTGCCGAGGCCGCGCGAGCGGTGGGTTTGCGCGCCATTCTGGGGGCGCAGCTCAAGGTCGGGCGGACCCGGGCGGTGGTGCTGCCCCTGGACAGCGTCGGGCTGCGCGGGCTGTGGGGCCTGATCCGGGCCCGGCACACGTCCGGAGACGACTTTGATCTCGCGGCGGCGCTGGCGCAACGTGGGCCCGGCCTGGCCGTGCTGAGCGACGATGAGGAGCTGCTCGGGTACGTGCTCAAACAGCGCGGAGCTGACGACCTGTTTGTGGAAGTGTGGCCCCGGGGACGGGCTCCCAGGGCCCGCCGGGAACGGCTCCGGGGGCTGGCCGCCCAGGCGGGGATCCCGGCGGTGGCCACTGGGGGCGTGCACTTCGCCCAGCGGTCGGGCCACCCGCTGCACCGGGCCTTGCGCGCGCTCAGCTCGGGTTGCGCCATGCACGCCCTGGCCCCAGCCGCGAGCGCACCGGCCGAGGCCTGGTTATGGCCCACGGTGCGCATGGCGCAGGGGTTCGAGGAGCACCCGGAGCTCCTGGCCAACGCCGCCGCCCTGGCCGAACGCTGCCGCGCGGAGCTGCCCCTGAACGGGCTGCGGCCCTACCAATCGGCAGCTGCGCGCGCGGAAGGCGGCGTGGATGTGGTGCCCGCGCTGCGAGCCCGCTGCGAGCTGGCCGCGGCGCAGCGCTGGGGGGCACCCCTGCCCCACCCGGTGCGGCGGCGCCTGGTGGAGGAGCTCGACCTCCTGGCGATCAGCGGCCTCAGCGCCGCCATGCTGGGCCTGGGAGACCTGGCCGATGGCGCCCGCCTGGCGTCCATTCCCCTGGCCACGCGGGGCTCCGCCGCCGGCTCCCTGGTGCTGTACCTGCTGGGCCTGGCCCCGGTGGATCCCGTGCGCCACGAGCTGGGTTTCGCGCGCTTCTTCGAGGCCGGACGAGCTTCGCCGCCGGATGTGGATCTCGACGTGGGAACGCTCAGCCGACGCCGGCTGCTGGACCTGGCGCTGGATCGATTCGGCAGGGACCGGGTGGTACACGCCGGTCGCCTGGTCTCCCTGCGGCTCACCGGAGAGCGGCTCGCCCAGGCGGGCATAGACGAGCCCACGGCGGCCACCCTCAAGGGCCTGCCCGAGGGATTGGCCGTGCACCCCTCGGCGCTGGCTTTGCTGCCCGGCCGGGTGGACTGCCTTGTTCCCACGCAGCCGGTGGGGCCCGAGGCAATGCAGGTGAGCCAGTGGGACAGCCGGAGCCTGCGCAGGACCGGCCTGCTGCTGGTGGACCTGTTGGGCAACCGCGCGCTTTCGGTGGTGCATGGGCTCGAGTCGGGCGCCGGCCGCAGCACTCCGTCGCCCGCGCCGGAGGCCGCCCAACCGCCCACCACCCCGCCGGCCACCCCAGAGGAAACCCTCGCTGACAAGCGGGTGCAGGTCCTGGTGCGCGAAGCCTACACCCTGGGCTGCTATCACCTGGAGAGCCCGCCCATGCGCGACCTGTTGCGTCGGCTCGGGACCACCGACTTTCATACCCTCGCGGCGGCCGCCGCCCTGGTGCGACCGGGCGCAGAGCAGGCCGGGCTGACCGAGCGGCTGGTGCACCTCTCCCGCGGCAGCAAGGGCTGGCGCACGGCCCGCCAGCCGCTGCTGATCTACCAGGATGACCTCATGGAGGCGGCACGCCGCCGGGCCGGCTACAGCCGCCAGGAAACGGAGCAGCTCTGCGCCGCCCTCCGGCATTCGGCTGGGGGCGATCTGCCCGGGCTACAGTCTCGTTTCGTCCAGGCCTGCCTCGACACCGGGGAGGCCTCCACCGACGCCCACGCACTGTGGGATCAGGTGGCCACCTTTGCCGGAGCGTCCTTTTGCAAGGCCCACTGCGCCGCGAGCGTCTCCCTGGGCCTCCGGGGCGCCTGGCAACGGGCACACCGCCCGGCCGCCTTCCTGGCGGCTGTGCTCGCCCAGGGCGCGGGCTACTACCCACGGGAAACCTACCTGGGTGAAGCCCGCCGACTCGGGCTCTCCCTGCACGGCCCCTGCGTGAACCGCAGCGGCAAGAGCTACGAGGGTCACGGAACGAGCCTGCGCCTGGGGCTCGCACAGATCCGGAATCTCGGCCTGCGCGCCGTGGACGCCATCCTCGAGGCGCGCCTGGCAAATGGCCCCTTCGACGGCGAGGCAGACCTGGCGCGGCGGGCACGGCTGACCCCCCGGGAGCTCGACCTGCTGCTGAGGGCGGGGGCCCTGCCGCGAGACGGGCTGCAGGGCCGGGATCGGGCGGGGCTCATGCTCCCGCTGGGCTCGCGTGACGAGTCGACACCCCCCGGGGTCGTGGAGCGGCTTCGCCAGGAGCTGAAGACCTTTGGGGTTCTGCTTTCGGGGCACCCATTGGACCTCGTGCAGAAGCTGCTCCCCCGGGGCCTCATCCAAGCCGCTGATCTGGGGCGCTACGGGGGAGCCCGAGTGGCCCTGGCCGGCTGGCTGGTGAGTCTGAAGCGTATCTTGGACCGGGCCGGAAAACCCATGGCCTTTGCCACCTTCGAGGACCAGAGCGACCTTTTCGACGCCCTGCTGGAGCCCGAAATCCACGTGCGCTTCGGCGATGCCCTGGCACGGTCCCCGGGGCCCTACGTGGTGTATGGGCGGGTCTCCGGGATTCCCGGATCCCGCACCGTGCGGATGAATGAGCTCACGCCTGTTTGAGTCCCCCTCGCCTCCGCCTCCAAATCCGCATCCCTCCGGGACGCGGGGGCTTGCGCATCTCGCGCTACGTGGCCGCATAAAAACGCTTTCCCTCCTGTCCCATCAGCGTTACAAATGAGCCTGGATCAACTCATCGGGAGGCACGTCCGTGGGCTTCTTCAACAAGCTACTGGGCCGCAAAAAGAAAAAGGACGACGAGGACCCGCAGTCCGATGCCGAGTCCGAGGCCGAAGCCAGCGAGCAACCTGAGCCCGAACCTGAGCCCGAACCACTGAAAAAACCCAAGGCCAAGGCGAAGGCCAGGCCGGAGCCTGAGCGCGAGCCTGAACCGGCTGCGCCCACCGAGGCCATGGGGGAAATCACCTCCTCCTCGGATCGGGGTATGGTCCAAACGGCGAGCGGCACCATCGGCGCAGGATCCAGCGGCGCCTCCCTGGTGTCCATGTCCAGCGGCTCCCTGCGCGCGGCGTCCAACATGATCCAATGTGACAGATGCGAGCGCGAGCTCCCCGTGCCGCTGGCCAGCGGCGTCACTGTCACCTGCCCCTTCTGCCTCGGACGCACCGCCTACAAGTCATAGGTCCGCGTACCCCAACCTGATATAGTGGTGAAGCGTAAGCCGCGTCGCACAGGTGCGTTCCACGCCGCCGGGGCGACGTCCGTCATGGAGGAAACATGTTGAGCAACACCCTGCGTAGATTCCCCCTGGCCGCGGTGCTCATGACGCTGCTGCTCGTGAGCGGCTTGTTCGCCTGCGGAGACGACGCCACCGGCGGGAACAACAACAGTGACGCGGGCACAAACTCCGATGCGGAACCCGCTGGAGATGGCGAGGTTCAGCAGGACGCCATGGT
>Ga0180009_10005603_pt1 | contig 13435 bp, 10 predicted proteins | sample OS_PC_MetaG_FD_123537 | JGI IMG/M metagenome (GOLD analysis project Ga0180009, IMG submission 123537) | Groundwater microbial communities from the Aspo Hard Rock Laboratory (HRL) deep subsurface site, Sweden - OS_PC_MetaG | ecosystem: Environmental > Aquatic > Deep subsurface > Groundwater... | reverse complement strand
GCAGCAGGATGCGCCAGCACATCTTCATGAGCTGATCGTAGCGGAAGCGCGGCAGGGTCCAACGGACCACGACCTGCAACCAGGCGAACGCCAGCACCTTGAGGAAGAAGGCGATGACCTGGACCGCCACCACCGAACCGTGGGTCATGGCGTACTTGAAGAAAACCGCGTCACCGAGGGGGATGAAGAGCACGATCACGGGCGCGAGCGAGTTCAAGATGCGGTCGCCGCTTGGGTACGGATCAAGCGCGGCGTCGGGAGAATGCGCGCACTCTGGCCCTACTCCAGCGCCGCGTGAGAGGAACCTCCCAAGTCACGTGAAGAACCCGGTGGCCTCCAACGGAAGGTAGTGCTCATTGTTGTTCTCAAGAATCTGGCGAGTGACCTTGGCTCTGATTCCGACGTATGTGCTCTGAAGGAACGCGATGGCCGGTTCATTTTCGAGTGCTCGTTCAAGCTGACTGCGCATCGGCGCCGACACGATCGACAGCAGCTGAGTGTACGCATCCGATCCGAAGTCAAAGCAAGCTGCGTATTCGCTGGCTTCCGTTTTCGTGTTTACGCAGATTGTGTATCGGTCGCCTTGCCGCCCGAGCAGAGGAACCAGCACCTGCGGGAAGATAAGCTTCACCGAGTGATCGATGCCCAGTTTCAGGAGATGGATCCCAAAGTCCTTTGCGAAGGGCTTTCCCAACGTTCCGATGACCGGGGGCAACAGGAGAGACTTGACATCGTTCCAGCAGCTCGCGATGTCACGTACCCGCACTCGAAGCCTGGGCACGGATCCCATGTCTGCAACATGGTAGACTGCCAGGTCTCGCCCGTTGCAGAGCGCGTACCAATCCACACGTACATCGCGATGTACGGCATAGGTGTATGTCTGCGACAGGTGCTCGGGATCGTCGACACTCTCCCGTGGCGATTTCGCATCGAGCACCCACTTCAGTTCGTTCTGCGCGTACAGCAGGTAGTCCGGGTAGATCTTTATCTGTCGCTTGATGCTCCCGATTGAAACGTAGGGATGCATGAGCGCCCGGCTCCTCACCATCCGGTCCGGTCCTACTGGGCCGTACCCCAGCGCGCGAAGCAGCGGCGCGACGATATCCTCGCGCACCGCGTCTTCCTTGTACTCTGGATCGTCAAGGACGGAGAAGTCGAAGCCGGAGAGGGGAGCTTCCATGCGACACACAGCCTTCGTCCATCAAGGCTATCACGACCGGACGGCGGGCCGGAACTCAGCCGACCGCTGCGGACCTTACGCAGGCGTCGCGGAACACGAGCTTCTCGATCCCGCGGGGGGACACCGAATTGGGTCAGCGGAGAAAGGGCGACACCTTCGCTCCACCTGGTAGCATCGACGACGTTCCGGCGCGCGTCCGCCTTGTCGGCGAAGGCTCGACCGTCTCGATACTCTCCAACTCCGAGGAGCCACCATGAAGCCGCACAAGAGGCAACGATTCGAGGACCTCTTCGAGGAGTTCGTTCCCCGATACGTCGAGACGGACGATGGCCGCGTCCATGCCGCCGCGTACCAGTCCGCTCGAGAGCGCGCGCGAGACGGCTACGATAGCATCCTTGCTGCCCGACGACGGGGCGAGGACGTTACCGATCTCGTCCTGGCCAAACTTCTCCCCCACGCGGACTCTGCCTTCAACCGAGAGCGCGGCGTATGGACGACCATCGCGCCAGCTGTGACGCAGGACATCCGAGCTTGGTTCGAGAACTCGCCTGCCATCCAGGCGAAGCCGGACGAGTGGCCGATGATCGCCACGAGGATCCTGGCCTTCGTCGAGCGGTGCGTCGTGAACCCCACGGAGCTGCAGTCCGCATGCGACGAGTTCTCCAGCAGTCCTACGGCGCGGGGGTTCCAGTCAGGGTTGCTCTCCCCGATCCTGTGCGCACTCCGGCCCGACAAATTCGTGCTGATCAACAGCAAGTCGCGAAAGGTAGTCAACTTCTTCGAAGAGACGAAGCTATCCCACGCGCTCGTGGAATATCCGTCGCTCAACGCAGCCGCGTTTCAACTGGTTGGCGAGCTCACCCACCTCCTGAGTGAGAAGCTGCCCGAGATCCCCCCCGCGGACGCGTTCGACATGTTCTGCCACTGGTTTGTCGCCATCAAGAAGCACCCTCTCGGCGACGAGAGCTACTGGAAGATCTCGCCGGGCGAACAGGCATGGAACTGGGAGGCTTGTCGCGAAGGCGGTTTCATCGCCATCGGGTGGGACGAGCTCAGCGATCTCTCCGATCTAAGCAGAGCCGAATTCGACGCCCGCCGCGACGCGCTGCTGCGAGATCATCCAGATTGGACCAAGCGCGGTCTCAACCAGGTATGGCGATTTTCGCGCATCAAGGAAGGGGACTACGTGATCGCGAACAAGGGGACCTCCGAGGTCCTCGGCATCGGAACGGTCGCCGGCCCCTATCACTTCGTTCCGAACACCCGCCACGGGCATCGACTTCCCGTCGAATGGACAGACGGAAGACGACGGCGCGTGGACAAGCCCGCTTGGCGACGGACCCTGCTTCGGATCGATCGGCCGGAGTTCGAGGAGATAGTGGCCGCGCCGCTTGTTTCCGAACCGCGGCCGCCGACGCTTCCCCCGCCCAAGGCGAGCGACCTGCCGCGCGAGCTCAAGCCAGACTACCCGCTCGAGCAACTCGTGGCGGACTTGCATCTGGATCGCCCCACGGTCGAGCGCTGGCTTCGCGCCATCCACCGCAAGAAGCAGGTCATCATGTACGGCCCACCGGGAACCGGCAAGACGTACTGCGCGAAGCATCTTGCTCGCCACCTGGTTGCTGCATCGGACGGAGAACGGGAGATCGTCCAGTTCCATCCGTCCTACGGCTACGAGGACTTCATTCAGGGGATCCGACCCCAGTCCGATGGGACCGGGCGCCTCTCCTACCCGACCGTTCCCGGACGATTCCTGGACTTCGCCCGATGCGCGGCGGAGCGCAAGGGCAACTGCGTTCTCATCATCGACGAAATCAACCGCGCTAACCTCTCGCGCGTCTTCGGCGAGTTGATGTACCTGCTCGAGTACCGGAACGAGGAGGTTCCGCTCGCCGCGGGCGAGGTTCTTCGCATTCCTCCGAACGTCTTCATCATCGGAACCATGAACACTGCCGATCGATCCATCGCGCTGATCGACCACGCGCTGCGGCGGCGCTTCGCTTTCCTGGCGGTGCCGCCGCGTTACGAAACCCTGCGAGAGTATCATGAGCGCCACGACACGGGATTCGAGCCGGACGGGCTCATCAGGGTGCTCCAGCGGTTGAACACCGAAATCGGAGATGTGAACTACGCGGTAGGTGTTTCGTTCTTTATGCGACCAGACTTGGAGGACATCGGCGACATCTGGCAGATGGAGATCGAGCCCTACCTCGAGGAGTACTTCTTCGATCAACCGGCCAAGCTCGCCGGGTTCCGGTGGGCCGCGGTCAGCGACGAGCTCAGGACCGCCACGTGACCCGCCGGGTTCTCGAGCTGCAGGAGTACGCTGCGCGGCACTGGCCACGCAGCGAGCTTCGGGAAGAGGTCGGAGCGACCATCTGGCGGCACTTCGGCAAGCAGGTTGACGTGGAGTTCCCGAGCCCGCGCACCGGCGACGTTTGGAAGCTGACGAGCAAAGGATGGGTCGGCTTCATTCCCTTGAACGACGACTTGGGCCTCGCGCTCCGCCCCAAGGTACCCGTTCGGAATCTGTTCCGGATGCTTGAGGTTGCGTATGGCCTGGATACGCTGCGCACGTTCGACACGCTCTACGAATGCGATCAGATTGACGACCTCTACGAGCGCGTTGTGCTGTTGCTGGCGCGCCTGGTGCTCGTCCGTGCGCGTCGAGGGCTCCACCGCGCGTACTTGAACCATCACGATCGGCTTCCCTACCTACGCGGTCGATTGGACGTCGGACGCTTACTACGTGCTCCCTGGCGCGCGCAGCTCCCGTGCCACTTCGATGAGCACACGGCCGACGTCGCCGAAAATCAGCTGCTGCTCTGGGCCCTGCATGTCGCGCGGCGGAGCGGGATCTGCAGCGAAGCGACGCTTGCGGTTGTGCGCCGCGCGCATCGCCTCTTGCGCGCCCGCGTAGACCTGCATCCCTGCGATGCGAGCGAATACCTCACACGGAATTACGACCGGCTAACGGAGGACTACCGTCCCCTCCACGCTCTCGGTTGGTTCGTCGTGGAGCACGCGGGCCCGGCACATCAGTGCGGCGATCGCGAAATGGTCCCCTTCCTGCTCGACATGAACCGGCTGTTCGAGCGGTTCGTCGCGTCCTGGCTTCGCCGACATCTCCCGGAAGGTCACCACATCCGCGCGCAACAACGGTTGCAGTTTGGCGAAAACGGGGACGTGCGGTTCATCGTCGACCTGGTGCTGACAGACCGTTTGGGTGCGCCCCGCGCCGTCATGGACACCAAGTACAAGCGCTCGACGTCGCCCCGCTCGGCCGACGTTGCGCAGGTCGTGGCGTATTCGCAGGCTCTCGGCGTGCGTGAGGCAATGCTGATCTATCCGACCACCGCTGCGGATTGGGATGGTTGGGTCGGAGATACGCACGTTCGGGCGCTGGGGTTTGACCTGGGTGGAGATCTTGGTGAGGCCGGAGCGGGGGTGATGAAGTGGTTGATTGGGCTGGGTGAGGCGTGATTCGAGAGTCTGTCATGGACGGCGTTGCGGGTCGCCAAGAGCTGGGCTTGGATGCAACTTCGCGAGTTGGAGCACATTCCTCCTTGTAGCCGGTGCTCAGGCCAGCTCCAGCGCGTTGCGCACCGTCACCCGGTGCCTTAATGTAACGACATGGCAAAGAACAACGATGATCTGGCTGCCGCGATCCTCGCCCTCGGCGCGATCGGCATCGGAATCGCCGGGTTCGCTGCCTTGTCGAAGTGGGAGCAGAAGAAGCGGTTCGTCGAAGCGCTGACGGCAGCGCTCGCCGAGCATGGAGTGGGGTTGGTGTCGGCAGAAGTGGGTCGCGGTTCTGACGATGGCCCGGCCTGGTTCGTTACGGTCGACCACCCCTGGGCGGGTGTGGGTCTGCAATCCTACAACGCCGTGTTTGCGAACGGCACCGATCTCTATGCTGCAGCAACGCTAGACCGTCTGATTGAACGGCTGCTAGAGGCGATGCCAGCGAGGAGGCCGGCTTGGGGAACGGGATGAGCTTGACGGACGAGAAGGTAAAGGAAGCGCTCAGGCAAGTCCGGACGCTCATTGAAGAGATCGTCCGGCACGAGCAACTCCGTGATGGACTGACGAGTCTTCCGAACGAAATGGCACTGTCGATGGAGATCGAGGAAGCGCTCGAATCGAAGCGCCAGTTCTGGTGCGCGTTCGTCGAGATCGATCACTTCAAGAGACTGAACGACGCATTCGGATACCAGAAGGCGGATGCGATGCTCAAAAAGGTGGGAGAGCACCTTGAGTTGGCGTGTGCCTACTTCCCTGAAGGTGCCAAGGCGTTTCGAGCTCATGGAGACGAGTTCTATGTTGTTGGCCCGCTGGCTGACGGAGAGACGGACGAAACGATCACCCAAAGCCTCGAGCGCATCCGAGGCTCCGTGGAGGGCGTCAAGCTGCGCGCTGGATCCGCCACCGAAATCATGAACTGCACTGTCAGTATCGGGTGGACTACGACGAAGGCCCTGTCCGGCTCCGATCTGACGGCCAGAGGCGTGCGCATCGTGCTGGAAAGCGCGGTGGGACTCGCGAAAAGGCAGGGACGCAACCGGGTCGTTCGGTTTACGGAGGAGGCGCGCAAGTCGGAGCTGCGTACCGTCCGTGACAACTGTTGTTCCTGCCGGGCCTTCTTCACTGTCGACCTGACGACGGAAGAAGCTCGGATCGATGACCTGTACTGCCCGAACTGCGGAGCTCGAATCGCGCGCCCCCGGATGCACACCGCCGCCGAGCCCACTCCGGTGTGACTCTCCTCTGTTCTGCCCGCCGACCCTTGACGTCGCACTTCGGTTGCGGTTGACATTTCGCCCCGAACTCAAGCCCAAGGGGGTCTCTCATCATGGCAGAAAGAAGAACGTTCCGGGTACTCAGCACCCGGGCGCCGATCGATACGCTCGTCAGCTATCAAACCGACGCCAAGTCCCTCGTGACGGACAACGCCAGTTGGATCGGAACGCACCACGTGGATGGTTCGGCCTTTGTCGACGAGGTGGTCGATCCCTTCGACGCGGTTCTCGACGCGGCGGCGACGATGTCCAAGGAAGTAGCCGAAGCACTTGCGGCCACGCAGTATCAGGATAGCGTGCTCGCGCAAGCAGCGGCCTTGGCATCGGCGTTGCGGAAGCGCGGGGAGTTCATCGCCAGCGAGATGGATCGCAAGGAAGACGACCGCATCGAGGCGCCCAAGGTTCGGTCGGCTTGCGGCGTGGGTAGCCGCGTCAACATCAAGCGTCAGACGGGGTTGCGGCGCCTGCTCATGATTCAGCAAGCGGGTCTCGGCAGGCTCGAGGCGCTTTGGGCCAAGTGGAATCCGCCGGTACCGGGCGAGCCGACGGACAAGGAACGCGTCTCGCAGGCCCTCGCCCACATCGAGACCGCCATCAAGAGCCAGGCGAAGGAGCAGCTCGAATCGCAGATGGCGGCGGACGAGCTGGAGGATCGCGTGCTTCTCGGCGTCGACTCCATGAATCGTGTGATCCGCTTGGTCAACAGCGTCACCGGCGAGATCCCCGCGGAGCTGCAAGCCGGCCTCGAATCCCTCGAAACGCAGCATCCTGGGGTGTTCTGGGCAACGGGCGACCCTGAAGAGCCTTCCGCTCCGCCCACTCCGATCCCTGATCCTGACCGCCCGATGGACTGATCACGGCGTTCCCGGTTCCGCCAGTGGCTCTGACGGCACTGCTCACCCCTTCGGCGGCTTGTGCTGGGTGAGCGCGCACGTCTGCAGGCCGTTGTTGCGCGTCTGCGAGCACGTGTTTCGCCACCGCGGAGTGATCGTGCATGGAGTGCAAGCACTGCGTTTGTCTGCGCACAGAGACCGGATCGCGTGACGGAGTCTGCGGAGTGGCTGACGGCGACATCGCGAATTGTCTGGGAGGACATGTCTTCGCTTTCTGGGAGCGGCGCTGCGTGGGGCAGACCCTGGGACGAACGCCCACAGGGTCTTCTGCGCCCAAGGCGCCGCGGCGAACCTGCTGGATCTCACTCCCTTGAAATCGCTTGTTGAATGAGACGCAGCCGGCCCAAGACGCCATCGTCGGGCCGCGTCCCAAGCACCATCTCTCGTACCCTTTTGGCCTCGCTCCGGGTGATGATCCTCCCCGCATGCCCAGCCTGGTTCCGGATGCGCGCGATGTCCGCGAGCATCAGCGGAAGACGGTTCCTGAAGTCGTCAATTCGTTCTTCGGTCAGGCCGCCTTCCCGGGCAACCCCCAGCAAGCGTTCCAGCAGCTGTTCGTGCCGTCCGTCTCCCCAGGTCTTCCGGATCAGCGTCACCGAGCCGTCGTGCTCGCGCCGCTCGATCCGCGTCGTCAGAATGTCCGCCAATTGCCCAAGTGACAGGCGATTTCCCTGCTCCTTGAGGTGCCAATCGCCGGTGACGGGGAAGGTATCCAACCGGCCTCCGGCCTCGAAGTGAATCCGAACGAGCCCGTCCACGACGACGCGGTTCATCTCGCCTTCCACAACGCGCCCAAGCTGCACGACGATCGGCCCGTGGTCGGCGTCGGATTGAGCGGCCAGCTGACTCCAAATGAGCTCCGCGGATCGCAGCTGTGCGCGAACGCGTCGCTCGAGATCCTCGATCCATCGCGGCAGGTCCACGGCTGCCGTCGCGGCTGCGGTCTCGGCCTGGGCCTTCTGAAAGCGACGGGTGTGTTTTCGCGACGCGCGCACGGCGGCGCGATCGCGTGCGCTTCGTTCCTCGACGATGCGACGTAGTCTCTCCGATTCCTCCAAGCGCTTGCGTTGCTCTTCTGCATTCGACCGGGCTGCCTTGGATTGCGCACGCAATCTTCGTAGCGCGGCTCTCCTCAGCTCTCGAAGCGTCCCGTCTTCGACGATGTCCGTCGGCGCATCCTCGCAGACCTCCAGCGCGTCGATCGGCCGGTCCAGTTCCACAAGGGCCCGCACAGTCGGGGCTAACGCGGCCGCCACGCGGTCGTTTTCACGAAGCCAGTCCAGGGCGAGCGCACGGTATGCCCGGACCGTGTCTTGCCATCGGCTGGCCTCAGCGCTCAAGAGGAGGTCCACGTAGACGGCTTCCGCGACAGCCCACGCTCCGTGTTCCTCCAGCCCGCTGCGACGTGCTTGTGAAAGAGCGGCGCCCGCCTCCTGGTATCGTCCCAGCCGAACGAGTGCCTGGGTGTACGACAGCATCGTTCGCGGCTCGCGACATCCGCTCAGCGACCGCTCGTACCATGCGGCCGCCTCCTCATCATCACCGAGGGCGGCGAATGCATCTCCGGCGAGATCCTCCACGAACGGGCGAAAACCCGCATCGAATTCGGCAAGAGCTTCGGGCAGGAGAAACGGCTGCAACAGCTCCATCCCCTCTTCCGCGCGTCCCCCGTCGGTCAGGATGCATGCCAGCTGCAGGCACGCGAACAGATGCTGCTCGGACTCCGGATCGGCAGTCAGCTCTCGTAGACTGGCCTCCAGCTCATCGGCGCGATCCAATTCCATCAAGGACCTGACCCGTTCCGCTCGGATGCCCGTGTCGCCGGGCATCCGCTCCAGCAGACAATCCCAGCGAGCGAGCGCTTCCTCCCACCGCTCCTCGCCCTGTAAGCACTGAGCATCCGCGAAGATGAAGTCGCTGTCGTCCTTGTCCGCTATCCGCTCGAGCGTTCTTCGAGCGTCGGCGAACCTCTCCCTTTCGATGAAACTCGTCGCGACGACGCCAAGCTCATAGTCGTCCAGCTCATCCCCCGCGACGGCGGCAAGGTAGTGGGCACACGCGGCGTCGAAGTTGCGTGCGCGCCACGCGGAGCGGCCGAGCCAATATCGGGGAACCCGCCAGTCCGAGGTCCGACGGTAATGATTGCAGACGCCATGGAGCTCGCGATCCAACCCGTTGTCGAAGAATACGGAACACAGCAGCCGGAGGTCGCTCGGCTGGAATGCCTTCGCCGAACGCCAAGGAAACGAAGCAACGGCGCGGGCACTTCGCAACGCTTCTTCCGAACGCCCTCGCGTCGTGTGCGACATGTCCACCCAGAATGCCGCCCGAGCAAGGAGTCCCATCCAATACGGCGCGGCGGACAGGGACCGCCATCGTGGACGTTCGATGGCCTCGCGAAAGAGCGCGACGGCTTCCTCGACAGGCGGCGTCGGAGGGATCAGCGCTTCCGCGAGCAGCAAACGCGGTGGCGCGAACGGATGCCGAGCGCACACGTCCCTCAACGTCGTCAAGACGCCGTCGATCGCCTCGGTTTCCTCGAGGGATTCGATCCACGGGAGGAGCTCCATTCCGTAGTCCGCCCACGCTTCGTTGCATTCCGCGTGGACGAGAAATCGGAGCAACGTCCGTTTCCTGTCGTCCTCGCGACCCAGCTTGCGCAGCAACTCCATCTCGAGCAGCACGGTGAACTCCATGAACCAGCGGGCGGGCTCCGGGATGGTCTCGACCATGCTGAGCGCCCGTTGCGCGCTTTGCTCGCCCCCAGCTTCGAGGAGCCGGATCGCCTTCCTGACGAACGCATCCTGAGGAGCACTCATGATGGGCTTCAGACGTTTGGGGCGAACTACGCGCGAAGGCTCGTGACCCGGTGCAAAGGGGGGGAACACGTCCGGTGCGTCGACCTCCGGTTCACGCGTGGGAGTCACGTTAGGCGAGGGCGTTGCGACGCCGGCTTGGGGGCCTCCGCAGCACTTCTTGAACTTGCGCCCACTTCCGCAGGGGCACGGCTCGTTGGGACGTACTTTGCTCATGAAACCACGACATGCGTACCACAGCTCACTCCGTGAGCGTCGTTGCCACGAGGGGGCTCGCGCGGTTTGTTCAACTCGTCTGTTGACCGATTCTCGCATCGTCTCTGTCCGAACGTCGTGTGGGTTTGCCCCGGAACCGGACGCCCTGGGATGCACACGGCAGCAACTTCGCCATTGCTCGTCGATCGTCGTCCGTTTCGCTGCTTCCAACCCGGGCAACAATGCACACGTGCCAAGACGATTTCCCCGACCTGAGACTTGGTGGGCTCGGGTGTTGTATGCTCTGTAGCTGACCGAATTCGCTCCTGTCACCGAGGCCCCACAAACCGGCGTCAATCCAATGAGCGACTACCGCGACCACTCTGTTCCAATGTCAGCCGCTGGCTACATTTACCAGCTGGAACGCGCACTCTACCATCTGAGCGTTAGCCCCAAAGGAGCACGCGTTGGCGTTGAGGCAGGAGAGGACGTAGTCGTTAAGCGCGAGGACGGAACGGGGACCGCTGAGCAGGACAAGCTCTCGGGAAAGGGTTCCGGCCATCCTCTCCAAGACCGCAGCGTCAACCTTTGGAACGCTCTCAACATCTGGCTCAAGGCTGCAACCTCGGGTGAGCCGTGGTGGGAAAAGGCCGAGCTCCACTTCGTGACTAATCGAACGGTGCCACCGCAGAGCCTGGTCGCTCGATTGGGACGCGAAGATCTCTCGGACAACGAGGTACGGGAACTCGTCAAGAACCTCCGCGACTTGGCCAAAAATCCTGCGGACTCCGTGGCTCCTCACATGAGAGCTGTCGTCGCCTACGAGAACGAAGCGATCGGAAGCGTGATCCGACGAATCCGACTCTATGATGGCCGCTTCGCCACGGCAGGTGAAAGCTTGCGTGAAAAAATTCGCGATCGCCTCCTCGTCCCTGACGACGTAGATGCCGACGGAGTCGTGAACGAACTCTGGGGGTGGATCACTCGAATGCTGATGGATCTCTGGCTTGAAGGAAGTGAAGGCTGGGTTTCCCGCGATGCTCTCGTCCGCCAACGGGACGCGATCATCCAGGGACGCCAAAGGAACCGTCAACGTGAACGTGCCGAGCGGTTGGTGCCCGCTCCTCCCTGCAAGGTGTCAGAGGCACGGCAACGGCCGTTCGTAGAGCGAATGCTGGAGGTTGATCTCGAAGACGAAGACATCGACATTGCAATTGAAAGCTACGTGCGGTTCATGAGTGAGCGCCTACGCATCGAGCGAGATGGGGAAGTCACCCGCGACGAATTCGATGGATTCTTCGATCAACTCAAAGAACGGTGGCGACCCATCGTTCGAAGGAACCTAAGGAGTCCTCGCGGAGTTGACCCGGTAGCGACGGGCCAGCGGATCTTCGAGGAAACCACCGAGGTTCTCGACTTCCAGGTCATCCTCGGTGACGAACCGGTTCGGTACCCTTACTTCAAGAGGGGCGGATACCACCGCTTGGCTGACGATGACGAGGTGTGGTGGCTCCCGACGTATCAGCCTGGGCGCAATGCCGGGGGCGAATAGATGGAGCGGCATTTCGAGCATACCGTTGTGCAGAATGTTGCCCTGGGAGCGACAGCGCTTTGGTACTTCTCCTCTGCGTACTACGCTGAACGCAAGCAGGCCGAGGGGCCCACACTCATCGCGTCGATGCTTGTGCTTCCGCTGGTCTTTCATCGCCGCACCGCCACCGCCATTCATGCGAAAAACCGAAGCGGTGGACTATTGAAGGCGATGCGGGAGCAGCCGGAGATTCCTGCAGGACTACAGAGGCGCCTGCAAGCGACGGCTTCAACCTCCCTGCAGTCCTTGAATGTCGCGATCGGCGTGGGTCTATTGGAGGTCGACCCAGACCAACCATGGCCGCGATTCACGCCTCGTCGAACGACGCCCCCCGCGGACCTGAAGCCGTCGTCAGAGGACGTGAAGGTCGTGTGTCACGCAGCCCAGCGACTCGGCTGGTGGTTCGCCGGTGAGGACTTCGATACTATTTGCAACCGTCTCAGGGTGAGGTTCTGAATGCAACTGTGGATTGAACAACTCATCTTGTGGCCGAAGAACCCCGACCACCACCCTCGAACCCTTCAGTTCAAGCATGGGGTGGTCAATCTCATCACCGGGCGCAGCGGAACGGGGAAGACCGCGATCACAGACATCATCGACTACTGTCTAGGTAGCGGCAAGTGTACTATTCCTGTCGGAGTGATTCGAGACACGGTGTCGTGGTACGGACTCGTCCTGGACTTGGGTTTCACACGGATGCTGGTGGCGAGGGAGGAGCCGGGCGAACTGGCACAGAGCGGTTCTTTTTATGTCTTAGAAAGCCCGAGGATCGATGTTCCGAAAGCAATGTCCAAGAATTGCCACGTGGGGGACTTCAAGCGCAGGATGGATGAGTTAGCAGGGCTTCCCAACCTAGACTTCGATGCTCAGCAGACAGGGAGTGGGTTCGTCGCGAGACCTGGATTTCGTGACATGGCTGCGTTCAATTTTCTGCCCCAACACATCGTCGCGAATCCCTACACGTTGTTCTTCAAAGCAGACACCTCGGAACACCGACAGAGACTCCGCACTGTTTTTCCAATGGTGCTCGGTGCCGTGGACGCTCGATACCTGGTCGCTCAGCACGAGCACGCGCAACTCGAACGCGACCTCCGCAAACGAGAGTCTGAGCTTCAGCGCAGGAAGAGTGCGGCGGAAACATGGAAGGCCGAAGCGTTCGGAATGCACAGCCGCGCGTACGAGCTGGGACTGCTCCCCGGAGCGAGCGCCATTCCGGCGAGCCTCTCGGCCTGCATTGCGGAGCTTTCGGCAATCGCCGGGCGGATAAAGGAGCACGAACCCCCATCAGTCCAGGTAGGTGGGACACGCGCGGCAGTGGAGACTCTTGCGAGGGTGCGAAAGCAAGAGGCAGATGTTTCAGGAGCGCTGAGTGCGCTCCGGGTTCGCCTGAGCCGCATTCGCGAGTTACGTCAGTCTCTGTCGGATTTGGGCGATGCATCGGCGGGCGTTGCTGGTCGTCTGCAAGGAATCGGATGGTTTGCAAAGCACCTTCGAGAATCGTCTGAGTGCGTCCTGTGCGGTTCCAAACAAGGCAAGGCAATGGGCAACGTGGCCGACCTGATCGATGCCGCAGAGGCCTTCACCGCACAGCAGCAGGCCGCAGCAAATGTGGCGCCTCCGGCGCTGGAGAGGGAGTATCGCGATCTCTCTCAGAAGGTCCGTGAGCACGAAGAGGAGCTCCGAGCGTTGCGCAAACAACGCGTGGAGCTTGAGCGTCAGCGGTCCGCATCGGGGGACCAGAAGTTGGAGGATGTTTACCGGTTGGCTGGCCGCGTCGAGCAGGCGGTGAAGAACTACCAGGAGTCAGGTGACGACGGCGAGCTTTCTCGGGAGATCTCCAGAATACGGGAACGGATTTCGGCGCTGGCGCAGGTACTCAACCATGGTGCCCGTGAGCGACGACTTCGGACCGCATTGGAAGGCGTCTCGCGCGCTGTGCCAGAGTACGCAAAGGCAATGTG
>Ga0180009_10005602_pt1 | contig 13435 bp, 11 predicted proteins | sample OS_PC_MetaG_FD_123537 | JGI IMG/M metagenome (GOLD analysis project Ga0180009, IMG submission 123537) | Groundwater microbial communities from the Aspo Hard Rock Laboratory (HRL) deep subsurface site, Sweden - OS_PC_MetaG | ecosystem: Environmental > Aquatic > Deep subsurface > Groundwater... | reverse complement strand
CACGGCCACGCCGGCGACATCACCGGCCTCTCTGCCCGAGGCGGTCAAATCTTTATCCGCGACAGCGTCGGCTACCGGGCGGGCATCCACATGAAAGAATACCAGGAAAAGAAACCGATGGTGGTCATCGGCGGCACAGCGCAGGACTTCCTCGGCGAATACATGGCGGGAGGTGTGCTGCTTCTGCTGGGACTGAATGGAGGCGGAGAGCACAAAGCCAGGTTCATCGGCACCGGAATGCACGGTGGCACCATCTATCTCAGGGGCAACGTGGAGAAATATCAGCTCGGCAGCGAAGTGGGCATAGCCGAGCCAGGTGAAGACGACTGGCAACTGGTTAAAAAGTTGGTCATTGAGTTTGCCCGCCACTTCAAATATAATGCTAATGAAATATTGAAGGGTAAATTCATCAAACTCTTTCCCCTTTACCTGAGACCCTATGGCAGAATCTACGCACCCTGAATAAGAGGTGGTATCTTGCCCCGCATTCTTATTATCGCTGGCCAAGGCCAGAGCCTGAACGGTATTCATTCCGGACTGGTCCAGAGGGGATTCTCCTGCTCAGTTGCTTCCAAGCACAAGGATATTGTGGAGCAGGTCGGGGAACAGGCTCCGGACCTGATAGTGCTGGAGATTAAGGGCAAAGGTGGTTCCGGAACGGCCGAGCTTCTTCAGAAGATAAAAAAGGGAAGACAGCTGCCCGTTATCGCCGTGGCAGACAGACAAATTATTGACCGTCCCGATATTTCCCTGGAGGCCATCGACGATTTCGTCATCGCGCCGGGTGATGTCAGTGAAATTGTGCTGCGGATTAAAAGACTTCTGGGCAAGACCGGCAGCATTGAATCAAGCGAGGTTATCAGATGCGGCGACCTCGTGATTGACCTGGCCAAATACGAGGTGTACATCGGTGGCCGACGTATTGAGCTTACCTTCAAAGAATACGAACTTCTGCGGTTCCTCGCCAGTTATCCGGGTCGGGTTTATACCCGCGACGCTTTGCTGAACAAGGTCTGGGGCTACGATTATTTCGGCGGCGACCGCACGGTTGACGTCCACATCAGGCGCCTCAGGAGCAAGATTGAAGGCCTGGGACGCACCTATGTCGAGACGGTGCGGAACATCGGTTACCGTTTCAACTGCGATAACTAAGCTTGCCTCCCGCTTTATCTATAGCGCCAGATTTAACATGCCTGTAATCTTTTGGAAACAATCCGGGTTTAAACTGAGGGCAGAAAGGATAACACGGGAGTTCTGAATTGTCGATAAGCTCGGAAGATGCCGCCTGTATTTTAATTACCTCAGCACTGGTTATCCTATGTTCTGCCCCAAGACAATGTGCTACAATTTGGTAAACATCCTGCCCGTCGAAAACGCAATCTAATCAATAACCAATACATTAGGGAGGCAAAAATGGCAAAAGGAAACAGAGAAGAAGGCAAGGAATATGTGCTCAAAAAGGCCAAAGAACACGATATTAAATTCATCCGACTGTGGTTTACTGATATCCTGGGGATATTAAAGAACTTCGCCATTACCGCCGAGGAGCTGGAGGGCGCCCTCGAGGAAGGGATGGGTTTTGATGGTTCCTCAATCGAGGGTTTCGCCCGCATCGATGAAAGCGATATGATAGCGCTGCCCGACCCTGATACCTTTCAACTGCTGCCCTGGCGGTCAACGGAGCACCGTGCTGTGGCGCGCATGTTCTGCGATATTTTGAAACCGGGTGGCGAGCCATTTGTGGGCGACCCACGGTATGTCCTGAAGCAAAACTTGAAGCGGGCAGCGGACAAGGGCTACACCTACTATGTGGGGCCGGAACTGGAATTTTTCTACTTCCGCGATTCGCAGGGCACGGAATTCCTGGACCAGGGAGGTTATTTCGACCTTACACCACGGGATGCCGCCACCGACTTGAGAAAAGAGACCGTGCTCACCCTTGAAGAGATGGGCATCGGTGTGGAGTATTCCCACCATGAGGTCGCGCCCAGTCAGCACGAAATCGACATGAGGTATACCGATGCCCTGACCATGGCCGACAGCGTGATGACCTACCGTCTGGTGGTTAAAGAGGTAGCCTTGAAATACGGCGTTTATGCCACCTTTATGCCCAAGCCGGTGCTCGGCGAGAACGGCAGCGGCATGCACACGCACCAGTCACTTTTCACCGGCGACAGGAATGCCTTCTTTGACCCCAAAGACCCCTACCACCTTTCCAAGGCGGGCAAGTGTTTCATCGCCGGGCTGTTGAAACACGCCCCCGAGATTACCGCCGTCACCAATCAGTGGGTCAACTCTTACAAGCGCCTCGTCCCGGGATATGAGGCACCAGTTTATCTCTCCTGGGCGCGGCGCAACCGGTCCGACCTGGTCCGCGTCCCCGAGTACCGACCGGGACGGGAGAAGGCTACCAGGATTGAATTCCGCTCACCCGACCCGGCCTGCAACCCGTACCTCGCCTTCAGCGTAATGCTCGCTGCCGGGCTGAAAGGTATCGAAGAAGAGTACGAGGTACCGGAGCCAATCGAAGAGAATGTATATGAAATGAGCGAAGAGGAGAGGCTGCGGAGGGGTATCGCCACCCTGCCGGCCAGCCTGCTTGAGGCTATCCTGCTCACTGAGAAGAGCGAGCTGGTACAGAAAGCGCTCGGTGACCATGTCTTCAATGCGTTCATCGAGAACAAAAAGATCGAATGGGACCAGTACCGGATACAGGTAACCGATTACGAGCTGAAAAGATACCTGCCGATTCTATGAATTCGCCTCTTCGCTGTTCATGGATGGGGGATGAGTATGCGCCGGTTACGCATCGGCATGGCTCAAGAAAAAAAACATGTCATTTGCTTTAAGTTACTAATTTGTTAAATGACAGTGTGGTCACAACAGTGACCGCGGTAAGCTTGCACTCTTTGTTTTCCAATTAATGCTCCCAGAACCGTGAAAAACCTGAATTTAGCTTTTCCTATGTTAGTGTTATAATAACAGAAGTCTATCTGACAAAGGGGAGTGGCCATGGTGCAGGTAGCCAGCTTTGAGGCAGAAAGAAAGGTAATCGCCATACTCAAGGTCCTGAGCGAGTCTGTCGAGCCGCTCGGCTCAATTCACATTGCCCGGGAACTGGAGCGACACGGCATTTTTCTGAGCCAGAGAGCGGTCAGGTATCACCTCAGGATAACCGATGAGCGCGGTTACACGCAGCCGATGGGCCACGATGGCCGGATGCTGACCGCACATGGCCTTGAAGAACTCAAGATGGCGCTTGCCCCGGAGCAGGTCGGCTTCATCCATGAAAAACTTGAGCTGCTTGCTTTCTACACCACATTTGACCCGAAAACTCGTACCGGACAGGTCCCCATAAATACCTCAATTATTGACCAGTCTGATTTCAAGAAAGCTGTGGAGGCAATGAGCGAGGTCTTCAGTGCCGGACTTAGCGTCAGTGACCTTGTGGCTACGGCACCCGAAGGTGAGAAATTAGGCTCGGTGGTGGTTCCCAGAGGTAAGGTCGGGCTGGCCACCGTTTGCAGTGTGGTTATCAATGGTGTCCTTTTGAAAGCGGGCATTCCCACCGAATCAAGATTTGGTGGTGTACTTGAGTTGAGAGACTCCAAGCCAAGGCGCTTTGTGGCCGTCATCAACTATGCCGGAACCTCGCTGGACCCGTCCGAGCAGTATATCAGGGCCAAAATGACCACAGTCAGCGAAGCCGCCAAGAACGGACATGGCAAAATATTGGCCAATTACCGCGAAATACCGGCTCCGTCGAGAGCGATAGCTAAGGAAGTCATAGATTCACTTAAGGAAGCCGGGATTCATGGTGTCTATGCGCTGGGAAACGCCAGCGAGCCTATCTGCCAGATTGCCATTGGTCTGAACCGCGTGGGTATGGTATTGCTCGGTGGTTTGAACCCGGTAGCAGCAGCAGTTGAAGCCGGCATTGAAATCGAAAACATCGCTGAAAGCGGCATGATTGAATTCAACCAGCTGACCAGTTTCTGGAAGCTGAAATCATGAGCTACTTCGATGAGCTGGACAGAATATGGGGGAAGGCAGGCTCCGGTTCGAATCAACCTTTAAGAGGCAGAATCAGACCTCACCAGACCAGAAGGTGGCTCATTGCCATCGGGTCGCTCATCGCCCTGTTTATCGTTGCCGCTATCAGCAAAGGCATCTATACTGAGTGGCTCTGGTTTGACAGCCTGGGATTCAGCAGCGTCTACACGACCATACTGACCACCAAAGTCTGGCTCTTCTTTGTGGGTGCTTTCGTTTTTCTCGCGCTGCTTCTGCCTAACTTATTTCTGGTACGGCGGTTATCACCACCTTCCGGAGGCAGTAATCTTATCGGGCAGGGACTGCTATTCGTGCGCCGTGCCATTGATATCGTTATCCTGGCCGTGGCCGCCTTTATCAGCCTTATTTTCGGCCTTGTTACTTCCAGCCAATGGGAAATGGTGCTGCGCTTCGCCCACGCCACCGACTTTAATGTCGTCGAACCACTGCTGGAAAGGGATGTGGGCTTTTACATTTTCAAGCTACCCCTCTACCATTTTATTCAGGGATGGCTGGTCTGGGCAGTGGTTCTCATTCTGCTCTTCACTGCAGCCGTATACGTTTTGAATATCGGTTTCAATCGTGCCGGCTTTAACCGGTGGATTAAAGGGCACCTCCTGGCACTTGGCGCCGTCCTTTTCTTTCTCATCGCCTGGAGCTATCGATTGAACATATTCGACCTTCTCTATTCAGAACGCGGTGTTATTTTTGGTGCCGGATACACGGATGACCACGCCCAACTGCTGGCCTGGCGACTGCTCATAGCCACCACGGTCATATGCGGCCTGTTGCTGATAATCGGCATCTTCCGTCGCGGCCGGCGCTGGCTTTTCGGGCCGATTGTTCTGTGGGTTGTCCTCGCCATCATCTTCGGCAGTATCTATCCGGCCATCGTGCAGAGATTTCAGGTGGAGCCAAATGAACTGGCACGGGAAAGTTTTTATATCAAGAGTAATATTCAGCTCACCCGCCTGGCCTTCGGTCTCGACCGCATTGAGGTTAGGGAATTTCCCATTGAAGTTGCCCCAAGTGAAGAGGACATCCTCCAGAACAGCGCCACCATAAACAATATCAGGTTATGGGATTACCGTCCCATAAAGGACACGTATAACCAGATACAATCCATCAGGCTGTACTACGATTTTTATGATATTGACGTGGACCGCTACCAGATTGATGGTATCTACCGTCAGGTGCTCCTCGGCGCGCGAGAGCTGTCTCCGGAAAAACTCGCTGCACAGGCGCAGACATGGGTGAACCGCCGGCTGCAGTTCACGCACGGCTATGGCGTGGCCATGAGCCCCACCAACGAGGTTACCAAGCAAGGGCTGCCCAGCCTGTTAATCAAGGATGTGCCGCCGATTGGCACTATTGAAATCGAAAGACCCGAAATTTACTTTGGCGAAAAAACAGTTGACTATGTAATCGTTAACACCAGGGTTGCCGAGTTCGATTATCCCAAAGGAGATACCAATGTTTTTACGCACTATAAAGCGGACAGCGGTATCCGTCTTGACTCATTTCTGCGCAAGCTGGCTTTTACCTGGCAGCTTGGCGATATCAACATTCTGATTAGCGACGAACTTCTCGAAGAGAGTCAGCTTTTATATCGCCGCAACATACAGGAGCGGGTAAATCATGTCGCTCCTTTCCTGAAGCTCGATAGCGACCCGTACATGGTCATTGATAACGGCCAGCTTTTCTGGGTACAGGATGCTTACACGGTTTCCAACCTGTACCCTTATTCCCAGCCCAGCGCCAGCGGTATAAATTATATCCGCAACAGCGTCAAAGTAGTCATCAATGCCTACGATGGTTCCATCACGTTTTATCTTATCGACCCGGAAGATGCCATTGTGAATACTTACGCCTCCATGTTCCCGGCCCTGTTCCGACCGATTGCTGAAATGCCGGAAACTCTCCGGGAACATCTGCGCTATCCTCTTGGCCTCTTCAAGGTTCAAGTCTCGGTCTATCAGACCTATCATATGACCGACCCGCGTGTTTTTTACAATAAGGAGGACCTCTGGACTATTCCCATGGAAACATATGCCGATGCGGAACGCAGCATGGAGCCGTACTACGTGATTATGAGGCTGCCAGGTGAAGAGCAGGAGGAGTTTGTGCTCATGCTCCCCTTCACCCCCACGCAGAAAGACAACATGATAACGTGGCTGGCCGCCCGCAGTGACGGTGACAAGTACGGTAAACTCATTGCCTATAACTTCCCCAAAGACAAGCTTATCTACGGGCCGAGACAGATTGAAGCCAGGATTGACCAGGACTCTGCCATTTCCGAACAGTTCACCCTGTGGGGTCAGAAAGGCTCGCAAGTAATTCGGGGCAACCTGCTGGTGATACCCATCGAGCAGTCAATCCTGTATGTGGAACCGGTCTACCTCAAAGCGGAGAGAGGCCAACTTCCGGAACTAAGAAGAGTAGTGGTGGTCAGTGGCGACCTGATTGCGATGGAAGAGACGCTGGCCGAGAGCCTGAATGCCATCTACGCCGGTCTGGCCACAGAAGACCTGCCGGTGACCACCCCCAAACCGCCGGAAAGGACGGACAAGCTGGCGGAACTGGCCAGGCTGGCACAGGAACATTACGACAAAGCACAGGAATACCTTAAAGAAGGCGATTGGGCTGGCTGGGGAGAAGAGCTGGGCAAAATGGCCGAAGTCCTGCGCCAGTTGGTGGAACTTGCTGAAATCAAGCAAGAGTAAGCAACGAGGAAAACCCTTCTCACCTTATTACTGTCGCCAAACGCAAAGCTGATCGAATCTGATAGAACCCATTATTTTAGATTTATTCGCAGAATGATAGAAACAATGATTACTTGAAAGTTAATAATTATGTAGTAGAATTATACATAGAATAACAAAATATATGTTTATACGAGGTAATTATGGTACAGAGACGAGAGCTTATTAAGGGCAGCTCTGACTCCCTGCTTCTCTGCTTGTTGGCGCAGCAGCCGATGTATGGTTACCACATTATCAGGGAGCTGGAGAAAAGGAGTCAGGGTTATTTCAAATTCAAGGAAGGCACCTTGTACCCGGCGCTCCATCGCCTGGAAAGGGCAGGCCTGATTCTGGGCAAATGGCAGATGCTGTCCAACAGTCGGCCCAGGCGATACTACCATATCACGGCCAAAGGACATGCCAAGCTTTCCACGGAGAGAGTCCAGTGGCAGGACTTCATCATCGCCGTGAATATGATATTGCAGCCAGCAGAGTATTAAGCGGGTAAAGCAATGACCACAGCGCTGAATCATTACCTGGAAATCATCCGGGCCAACCTGAGGATTGACCTCACTGAAGAAAAAGAGGTCATCAGCGAGCTGGAGACGCATATTGAAGACCGGCTTCAGGAGCTGAAGGAATCCGGCCTTTCCGAGGAGGAAGCGGAAAAAACCTGTCTCGGATTGCTGGGCTCCGCCAAGCTAATCGCCCGGCAGATATATGAAGCCCACAGTCAGGGCAGCTGGTGGCAGGCATTTCTGGCGGCAATGCCACACCTGCTTTTCGCGGCCCTTTTTGCCCTCAACTGGTGGCACCATATCGACTGGCTTTCTATTATTTTGGCCTTGGTCATTGGCACATCCATCTATGGTTGGTGGCATGGCAAACCGGCCTGGGTTTTCCCATGGCTGGGTTACTCACTGGTCCCGGTGGCTGCCCTTGGACTCATCCTCCCCTATCTACCCAGGGAGTGGTCGCTCCTGACCATCCCTTTTTACTTCCTGTTTGCTCTGTGGTGGCTGTTCTGCCTGGTGATTCAAACAGTAAGGAGAGACTGGCTGTTAAGCTCTCTAATGCTGCTCCCCTTGCCCATTATCATTGGCTGGTTTCTGACCCTGGTACCGGGCGCAAAGATAACCGGCCAGACTTTTGAGCGCATCAACTATTTCGCTCCCTGGATTGCACTGAGTTTTCTTATCCTGGCTCTGACTATTGCCGCTTTTATTCGCCTGCGTCAGCGGTGGTTGCGCATCGCTTTATTGAGCATCTCCGGGCTGCTGACGCTGACCCTGGTGGTCTATTATGTTGGAGGAAGACTCAGTGTACAGACCTTCGCCGGTCTTATCCTGATAATGTGGGGCCTTTTCCTGGTTCCCCCGCTTCTGGAGCGGTTACTCAGGAAGAGCAAGCGAATATTACAACGTTACGCATTGTTTACTCCACCCCATCGGTGAGCCAAGAGGAGGGCCCTCCGACGCAGAAGGGTTACAAGTTCCATCCGCGCCAATACTGAGTAGAGTTTCCGCCGGGGAAATAAATCAATGGTCATAAATGCCACAATAGCGATAGTTATTGCCTACCTGCTCGGCTCCATTCCATCTGCCTACATCGCCGGGCGGCTGTTCAAAGGAATCGACATCCGGCAGGTTGGCGGCGGCAATATAGGCGCCGTGAACACATTGCGGGAAATAGGGTTAGTGCCGGGGCTTCTGGTGCTCATTGCTGATATAGCCAAGGGGTCGCTGGCGGTGATTATTGCCCTCTGGCTGGATTTATCACTGATATTGGTCTTCGTTGCCGGCTTTGCCGCGGTCGTAGGACATAGCTGGCCGGTATTTTTAAAATTCAAGGGGGGAAAAGGGGCGGCCGCTACCATCGGGGTTCTATTCGCGCTGGTTCCACTGGAGTTCGCCATCAGCCTGGCCCTTATACTGACCATCATCGTCATTACCAGCAATGTCAGGCTGGCCGTTGTCGTCGGGCTGCTGGTATTGCCGCTCATCATCTGGCAGATAAACGGCTCCGGGATGCTTATCGCCTACTCGGTAGCGATGTTTCTCTTCCTCTGTGTCAGGTCACTGCCGAGTACCAGAGAAGCTATGGCGAGCATCGGTGATAAGAAAAACCTTATTTTCGACCGTGATTACCATTTCTGGCAGACCAGGAAAAGCAAATGAAAAAGGTAGCCGTGGTAACCGACACCACCGCCTGCATCCCTCAAGAGCAGGTGGCACGATATGACATTGAAGTCGTGCCGGTTCAACTTATTTTCGAGGATAAAACCTACCGCGACGGCATAGACATCAGTGCTTCCGAATTCTATGCGAGGCTCCGGCAGACATCCAAACCACCGACCACCTCCAGTTCCTCACCCGAGATGTACCTTAAGGTTTTCCAGAAAGCCGGTCAGAGAGCGGAGAGCGTTCTCTGCATCACTGAGCCGTCAAAGTTCAGCGCCATGTTTGACTCGGCATCGGTGGCCAAAGAGATGGTGGCGAAAACGTTACGGAACATGAACATAGAAGTACTCGACTGCACCACTGCAGCCGCTGGGCAGGGGCTGGTAGCGCTCGCTGCCGCCAGGGCAGCGGCAACCGGCCAGGGCCTGAAAGAAGTAAAAGCAACGGCAGAGAACGTCATGGAGCACGTAAATTTATTTGCCGCGCTGGATACGCTTCATTACCTGGTAAAAAGCGGGCGTGTGCCGCAGGCCGCAGCACTGGTCAACACAATTCTGCAGATCAAGCCTGTTTTCACCCTCAATCACGCCGATGCGCGCACGGTGGCACTCCCCCGCTCCATTAAGAGTGCCATGAAGCGCATCCTGAAGCTGATGGAGCGGAATGTGGTCAAAGACGAGTCGCTCCACGTCGCCGTGATGCACGCCGATGCTCTGGACAATGCCATCGTTTTAAGAAATCGCATTGACTCGCAATTCAACTGTTCCGAGCTCTTCATCACCGAATTCACCCCGGTAATGGGGGTCCATACGGGACCCGGTCTCGTCGGCGTTGCCTTCTACAGTGAGAGCGCATAATAAACGCCAGCCATCTGGCACAATCATTCAAAACACTTTATAATCAGTGTGTGACCGAGACAAAAGTTCTCAATGACGCGCAGCAGCTTCTGGAAAACCTGGAGCAACTCCCTGAGCCGGTCGTCAGGCCCGCTTTCATTGTGGTCAGCGGTTTGCCCGGAACCGGCAAATCATATTTCTGCCGCCGGCTGGCGGAGAGAACCCCCCTTATCATTCTGGAAAGCGACGTGATGCGCAAGGCGCTTTTCCCATCGCCCGTTTACAGCGCGGAGGAAAGCGCTCGCCTGTTCCAGGCCATTCATCATCTCATTGAGCAGCTGCTGAAAAGGGGGATACCCATTGTTCTGGATGCCACCAACCTCTCGGAGCGGAACCGTGAACGTTTGTACCACATTGCTGACCAACTAAGTGCAAAGCTGATTCTGGTGCGCGTGGAAGCACCGCCCGAGGTAGTGCGAGAACGGCTAAAAAATCGTACGGAAGGTACTGCTTTAGAGGAAGACCATTCGGAAGCTGACTGGGCGGTTTTCCAGAAGATGAAAACCTCGGTGCAGAAAATCGGTCGCAATCACTTTGCCGTTGATACCTCCCGTGACATAGCTCCGCTCCTGGACAAGATTGTCAGAGAGGTAAACCGCTGAAAGGAGAGCTAAAACTATGGAGAGCAAGGTCGTTGTAGGTGATATCGTCAGTATTGAAGCCGATGCCATCATCGTGAACCACTTTGAAGGCATGGAAAGCCCTGAAGGGGAAACGGCTGCCGTGGACGGGCTGCTCGACGGCGTCATCTCGCAGCTTATCAAACAGGGCGAAATAAAGGGAAAACCGAACGAGATAACGATAGTACACAGCTTCGGCAAGCTGCCCGCCGCCCGTGTGGTGGTGGTGGGGCTGGGCAAGCAGTCCGAACTGTCCATCAATAAAGTACGTGTCGCCGTGGCCGAGACGTGCCGCTGGCTGCGCGCCAGGGAAATCAGCACCATCGCCACCGTGCTGCAGGGAGCAAACATAAATAAAATAAGCCCCGCGGATGCCGCCCAGGCCATTGCTGAAGGCGCTCTGCTCGGGACCTACACCTTTCGCAGGCATATGACTAAAGAAGAGGACAAGCCCGGTGAAATCAAGCAGCTCTCAATCGTGGGCACTGAACGGTTGAAATCACAACTTGAAGAGGGAGCAAATAAAGGCCGGATTATATCCGAGGCGACCAACCTTGCCCGCGATATGGTCAATGAGCCCGCCAATTACATGACGCCCACCACTATGGCGGAAATGGCGGCAAAGCTAGCCGAAAACCATGGCCTGGAAATAACCTTGATTGACCCTGAGCAGATGAAGGAACTGGGCATGGGCGGACTGCTGGGCGTCTCACGGGGAAGTCGGCAGCCACCGAAATTCATCGTGCTCAATTATAAAGGGGGCACGGCGAAAGAACCGGATATCGCTTTGGTGGGGAAAGGAATCACCTTTGACTCCGGCGGTATCTCCATAAAACCTTCGGAGAAGCTTGAGGAAATGAAGGGGGATATGGCGGGAGGCGCAGCAGTGATGGCCGCCATTGCTGCTATCGCCCGACTTAAGCCCGAGGTCAACGTAATGGCGATAATTCCGGCAACGGAAAACCTCCCCGACGGCAATGCGTTCAAGCCGGGTGACGTCCTTACCGCAATGGACGGCAAGACGATTGAGATAATCTCCACCGATGCTGAAGGAAGGCTGATACTGGCCGACGCTTTGAGCTATGCTAAAAAGCACGGTGCCAGGAAAATGGTTGACGCTGCCACGTTGACCGGTGCCTGTCGCATCGCGCTGGGGGATGTCTGCACCGGCGCCTTCGGCAACAACCAGGAGTTCATGGACAGCGTTCTTGCTGCCGGTAGAGAAGCGGGCGAGCTCGTCTGGCAGATGCCGATGTATGACGAGTACAAAGAGCAGAACAAGAGCGATGTGGCCGATATTAAAAACGTTGGCGGCAGGCTGGGCGGGGCCATTACCGCGGCTAAATTTCTGGCTGAGTTCGTCGATGATACCCCCTGGGTGCATCTGGATATCGCCGGCACCAGCCTGAGCGACAAGGAGCACGGCTACCAGACAAAGGGCGCCACCGGCGTGCCGGTGCGGACGCTGGTCAATCTGGTCCTATCTTTAACTGAAAAATCAGCAAAATAGAGTCAAGGAGGAGGTCCAAAATGAAGATAAAGTGGCTGGGACACGCAACGTTTCTAATCACCTCGGACAGCGATGTGAAAATTATCACCGACCCTTATGAGCCAAACGACAAACTCCGCTACGGAGAGATAAATGAGTCCGCCGACATCGCTACCGTAAGCCATGAACATTCCGACCACGGCAATGTTGCCGCCGTAAAGGGCAATCCCCAGGTGGCCAAAAACGATGCCGAAATAAAAGGTATCAAATTCAAGGGCATTCCATCCTTCCATGATGCCGCTGGAGGAAAGGACAGGGGCAGCAATACCATATTCTGTTTCGAGGTCGATGGGGTGAAGGTATGCCACCTCGGCGACCTCGGCCATGAACTGACCGCCGAGCAGGTGGCGGCGGTAGGCAGTGTGGACATCATCCTTCTGCCGGTTGGTGGTTTTTACACCATTGATGCCGCCGTGGCCAGCAGAGTTGCCGGGCAACTGAAACCCAAAGTAATCATACCGATGCATTTTAAAAACAATAAATGCGATTTCCCGATAAGCGGTGTGGATGAATTCCTGCGCGGCAAAAAAGATATCAGCCAGCCCGAGGCCAGTGAAGTGGAGCTCAAGGCTGGAGAGCTGCCGTCGGCCACCCGGGTCATCGTGCTGAAGCCGGCAATGTAAACGGAAGATGAGCACGGTTCTGGGGTAGTCGACAGGAGACTGCGCGCGCTGATGCCTTGGCGAACCCGTCCACAGAAAAAACATGGCGGAAAACGGCTTCCACCTCTGGAAGTTTACTGAAGGTCGTGGTAAAATAAACTAGGGTGGTGAGGTTGCCGGGATTTTATAATTACGTTGGAAATTAGCAGTATTGTTCTTGCCGGCGGCAAGAGTTCACGTCTCGGGCACGATAAGGTTTTTAAAACTGTTGGCGACCGACTTTTGCTGGAATTGGTAGTAAATTCCGTAGCTCCCCTTTCTCAGGAGATAATACTGGTAGCCGCTAGTAAAAACGCATTAGTCCAATCGGCTAAATATCCCGGGTTAAGGGCAGTAACCGATGTCTTTCCAGGCAAAGGTCCATTGGGTGGTATTTACACCGGTTTACTTGCCTCCACCTCGTTCTATAACCTTGTCGTCGCCTCGGATATGCCTTTCTTAAACCCGGCGCTGTTACACTATATGACAAAAGTTTCGGCTGATTTCGACATCGTGGTAACCAGAGTCGGTGAGCTGGTAGAACCGCTGCATGCCGTTTATGCCAAGAGCTGTCTCGAATCCATCGAGCATCTGCTCAAGCACAATGAACTATCGGTGCGCCGGCTCTTCTCCATGGTCCGAACCCGATATGTAGAAGCTGATGAAATTGAGCGGTTTGACCCCGACCACCTCAGTTTCTTCAATGTCAATACCCAGGGCGACCTCCAGAAAGCAGAAGAAATCGCCCGAGGAAT
>Ga0180009_10005601_pt1 | contig 13436 bp, 13 predicted proteins | sample OS_PC_MetaG_FD_123537 | JGI IMG/M metagenome (GOLD analysis project Ga0180009, IMG submission 123537) | Groundwater microbial communities from the Aspo Hard Rock Laboratory (HRL) deep subsurface site, Sweden - OS_PC_MetaG | ecosystem: Environmental > Aquatic > Deep subsurface > Groundwater... | reverse complement strand
CTTTGATGAGACTGCGCACGTACCGGACAATGGGATCCACCGGCAGGAGCAACGGGCTGCGCAGGCCCAGGACGCCCATCAACCGGCCGTCCAGGCCGCGGTCGAGCTCGAGCATGGGCCACAGGGGATCGTGCTGACGCGCGCCGCGCAGGCCACGCACAACGTCCGTTGCGCGAACCAGGCCGTTGCAGAGCTGGGTGATCCACGGCGTTCCGTACAGCGGCCCCGGCCCCTCGGCGGTGCCGAGCGCCATGGACACGCCGAGGCGCGCCGCGCGGGTGGTGGCCGGAGCACCGGGATGTGCGGCGAAGCGGGGGTCGATGGGCGCGGCGCCAAAGTCCACGTAGCGAATGGCGGCCGCCACGGCCCCGTTGAGCGAGAGCCCGCGGTCGCCTCCCGAGTTGCCGTTGGAGCCACCGGCATAGACCCGATGCGCGTGCTCGGCCTCGACGCTGGCCACCCAGGCGGCGCTCTCGTAGTCGTCCGCAAAACGCCCCACCACCTTGCCGCGGCCCTTGTCGAGGCGGTGGTTGGGCGAGACATCCCCGGTGGCCTCCTGCGCGAAGATGCCAAATGCGCCCGTGCGGGACGCGAAGGCCCCGCACGCGAGCCCCTTGTGGTCGGGGTGCAGCTTGCGGTTCTCCGAGTGCACGCAGGTGCCGTGCAAGGGGAACCAGCTCACCATGCCCCCCGGCTCCGGATGGTTCGAATCGGGATGGGGATCGGGGTCGAAGCGCAGGACCTTCATGTTCGCGTCCACGGCCTCGGCGCGGCGCTCGTAGTCCACCGGCGCCACGTCGGGGTTGCGGTTATAGGCAAACCACGAGCGGTTAAAGGCGATGCCTGCGCTGGGCGGCACGTCGTCGGTCAGAAATCGCAAGCGGCCCGGGCGCCGGGCGCGATCGGCCGCGACGATGGCCGCCACAATGCCGCCGACGATGCCATCGAACACGCGCTGAGAGAAGCCCGGACCCCCGATGTTGATCCACATGTAGTGGGAGTACCCGGCCGGGGCGCTGTGGGTGTGGGTCGCCGTCAGCATCACCCGCGCTTCGTCCAGCTCCAGCTCGGGGTAGTCCCGCGTCAAGGCGTCCAGCACGCCGAATCGCACCGCCTGGGACATGAGCAGAAGGTCCGCGCACACGTAAACAAACCGCCCTCCCGCCTCATCACGAACGACCATGGCCCGCGCGTAGAGAGGCTCGGCCACCCCCTCGGTCCGGTTGTAGAACATCCCCCAGCCGAGCATGGCCATGTCATGCTCCCACACGGTGATGTCAGCGCTCGCAAAACCTACTTCGTAGCGTGATGTCATTTTCCAATGTACTCCGTCCAGGTAGGAGTATCCGCGGGTTGCCGCCACAGGTCAAGGAGAGTGCGACCCGGACCTCTCCTGTTCACCAGAATTCCTGTGTATAATCAAAGCAATGTCCGCCATATGTAAGACCCGCGAGGCCTGCGCGACTGTCCTTATGTTGACCAAAGAACTAGGCATTGCCATGTTCTGGTCTGCAGGTTTGGAGGATATATCATGCCTAGTCATATCGGTGGCACCCGGATCGCCCTCCCCGGCTTGCTGCTGGCGTCCCTGGTTCTCAACGGGTTCCTGCTGCTCAGAGCCCCCGCTTCCGCTTCTCATATCGACGCGCAGGGAGACCAGAGCCGCGGGGCGAAATCGCGCGTCTCCACCGCCAACGCCCAGCCCAGCGCGCTCGCGCAATGTCGAGAGCAGATCCGACTTCAGAAATTGCGGGTCGTACATTTGACCCGCGATCAGCTCGCAGCCCTGCGGCAGGAGCCGGGGCCGCCGGCCGACGAGGTGGAGGAGCCAGAAAAAGCGGCGCCTCGCGATTCGAGCTTCGGGGCCCAGCAGGAGACGCTGTGCACCCTGGCGTTGGAGGAGCTGCGCCGGAATTGGGAGAGCGGCAGAGATCTCATCCACGACAACCTGTCGCGCGACCTCGCCAGCTCCGACGCGCAAGCCGCGGATCTCAATCGCACGCTCACCGGCTTCGGGGACGCGCTCAACCTCTCACAACTCGAGCTAAGCAAGCTCGAAAAACGCTACGTCCCCCTGCGGAGTCGCCGCGTACGCACGGCCCTCGACGCGCTGGAGACCGATCCTCCGGACTACCTGGCCGCCTTCGACGAGGCGCTCGACCTCTACCACGACACCGACGCGCTGGTCGAAGACCTGTACGGGTCCGGAGCCGTGGACAAGGTGCGCAGCACTGAGCTCCGGCGCCGAACGCATGTGTTGGCCGTGCTCGCCTCCCTCGCGGATGTGGGCTGGGACAGCTCCATCGAGTGGTAGCAGAGGGTTCATGAGACATCCGCACAACCGCCTCAACCACGGGGCCGCTCTGCTTCTCTGCGCCGCCGGGCTGTCGGTTCTACTCGATGCCCCCCGCGCGGAAGCGGGCCCCTGGACGCAGGACCAGGGGCGGTTCTATCTCAAGATGGATCAGGGCTTCTTCGTGGCGAAGAGTTACGTGGACGCCTCGGGTGCAGTGATCAAAGGCACCGAGTATCTGGGGGTCACCACGTCCTTGTACGCTGAGGTGGGCGTCTGGAAGGGGCTGCACCTGATGACCTACCTGCCCTACTCCTTCGCGCGGAACACCTTCCGCGACGGGGGACGGTTCCTCAACGTCGGCGGCGGAGACGCGAATTTCGCGGTGCAGTACAGTCCACCGTTCAAGATGTCTGCCAAGACCGCCGTGAAGGTAGACTTCAAGGTACCGTTCTACGACGTGGCGGGAATCCGAGGCCCCCTCGCTGCGCAGTTCCCAGCCTTTGGGGACGGTCAGCTGGATGTGACTTTCTGGCTTAGCGCGGGCTACGCCCTGCCGCGAATACCGCTGTATTTTGTGGCCGAGGTAGGCTACCGGCACCGCACGGAGGTGTTCGTGGGACACGGTGACGCGCGCCGCTTCGGCGACGGTTTGGTGTGGCTCGCCCAGGTGGGGTACATCATTAGAAACCGCGTGGGTTTAGGGCTGAACTTCGGCGGGTTGGTGCCCTTTCGGGAGGACGCCTGGACCAAGGGGTATATCTCCCTGGGCACGGCGCTCTTTGTCCGACTGTGGCGGGGACTGTCTGCCGAGGCGCGGTTCGATCCGATTCTCTGGGCGCGCAACAGCTCCATGGGGTTCGGATTCGGTTTCGGGCTCTCGTACAAACGTTAGCCGCAGGAGAACCACAGATGCATGCAACGATTGAAACCTGCGGGAACCGACGGTATGTGCGAGCCGCCTGGCTGCCGGTGGTGTTACTCCTGGTCGATGGATGCGGACAGTATACGACCTACGACGGCAGCCTCCCCGGCGGCAACCCCATTGAGGGGCTGCGCGAAGTCGAGCGCCTCCAACACCACGGACTGGCCGGCCCGGTTCAGCAGTACACGTCCCGGACCGTTGACGGCAGCTACATCGTCGTGGACTACGACGCCTGGAGCGAAGACCCCGAAGCCCTGCACTTGCTGGACGACTACCAGGCCACGCTGGCGACCGTGCTCCCCACGGCCCTCGAGAACCACGCCGAGCGGTTGGCGTACTGGATCAACGGCTACAACGCCGGGGTGATTCGCGGGGTGCTGGACCACTACAACGGGGACCACGGCTACCGCGTCATCGAGGGAGGCTTCTTTGACGAGGCCCGGTACACCTTCGGTGGCGTGCAGTTGTCGCTCAATCATGTGGAGCAGGGGGTCGTCCGCGGAGACTTCCAGCACGACTCAATGATCTCCGTCACCGGGGACGTGCGCGACATGATCACGCTATGGCACGAGGACCTCTGGGACGGTGACGTGGTGGACGCACGGGTGCACGCTGCGCTCAACTGTGCGGCGCTGGGCTGCCCGAACCTGCTGGCAACGGCTCCGTTTGTGTATCGCGCGGACGTGCTGGAGGAGCAGCTCGAGACGGCCACGAGACAGTGGCTCGACCACCCGGGCAAGGGCGCCGGGCCCCAGGGCATCTCCCAGCTGTTCGAGTGGTACGTCGAAGACTTCGCAGCCGATGCAGGCAGCGTGGAGGACTTCATCGCCGCCCACCGGTCGGGCGGGCTACTGGGCGTGGATGTGACGCAGATCATCCCCTATGACTGGACGCTCAACATTGCCGAATAGAGGCGCCGCCCTCCTGGCGCTGCCGCTTGTGGCTGCGATGGGCTGTTTTACGCAGGCGAGCCCACCGGACACCACACCCTATGCATCGCCTCAGAGCCAGGGTGAGCGTTGGATCCTGTCGGGTACGGCGGCCGCTGAGCTGCGCCGTGGGGGGGCCGTGGTGCTGGATGTGCGCGCGGCGGAGCTACACGCAGCGAGCCACCCGGTGGGCGCGCTCCCTGTAACGTGGGAGGAGCTCTCGGTGCAGGGGGACGTAGTTCGCTGTCTGCGTGCCCGACTATTGCAGATTTAGTTTCCAGCTGTAGGGGAGCTGTTTGGTGTGGAGGACTTTTTGGGGGTCGGACTTGTAGTATTTGTTGATGAACTTTTGGGGGGGAAGGCCGGCGGCTTGGAAGTCTTTTTTGAACCAGGTGAAGAGGGCGGAGATGCCTTTGGGGCCGGCGCCTTTGGCGGGGTCGTTTATGTAGGCCGTGGTGTCGGCTTTGAGCTGGGTTTCTAGGTCCTTTCCGGTGAAGGCACCCGCGCGGAGGTTGGGGCAACCCAGGGAGGCGCAGACCAGGGCAAAGTGGATTCGTGGATCCACCCGGCCCACTCCCGCGTTCCACCGCTTGATGAGCTTGAGCCGCGGCGCGGGGGTCTTGCCGAGGCTCTTGTGGCCCCAGTCTCCGCGAAGAATGCCGTTCTCAATCTCGTTCAGGCTCAGGGTCTGCCCGGCCGTTGAGTAGCTCACCTCATCAAAAAACACGAAGCCCTTGTCGCCCACCGAAAACTTCGCGTTGCCCACCAGCTTGTTCATCACTCCGCGCAGGACGTGGGCGTTGTACGCGTTGATCCAGAACGCCTTCTGCCCCTCCCGACTCAGCCCGGTGGGGTCCGCCTGAGCCAAACGCCCAAGATAGGCCGCGAGCGCCTTGGAGTCCGCGTCAGCCTTCATCCAGCGCCGGTAGGCAACCCGACCCTGCTTGCCCACGTACTTTTTCAAGAGCGCGTCGTAGGCCGCGTGGTCGAAGGATTTCGCCGCCGGTCCGACCACCGATGGCGCCGCCCGACGCTCCCCCGGACGCTCACGGGGCACGGGCTTCATGGCGTCGTTGCCTGAGCTGCTGTTGGCCTGTCCCGAGGAGCTCGTGGTCTTGCATCCGCCTGCCCCCAGGCCCAGAACCAGCAGCGCTGCCAAAGTCACACCCACGGATCGCTGATCTCGCTCGAGGTTCTTCATGATGTCCTCCTGTAGTTGCTGTCGAATCGATGACGCCGACCGAGTCAGCGATAGGTCCCCCGGACCCGCGCCACCTTACACCATCGGGTCGCCGCGGCCACCGGAGAAACCCTTGCCACCGCCGCTATCGAGTGGCAAGAACCTCCCATGAACGACCGCAAAGACCTCAGCTGCATTTTCCGCCCGCGATCCGTCGCCGTGATCGGCGCCAGCGCCCGTCCCGGCGCCATCGGCCGCGAGGTGGTCAAGAACCTCATCAACTTCGAGTTCCAGGGCAAAGTGTTCCTGGTGAACCCCAAGCACGACGTGGTGCTCTCCATGAAAGCCTACCCGTCGGTCATGGAAATCCCCGATCCCGTGGACCTCGCGGTGATTGTGGTGCCTGGCCCCCAGGTTCTGGATGTCGTGCGGGAGTGCGGCGACAAGGGCGTCAAGGGCCTGGTCATCATCACCGCCGGCTTCCGCGAGATCGGCGGTGAAGGCGCAGACCGGGAGGCCGAGCTCGCTGCGGAAATCGACCGCCACCACATGGTGGCCATCGGGCCCAACTCCGTGGGCGTCATGAACGCCGACCCTGCCATACGGCTCAACGCTTCTTTCATTTCCACCGTTCCCAAGGCCGGGAACGTGGCGCTGCTCTCCCAAAGCGGCGCCATCGGGGAGTCGATTATCGATTTTGCGCAGTACCAGGACCTGCGATTCTCGATCTTCGCCAGCCTGGGTAACCAGATGAACGTGGACAGCCGGCACCTGCTGGACTACCTCCAAAGCGACGAGCAGACCGAGGCGGTCCTCATGTACGTCGAGTCCTTCCGCCACCCCAAGGAGTTTGTCTCGATCGCCACCCGCATTACCCGCACCAAGCCGGTGGTGGTCGTCAAGGCCGGCCGCACCGCCGCCGGCGCCAACGCCGCGTTCTCGCACACCGGCTCCATGGCCGGCATGGACGTGTCCTACGACGCCCTCTTTGAGCAGTGCGGCATGGTGCGCGTCTCCACCGTGGAGGAGCTCTTCGACATCGGACGCGCCATCGCGAGCCTGGATTTTCCCACCGGCGACCGGGTGGCCGTGCTCACCAACGCCGGCGGGCCGGGCATCCTCGCCACGGACGCCCTCGTGGCCCAGGGATTGCGCATGGCGCAGTTTTCCGAGGAAACCACCAACACCCTGCGCGAACAGCTCAACCCGTCCGCCGCCGTACACAACCCTGTAGACATGGTGGCGGGTGCCGGCCCACCGGACTACGAGGCCTCCCTGCGCGCCGTGCTGCCCGATGCAAGCGTGGACATGGTGCTAACGATCCTCGTCCCGCCGGTGATGATTGACGGGGAGGAGGTGGCCCGCACCATCGTCCGGGTCTTCGACGAGCTGGGCCGTCCCAAGCCCATGCTTGCCTGCCTCATGGGGCTGTCCAAGACCGCCCTCCGGAGCCGGCGGATCCTCTCGGAGGCGGGTATCCCCACGTACCTGTTCCCCGAGTCCGCCGCCCACGCCCTGCGCGCTCTGTGGCGCGTGGGCCAACATGTGGGACGCAACCCCGACCCGCCCCTCGGCCGCCTGGACGCAGACGTGGACGCAGCCCGCGCCATCGTACGCGAAGTCAAAGCCCAGAATCGCACCGTGCTCAGCCTCGAGGAGTCCCTGCTGCTCATGCGGACCTACGGCGTCCGGGTGTTGCCCTTCGAGTGCGCCACAGACGTGGAGGCGGCCCTCACTGCCGCTCAAAAGCTGAGCTTCCCGCTGGTGGCCAAGCTCGACGAGCCCGGGCTTGTGCACAAAACCGAGCTGGGCGGCGTGGTGGCCGACATCCGGGATGAGGCCGCGCTGGTACACGCAGTGCAACACCTACGTGACATCGCCCACAGTCACCGCCAAGCGCAGGGCGCCGACGACGCGGCCACGGCAGCGCCCACGCGCGTTGTGCTGCAGCAGATGGCCCGGGGGCACGAGACCATCATCGGCATGACCACCGACCCCACCCTGGGGCCGCTGCTCCTGTTCGGCTACGGCGGCATCTACGTGGAGATCATCCGCGACATCGCCTTCCATCTTCACCCCGTGAGTGACGCCCAGGCCCGGCAGATGATCCAGCGCATCAGCGCCTACCCCCTGCTTTCCGGGGCCCGGGGAGACGACCCGGTTGATGAAGCCGAGCTCGCGCTGAACATCGCGCGGCTCTCCCAGCTCGCCGGAGACCTCCCCGAAATCACCGAGATGGAGATCAACCCGTTTTTCATCGCCGCGAAGGACCGCCCCGCCGGCGCCGCCGACGCCCGGGTGCGCCTGCAATAGCCGCCCGCCCCGCTTGCCATCCCCGTTTCCATGCCCAGATTGGGGTCAACACAAACGCTGGAGTTGACCCCATGGCCGCCAAAAACAAAAAGAAAAAAAAGGGCTCCTGGCTCGCCCAACGCAGCCACGGAGACAGCCCACAGACCAAAGTCACTCCCGGCGAGGTGGTCACGGCCTCGGACAAGTCGTTCAAACAGCTCGTCCTGCGCTCACCCGAGCCCGTGCTCGTGGACTTCTGGGCCACCTGGTGTGGCCCCTGTAAGCAGGTGGGGCCCGTGGTGGAAGAGCTGGCAAAGGACTACGCCGGTCGAGCGCGCATGGTCAAAATCGACGTGGACAAAAACCCGAAGCTCTCCGAGCAGTACGGGATCCGTTCCATCCCCACGCTGCTGCTCTTCAAAGACGGCGACCTGCTGCAGACCCTCGTCGGCGCGCAGTCCAAGCGCGATCTGAGCGAAGCCGTCGCCCGGGCCGTGGCCGCGCACTAGGGACGCCCCCTTAGCCGCTCTCGGTGTCGTCCAGCCGGCGGATCAACCGATCAATCACCACCAGGGCGATGGCGGCGCGCTCGGGGCTGGTCAGCTCGTCTTCCAAGCGCTCCAGGCTGGCACGAATGCGCGGGCCGCTGTCCGGGTCGTCGTAGGCCATCGACACCGCGCGCTCCACGCGGGTGAGGTTCACCGAGTAAAGGGACTTACCACCGAGCAGCTCCTGGGTCCGTGTCGTCATGTCACGCTCCTTGTCCGGACCTCCGAACCCCGGCCACCGCGGACACAGGGGTGACGTAGACTACGGTCCGTCCGTAGCCGCCCCGCGCCGGGTCGCCCTGTCGGATGTCCTGCTTCTCAGACGCAATACACGTCCTCTTAGTATGTTTTTGCGAACGGCACATTCTGTCAAGTTTTGGCCCACGCGTGGTGCTGGACCGGTCGCGTCGGCTGGGGCATAGTCGACAGCGATGGATCTCAGGGCAACCATTCGCGGCCAGACCTACCGCTTCTCCACCGTCAAGGAGGTGCTGGCCAAGGCGAACCCGCCCAAGTCCGGCGACGATCTGGCGCGCGTCTCGGCCCGGGACGCCGTGGAGCGGGTGGCCGCCCGCGCGGCGCTCTCGGAGCTGACCCTGGCCGAGCTCCGCGCCCACCCGGTGGTGGAATACGAGCAGGACGAGCTCACCCGCCTGGTAGAGGACACGCTGGATGAGCAGGCCTACGACGCAGTGAAGCACCTGAGCGTGGGCCAGTTCCGGGAGTGGCTGCTGGAGACCGAAACCACCGGGACCATCATCCGCTCCATCTCTGCGGGCCTGACTCCCGAGATGGCCGCGGGCGTCTGCAAGCTCATGTCGAACATGGACCTCATGACCGTGGGCAGCAAATGCGAGGTGGTGGTGCGTGCCAACGCCACCCTGGGCCTGCCCGGGCGCATGTCCTCGCGGGTGCAACCGAACCACCCCACCGACGACGTGCAAGGCATCCTCTACTCCGCCCGGGAGGGGCTGTCCTACGGGTGCGGCGACGCAGTCATTGGCGTGAACCCGGCCACCGACAGCCCGGAGTCCACCGCCCAGATCCTCACCGCCCTGCACGACCTGACCCGACGCAACGCCGTGCCCACGCAACACTGCGTGCTCTCCCATGTGACCGTGCAAATCAAGGCCCTCGACCTCGGCTGTCCCATGGACCTGATGTTCCAGTCCCTGGCCGGCAGCGAGCAGGCCAACCACGCCTTCGGCATCTCAGTGGCGCTCATGGACGAGGCCCACGACAAGATGCGGTCGATGACTACCAACGCCGGCCCCAACGTGATGTACTTTGAGACCGGTCAGGGATCCGCGCTGTCCTCGGACGCCCACCACGGCGCGGATCAGGTGGTCATGGAGGCGCGCTGTTACGGCTTCGCGCGTCGCTACAAGCCCTTCCTGGTCAACACAGTGGTGGGGTTCATTGGACCGGAATACCTCGAGAACGGCCCGCAGATCACCCGCGCCGGCCTGGAAGACCACTTCATGGGCAAGCTGCTCGGGCTCCCCATGGGCTGTGACGCCTGCTTCACCTATCACGCCGACATGACCCAAAACGAGTTGGAGACCCTCAAGGTCCTACTCGGCGCTGCGGGCTGCACCTTCCTGATGTCCCTGCCGGTGGGGGACGACATCATGCTGAACTATCAGTCCAGCTCCTACCACGACATCCCGTCGGTGCGCGCCCTGCTGGGCAAGCGCCCCACGCCCGAGTTCGACGCCTGGCTCCACGAGCGCGGCATCATCGACGGAGTGAAGCCCGGGCCGCACTTCGGGGATCCAGGCGTGATCCGATGAATCGGCTCCGCCGTCGGTCCCGGCGACGCCCCCTCCCCGGGCCCGCCTGGCTCATGCCGGCGTTCCTCCTGGCCGCGGGCGTGCTCGCCACAGGAATCTGCGCCTGCAAAAAACGTCACCCGGTGGCAAAACACAAAAAGCACCAGACCGGTTACCCCTCGGTAGACGCCCTGGGTCGCGGTGTTTTTGACGCCATCCAATCCAAAACCCTCTTCCGGGTGCGCCAACTGTTCCCCACCGCGGCGCTGTACAAACGCTACTTCACCTGCAGCAAGAACCCCATCTCGGGCATGGGCCGGTACCACGCCGACGGGCTCTACGGCGTCATGCGCCACAAGACACAGCACGGCAAGGTGGTGGTCAAGACCATCCGGGCCGAGCAATCCATGACCAAAATAATGGGGGAAACCATCGGCCCCTGCCGGTTCGTCGAAGACGTACCCCATAAGCTACTGACCGTGACCTACACCTACCAGGCGGCCGACATACCGGGCGGTCCATCGCCCGCGGGGGCCGACCCCAAGCTCTCGCTGAAATTGGGGTCCTGGACCTTCGTCACCACCCAGTTGGCCGGGCGCTGGTACCTGTTCATCATCCTGGCCATGGACGGTAAGCCCATTGACGAGATCGGCCTGCCCGTCAAGGCGCCTACCGACCCGCCCGCGCGTGCACGCCCAGAGTGATCACCGCCCCCTGCCCCCTTTTCACCCCAAAACCCACCTGCACCGTGCCCCGCCGCATGTCAAAGACCCGCTTCATGGCGCGCCAATCACCGAGGCCCACCCACCGCCGACCATCCGGACTGAGCAGCACCTTTTTCCGAGCCAGATAGAGCCACACCTCCCGATCAAAACGCAATCGGTTGTCCCCGGCCCGGAGCGTGGCAAACCCGATGCTCGAACCGAGCCGCACGGGGAGCTCTTCCCCGGCGCGCACCCGCACCACGACGCCACGACTCCCCATGGCTTTGAGGAGCCAAGCCGGATCCTGCTTGCTGGCGCGCAGCTCGGCCACGGTCAGAGTCGGGATAGAGGTTCGGTCGAGACGCTGCACGCCGGCACAGCCCGAGACTGCAGCGGTACAAAGCAAACATGTGACGATCACGGTGAAGCGGCAACGCTCCCGCATGGGGACACCTCCCTGGTTGGTGGTTGGGTTCGCGCTGGGCGGACGCGCGACTGGTACATCAGACCACCGGCTCGACCCAGGGGTTGCTCGGCCCGAGCCCGCGGCCCGAGTCCGCGGCCCGAGTCCGCGGTTGCGTTCCCGACGTGGGCTGGGGCATAGTCTGGGCGAGGAACGCCTGGGATGAGCACCACACGAGAGCTGATGACAGAGCTGCGGGCCCGGATGGGCTGCGCCGACCCGCTGCCGCCTCCGCCCCAGGTGCCCGACATCACACCCCCGCCCGCGCGCATCTTCCCCACGGCCACCACGCGAAACGGCTACGCCGAGGCCGCCAGCCATCACACCACCGCCATGTTGGGCATCGGCGCCGTGGGCACACGCTACGCCACCGACGTGGTGCTGCAATTCCAGGCGGAAATGGCCGTGGCCCGGGAAGCCGTCGCGGCGGAGCTGCTCCCGGACTGGGCGGCGAGCCACGGTCTGCTGCCGCTCAAGTCCCGCGTGGGCGACCACCGGGAGTTCCTCCTGCGCCCGGACCTGGGGCGACGCCTGGACGACGACTCCCTGGCGCGACTCCGCTCGCAAGCGGAAAAGGGCGTGGACGTGCAGCCCATCCTGGCCGACGGGCTATCGGCTGTGGCGTGCATGGGATCCGGTCTTGAGCTGCTGGCCACCTTTGCCCGGGAGTGCGAAACCCGGGGCTGGCGGGTGGGCACCCCCATGTGCGCCCGCTACGCGCGCGTCTGGTTGCAAGACGAAATCGGCCAGGAGGTGGGTGCCCGGGTGGCGGCCATTCTCCTGGGAGAGCGCCCCGGCCTGGGCACCGGCGACGGCCTCTCGGCCTACCTGGTCTACGAGCCCCGCATCGGCAAAACCGACGGCGACCGCAACATGATTTCCAACATTCACGCCCGCGGAACGCCCCCGCCCCAGGCAGCCCAGCGTTTGGCCCTGCTCGCGGGGGCCATGCTGGAGCAGCGTCGGTCTGGCGTGACCCTGGACCTGGCCCCCCTGGCCGCGGAGCTGGGCGAGGCCGCAGGCCTGGGATACCGCGAGCCCCAGAAGCGGGTGCGCCTGGTGGAGACCCACCGATGATCCTGGAACCCATTGTCCCCAGGGTGTTGGCCGTACGGCGCATCAATGCCGCTGATCCGGCGCTGCTCAGGTCCTACGGCGCGGACCCCAAGCGCCACGCCTCCCTGGGGCTGTTGACCTGCGACCAGGACGACCCCACCTACGTCGCGCTGGATGAGGCCACCAAGCACGCCGACGTGGACGTGGTCTACGCCCGCTCTTTCTATGCGGGCGCGAGCCACGCCTCGGGGCCGCTGTCCGGTGAAATCCTCGGCGTGCTGGCGGGCCCCAACCCCGCCGAGGTGGAAGAGGGGCTCCGGGCGGCGGTGCGCTGTCTGGAGCACGACGCCTGCTTTTATGGCGCAAATGACGACGGCTCCATCGCGCTGTTCCCGCACGTGGTCACCGCCATCGGCTCGTATTTTTCCCGGGAGGCCGGCCTGCACGCCGGCGACTCCATGGCCTACCTGGTGGCCCCACCCCTGGAGGCCACCATCGGCATGGACAGCGCCCTCAAAGCCGCCGACGTGACGGCTGCACGGATCTTTCCGCCACCCACCGAGACCAACTTCGCCGCCGCCTGGCTCACGGGCACCCTCTCGGCCTGCGAAGCCGCCGCGGTGGCCTTCGCCGAGGCCGTCGTGGAAGTCGCCCGCCAACCCCGCGAGGATCGCTGACATGCCGCAGATCACACTGGAGCACACCGCCAACCTTCGGCCGGATCGTCCCTGGACCGACCTGCTGGGCCGACTGCACGACCAGATCGCCGGCCTTACAGGCGTCGAGGCTGACAGCCTCAACAGCCGCGTCCTGAAGCTGGACACCTTCCGCGTGGGCGACGGCGCTGACAATAAAGCCTTCGCCCACCTGACGATTCAAATCTTCTCGGGCCGCACCCCGGCGTTGAAGGCCGAGCTGGGCCGCGCCGGTCTGGCCCTGCTCAAGCACCACCTCGCCGAAACCAGCGGTGGTCTCGACGTCCATCTCACCGTGGAGATCCGGGACCTGGACCGCGAGGCCTACTTCAAGGAACGACTGCGTCCAACACCCACTTGACGCCTTGCGTCATCGCCCGATGGTTGGTATTCATTCTCGCTTGACGAGGGTTCGGGTTGCACCGATAATGCAAAACTCGTAATCCCAAACACAGACATCACAACAAGGATAGAAACGAAATGCGTGCAATGAGTGCTTCGGTGAAGACGATGGTGATTCTGGCCATGGCCCTGGGCTTGGTCTTTGGTGGCTGCAAGAAGAAGGACAAGAAGGACAAG
>Ga0180009_10005600_pt1 | contig 13438 bp, 9 predicted proteins | sample OS_PC_MetaG_FD_123537 | JGI IMG/M metagenome (GOLD analysis project Ga0180009, IMG submission 123537) | Groundwater microbial communities from the Aspo Hard Rock Laboratory (HRL) deep subsurface site, Sweden - OS_PC_MetaG | ecosystem: Environmental > Aquatic > Deep subsurface > Groundwater... | reverse complement strand
TTCTGACGCCAGTAAAATATGATTTTTACTCTCCAGCATAATGAATTGGGCGCCGGGAATCAAAGAAGCTGCCAGCCGTCCCTCCTCAAAGGGTACTCGGGCATCATCTTTTGAGTGCAGGATAAGCGTGGGGGTTTCAATCCGGGCAGAAAGGTCTGACACATCAATTTTATCAAAGCAGTTGACAATCTTCACAGCATTTTCAGCAGAGGTTGAAATTTTATGGAGTTCGTTGAGCGACTGAATCTGCCCAAGCGTAGCGTCCGGAATAAACAAGGTCGTAAACACCTGGCGAAAAGCGGGTTTTTCGCTCCCCCAGCCAAGCCTGATGAGGTTAATGAGCACATCAGTTTCCTCCACCTGCTGTTTTTTTAGATTACGGTTCAGCCTGCCCCGCAGATAGCTGCCATATAAAATCAGATGGCTGACCTTTTTGGGATACAGTTTGGCATAAGCAACAGCAACGGCACCCCCCTGGGATATACCCAGCAATGGAAACTTCTCTAATCCCACTGCCTTGACCACACATTCCAGATCCTGCACCCAGGAGTCAAAAGTGATAGACTTCACATCCCAATCAGAAAGTCCGCAGCCACGCTGATCGTATCGAATCAAGGTAAAATGTCTCGCCAGATTTTCATACCAGTGGCGCCATACCGGGCTTTGCCATTCATATTCAATATGACTGAGCCAATTGGCTGTTTTTACAAGCGGCGGACCACTGCCTGCCACTGCATAGGCCAATCGGACACCATCAGGGGTTCGGCAAAATCGAATCTGCTGCTGAATCAAACTGCCTCCCTTTGTGTAAAAATTTGTGAAGTCTGATCCCTGTAAATGCTTTGTTTTCCTTTTTCGCTAACACATCATTTCAACCCATAGTCAGAGCGGTTTCTTCTGTCAAGGCAAATCTTAACATTAATCAAAAAATCGTCCGGTCAGTCTTTTCAACAGACACCTGCCTATAATTTATTCGCCCAGCACTTGGAATGATTTGGCCGGGTGATTGTTCTGGTCTGTGATAAAGGCATCACACAAGATTACAAAATTCTTGAAATAGGGCAAAGGTCCCGACCATATTTTCTTTTGTCCTTATTTTTACGGAAAATTGAGTCCCAGGTCCCATGACAAATGGTCGCTGGAACGATATCATCCAGCATGATAAATTTGTATTGTTTGGGAGAAATGATGAAAAATTCTGCAAAACAGGCTTACGCTGCATTGAGAACTGTTTTTTTTTCACCCTATATGGCATTAACGTGTGCAGCGTTGCTCTGGTCTGGAAATTTCATTGCGGGTCGTGCGCTGAAAGGTGATATACCCCCCATACAGCTGAACTTCTGGCGGTGGGTTATTGCCCTTATTGTATTGATTCCTTTAAGCCATAAACAAATTCTGAGGCACAAAGCCATCATTAAATCAGAATGGAAAATAATCACAGCTTTGGGATTCACCGGCATTGCCTGCTTCCATATCTGTGTTTACACGGCGCTTACCACCACTACTGCCATTAATGCCTTAATTATTTTATCCACATCACCCATGGCAATTGTATTGATAGCGCGTCTATTTTTCAAGGAACCCATTCGTGTTTCCCAAACCATTGGGATCCTTGTATCACTTGTGGGAGCAGTTACATTGATATGCCATGGGAATCCATTGGCATTGCAAAACTTTAACTTCAATTCAGGGGATATATGGATGTTGATAGCTGTGCCCATGTGGGCAGTATACGCCATCCTCTTAAAGCAGCAAAATAGGCAATTACCCCAAATCGTTCTGTTGACAAGTACCGTAACTGCAGGGCTTGCCATGATGATTCCCTTTTATATGACAAGCCTGTTTATGGAACCGGAAATATCCATCAACGTCTCCAGCCTGTTGGGCCTTCTTTATATCAGTCTTTTTGCTTCAGTTTTGGCATTTCTTTTCTGGAATCATGGCGTATCTATTATCGGACCGGTTAAAGCCGGAATGTATATCCACCTGATGCCGGTATTTGGTTCATTTCTCTCCATTATTATTCTTAATGAAGGAATGGCAACATATCACATCATTGGGGCAACATTCATTTTAGCTGGAATAGTACTTTGTAATCTAAAGAAAATCTCAACAGATTCAAAATATCTTCTGATGGATGAGAATCTCGTTCAAAAATTACATCACCATTTATCAAAAATGAAAAGATATCCTTTTTAATCATCACAAAAAAGTGTAGGTACTATTTCATAACCCAAACCCTTTTTATGGAAAACAGATAGAAAAATGAAACAGATTGATTTAAGAAGCGATACCGTGACCAGGCCTTCGGCCGCCATGCGAGACGCCATGATGAAGGCTGCGGTAGGAGATGATGTCTATGGAGAAGACCCCACTGTAAACGAACTTGAAGCCCTTGCCGCAAAACTTCTGGGAACCAGGGATGCGATTTTCTGCACCAGCGGCACCCAGAGCAATCTGCTGGCCCTGTTGACCCATTGTGAAAGAGGCGATGAGTATATTGTGGGCCAGCGTGCCCACACCTATCGGTACGAGGGCGGCGGCGCAGCCGTTCTTGGCAGCATTCAGCCCCAGCCCCTGGATTTTGAAGAAGACGGAACCTTAAACCTTGAAACCGTCTCAAAATTTATAAAGCCTGATGATTTCCACTTTGCCAGAACAAAACTGTTATGCCTTGAAAACACCCATGCCGGAAAAGTCTTGCCCCTGGAATACCTGAAGAAAGCAAGCGCATTTGCAAGGAACAACAAATTAATGCTGCATCTTGACGGGGCGAGGGTCTTTAATGCTGCTGTCAAATTAAAGATAGATGTCAAAGAAATTACACAATATTTTGATACTATTTCCTGCTGCCTTTCAAAGGGTCTTGGTGCACCTGTTGGGTCTGTTCTTTGCGGGTCAAAAGACCAGATAAAAAAAGCACGGCGATGGCGCAAGGTATTGGGCGGCGGCATGAGACAGGCTGGTATCCTTGCTGCTGCGGGTATTTACGCTCTTTCAAACAATCTTTTACGGCTTGAAACAGACCATGTAAATGCCCTGGCCCTGGCCGAGGGATTGAATGAAATCGACAAGATTCACATTGACATTGAAACGGTGCAGACCAATATCATCTTTGCAGACATCAAGGCAGACATGGACCCTTTGTGTGACTTTTTAGCCTCAAAAGGAATTATTATTGATAAAAGCAATGAGTTAAGACTGGTTACGCATCTGGATATCTCAAGTAAAGATATTGACTATACCATTCAAGCTTTTAAAGCATTCTAATTATTGATCTGTCCCGCCTGACCGGCGGCTTATTTTTTGCTGATTCAAGATTTACACAAATTCCCTTTTTCGGCTTGCTTTTTGTTGCCTCTGGCAAGCCATTCCAGGAATCGTATCATGATATTTTTCTTGTTTTTCTTCTCTTTCATTCTGTTTTTATAACATGTTTGTCAAACTCTCATCAATTTATTTTTATATATATCAAGATACCTGTCAGCCATTATCAGAGCAATCCCATGCAAATTTAAAAACTTCTGATTACGGTTATTTTCGATCCTGAATATCAAATAATTATAGTTTAACAATTATTTTATTGACAATATAAAAGCCCTACTCTAATAAATTAAATATTGGTCGATAAAAATTATTTAACAAGGGATTGCAATGGCACAAAACAAGACAGAACTCAGAAAAAAAAAGATCATTGACACTGCGACTAAAGTCTTTGCCCAAAGAGGATTTAACGAATCCACCATATCTGAAATCGCCAGGGAGGCCAAAATTTCAGAAGCTTCCATCTATGAATATTTTTTAACCAAAGAGGGACTTTTATTTTCAATCCCTGCAGCGTCTTCCCATGCCCTATTTGATACCATGGCCTTTCATTTAAAACTGATACGGGGAGCAGCCAACAAGCTTCGGGCCATTGTGTATCTCCTTATGGATTCCTATCAAAAAAATCCGGACTTTGCCACTGTGCTGATGCTGTATTTAAAGCATAACAAACGGTTTCTGGATACCGAGGGCCATATCGCGATCAAGTCAGGGATCAAGCAGATCACGCAGGTGATTGACCAGGGGATTGAAACCGGTGAATTTAAAAAAGATATCAACCCGTACCTTATCCGTTCAATGATCCTTGGAACCATTGAGCACCTGGTTACCAACTGGGTGATGACCGGAAGTCCGGATGATCTTGAGCAGCTTGTGGATCCCATGATTGACACCATTGTCCTGGGTATTTCAAATACAGACAATCTTCCGGTTCACTGGAGTCTTCAGCAGCCGGTGAAACAGCAGGGAGTGTCAAATAAGACACAAGCCATGTTGGATTCTAAAAGTTGAGCTTTTAATTTTTATATAAATTAAAAGCCGATCTTTTTTAAATTGTCTTAACAAGTATATTATAGCCTATGAATAGTGAAAGGTTGGACTATGGACATAATTGAAACCAAGGTTGATGTAACGTCAGAAACATATAAGAAAAACTATGATCAGATGACTGCCCTTGTTAAAGATCTTGAAAGCGAGCTGGACAGGTCTTTAAACGAGCGGTCAGCAAAAGCCTTAAAACGGCATGAAGACTCCGGCAAACTGCCGGCAAAAAAAAAGCTGGAACTGCTGCTGGATAAAAACACGCCGTTCCTGGAAATTGCCCCACTGGCTGCCCGGGGACTGTATGACGGAAAAATACACAAGGCCGGACTTGTTGCCGGCATTGGCGTCATTGAAGGCAAAGAATGCATGATCAGTATCAATGACGCCACCATTAAAGGCGGCTCCATCTATCCCATGGGCGTAAAAAAAACATTGCGGTGCCAGGCCATTGCCATGGAAAACCGCCTGCCCTTCATCTCTTTGATGGATTCGGCAGGCGCCTATCTGCCGCTGCAATCTGAAATTTTCCCGGATATTGATGACGGCGGGCGAATTTTTTTTAACCAGGCCAGGATGTCAAAAATGGGCATTCCCCAGATCGTGGGGGTCATGGGATTGTGCACGGCCGGCGGAGCCTACGGGGTGGCCATGTGTGATGAGATCGTCCATGTAAAACAGCATGGCGCCATTTTCCTTGGGGGACCGCCCCTGGTAAAGGCAGCCACAGGCGAGGAGGTTCTGGCCAATGATTTAGGGGGAGCCGAACTTCACTGCGCTGAATCAGGTGTGTCTGATTATTATGCCGAAGATGATGCCCATGCCATTAGAATGATCAGAAAAATAACAAAAAATCTGCCAGCCAATAAAAAATCAACATTATCCATGACAGAACCTGAATCTCCTATATACGATCCAAAAGAACTGTATGGGATTGTCAGCCCGGATCTTTCCCTGCCCTATGATATAAGAGAAGTCATCGCCAGGATTGTTGACGGGTCAAGATTTTTAGAATTTAAGGAATTGTATGGGCAAACCCTGGTCACAGGATGGGCAAATATCCATGGATACCCTGTGGGAATTCTTGCCAATAACGGCATTCTTTTTTCCAAGAGTGCCCAGAAAGCCACCCAGTTCATCCAGCTGTGTGACAAGCGCAAAATCCCCCTTGTTTTTTTGCAGAATATTAACGGGTTCATCGTGGGAAGCGATTATGAGCGGGCCGGGATTACAAAGGACGGCCATAAGATGGTTAATGCCGTTGCCAATGCCAGTGTACCCAAATTCACCCTGATTGTTGGCGCGTCTTTTGGCGCAGGCAACTATGCCATGTGCGGCAGGGCCTATTCGCCAAGACTTTTATGGATGTGGCCCAATGCCCAGATCGGTGTCATGGGGGGCGCACAGGCCGCAGATGTGCTGATTACCATTACCAATGACCAGCGCAAAAGAGCAGGCCAGGACTGCATGACAAAAGAAGAGGATGATTTTATAAAAAAACCGGTAATGGACGCAGCCTTTAAAGAGGGCAATGCCTATTACAGCACGTCCCAGCTGTGGGATGACGGCATTATTGATCCTGCAAAATCAAGGGATGTGCTGGGGCTTGCCATTTCTGCATCCCTGAATGCGCCGCTGAGGGATCAGGCGCACGGCTTTGGTGTATTTAGAATGTAGGATTTAAGGCTTAACCAAAATAAAAACAGGAACCATTATAATGTTTGAAAAAATTTTGATCGCCAACCGGGGAGAAATTGCCGTAAGGGTCATCAATACCTGCAGGGATATGGGCATTAAAACCGTTGCCGTCTATTCAGATGCCGACAAAACAGCAGCCCATGTGATGTGCTCTGATGAAGCTGTTTACATAGGACCTTCTGAACCTTCTTTAAGTTATCTGAACATGGATCAAATCATTGCAGCAGCAAAACAGACCCAGGCCCAGGCCATTCACCCGGGTTACGGGTTCCTTTCTGAAAATCATGCCTTTGCCCGGCGCTGCCGGGATGATGGCATTGTGTTTATCGGCCCGTCTGCTGCGGTGATCAAAAATCTTGGGGATAAAATTACGTCAAGACAAATCATGATGGATGGCGGTGTTCCGGTAATACCGGGCTTGATGAGTTGCGAAACAGATGTGGCTGTATTAACGGCTGAGGCAGAAAAAATAGGCTACCCAATTCTGATCAAAGCCACGGCAGGTGGCGGGGGCAAAGGTATCAGGGTTGTCAACTCACCTGAAGAAATGGAGGTGGCTGTCGGATCAGCCTCACGGGAAGCCTTAAACGCCTTTGGAAACGGACAGGTGTATATTGAAAAATTTTTTACCAAAGCCCGGCATATCGAATTCCAGGTTCTGGCAGACAGCTTTGGAAATACCATTCACCTGTTTGAACGGGAATGTTCCATCCAGCGGCGGCACCAGAAAATCATCGAGGAAACCCCTTGTCTGGTATTAAGCCCCAACCTGCGTCAGAAAATGGGAAATGCTGCCGTCAAGGCGGCAAAAGCATCGCACTATGAAAATGCAGGCACAGTGGAATTCCTTTTGGATGAACAAAATCATTTTTATTTTCTGGAGATCAACACACGACTCCAGGTGGAACACCCCATTACGGAAATGACCACGGGTGTGGATCTTGTAGAACAGCAGATTCGGATCGCGGCAGGCGAGCGCCTAAATATCACCCAAGAGGATATCCAGCCCAGAGGGCATGCCATTGAATGCAGAATTTATGCTGAAGATCCTGAAAATAACTTTTTGCCGTGTCCTGGAAACATCCGGTTCATGAAAGAACCCATGGGGCCGGGAATCCGGAATGATTGCGGGGTATACCAGGGTTTTGACGTCCCGGTGGAGTATGATCCGATCCTGTCCAAGCTGGTGGTTCATGCAAGGACACGGGACCAGGCGATCGGCAAAATGATCAAAGCATTGCAGGACTATGTCATTCTGGGCGTCAAAACACCCATTGAGTTTATGATAGCGGTTTTAAGTTCCAGCCCGTTTCAAAACAATGAGGTGTTTACTGATTTTATTGAGACCTGTTTTTCAGGCTGGCAACCTGAAAAAGACTTTAAGGATATGGCCATGATCGCGTTTATTGCCGATGCTCTGGGGGGTGCTGAAAACAAAAGCCACTCCTTTCTTCAAACAAAAGAACCCCTGTCTCCCTGGGATAGGCTGGGGAACTGGAACCTATAGAGGACTCACAGGAGAAACCAATGGAATACAATTTGATTGTAAACCAGGAAAAAAAATCAATACAAGCAATTGTTTCTGATCAGACCCTAAAAATTATAACAGAAAGCAAGGTCTTATCGGCATCATTTGTACCGATATCGGATCACCAGATATTGCTCTCAATAAACGGGCAGAATATAAATGCCTTTATCTGCAATAACGGGGACACAAAAACTATAATGATAAAAGGACAATCCTTTGAAATCATGGATGCAGACCTGGTTGAACAAACCCATCCCAGGACAAAAAGCCTTGTTGCCACTGCAACAATCGTTGCCTCTCCCATGCCGGCTGTTGTGACCGGCGTATTGACACAGGTTGGGGACCGGGTAAAAAAAGGCCAGGGATTGATCATTGTATCTGCCATGAAAATGGAAACCACCCTTTTTGCCCCTTTTGACGGAATCGTATCAAAGATAAATGCAGCAGTCGGGGACAAGGTCATGCCGGCTGATATTCTTGTGGATATTGAAAAACAAGAGGAGACCCTATGACACAAAAAGATCTTTTATACCACCGGGAAGATGGGGTTGGCTTTATCACCATTAACAGGGAAAACCGTGGGAATGCCATCAGCCCTGATGCGATCCAACTGTTTTTTGAAGCGCTTGACAAGGCCCGAAAAGACGTTGCGGTTAAGGTTGTCTGCATCACAGGCGCAGGAGACCGGGTTTTCTGCTCAGGCGCTGATCTTTCAGGCAGCATGGGGTCTGATGCTGATAAGGAAAAACAAATTTTTAAACAATATGCTGATCTTTTAATCAGGATTTACCGGTTTGAAAAACCCACCCTTGCCAGAATAAACGGGCACTGCCTGGCCGGCGGGACCGGGTTTATGCTGGCCTGTGATATTGTCCTGGCAAGAGATGATGCAACCTTCGGGACCCCGGAAGTCAATGTGGGACTGTTTCCAATGATGATCGGGGCCCTGATTTTCCGGAATGTATTGAGAAAAAAAGCCATGGAAATGATGATGCTGGGTGAAAGGCTTTCTGCTGCAGATGCGCTTGAAATGGGGATGGTCACAAGGATTTTTCCCAAAAACGAGTTTGAAGAAAAAACCCAGGCCATTCTTAAGGCGCTAACCATGAAAAGCCCTATTGGAATGAAGCTGGGAAAACTGGCGTTTAATCGTGTTGACTCCCTGCCCTTTGATGAAGCGGTTCATTTTCTTTCAGAACAGCTTTCAATTGTTACCAAAACAGATGATGCAAAAGAAGGGATCAGTGCATTTTTGGAAAAAAGGCCCCCTTTGTTTACAGGAAAATAACATGACAAAAGAACTGATTATTGCAAATTGTTCAGGGTTTTACGGCGACCGGCTCAGTGCGGCAAAAGAGCTGGTAGAAGGCGGTAAGATTGATGTATTGACCGGTGATTATCTTGCCGAGCTGACCATGGCACTGCTGTTCAGGATGAGATTAAAAGATCCGGACAAGGGATATGTCACAACGTTTCTCAGGCAGATGGAACAGGTCATGGGCAGTTGTCTTGATAACGGCATAAAAATCGTTGCCAATGCCGGGGGATTAAACCCGGCAGGACTGGCAAAGGATCTTACGGCTTTGAGCCGGACATTGGGGCTAAATCCGACCATTGCCTACATCCAAGGGGACGACCTGATGCCCTGCCTTCCGGCCCTCCGGGAATCCGGTGAAGCGTTTGTGCACCTGGATAAAAACATCAGTTTAGCCTCTTCAGGGCTGAAACCCTTGACCGCCAATGCATATCTTGGCGGGTTCGGGATCAAAAAAGCCCTGGAACAGGGCGCTGATATCGTGGTGGGCGGAAGGCTTGCCGATGCTGCTTTGGTTGCCGGTCCTGCCGCCTGGAAATTTGACTGGAAAAAAACTGATTTTGACAAACTGGCCGGAGGCTATGCAGCCGGACATATTATTGAATGCGGCACCCAGGCCACAGGGGGTAACTATTCTTTTATGGAAGAGATCCCTTCCTATGAAAACATGGGATTCCCCATTGCCCGGATGCATGAAGACGGCTCCTTTGTCATTACCAAGCATAAAAAAACAGGCGGCCTTGTATCAAAGGGAACGGTGACGGCCCAGCTGTTATATGAAATCAGGGAGCCTGTCTACCTTACCCCGGATGTGAAGGTCCGGTTTGATACCCTTGACATAAAAGACCTTGGAGATGACAAGGTTCTGGTATCCGGCGTAAAAGGAGAACCCCCTACCGGCTTCACAAAGGTCTGCATCAATACCATGTCCGGATATAAAAACAGCATGACCGTTATTTTGACCGGGCTGGATATTGAAAAAAAAGCAGGCATTGTTGAACAGGTTGTGTTTGGCCTTCTGGGGGGCAAGGACCAGTTTGAAAAAACAGATGTGACCCTTACAAAATCCGGAAATTTTGACCCTGCAACAAATGACGAAGCGTTTTCATATTTAAGACTCAGTGTCATGGACAAGGACAAAACAAAGGTGGGTAAACTGTTTTCATCTGCCATTATAGAGGCCGCGCTTTCCACCATTCCGGGCTTTACCCTCACAGGGCCGCCTTCCGGGGAAACCCCTGCAATCCTGCACTGGCCCGCCCTGGTTTCTTTGAAAAATATCTGCCACCAGGTGGTGGTCAATGACGAGGTTCACAGGATTGAAAATAAGATTTTCCCCCCCAGTGTTGAACGCTTTGGAGCTGTAGCATCACAGGACAAAACAGCTTCAGCAGTCAGTGACGCACCCCCTGCAGGCCCTTTTACAAAAATAGCATTTGGAAGGCTTTTTGCCACAAGATCCGGTGATAAAGGGGGGAATGCCAATCTGGGCGTGTGGGCAAAAAATGAACAGGGGTTTGCGTTTCTAAAGGACTTTTTATCAATCCATAAATTAAAACAATTGCTGCCGGACATGGCAGTATTTGACATTGAAAGATATGTGCTGCCCAATCTTTTTGCCCTTAATTTTTACATAATAGGTGTGCTGGAGGAAGGCGTTGCCGCCTCTTTAAGAAGTGATCCCCAGGCAAAAACCCTGGGCGAATACCTCCGGGTAAAAATCATTGAAATCCCTGAATATTTAAACCCGTGAAACAAGGGAAAAGATAAAACATCCTCACCCATGGAAAGGAGATAAGCTTGAAACAAACCACAAGATACCAGGACAAACCCTGGCTCAAATTTTACGACAAGGACGTCCCTGAATCTATTGCGTTTAAAAACACCCTTCTTCATGAGTTCCTTGAAAAAAACAGCAGAGACATTCCCGACCATACAGCGTTTATTTTCCAGGGATACAAAATGACCTTTAAAGCTTTCAATGAGATGGTCGATCGGTTTGCAGCTTTTCTTGTGGATCAGGGCGTTAAAAAAAAAGATGCAATATCCATTCTCCTGCCCAATGTCATCCCCTGCCCGGTCAGCTTTTACGCTATCTTAAAAATCGGGGCCATTGCCGTGATGAACAATCCCTTATACTCTGACAGGGAACTTTTACACCAGTTTAACGATTCAAATTCCACGCATCTGATTACCCTTGATCTGCTGGCAAACAGGATGATTGATTTAAGACCAAAGACTGCCATTAAAACAATTGTTATAACTTCCATTGGTGATTATCTCCCCTTTCCAAAAAACCTTTTGTTTCCTCTGGTGGCAAAAAAGAAAAAACTGGCTGCCAAGGTCAAGCCGGCCCATGACATCTATAAATGGAAAACTGTCATCAACCACTATCCGCCCTCTGTAAAAACAGCTGATATCACGTTTGATGATGTGGCCATGTACCAGTACACCGGTGGCACAACAGGTGTTTCCAAAGGTGCCGTGCTGACCCATGGGAATTTGAGCTGCCAGACCCAGCAGATTGACGCCTGGCTCCCGGGATTCAAGGAAGCCCGAAATGAGGTTATGATAGGGGCACTGCCTTTTTTCCATGTCATGGGGCTTACCGTATCCATGAATTTTGCCATTTCCAAAGGCTGGACCAATATCCTTGTGCCCAAGCCCCAGCCGGAACCTCTTTTGGAAGCCATGGAAAAATTCAAACCGACTTTTGCGCCCCTTGTTCCCACAATGTTTATTGGGATTTTAAACCATAAAAAATTGGCAACAACAGATCTTTCCTCCATCAAGGCCTGTGTTTCCGGCAGCGCCCCCCTTCCTGTCGAAGTGATCAAAGGATTTGAGGAAAAAACAGGGGCCACCATTATCGAAGCCTTCGGGATGACGGAATCAAGCCCTGCCACCCATGTAAACCCATTTGAAAACGGATTAAGAAAGGTGGGCAGCATCGGGATTCCCTTACCTGACACCCTGTGCAGGATTGTGGACCTCAACGACCCTTTAATGGATCTGGGTGTGGGGGATTCCGGGGAGATGGTGATTCAAGGCCCCCAGGTGATGAAAGGATATTTAAACATGCCGGGCGAAACCAAGAAAACCATTGTGAACGGATGGCTGCATACCGGTGATATCGCATATATGGATGAAGACGGCTACTTTTTTATCGTAGACAGAATTAAGGATATGATCATCTCAGGCGGGTACAATGTCTATCCAAGAGATATAGATGAAGTGCTGTTCGAACATCCCAAGGTTCAGGAAGCCTGTGCCATAGGCGTACCCCACCCGACAAGAGGAGAACAGATCAAAGCGTTTATCGTGCTTGTAAAAGGGGAGCAGGCCACCGGGGAAGAAATGATTGACTATTGCAAACCAAAGCTTGCCGCATACAAGCTTCCCACCCAAATTGAATTTATTGATGAACTGCCGAAAACCAATGTGGGAAAGGTGCTCAGAAAAGATCTGAGAGCCATGGAAATCAAAAAGCGATCATAAAACAAACAGGGATTAAAAAGGATAATAATAAAATGGGAAAAGATTTGTATTTTACAAGGGAACATGAGCAGGTCAGGAAAGCTGTGAAGGATTTTGTGACCAAAGAGATTAATCCGCACGTGGATGAATGGGAAGAAAAAGGCATTGCGCCCCTGCATGACTTGTTTAAAAAGATGGGGGATTTAGGATTCCTTGGCATCCGGTATGATGAAAAATGGGGCGGGGAAGGCCTTGATTACTGGTATGAAACCGTGGTGCTGGAAGAGTGTGCAAAAATAGACTGTGGCGGTATTCCCATGGCCATAGCGGTTCAGTCCAATATGGCGACTCCGGCTATTTATGATTTCGGTTCTGATTTCTTAAAAGAAACCTATCTGAAACCCGCCCTTAAGGGGGATCTGGTCGCGGCCATTGCCGTGACGGAACCGGATGCCGGATCAGATGTGGCAGCCTTGAAAACCTTTGCAAAAAAAGAGGGGGACCATTATATCCTGAACGGGTCCAAAACATTTATCACCAACGGCACCCAGGCAGATTTTTTAACCCTTCTGGCCAGAACCAGTGATGATCCCGGATACCATTCATACTCACTCTTTGTCGTTCCCACAAACCTGCCCGGGTTCCACGTCAGCAAAAAACTGGATAAACTTGGAATGAGAAGCTCTGATACTGCTGAACTTTATTTTGATGACATGATCATTCCAGCAAAAAATCTGATCGGCCGGGAAGGGGAAGGCTTTATCCAGCAGATGATGCAGTTCCAGCACGAAAGATTCAGCGTGCTTCCCATGGCCTATATCTGGGCCAGACAAATGATTGCCGATGCGGTGGAGTATCTCAAGGCACGGGTGGTGTTTGGCAAGCCATTGATTAAAAAACAGGTGCTGCGCCACAGGATTGCCAAATGGCTGACCGAGATTGAATGCCTCCAGCAGCTGACCTATCATATTGTACGGATGAAAATGGCCGGCCAGGATGCCACCCTGATGATTTCCATGGCAAAGCTGAAAAGCGGGGACCTGCTCACTGAAGTG
>Ga0180009_10005599_pt1 | contig 13440 bp, 10 predicted proteins | sample OS_PC_MetaG_FD_123537 | JGI IMG/M metagenome (GOLD analysis project Ga0180009, IMG submission 123537) | Groundwater microbial communities from the Aspo Hard Rock Laboratory (HRL) deep subsurface site, Sweden - OS_PC_MetaG | ecosystem: Environmental > Aquatic > Deep subsurface > Groundwater... | reverse complement strand
GAGCTAGGGTAGCAATGCTACTCAAGCTTAGGCACAAAAACCTTGCAATGATTTTTGTGCTTTCATAAGCTTTTGGTTAAGTCGGGCTTTCCTGATGTAAGCTTTAAAATTAAACTGACATTTTGGATTGTTTTGCTGGTTGATGTAATTCCTAATTACATCAGATGTAACATTACCAACAGAACGAAAAAACTTACCGCGACTCCACATCCCACCTTTCCAATAATAGTTGTGAAGCAAATCAGGAAAAGATTTAAAAAGCATTCGCGAAGAAATGCCTTTCAAAAGCTGAAAAGCTTTTGATATTGCAACATTCGGTGTTATATCAACAAACAAGTGTATGTGATCAACGCCAATCTTAAGTTCAAAGATTTCAAAGCCATGTTTTTGGCAAATTGCATGTAAAATATTTTTACATGCAAACTTTAAATCTTCATGTCTGAAGATTTTGTGCCTGAACCTTGGGCACCAAACAAAGTGGTATGAGTTTTGACCAACTGCGTGGTTAAAAACTTTTAGTTCCATTTTCGTTGCCTCCGCGCAACGAAAATTTTACAGCTCACGCTAAACAAAATGGGATTTGAGTGCGCGCGCCAAATTCGTTGCGCACTCAATTTATAATCAAGATGTTAGAAAAATATATCGGTAGAGGACCTCAATTCCTCACAACACAAATGTGTTGTGTATCCTTGAGGTGGATGTAATAACCCAAGAAAATTACAAGTAACCTTCTCATTATTCCGAAAAAAACTAACAAGATTTTATAAACAACTTCTAAAAAGGTATAAAGTATGAAAGCTCAAAACCAACAAAATTTGATGTACCCAAAGTATAACTAAAAAATAAAAAGACAAAAAAGACAGAATCAACTAAGTTTTGTCTTTTTGTATAATTAAGAAAATGATAAAACAAATCATAACAAGCCCTGAAGGATATAGCCAAGTGCTTAATGATATAAGGTTTTTGTTAGATAAAGCCAAAGCACAAGCCTATAAGGCTGTGGATAATATAAGAGTCCAGACATATTGGCAAATAGGTGAGAGAATAGCCAGAGAGGAATTAGAACATAAAGATAGAGCAGATTATGGTAAACAAATAATTGACAACTTAGCAGGAGATCTTGGATTCAGAAGAGACGAACTTTATCGGATTGTCCAATTTTATAACGCATATCCAATTGTCGTGACAGTGTCACAACAATTAAGCTGGTCACATTATATAGAATTGATAAAACTTAAGACAGAAGAAGAACGCAAGTTTTACGAAGCCCAATCCATAATAGAAAAGTGGACTGTAAGAGAACTTAGAAAAAGGGTAGAAGATAGTGAATACAAGAAAGTCAAAAAAACAGGAAAAGTAATGATTAAGCCGCCCTTGCAGCTGCTGTCTACTGAAGAAGTATTCAAAGACACTTATAATTTCAATTTTCTTGAGTTAAAAAAAGATTACTCTGAAAATGACTTAAAGAATCAGTTATTGTCAAAATTCGAAAGAACACTTCAGGAATTTGGCTCTAATTTCTTTATAGGGGAAAGAGAGAAAAAGATAATTATAGACGGAACAATCCATAAAATAGATCTGGTTTTATTCCATAAATTGATTAGGTGCACTATTCTTGCAGACTTTAAAATTGGGAAGTTTAAGGCAGAATACATTGGTCAGATGAATAAATATATCAATTACTATAGAGAAAATGAGCAGCTAAATTGGGAAAGAGATACTATTGGGCTAATCCTTTGTGAATACAAAGGTGTTGAAGAAGTTCATTATGCTTTAGGTAATTTAAAGAAAGAAATTTTTGTTGCTGAATATAAAACAAAGCTTCCAAGCGAACAAGAAATAAAGTCTAAATTAATAGAGGCAGAGAAGGAATAATTAGTGCGGAATCCATACTAAAACCATAGAAATATTCGTCAGGTTTTATCCAATGGGTTCAGCATATCTGTCAGGCATCTTCCAAGCTTTTCAGCAAAACTCACATTCAACATTCCAAAAATCCCAACCTGCACCCAAAATTACCTCAACTAAAAAAATAATTAACTCCCTGCGAAAGCTTTATATATGAAAAAAAAGACAGAAACCCATGATGGTATAATCTTTCTTTAGTCTTTTACAAGCCTAATAAGGCTTTCTAAGATATAAGAGGGATTTATAGCCATTATTAGATGAACTGATGCCCTGGTGGTGTAGTTCGGCTTATCATGAAGCCCTGTCGAGGCTTCGACTCGGGTTCAAAGGCATTTTACTGAAAATCCCGGCCAGGGCGTTGCTTAAACCAGAATTTTGTTCTGGTTTTTGCATCTTTGGGCCGGTAGCTCAGCCTGGTAGAGCATCTGACTTTTAACAAAGGTTGAAAGTAATCAGGTGGTCGCGAGTCCGAATCTCGTCCGGCCCATAACCTTAAAAGCGAGGATAAACTAAATGAAAAATATAGATATAAGAAAACATATGCTTGTCCCCGAACATTCTAAACTAACTAAAAAAGAAATTCAGGAATTGCTTGAAAAATATAATATTACATTGAATGAACTGCCAAAGATATTATCAATAGATCCTGCAATTGAAAAACTGAATGTAAAGCCAGGTGATGTTATAAAAATAACAAGGGATAGCCCAACAGCAGGTGTATCTGTATATTATAGGGTTGTTATAAATGGATGAAACATCTAAAATACTTATACAAAAATATTTTCAGGAGAATAGTATTATTGCATCTGACATTGAATCCTTTAATAATTTTGTAGATATTGAACTACAAAAAATAGTTAGTGAAAACAAAGAGATAGAGCCAACAATCATTCCACCTAATGTTGATACTTATAAAATAAAGTTTGATAAGATCTGGATTACAAAGCCAGAGATAACTGAAGCAGATGGCTCAAAAAGGGATATATTTCCCTCAGAGGCAAGATTGAGGAAAATAACCTATGCTGCTCCAATGTTTGTTGAGGTATCTGCACATGTTAATGGACAAAAAAGGGAATCAGTCAAGGTACAAATAAGTAATCTCCCTGTAATGCTCAAATCAAAATACTGTCACCTTAATAAACTGGATAAAGAGGGACTTATAGAGAAAGGAGAAGACCCTGATGATCCTGGAGGATATTTCATAATAAATGGAAGCGAGAAAGTTCTTGTTAACATAGAGGATCTTGCTTCAAACAGGCTCTTGGTTGAAAAAACAAAAACAGGACCAAGCAAGTATGTTGGAAAACTCTTCTCAGAAAGGGGCTCTTTCAAGATACCCCACATGATTGAAAGGATGAAGGATGGGATAATCTACTTAAGCTTTACAAGAATCAAAAGAATACCTATTGTTATTGTAATTAAGGCACTTGGTCTTATGAAAGATGAAGATATAATGATGGCTGTCTCAGAAGATAATTATGATGAAATGATTGTAAATTTATATGAAGGTGTTGATATCAAAACACAGGAAGATGCAATTGATTATATAGCAAAAAAATCAGGCATAACACAATCAAAAGACATAAGGATTGAAAGAACAAAAGAGATTATAGATAAGTACCTAATGTCTCATATAGGTATCAGTGAAAAAGACAGACTGAAGAAAGCCCATAACTTATGCAAGATGATAAAGAAGTTCATAAAGGTTTCCAGGGGAGAAATACAGGTTGATGACAAGGATCATTATATGAATAAAAAAGTTAAGATGAGTGGGGACTTATTGGCAGACCTGATAAGAGTCAATCTTAATATATTGATAAATGACCTTTTATATAATTTCCAGAGAATTGTAAAAAGAGGTAAGTTCCCATCTATAAAGGTGATTATAAGGGAGAAATTGTTGACATCAAGGATTTATTCGTCTATGGCAACAGGCAACTGGGTTGGAGGAAGAAAGGGTGTAAGCCAGAGGATACAACGACTTAATTTTCTGGATATGATGTCACATTTACAGAGAGTTGTAAGCCCACTATCAGCAACACAGGAAAATTTTGAGGCAAGGGAGCTTCACAGCACCCATCTTGGAAGGTTATGTCCTGTTGAAACACCTGAAGGAACTAACATAGGACTTAAGAAAAACCTTACATTGATTGCAAGTATATCACAGGATGATAAAGAGGAAGAAACAATAAAATCATTAAAAGGCCTTGGCCTGAAGGTATTAAAATAAAATGAGCGAAGTATATCTAAATGGAAAGTTTGTTGGAGCAGTAGAAAATCCTGCTGAATTTACTGAAAATGTAAGGATTGAGAGAAGAAAAGGGATCATTTCTGAAAATTTAAATATATATTATGATAAAGCAATAGGCAATGTACAAATAAGTGACAACAAAGGTAGACTGAGAAGACCATTAATTGTTGTAAAAGATGGTCAACCAATTTTAACAGAAGATCATATCAAAAAATTACAAAAAAATGAGATTTCATTTTCTGATCTTATAAAGCAAGGGGTTATTGAATATCTTGATGCAGCTGAAGAAGAAAATGCTTTTATTGCATTTTCCAGAGAAGATTTAACAAAAGTACATACTCATTTGGAGCTTACTCCATTGGCTATGGTTGGTTTGTGCACATCATTAGTGCCTTATGCAAATTTCAGCCCTGGTGCAAGGATAAGTATTGGCTCTAAAAACCAAAAACAGGCACTTGGGATGTATGCAATAAACTTTCCAATAAGGATGGATATGGATGTTAACATACTTCAGACACCACAAATACCAATAGTCCAGTCAGTAATGCATGAGGTCTCCAATTATAATAAGCATCCATCAGGACAAAACATAGTTGTTGCAGTTATGAGCTACAAAGGTTATAATGTTGAGGATGCAGTTGTCATAAATAAGGCATCAATTGATAGGGGCCTTGGAAGATCAACATATTACAGACCTGCTATAGCTGAGGAATTAAGATACTCCGGCGGACTTACTGATGAGATATCAATCCCTGATAAGGATGTAAAAGGATACAAAAGTGAAAAGGATTATAAGTTTCTGGAGAAAGACGGAATCATATCACCAGAAGCAAAGGTTAAAGAAGATAATGTCATTATTGGCAAGACAAGCCCACCAAGATTTCTAAGCTCAATGGATCAGTATAACCTTGCACCAAGCAGCAGGCGTGAAAGCTCTGTAGCATTAAAACATGGAGAACAAGGAATTGTTGATTTTGTTCTAATAACAGAAAGTAGTGAAGGGAACAGGCTCATCCAGGTAAAGATCAGAGACCAGAGAATTCCAGAACTTGGTGATAAGTTTACATCAAGGCATGGCCAGAAAGGTGTTGTAGGATTAATAGTTGACCAGGCAGACATGCCTTTCACAGCATCTGGAATTACGCCGGACCTTATATTTTCACCTCATGGAATACCATCAAGAATGACTATCTCACATCTTATAGAATTAATTGGTGGAAAGGTTGGTGCATTATCATCAAGGTATATAGATGGAACATTATTTGATGTTGAACCAGAAGAAAAACTAAGAAAGGAACTTCTGTCCCTTGGTTTCAGGGAAGATGGTTGTGAAACAATGTATAATGGGGTTACAGGAGAGCAGTTTGAGGTAAATATTTTCATTGGGGATATATATTATATGAAACTAAAGCATATGGTCGCTAATAAGATACATGCAAGGGCCAGAGGCCCAATACAGCTCTTGACAAGGCAGCCAACAGAGGGAAGGGCAAAAGAGGGTGGCCTGCGTTTAGGAGAAATGGAAAAAGATACATTTGTTGCACATGGTGCATCTTTACTGTTAAAAGAAAGATTTGATGCAGACAGAACAGTAATCCCCATCTGTGAAGAATGTGGTATGGTAGCTATCCATGATAAATTCAAGAACAGGTTATTTTGTTCTGTATGTGGTGATAATGTTGAAATAAATTTTATTGAGATAAGCTATGCATTCAAGCTACTGCTTGATGAGCTAAAATCACTAACAGTACATCCAAAATTGGTTTTAAAAAATAAATATTGAAAATGGAAAATAATGATATACCGGTTTTTAAGAAAGTTGAGAGTATTATTTTCAGTATTCTAAGCCCAAAGACAGTAAAGAAGATGGCTTCTGCCAAAATAGTGACTCCAGAGCTTTATGACAAAGAGGGCTATCCTGTTGATGGAGGCTTAATGGATGCAAGGCTTGGGGTGATAGATCCGGGGCTTAAATGCAAGACATGCGGGGCAAAGCTCAAGGAATGTCCAGGACATTTTGGTTACATATCATTGGCAAGACCAGTAATGCATATTAAGTTCATTAGTGTTATATATGATTTATTGAGGTGCACATGCAGGGAGTGCGGCAGGATACTCATCCCAAAGAATAAGATTGAGAAATGCATGGATGAACTGAAAAATGTTGAAATTGAATGTGGCCCTGAAGAAAGAAGGGTGAAAATTAAGGAGATAATCAGAATCTTAAAGACAATAAACAAATGCCCTTACTGCAAGAGCAGGCAGCAAAAGATAACATTGGAGAAGCCAACAACATTTCTTGAGAATGAAAAGAGAATATCCCCAATAGAAATCAGGACAAGGATGGAGAAAATACCTGATGAAGACTGTGAGGTTTTTGGCTTAGACCCAATATCAGTAAGGCCGGAATGGATGGTTCTGACAATAATGGCAATTCCCCCTGTTACTATGAGGCCTTCTATTACATTAGAGAGCGGTGAGAGAAGTGAGGATGACTTGACTCATAAGCTGGGTGATATTGTCAGGATAAATCAGAGGTTATTTGAAAATATAAATGCAGGAGCTCCAGAGATTATCATAGAAGATTTATGGGACCTGCTGCAATATCATATTACAACATTCTTTGATAATAATATTGCGCAATTGCCGCCTGCAAGGCATCGTTCTGGTGACCCATTAAAGACAATAACAGAGAGAATAAAAAGCAAAGAAGGCAGAATAAGGCATAATCTTGCAGGCAAGAGAACTAATTTTTCAGCAAGAACTGTCATAAGCCCTGATCCAATGCTTGATTTAAATGAGGTTGGTGTTCCAAAGATTATGGCTATGAAACTCACAATCCCTGAGAGGGTTAATGAGTGGAATATAAAATATCTCAAAGGATTTGTTGAAAGAGGCCAAAACAACTATCCAGGAGCCAACTATATAGCAAGGCCTGATGGCAAGAAGAAGAAGATAACTGATGAAACAAGGGAACAATTACTTGAGGAAGTTCAGCTAGGATATGTAGTTGAAAGGCATTTAATGGATGGTGATATAGCAATATTTAACAGACAGCCATCTTTGCACAGGATGTCTATGATGTGCCATAAGGTTAGAGTGCTGCCTGGAAAAACCCTAAGAATGAATCCAACTGTCTGCCATCCCTATAATGCAGACTTTGACGGGGATGAGATGAATCTGCATATACCACAAACAGAAGAGGCAAGGGCAGAGGCTGAAACACTTATGATGGTTCAGACGCAGCTTATATCACCAAGATATGGTTTAAGCATTATTGGGTGCATACAGGATGCTGTAGCTGGAAATTACCTTCTTACAAAAGAGGGAAGGTATTCAAGAAGGGACGCTATTGATTTATTATTATCAGCAGGTATAACAGATTTTTCAAAATTAAGAAAAAAGGAGTTTGTAAGTGGAAAAGAGATATTCAGTGTTTTGATGCCTGATGATTTCAATTTTACAGGAAAATCAAAATCAGGCAAGGAAGAAGTTATAATAAAGGATGGAAAACTTATTAGTGGCATTATTGACAGTGCAAACATTGGCGGCGGCAAGGGATTGATGCTCAGAAATATACATAAGAAATATGGAGAGGAAAGAGCAATAGAAATGATAGCAGAAATGTTTAAGCTTGGAACTGCAGTCCTGCTTAAAAGGGGGTTCACAATAGGGATATCAGACGCGGACCTTCCTGAGGAAGCAATAAATAAGATAAATGGAACACTCACAAGAGCAAGAGGGGATGTTGAAGCATTAATTAAAGAATATCATGAAGGTTCACTGCAGGCATTTCCTGGCAGGACATTAAAGGAAACACTTGAACTGAAGATATTGGAACTATTAAACAAGGCAAGAAATGAAACAGGAGAGATTGTTTCTGATTATTCAAATAAGGAAACACATATGATGATAATGGCAGATTCTGGAGCAAGGGGAAATCTGCTTAATCTGGCACAAATAGCTGCCTGTGTTGGCCAGCAGGCTATGAGAGGCAAAAGAATAGAAAAGGGTTATTATGAAAGAACATTATCATGCTTCAAAAAAGGAGATCTCGGTCCTGAAGCACATGGTTTCATAGCAGATGGATTCAAGAAAGGGCTAAATCCAAAAGAATTCTTTTTTGCATCCATGACTGGAAGAGACAGCCTCATGGATACTGCCTTGAGAACACCAAAATCAGGTTATTTGTACAGGAGATTGGCAAATGCCTTGCAGGATTTAAAGGTTGAATATGATAACACTGTTAGGGATTCAAACAAGAAGATTATACAGTTTGATTATGGGGAAGACAGAATAGATGTTTCAAAGTCTGATGGTGGAATAGTTGATGTAAAAAATATTATTAATTCCATAAAATAATAATTGGTGAAATTAAATGAATAAATTATTTAAGAAATATGAAAAAAAACTCCCTTTGAAAGTAATTAATGATATTAAAGAAAACATTCCTAAAAATATAAATGAGGCAAAACTAAAAAAAATACTTGAAAAAACACTTATTGAATATAATAAAATGTTGGTTCAGCCAGGAGAATCTGTAGGCCTTGTCAGTGCAGAGTCCATTGGCGAGCCTGGAACCCAGATGACCTTAAATACATTCCATTTCGCAGGTGTTGCAGAGATGAATATTACAATGGGCCTTCCAAGAATCATTGAAATACTGGATGGCAAGAAAGCAATACAAACTCCTATGATGGAGATTTATCTAAAAAAGCCATATAACCAAGGCAAGAATATAAAGAAGCTTGCTTTATCAATAAAGGAAACAACTCTCAAGGAGGTTGTTTCTGAATTCATGGTTGATATAGCTGAATCAAAGATAGAGGTAATCTTTGATGAGAAGAAAATGAAAAATATGGGGCTTGAATATTCTGCAATCCAGAAAAGTATAAAGACTAATTTTAAGGAAATTGCCCTTTCTAAGAAAGGCAATACCATCACACTAAAACTTAATGAAAAGGAAAAAGAGTTTAACCAACTCTTTAAGGTAAAAGAGAAAATCAAGGATATTTATATACAAGGAATAAAAGGTATAACCCAGGTTTTGCCAATTAAGAAAGGCAGTGAATTTTTAATAATAACAGCTGGAACAAACCTCAAAAAGGTTTTAGAGTTTGATTTTGTTGATAAAATAAGGATAATATCTAATAATATTTTTGAGATAGCAAATGTTCTTGGAATAGAGGCAGCAAGGCAGGCAATAATCAATGAGGTTTATAAGGTTATACAAAATCAGGGTTTAAATGTTGACATCAGGCATCTTATGCTTGTTGCTGACACAATGTGTGCCACTGGCACTATAAAGGGTGTAACAAGATATGGTGTTGTAAAGGAAAAGGCAAGTGTTCTTGCAAGGGCGTCTTTTGAGACACCAATAAAGCATATCTTTAATGCAAGCCTTATTGGTGAGGTTGATCACCTTAACTCTGTTGTTGAGAATGTTATGCTTAATCAGCCTGTGCCTGTTGGAACAGGATTGCCTGGCTTGGTAACAAAGGTTAAGAGGAGCTAGAATGGTTAAAAAACAAGCATCAACTGATATAAAAAAAGACCTAAAAACAAGAAAGATTATTATTGGAACAAGGGTTGTAATGAAGAATTTAAAGCTTAACATGCTTGAAAAAATTTATATTGCATCAAACTGCAGTGAGAGTTCAAAAAAGGAACTGGAATATTATTCCAAGCTCTTGAAAATTCCAGTTATCAAGCTAAAACAGCCAAATGATGAGCTTGGTGTAATCTGCAAAAAGCAATATTCTATCTCTATGTTAGGTGTGTTAAAGGAATAATGATAAAGATAAAGTATGACCTAAATCTGATGAAGTTCATGTCTTTTTTTGAGAGCCTGACAAATACAAGACTAAAGGACTGCTTTGTTGATAAAAATTCACTCTTGGTTTTTGTGGTTGAAGAGAACCAGATTGCAAAGGCAATTGGCAAAAAAGGAATTAATGTAAAGAATATTAAAGAAAAACTAAATAGAAAGATTAAAATAGTAGAATTTAATCCCCATCTTGAAACATTTGTTGCAAATCTCATCAATCCATTGAAGGCAAATGAGATAAAAATTGATGACAAGATTGTCACAATTGTCGGGCCAGATACAAAAACAAAGGGCCTCTTAATAGGAAGAAACGGGCAAAACCTAAGAAATTATGAAGACATTGTCAACAGGTATTTTGATATAAAGGAAATAAAGGTTATCTGAAAATGGGAAAGAAATCATCTGGAATAAATGCTGGAAAAAAGCTCAAGAAGAGAAGGCATACTTTCAGGTGGAACAGCAAGAAATATACCCGCAGGACTCTTAACCTCAAGAAAAAGTCTGATCCATTGGGAGGCTCTTCCCAGGCAAAGGGCATTGTTCTGGAAAAGGTTCAATTAGAGGCAAAACAGCCAAACTCTGCCATGAGGAAATGTGTTCGAGTTCAGCTGATAAAGAACGGCAAGCAGGTTACTGCATTTTTGCCTGGCGATGGCGCAACAAAGCTTGTTGATGAGCATGATGAGGTCATGATAGAGTGCATAGGCGGAAAGATGGGCAGGGCCAAGGGAGACATTGGCGGCGTGAGATGGTGCGTAAAAAAAGTAAATGACCAGTCACTAGATGCCTTATTAAAAGGCAAACTAGAAAAAGCAAGGAAGTAATTTTATTTTCTTAATAAATTTTTGATAAGTTTTATAAGCATATAATGTTTCTTTGCGAGTATGATTATAGTTAAGGAAAGGCCGAATACTGAAAAGGAAATAATCAATGTAATGAATCCTCTTGTAAAGAAGTGGTTCTTTTCTAGATTTAAAGAGTTCTCTCTGCCACAGCTTTATGGAATAATGGAGGTTCATTCACGTTCAAATGTTCTTATATCAGCTCCAACAGGAGCAACAAAAACACTGACTGCTTTTTTGTCAATACTGAATGAGCTGGTTGATTCTGCTGAAAAGGGAATTTTAGAAGACAAGATTTATTGTGTTTATATTTCTCCACTAAAGGCATTAAATTATGACATTGAAGTAAATCTTAAGGAGCCATTAAAGCAGATAGAGGAGATTGCAGGAAAAAATCTTGGAATAAGGGTTGCTGTAAGAACTGGCGATACAACTCCATCAGAAAGATCAAGAATGCTTAAAAAACCACCCCATATCCTTATTACAACACCAGAATCATTAGCTATATTATTATCTACAATAAAATTCAGGGAATTATTAAGAAATATTGAGTGGTGCATTGTTGATGAGATACATGCCTTGGCAGATAACAAAAGAGGGGTTCATCTATCATTAAGCATGGAAAGGCTTCAACGACTTTCACAGTATATATGCAGGGTTGGCTTGAGTGCAACAATAAGCCCTTTAGATGATATTGCAAAATTTCTTGTTGGGTTTGAAAATGCAAAGCCAAGAGACTGCAGGATTGTTAATGTCCAGTTCATAAAAAAAATGGATTTAAAGGTTTTAAGCCCTGTTCCTGATTTAATAAACACAACACATGAGGAAATGCAAGATGCAATGTACAATCTTATTGATAAATTAATACAAGACCACAAAACAACACTTATTTTTACAAACACAAGGGCTGCTACTGAAAGGGTTGTTGACCATCTTAAAGAGAGTTTCCCAAAGAATTACACTGAAAACATAGGTGCTCATCATGGCTCTTTGTCAAAAACCCATAGGCATGATGTTGAAAATAAATTAAGGCAGGGAAAACTAAAAGTAGTTGTCTCAAGCACTTCCTTGGAGCTTGGAATAGATATTGGTTATATTGATTTGGTTATACTTCTTGGCTCTCCAAAGTCAGTTGCCCGCGCCTTGCAGAGATGTGGCAGGTCTGGCCACAAGCTGCATGACATATCAAAGGGAAGAATAATTGTTCTTGACAGGGATGATTTAGTTGAATGCGCTGTTTTATTGAAATCAGCCATAGAAGAAAAAATTGACAAAATTCATATTCCAAAAAACTGCCTTGATGTTCTTGCACAGCAGATTTATGGTATTGCAATAGCCCAGAAAATAAGTATTAATGAATTGTTTTCATTGATAAAAAAGAGTCATTGCTTCAATGACTTAAAGAGAGTTGATTTTAATGAGATTATAGATTATCTTGCAGGAAAATATATTTCTTTAGAAGACAGGCATATATATGCAAAAATATGGCATGATGAGGAAACAGGAATGATTGGCAGGCGTGGAAAGCTTGCCAGGGTCACATATATGACAAATATTGGAACAATACCAGATGAAACATTTATTATTGTAAAGGTTGGTGAGCAGACAATTGGAAAAATAGACGAGGCTTTCTTAGAGAAAATGAAAAGAGGCGATGTTTTTGTGCTTGGCGGAAACATGTATGAGTTCTTGTATTCCAAGGGGATGGTTGCTTATGTAAGCTCTTCTGTCAGCAGGCCGCCAACAATTCCTTCCTGGGTTTCTGAAAGCCTGCCATTGAGTTTTGACCTTGCATTGGAAATAGGAAGGTTCAGGAGATATATGGAAGAAAAATTCCTGAAAAAGCAGGGCAAAAAGGAAATAATTGAGTTTATTAATAATTATCTTTATGTTGATGTTAATGGTGCTAATGCAATATACAGTTATTTTCAGGAGCAGTATTTTTATGCAGAAATTCCGTCCATAAAAAAACTATTAGTTGAATCATACAGTGATGATAACCGCAAGTACTGCATTTTCCACAGCCTTTATGGGCGGAGAGTAAATGATGTTTTGTCAAGGGCCATTGCTTTTGCAATTTCTCGTGTTCAGCATAGGGATGTTGAGATAGGAATAAGTGATAATGGATTTTACATAAGCTCTGAAAAGGGCATAAATGGCATGAAGGCATTAAAGATTCTTAAGTCTGAGAAACTCGAGCTTGTGCTTCATATGGCAATTGAGAAGACAGAGGTTTTGAAAAGAAGGTTTAGGCACTGCGCAACACGTGCATTAATGATTTTAAGAAATTATAATGGAAGAAAAATGAGGGTTGGAAGGCAGCAGGTTTCCTCAATGATTTTAATGAGTGCTGTAAAAAGGATATCAACTAATTTTTCTATTTTAAAAGAAGCAAGGCGTGAGGTGCTGCAAGATTTAATGGATATTGAAAATGCAAAACTTGTTTTAAAGCAGATAGAAGAGAAAAAAATCAGGGTAAAGCAGATAACAACAACTATTCCCTCACCATTTGCACTTAACCTTGTTATGCAGGGGCATTTGGATGTCATGAGAATGGAGGACAAGATGGAATTCCTCAGAAGAATGCACCAGATGATTTTAGCAAAGATTGG
>Ga0180009_10005598_pt1 | contig 13441 bp, 8 predicted proteins | sample OS_PC_MetaG_FD_123537 | JGI IMG/M metagenome (GOLD analysis project Ga0180009, IMG submission 123537) | Groundwater microbial communities from the Aspo Hard Rock Laboratory (HRL) deep subsurface site, Sweden - OS_PC_MetaG | ecosystem: Environmental > Aquatic > Deep subsurface > Groundwater... | reverse complement strand
TGGGGTTGGTGGTGGGCTGGGAGCAGGATGCAGGTTGCAAGTTACAGGGGGTTGGGGTGTGAGGTACTGGCGTGGGTGGGTTGTTTCGGCTTACGCCGGGACGCCTCCAATTTTCTACTATGTTTTTGATCTGAGAAAAATTCATTATATTTGGACAAATTTGCAATTGAACTGAAAATATGCCTAAAATATTTGTTCCAAGGTTAATAACCGACGAAGCACTGGCTTCTTTTAAAGAATTTCCAGTACTTACTATTAGTGGACCACGGCAATCAGGTAAGACAACACTTGCCAGACATCTATTTGGTGGTCTGGCGTATTTCAATCTGGAAAATCCCGACACATTAGAATTAATAACTTCAGATCCCAGGGCTTTTTTAAACAGAAATTCTAAAGGAGCTATTTTAGATGAGATACAGAAAGCACCGGAATTATTATCTTACATTCAGACAAGCGTTGACGAGAATCCTGAATGTAAGTTCATCTTAACAGGAAGCAATCAGTTTTCCATGCTTGAAAAGATTACCCAGTCAATGGCTGGCAGAACAGCAATATTAAAATTGCTGCCTTTTTGTTTGGATGAAATATCAAAAGTATCTCCGGATCTGTTAGCAGAAGAATTAATTTACAAAGGAGGGCTTCCTGTAATATATTCAGAAGGTCGGGATCCTGTCAGAACATACAGAAACTACTACGAAACATATATAGAAAGGGATGTCAGATCACTGATCAATATAAGAGATCTATCTCTTTTCAGGAAGTTCATGAGACTGTGTGCCGGACGGACAGGTCAGATTTTCAATGCAAGTCAGTTGGCCAACGAAACAGGTGTGGCAGTGAATACGATTAAATCTTGGATTTCTGTGCTTGAGACTTCATTTATCATATACATGCTTCCTCCATGGTTCGATAGCATAACAAAAAGGCTTATAAAATCGCCTAAGTTATATTTTTATGATGTAGGGCTTGCTTCATACCTCCTGGGGATAAGAAATGAAAACCATGTCCAGCGAGACCCGTTAAGGGGTGCGCTTTTTGAAAACCTGGTTATGAATGAATTGATTAAAAGATATTTCAATTCCGGATTATCCCCGGAAGTATATTTTTACCGTGATAAAAACGTTAATGAAATTGATGCTTTACTGAATCAGGCGCGGAAATTCATACCTGTTGAAATTAAAGCATCAGAAACATTTCATGGCGATTTCCTGAAAAACCTGAATTACATTCGCAAGATCTATCCCAATCGCATCATCCGTTCCATCTTGGTTTATGCTGGCCAGGAAGAACAGGAAAATGAAGACATCAGCATCATCAACTATAAGAAGCTTTACCATAAAATCAAACCATGAGTTTGCAAATGTCAATATGGAATATTATGTGGTAAATAAGGCTGTAGGAGGGGATGCCCCGTCCCGGCTTACGCCGGGATGACGCGGTAAGCATAATAAAGAAAAACAGCGGCGGCGGCCGCAGGCCGCCGCCGCTCCCTTTATTTTACTCGCCGGCCCGTCATCCCGCTGAGCGAAGCGAAAGCGGGATCTCATGGATGTTATGCGCCGTACCGTCATCCCGCTGAGCGGAGCGAAAGCGGGATCTCATAGATATTATGCGCCGTACCGTCATCCCGCTGAGCGAAGCGAAAGCGGGATCTTGTGGAGGTGCTGGGTTACTGGGATGCTGGGGTACTGGGTTACTGGGAATTAATGATAATATGTGTAAATCTATGTAATCTGTGTTTGAGAATATCCTATTAATGGTTTATTGCCGAATGTTATTTGTTGATTGTTAATATTTTAGATGAAGAATGTTTTATGTATTTTGAGAAGGGAGGTGAAAATACAAAATTTGCCTTGTTGTGAAAGGGCATTTAGTATCCCTAAACTGTACATAATTCCCTTAAATCCTGTTCCATTTGCTCAACGATTACCGGGAATAATTCATTGATATGTCTTAAGGAATCTTCTACTTCATGGGTCAGGGTTTTATCGTATTTTAAATTGTTGATGATTTTCAAATCGTTCATCAATGATTCGATACGGAGGAGAACAAATGAGGACTTCATAATATGCGCCATATCGGAAACTCTGTCAAGGTCCCCCTCCGAATAATACTTGTTCATCCTTTCCAGGTATCCCGGGGTTATTTCCAGGAACTTTTGCAGTGAACTTCTGATCATAGCTTCGTTATTGCCAAAAGTTCTTTCCAGGATGCTGAGATCATAGAACTTGCCATTATCCGATCCGGTTTTCAGGCTATCCTGGCTATCTGGAAGATTACGAATTTCAATTATTTCTGCGATCTTTATGATAATATTCCTGGAGTCGGGAGATTTTAAGATCAGATCGTCCATTCCCTCTTCCTTGCACATTCTGATCGTTTTTGGGTTGTCATTGCTTGAGTATCCTATAATAACCGGATCATTACCGAATTTTTTTCTGATTATCCGGGTGGCAGTGATACCATCCATTTCCGGCATATTCAGGTCCATCAGGATAAAATCGTATTTCTTCATCGAAATACTTTTGATTGCTTCAATACCGTTAAAAGCAAGATCACTATTGCAATCGTGTTGTGCCAGGATATTCTGGGTAATTTCAATGATGGTTTCATCATCATCTACGATTAGGCATTTTTTTCCGGATAGTATTTTGCTTGCTTTAAGGAATTTCTGCTTGTCGTTATCGGAAATTGCAAGCAGTCCGTTCATTTTTTGGATCAATTCTTCCTTTTTAAAAGGCTTCAGCATGTATCCATCCATTCCGGCGTCGAAACATGAATTCAATGTTTCTTTTACTGCTTCAGCGGTAAGAGCAATTATCGGGACATTACTTTTTAATTTTTCGCGTAATATCCTGGTAGCTTCTATACCTCCCATATTCGGCATTCTCAGGTCCATCAGGATGAGGTCGTACTGCTTTTCCTTGTTTTTTTGTATGGCCTCGAGCCCATCAGTGGCTATATCTACACTACAACCTTCATTGACCAGGATTTCATAGCCAATTTCCATATTCAGCGGGTCATCTTCCACAAGGAGAACCTTTAATCCTGGAGTAAAAAGCTTAATTTTTTCCCTTTTAAATGAATTGGTTGCAGAGGAATATGGCCGGATATTAAACTCCAGCGTGAAATAGAAAGTGCTGCCTTCTCCTTTGTGACTGTTTACCTTTATGTTTCCTCCCATCAGGGAGACAAGACTTTTGGTAATTGCCAGGCCCAATCCGGTACCACCGTATTTCGAATAAATATGGTCTTCCTCTTGCTTGAAGCTTTCAAAGATCTCTTCCTGCTTTGCGTCATCAATCCCGATTCCTGTATCTGAAACCTGAAAAAGGATCTCATAATGTTCGTCAGATTCATTCACCAAGGTGCAATTGACGGATACTTCACCCTTTTCCGTGAATTTAATGGCATTACTCACCAGATTTGTGATGATCTGGTTAATCCTTTGCTTATCTCCGATGATCTGTTTTCTGATCCGCGGATCAACAATACAGTTGATTTTGAGCGACTTAGTATCGGCATTGATCTGTAATGAGGCAACCAGCTTTTCAATATCGGTTTTCAGATCTAAAGGCACATAGTCCAGATTGAATTCCCCTGCTTCAATTTTCGAAAAATCCAGGATGTTGTTGATGATTTGCAAGAGATTGTCTGCTGAAACCCCTATTCTTTTATGGTACTTTTTCAGGGTTTCAGGAATTCCTTTATCCGCCATGATATTCAGGTTCCCGATTATGGCACTCATGGGGTTTCTGATCTCATGACTCATGGTTGCAAGGAAAGTACTCTTTGCCTTATCTGCTTTTTCTGCCCTTTCCTTTGCTTCTTTCAGTTCGTTCTCTGCTCTTTTTCTATAGCTGATGTCCCTCATCGTTCCGACAATTTTCTCAGGATCACCATTTTGGTCGTATTGCAGGTGTATGGAAAATGAGGTTGGAATATGATGTCCGTATTTGTTTTTCAACATCACTTCATAATCATATAAAACTCCGTTATTCTTGAATAATTCAGAAATAAGCTTCGATCTTTCCTCTATATTCGCATAAAAGTCTGTTAATTTTTTTCCAATCAGTTGTTCCCTGGTATAGCCTGAAATTTTCTTTATGGATGGGGTAATTTCCAGGATGGTGGCATCACCCAGGCTGACCTCGGCATATACATCCGATAAGGTCTCAAAAATGCCCCGGTATTTTTTTTCACTTTCCCTGATATCCTTTTGAATACGCTTACTTTGCGTAATATCATTGATTAATACAAGGGCTGCTTCAACGCCTTTAAAATTCATTATCCTTGCACAGATAGTTACATCAACATCCTCTCCGCTTTTCTTTTTATTTCTCCATTCTACTTCTTCGATATCGGCAGGAGAACTTTCAGTGATTGAAGAGCTGTAGGTAAAAATATCTCCCGGAATAAAAGCCGAGGCGCTCATAGTTTTGAGTTCACTGAACCTGAACCCGTATTTGTTTTTGAAAGCATCATTGGCAGCCATGATCCTGTATGTTTTCACTTCGATGATGATCATGGGAAGAGGATTGTGATCGAACAACAGTTTATGCTGTTGCTCCGATTTCATTCTTTCTTCGGCCTCAAATACGGAAGCCTCATGGCTCAGATTTGCTTCCAGGGAGGCTGTAAACTTCCTGATTACTTTTATAAGCTTGCTGATCTCAATTTTATCCATCATGCCTTCATCACGGGAAGAATGCAGCTTCAGGACACCGAAATCACCCAATCTGAACAGGATAAGATTTCCTTGTTCCGTAAAGTTTTCGGTTAGCATTTCATAGTAGTTATCCTGGGTATGATAAACCGGACAGACATCTTTAAATTCAACTGCTTTAAAAACTGGGTGCAAAACAGGAATTGAGTTTTCAGAGATATTGACTTCCGGGTTTGCATAGATCAGGCTGGCCATCCCGTTATCTGGCTTCCCGGGCAGGTATTTATTTTTTATCCACACGGATACGAAATCAAGACTCTTTTTGGCCATGAGCTGCTTCAGGAAAATATTGCAGTTTTCTTTAATGTTTACCGATTCACCTATTGAAAGGGATAACTCGTATAGAGTTGAAATGTCCCTGATAATGTTGTCTTTCATGGTGTATATAGTTTTAATCGAGCAACCCGACCACAATGGTCTTATTCAGAAACTCAAGGTATCCCTGCTGGGCGGCAATTTCACCCAATGTAAGAGCTCCTTTTAATAGCAGACCGGGATTGGCTTGCTGGATCGCATTGTGTACTTCATTAATTTCAGTGTTATAGGCATCCTGCAGGAACAAAACCCTTGAGATACAGTCGAAGACAATCGCATGATTGGCGGTGGATTGTGTTTCGAGACAATTAAGGGTTGCATTCCTGGCAGCTTCCGTCAGTAATGTGCTTTCTCCTCTAAGTATTGCCAGGACAGAGTTTTCTGGGACTTCCCCCACGCAAACCAGTGCGCCGTCATCATTTACCGTTATTGGATCACGAACTATACATTCGGTCCGTTCACGCGAGATCCCAAATGGATATGCTTTTGATACATCGAAGAAGTTTTCGCCGGTAATAACCCTTCCTGAATCATTTTCCACAACTTCTTTATATACACTGAAAGCGTTTTTCCAGTTGAGCTCGTAAATAGTGTTTTTATGGGTTTTGGTTGCAATAAATGGGCCGTCGACCCTGGCCCATCCATGCTGTACACCAAGGCGGCCGGGCGAATTGATGATGGCCACAACGGCAGCATCCTGATGGATCCCCTGGTTCGTGATCAGGCAAGGTTGTTGCTGCAGGCTCATTGAACCCGCTCCCCCTCCGATGTAATTCACAGAGTTTCCAAGTTTATGGTAGAGATTCGATAGAAAATGGGAGATATTCGATGCCAGCCCGTCAAGCAATACCACTGCCGTGAGTTTGTCCCCGCTTTTTACAATGCTTTCATGATTCCTGAACATAAACCCGTCATCACCCATGTTTTTAACGATCACCGGCTCCGAAACGACCGGTAACCTGCTCACAAGAACCCCTTCTTCAAATTTTTCGTTCCCATATAATATTCCGGGGAAGATCCCGCCTATGAATTTCCAGTTTTTTCTGTTCATAGCAGATACCAACTCTTCCAGATCGGGATGTTCCTTTTCCGCTATCATCACCATCAGGATTTCACCCTCTGAAGGTGCAATCGTTTCCATTTGCTCTGTTATCCTGCTTATTTCCTTTTCTCTTATATACATTTTTAAATATTTTGGCATATATCTATATCCAAAAACGTTCCATTTTACATCTAATTATTTAAAATGCAGAATAACAGGAAGATAAGGATGATTTTCGTTGAAATTATTTTCCCAAAATGAAAAAAATGTCTAAAAATGGTACAAAAAGAAAAAGAATTGCTTACGGCATGGCTTTCAGAGATTGTGTTTTTTGATCATTCGGTAAATGGTTGATTTGCCGATATCCAGTTTTTCAGCCACGGTGATGGCATTATGGTTATATTTTTCCAGGAAATGCTTAATGATCTGGACAGTATAGTTTTCCAGGGTTGTCTCCATATTCAGGAAACCGGTAGGGGGTTCGGGGGAATGAAAGGAGATTTCGCCGGCCTCGATCTGGTTGTTATCCGACATAACTACGGCCATTTCGATGATGGCTCTCAGTTCCCTTACGTTTCCCGGGAAATGGTAGGAAAGTAGTTTTTCCTTGGCTTCCCTGGAGAATGAATAAGTTTTGAAATTGTTTTCTTTACAGAAGTTATCTGCAAAATATCTTGCCAGTTGCAGGATGTCGTGTCCCCTTTCCCTGAGGGCAGGAAGGTTTATAGGTATGCCCAGAATTCTGTAGTACAGGTCCTTTCTGAAATTGCCGGCCCGGACTTCATCTGCAAGGTCTTTATGGGTTGCGGTGATCACTCTCACATTGAGTTTGATGATCTTATTGCTTCCAATTCTTGAAATTTCTCTTTCCTGGAGGGCTCTAAGGACTTTAGCCTGCATATTCATGCTCATATCGGCAATTTCATCAAGCAAGAGGGTACCGTTATTGGCTTCTTCGAACTTGCCAGTTCGTCTGGCGCCGGCTCCTGTGAAGGCCCCTTTCTCATGACCGAACAATTCACTCTCGATAAGTTCTTCGGGGATGGCACTTACATTGACAGGAACAAATGGATTTTTCCTGCGTGATGAGTTATAATGTATGCTTTTGGCTATCAATTCTTTTCCTGTGCCGGTCTCACCGTAAATAGAGATATTGATGTTGGAGTCGGTAGCCTTTTTCATGATCGAAAAGACCTTTTTCATTACCTCACTGTTTCCTATAATCGCACGGGAGAACTCATATTTGCCTCCCATTTCATCTTTCAGTCTGATGTTTTCCTCTCTCAGCTCAAGGTTTTCTTTAAGTATCCTGAGCACATTCCAGAGTCTGTCGAGGGCATCCTCATCCTTCACGATATAGTCGTAGGCACCTTCTTTGATCAGGTCGACAGCGGTGGCGACTTCCCTTTGTCCGCTGATAATGATGACAGGTATTTCAGGAAACCTCTTTTTGATCCTGCGCATGCACTCCAGTCCGTTCATATCCGGGAGCGAGTAATCGAGGGTGATGACCGAAGGTGCTTTAAAAAGGTTTTCCAGGCAGGAAGAAGCATCATGAAACTTCTCAACCTCATAATCGGGATTTTTCAGCAGGTAATGCTCAATGATCCCTGCATACCAGGTATCATCTTCAACAACAAAGATCTTAAGACTGCTCATGGCATGGTTGTTTTTGGGATTATACGATCAAAATGGGAAAGGGTTGTCGGGATGGGAAAGGGATGTCCCGGCTTACGCCGGGATGCCCCGGTTTCCACCGGGGTGACGGGGTAGCAGATCCCGGCTTGCGCCGGGATGCCCCGGTTTCCACCGGGGTGACGGGGTAGCAGATCCCGGCTTGCGCCGGGATGACGGCGGGATGCCTAACAAAAAACAGCGTAGGGCGGCGGGCGAAGCCCGCCGCCCTACGCCCTTTCTAATCACACGGGGTACCGTCATCCCGCTGAGCGAAGCGAAAGCGGGATCTCATGGATGTGCTGGGGTGCTGCCCCGGTTTCCACCGGGGTGACGGGGAAACAGATCCCGGCTTACGCCGGGATGACGGCGGGGTGCCTAACAAAACAAATGCGTCGGGCGGCGGGCTTCGCCCGCCGCCCGACGCCCTTTCTGTTCTACGGGGGTACCGTCATCCCGCTGAGCGAAGCGAAAGCGGGATCTCATGGATATTATGTGCCGTACCGTCATCCCGCTGAGCGAAGCGAAAGCGGGATCTCATGGATGTTATGCGCCGTAAAGTCATCCCGCTGAGCGGAGCGAAAGCGGGATCTCGTGGAGGTGCTGGTTACAGAAACCGTGTCAGGATGCCGATGCAGGTTGCATGTTTCAAGTTACAGGTAGCAGGGGCAAGGGTGTTTGCGAGGGTAGGCTCTCCGCGCCCCTGCGTTTCCCCTGCGTTTCCCCTGCGCCCCTGCGCGAAACAACAAGTGTGATCAGAGTGGAACCGTGTCAGGGTGCCGGGAAAGAATAATCTGTGAGAATCTTTGTAATCTGAGGTTCAAAAACAACTTCGGAAATTTTTAATCTCTACCTCTGAGATAGTACCCATGTCTTTCCCATCATAGATTAACATGTTTCTGGTATTGGTTTCTGGATAAATGGATATCAGGTATTTCAGCCCTTTAAGGAATTCTTTGTGGAAGGTTTGAGAGGATTTGATCTCAACTCCCGTCTTTTCAATGCCTTCGGGTATCAACAAGTCAACCTCGTTTCCGTGATTATCCCTAAGAAAAAAATACCTTGCATCCAGTCCCTTATTGAATCGATCTTTATAAAATTCAGATATGATCATGCTTTCAAACAAACTACCTCTTAAAGGATCACGGGATAGTTGATTGGTATTTTCTATACCCAGTAAATAGGAGGCAAGACCGGTGTCGTAGAAAAATAACTTGGGTGATCGGATAAGACGTTTACTAATGTTTTCGTACCAGGGTTGTAACAAAAAGATAATGAAAGACGCTTCCAGAATCGATAACCATGATTTTACGGTATGAGAAGAAATACCCGTTTCATCAGACAGGGCTGATGCATTGAGGATTTGCCCTGTCCTGCCGGCACACAACCTTACAAATTTTTTAAAGGTTGAAAGGTTTTTTACATTTAATAAATTTCTCAGATCGCGTTCCAAATACGTTTCATAATAGTTCTGATAAGTCTGGTAGGGTGGGAATTGTTTTGCATGTATAGCGGGATACATTCCTTTCAAAATCAGTTCATCAGTAGAGAGATTACCGGATATTTCTTTGATTTCCGATAAAGATAACGGCATTAATTTAAACAATGCAACCCTGCCTGCAAGCGATTCCGTAATTTTTTCCAGAAGTAGAAACTGGTTGCTTCCGGTAAGAATGAAAAGCCCGGGTTTTTGTTGTTCGTCAACAATTCCCTGTATATATCTCAGCAATTCAGGGAATCGTTGAACTTCATCAATGACTGCCCCGTTGCTCAGTTTACTGAAAAAGGCCCTTGGATCTGACTCAATGATGTCGCTTATATCAGGAAATTCAAGATTGTAATAAGGCTTTTCCGGGAAGAGTTCTTTAACAAGGGTAGTTTTTCCTGATTGTCTGGGCCCTGTAACTGCAATAACAGGAAACACATTTGCAGCTTCCCTGATAACGGGTTCTATTTTTCTTTTTATATACATAATGTACAATTTTGAAGTACAACTTCAATATTGTACAAATATAAGGCATTATTAATCCTATTGCAACACATAATTGGAAAAGGAAGATTTGGATAGCCGGTAGCAGGTAACAGGGTTGCCGGGGGCAGGTTGCAGGTTTTAGGTTGCAGGTTTCATGTTTCAGGTTACAGGTAGCAGGGGCAAGGGTGTGTGCGAGGGTAGGCTCTCTGCGTCCCTGCGTCTCTGCGTCTCTGCGCGAAACAACAAGTATGATCAGAGTGAAACCGCCTCAGGTTGCCGGGGGCAGGTTACAGGTAGCAGGGGCAAGGGTGTGTGGGAGGGTAGGCTCTCCGCGCCCCTGCGTCTCCCCTGCGCCCCTGCGCGAAACAACAAGTATGATCAGAGCAAAACCGTGTCAGGACCCCGGGGGCAGGTTTCATGTTACAGGTAGCAGGGGCAAGGGTGTGTGCGAGGGTAAGCTCTCTACGCCCCTGCGTTTCCCCTGCGCCCCTGCGCGAAATAACAAGTATGATCAGAGTGGAACTGTATCATAGTGCCGGGGAACTAACAAAAAGCAGATAAACCAGGATAAAAAAATGCCTGATAACGATCCCTGAAAAGGAAGATTTAATAAGTTTACAAGACCGTACAAAAACAATAGATAATAAGGATGATGCAGACTGTCTGCATAATCCTGAATCATCATTACAAAAACCGCAACTATGTTTGAAGTTAAAGGAAAGATTATCAGGAAACTGCCTCTTGTTGAAGGGAAAAGTCAGAAAGGTGATTGGAAAAAGCTCGAATTCATCCTGGAAACACAAGAGCAATTTCCTAAAAAAATTTGCTTATCCCTCTGGGGAGATAAGATTGACGAATTTACCCTTAATGAAGGGGAAGAAGCCACTGTGTATTTCAATCTTGAAAGCAGGGAATTTAAAGAAAGGTGGTATACCGAAGCAAGGGCATGGAAAGTGGTGAAAAGCGTATCCCCACCCAATCCACCGGTAGGAGAGGAGTATATTCCTGAGGTAGAGGATGATTTGCCGTTTTGATTATCACTACCCTATTTGCACACTTTTTGGGATACTCTCTCTTTTTCTATCCATATTTCACCCCTACGCGGTAGTCCCGTCAGAGACTTAATATGGGTAGAGAGAAATAAGACCCCAAATTACAAATAGTCCTGTAGGGACGTAATATTTCAGGCGTTTTTAATGATTCAAACATTTCTAGCCGGACAATAGTGAAAGATTTTCAGTAAAATTTTCAATAATAAGCACTTCAAAATACCTGAAAACATCATTTTTATCGAAAAAAGCTTGATAATTTGAAAAAAATTGTTATATTTTTGCAGTATTCAAACAATATTTGATTTAAGAAGGTGATTTCGTTTGCTATCATTAGGTTCTTTAGGATATTACTTTCATTTATCTTTTCATCCTGAATATCAAATATAAGTGAGATTAATTATACAGGATTAAGCTTTTATAGAGTCATTCTGTAGGTTACAGTTCTGATCTAAATATCATAGCTTGATAGAAATCTTATTGACGATTTTGCTTTAGAATCATTTTGTCTGATCATTTTTAAGGTTGATCTTCGGAAATATATGATTTTACAAGAAAATGCAATTATCAGCCGGTAGTCAATTCTGATAATAAAATCAATAATACTTCTTAAACCATTAATTGTATTTTACTTACAAGAATCCTGAAAGATATTGTCAATAAATAGTTATGCACTCTTTTACAGGCTCAAATATTATATTATCTCTTGATATCTAATTGACACAATCTTTTGGAATGACGAATACATTGAAATAAAAACCACAAAATAAAACAGCATGTACAAACTTGAATACTTTCTTTCCGACAAGGATGATCCTGCGCTCTGGCAGGCTGTGGTGAGGGATAAATGGAGTTATAAAGTCCACGAACTGAATAAATTCTTCGTCCTGATGCGGCCTGAGAATAACGAAAAAATGGATAGGAGTGACTGGGGTAATATTAAATTCCTGTTTAACGAATGTATCAAGGAGCAAAAGATTATGCAGGAATTTTTTGGCAACTTCCAGCATTTTACTACGGAAATAGAATCATTACAATCCTTCCCGCTATCATCCGGATGCAATATTAAAGGTTTCATCCGGGAATTCCTGAAATTTGAAAACCGTTTGCACCGGATATCCAATTGTTACCTGGGTAAGGCCAATAGCTTTATCGATTTGAACCCATCTGAATTCATCCCGGAAACCCTCATAAAAAGTGATGAAAATGGCATGTTTTACAAAAAAGAAAAGTTGCGGTATAAAAAGCCAAAACAGATATGGGATGTATTCAGACAGAAACCTTATAACTACTTTTCTTACATTGCTGTTGAAACCGGTTCCAGGGATAAAGATGTGGTAACGGTTGAATATGGATTAAAACCGTTTAAAAGATGTGGCAGCGGCTTCAGGGAACTATGGTTCAGGAAAAATGAGAAATGGGTGCAGGTATATAGTCAACTGATTTAGATTAGCTGACCAGGCGCATTTACGGGAGTTAAAGCAAATGCAATGGGCATGGATTCGACAATGTCTTAGGAGTATCTACCTATAAATTCTTGCTGATCTTCCGTTTCGGTTAAACATTTGCAAATTTTAACATGCTTTACTATATTTTAAACTTGTTTAAAAATGCATCCATTTACCGATTGAAAGAACTTGAATATGAAAACACAAGACTGAAAAGGATGTATGCTGATTTAAGTTTAGAAAATGCAGCATTAAAGGATATTGTATCAAAAAAATTTTAACGTCTGAGCAAAAGGAGCAATGCTTAGTCTATCTGAAAAAGAATCATACAAAACTAAGTCATGCTCAGGCGTGTAAACTATTAAAATGCTCCCGTTCCGGTTCCTATTATCAAAAAAAGATGCCAAAGAAGGATGCACCCATAAAAGAAGCAATTACAAACGTTTTGGGTACTAGTCGTAAAGGCAGGGACAAAGTAATTGTTCTTGTTCAGAAGAAATATCCACAGTATAGTAAAAGCCAGATTAGAAGGGTTTATGAACAAAGTGGATTTTCCTTAACAAAGAAGCTTCGAAGAAGGATTAAGGATAATCCGGCCAACCCCATTGAAATTCCATTAAAAGAGAATGATGAATGGGCAATGGACTTCATGAGTGATTCATTGGCAGATGGACGTAGGATCCGCACATTGAACATTATTGATCACTTTAACCGAAAATGCAAGGGAATTAAAGCTTCATTTAATTTTCCGGCTAGTGCTGTAATTCAATATCTGGAGCAACGAATAGAAATGTATGGGAAACCGGAAAGAATAAGAACAGATAATGGTCCTGAATTTCGTTCAAAATTATTTCAAAAATGGATGGCAAAGAATACCATTGAATGGAGCAGAATTCAGAAAGGCAAACCACAGCAAAATGCTATTATTGAGCGGTTTAATAAAACCTACAGGGAAGATGTACTGGATGCTAATATATTCTATTCACTTGATAGTGTAAATCAAATTACACAAACCTGGGTTGAGGAATATAATAATGAACGTCCTCATCAGTCATTAAACTTCAAAACTCCATCAGAGTATGCAGCATAGGTTTTTTTTAGGCATAATCCCTCAAAAGTGTGAAATAGAAAAAGCGGGAGCAACCAATGCAACCCGCTTGAATTCGACACTTTGTCGGGAGAACCTATCCCTGACAGGTTGCTCCTCAGCAGAGC
>Ga0180009_10005597_pt1 | contig 13444 bp, 18 predicted proteins | sample OS_PC_MetaG_FD_123537 | JGI IMG/M metagenome (GOLD analysis project Ga0180009, IMG submission 123537) | Groundwater microbial communities from the Aspo Hard Rock Laboratory (HRL) deep subsurface site, Sweden - OS_PC_MetaG | ecosystem: Environmental > Aquatic > Deep subsurface > Groundwater... | reverse complement strand
TTCCTTTTGTTTCTAAAAATGTTTCATCAATTGCCCTAACCAATGATTTTAATGAGATTTCTTTTGTTATCTTGGAGAATGCCCCAAGCATTGGGGTGTTTACAATAGGACTTCTAAAAATCTTTAATGCAATTGATGTTGCATCAACAGTATGAACATTGAAGTTTCCCTTTATGTTTAAATCAGCAGGCTTTTTGTTTGTGTTAACTATTAAAGTGCCTTTTTCTTTTAAGCCAGATGTTACATCAACTGTTTCAAGCAAAGAGGCATCTAAAACAATGACTATATCTGGGCTGTATATCTGGCTCCTTATGTTTATTTTTTCATCAGAAATCCTTGCAAATGCCTGAACAGGGGCTCCTGATCTTTCAACACCAAACATGGGAAATGTCTGGCTCTGCTTGCCATCATAAAAAGCTGCTATTGCCATTATCTGGCCTGTTGTAACAGCTCCCTGGCCACCCCTTCCGTGAATCCTTATTTCTATCATCCTCTTTCTGGAATTTGAAGTTATTGAAACTATTTATATCTTTTTGTTTTGCTTAAGAAACTTTAATTTCTTAAAAAGGTTTATAAAGCCATAATCTAACCTTGCTTTATGAAATGCGAAATATGCAAGAAAAAGATTGAGGAGACTTTTTTGAAAAAGATATTGGGCACTTATGTAAAGAATGGGAAAGGAAAAAAGCATGCTGTATGCTTTGAATGCCAGAAAAAGTTTCCAAGCAAAGAAGAGCTGCTAAAACAGCTTTAATTCTCTGCCTCGGTAGCTTAGCTAGCCAGAGCAGCAGACTCGTAATCTGCAGGTCGGGGGTGCAAATCCCTCTCGAGGCTTTTTTAAAAAGCAAAATTTTAAATATTAATGTCCTATTTTGAAAAAAAGGTGAGAATATGCAACATGAGGAACAAAAAGAGGAAATAAAAAATCAACCAACAACAAAAGAAGAAGACAGAAAAAGGATATTAAAAATAATATTTGGAACGGTTTTTGTTGTGATAATTGCTTCTTATTTATTATACTTGAGAATTGTAGCAAAATCAATAAAAGAATTAGTTTTAATAATAGTTGCTTCTATCATTGTAATTATTTATCTCACGCGTCAAAAGCGTTTTGAGTTATCTAAATGGGGAAAAGAATGGGTAAGAAGAGGTTTAAAAATAAGGTGGATTTTGTGGTTAGGATTGTTTCTTGCATTTTTATCTTTTCTATTTTATAAAGTTTATCCAGAAAATGATTTATGGGTCTTTGCAGTAATACCAGCAATTCTTCTTTTAGCAACTTATATGTATAGACCACCTTTCCTATTTAAATCAGAATAAAAATAAATTTTTAAAATTTAATTTTAAAATAAAAAAATTCTAATTAATCAAAAATCTTAATTCTTCTAAAATTTCCCTGTTTAACTATTTTTTCTTCATAACAAAAAAATAGTAGAGAAGGGCTAATAAAATTATTACTAAAACAACCCATATCCATGTTTCCATTTTAAAACCTCCTTTTATTTTTTATAAAACCTCTTTCAACTATATACATAATCACTCATATTTAAAACTTTCTTTAATTGGACTGGAAAAAGCCAAAATCCTAAAATTATTGCTTAAAAACCGAAAGGTTTATGAGTAAGCAGTTTTTATTCATTTAAAAAGGCCTTTAAAAAGGCTTATATGGGGGTTTAAAAATGGCTAAAGCAATAAGAATTGTCAACATGGTTGTTTCTACGGACTTTAAGCATCCATTGAATCTAGAAAAAATAGCATCTACTCTGCCAAATACAGAGTATAATCCAGAGCAATTTCCAGGACTTGTTATAAGATTAAAAACGCCAAAATCATCAGCACTTCTCTTTACAACTGGGCGTGTTGTTTGCACTGGTGCAAAGACGATGAAAGAAGTAAAAGAGTCTATCCATAAGATAATGAAACTTTTAGAGAGAGTAAAAGTCAAGATAACTATTGAGCCTGAAATACATGTGCAGAACATGGTTGCTTCTGGTGCTTTAGGTTTTGCACTTAACCTTAATGATCTGGTTATGAAGCTAAGAAATGTTGAGTATGAGCCAGAGCAATTTCCAGGATTGGTTTATAAAATTAAAGAGCCAAAGGCAAGCTTTTTGTTGTTCTCTAACGGCAAGATAGTCTGCACAGGCGTTAAAAGCAAGAAAGAGGCAGACGAGGCTGTTGCAAAACTGGAGGCAACATTAGAAAAGGCAAAAAAGAAATGAAAACGCAGCAAATTAATGAAAAAGACCTTGAAAAAATGAATAGTGTATTTATTTCTCTGAAAACAAGGAAGAATGAGATATCTGCGAAAGAGTTTGCTCAGGAACTTAAATGGAAGTTTGATAAAACTGTTGATGCTCTAAGGACTATTTTTGACAACCCAGAGAAATACAAAACATTATTTTATGTTCTTTTAAACTCAAACAATAAGATTTTTTTAAGATAAATTAATTTTTAAATAATTTTTTTAATATATCAAGAGTGTAGAGTATTATTGCATAAGCCTGCTGCTTTGTTGGAAAAAAAGCCTCTTTTTTCTTGTGGACAGATGAGATTCTCACCTTGTTTATCAGGTGAATCTGGTCTTTTATGCCGGGGTCGAATTCAACCTTGTTATTGAGCTTTGCTATTAAGTTTCCTAGGCCAATTCCTGGATTTGTTTCTAATATATCTTTTCCTATTGCCTCAAAGTATTTTCTATGCAAAGCAGTTTCTAATATCCTGCCGCAGAGTATTGTTGAAGACCTATAACATTTTGCATTAAAACAGCGCTTTAGTTCCCTGATATCAGCCATTACATCTGGCTCTATTCCTGATGGAAGTGTTGGAATATCAAAGTTTAGTTCATCTTCTTTTACTGTTTTTGATTTAAGCAATGCTGTGATTTCAGCTATATCTTCAAGACATGAAACCATATCCTCAAAATTAGACATTTGATATTTCCTCTCGGTTTTTATAACAAGCTCAAGTATTTTTATTATGTTTTGCTCGTTTGCTTTGTCTATATTATAAACTCCTGAAAGGGCCCATGCAGATGATTTAAGCTCTTTCATTGAATTAGAAAGTGATGCTCTCATATAATCTTCCTTGTTCTGCCTGAAATCAAATAGTCTCTTAGCTTTCTGTTTTTTCATGCTTAGCTTCTTAGAAATAATATTATTCAGGTTGTTTCTCAGGTTATTAACGCTTTTTTTAAAATCTAATAAAGGATCAGACATTTAATAAGGATAGTAAGAGCAACTTAATAAAATTTTTGTATGTTTTTCAGAAATGTTTAAATAAGAATAGGCCAATACCTTAGTTATCCATAAAAAGGAGGTTGCCTTATGAAAATCATAATAGACACAAAAGAGGATTCTAATGAGGATATTAAAAAGCTGATAAAGATGCTTTCAAGCCTTATTGGAGAGGAATACAAATCAGGGGATGAAAATAAGGAAATACCAGAAGTCTCTGAAGGAACATTTAACATGTTTGACAGCTCAGCAGAAGAAAAACAGGAAGAATATAAAGAAGAAAAGCCATTTGAATTAAATGATGTTGTAACTTACTGAAGATGGAAAAATACAAATTTATAGATGACCTTACATCAGATGTAATGTTCGAGGCCTATGGAAAAAACCTTAAAGAGCTTTTTAAGAACTCTGCACTTGCACTATTCAGTCTTATATGTGAGATAAACAATGTTGGAGAGGAAAAAACAATTGATATTGAAGTTAGTGGGGATTCATTAGAAGAATTAATGGTTAACTGGCTGCAGGAATTGATAGCTTTGGTTGATACAGAGGAAATGTTTTTCTCAAGGTTTGAAATAATAGAAATCAATGAAAATAATTTAAAGGCAAAAGCTTATGGAGAACCTATAAGCCCTGAAAAAGCAGGTGTTGTTGTCAAGGGAGTTACATATTACAAACTAAAGCTTGAAAAAATAAAAGATAATTATAAAGCAACCATAAGCTTGGATATTTAAGGTGTTAAGATGAAAGAAAAAATCCAGAAAATAAATGATTATGAATGGTTATTGCCAAAAAATGCAAGAGAAGGAATGAAGGTTGATGCAAAGATTATTGCAAACAGAGCAATATTAGATGCAATTGAAGACAGCGCTGTTCAACAGCTTACAAATGTTGCATGCCTGCCAGGAATTGTTGAGCCAGTTATTGGATTGCCAGACATGCACTTTGGTTATGGTTTACCAATGGGTGCAGTAAGTGCATTTGACAGTGAAAAAGGAATAATCTCAGCAGGTTTGTGTGGCTTCGATATAAACTGTGGAATAAACTCCATAAGAACAAATTTAACAGTTGAGGAAGTCAATGAAAAATTAAAAGAGCTTATTCCAGCATTATTCAATGCAATTCCATGCGGTGTTGGCTCCAAGGGAAAGCTAAGGTTAAATTATAATGAGCTTGATAATGTTATGACTCATGGAGTTAATTGGGCTGTTGAAAATGGCTATGGAACAAAAGAGGATATAAAAAATACAGAGGAAAATGGCTGCATGCCTGGTGCAGATCCCTCAAAGGTTTCTGATCTGGCAAAAAAAAGGGGATTACCACAGCTTGGCACTTTAGGGGCAGGGAATCATTTTCTCGAGATACAGAAAGTGAGTGATATCTTTGATAAGGAATATGCAAAAAAACTAGGGATTGTTAATAAAGACCAGGTCATGATTATGCTTCACTGCGGAAGCAGGGGTTTTGGACACCAGATTGCAACAGATTATCTTAAAATACAGGAGAGAGCTGTTAAAAAATACAATATCTGGCTTCCTGACAGGCAGCTTGCATGCGCTCCTGTAAATTCAGAGGAAGGCCAGGATTACTATAGTGCAATGAAGTGTGCTGTTAACTATTCTTTTACAAACAGGCTTGTTATGACACAGTGGATAAGGGAAACCTTTGAAAAAGTGTTTAAAAAATCATGGGAAGATATGGACATGCAGACTGTTTATGCAATCTGCCATAATGTTGTAAAGCTTGATAAAATAAAAGGCAGGGAATATTATGTTCATAGAAAAGGTGCAACAAGGGCCTTTCCTGACCTGCCTGTTATTGTTGCAGGAACAATGGGAACAGCTTCATATATCTGTAAGGGAACAGAGCTTGCTTTGGAAAAAACCTTTGGAAGCTCGTGCCATGGCTCTGGGCGCGCTATGAGCAGGCATGCTGCATTAAGGAAATTCAGAGGAGAAAAAGTAAATGAAGAGTTAAAGCAGAAGGGCATAATAGGAAAAGCAGGCAACTGGAAATCATTTGCAGAAGAAGCTCCTGGATGCTACAAGGATGTTGAGCAGGTTGTTGATTCTGTTCATAATGCAGGAATAAGCTTAAAGGTTGTTAGAATGAAACCCTTGGGAGTTCTTAAGGGTTAAACTTCTTCATAAACTTTTTTACTTCTTTAACAGATTTTTTTACTTCTTTAATTATCTTATCTGTAGCCATATTTTCCCTTGCATAATCCATTATGGGCTTGACAGAGCTGATTCCTCTGCCGAATCTTTCCATCCATTTGTGTCTTGGAAATATCTAGACATGGAAGTTATACTCTGTGTCTTCGTTCTGAAAAAAGTAAACATCTTCAATACCTAAAACATCTTTCATTCCTTTCCTTACCTCGCGGAGAAGCATTATAAATTCAATGGTTTCATCATCATTAAACTCAGAAATAGAGCACATCTTTCTTTTTGGTGATAAAATAAAGAAACCTGTTATTGGAAATTTCCAGTCCTGACTAACCTCAAAGTTCCTAGTGATTATTACTGAATCATTTGGAAATAAGATTTTATTTTTCATTTAAGGTTATATTTCTATTATTTTTCCCTTTCTGCCGACATTTATAACCCTTGTTTTTCCTATCTTTTCCTCAATTCCTTCTGCCTCATGAACATGCGAGCAGAGAAGGATGTCTGGCTTAAAACTGTCTATCGCCTTTTTAACACCTTTTGAGCCTGGAAATATTTTAGTGAATTTCTCCATCTTTGTTCCAGAAGGATGAACATGTGTTATCATTATTTTCTTGTCTAAATATTTTATTTTATCAAATCCTTTTTTTAATAAACTGAATATTTCTTTTTCCCCAAGCTGAAACAACCCAATGTTAGCTCCGCCGCAGCCAAAAAGGCCAACATCTTTGTATTTAACAGAATAGCCATGTAAATTCTTTGCCCCGTAAAGCTCTGCCAAAAAATCAGCTGTTGCAACAGTTTCATGGTTTCCTGGAATAAGAATTACCTTTTTTTTCCTCTTAACAAAAGGGCCTATAATGTTTGAAGTGTCTTTTTCTCCCAGTGTTAAGTCGCCGCAAAGTATTACCAAGTCAACCTTTTCTTTTTTTGCCTTTTCAGCAAGCTTTTCTGCAAGGCCTGTGTCGCCGTGTATGTCCCCGGAAGCAAGTATTCTTAATCTTGATTTTTTGGGTTTTGTTTTGGCCTTCTCTATTGATTTTTTCTTTTTTTCCATATTTTATCTCTTTATTATCTCAGGTTTCTCTTTTGTCAAATCAATGATTTTAGATGGCCTGCCCTTCTTTGTTCCCACATAAACAATAAAGTCAACCTTGCTTTTTATTTTTGGATTAAGGTCATCAATAGATGTCATAAAGTCCTCTCCAGCAATGTTTGCACTTGTAGTTACAAAGGGAACACCTGCTTTTTCAACAAGAGCAGTAAACCAGTGCTTTGGAATTCTAACTCCTAAAGTATCCCATGCATTGTTAACTGTTTTTGAAACAGCTTTTTTGTTCTTAAGCTTTAGTATCAAGGTATATCTTCCGGGAAGTTTGTTGATCCATTTCTCAATATTTTTTGTAATAACACAATTATCATAAATCCACTGTTTTGATGGTGCTATGACTAAGAAAGGCATTGTTTGCCTTTTTTTCATCTTTCTTATCTTATTAACAGCCTTTGAATCAAGGGCATTACATCCTATTCCATAGATAGTGTCTGTTGGATGTACAATTATTGATCCATTCCTTATCTTTCTCACTGCATCTTCCTTTCTCAGCAAGACTTCTTCTTTTATGTAGATTCTCATAATCAGGTGGTAGTAACTCCTCTTTAAATATTTTATTAAAGTGGATAATATAAGTTAGAATAAAAACCCCCTCAAAGAGGGGGCAGAGGTGTTTGGATTTAAAGGTTCTTTATGCTTTGCTTGTAAACGCCCTGTTGCCAGTAAAAATACTCCAGAAAGTCAATTTTTACCTTGTAATCATTCCATTCTACAAATTTTGTCTTAAACAGTTTTTTAAATAAATTGAATTTAATCACCTCCAAATTTAAATTTTCTAGTTAAAAACCTGCACTAGTTTGTCTGTGTTGAAAGTCAGGTTTTTTATCTGCTGAAAAAATATGTTTTCAATTGTTTTTATGCTTAAATCATTCATTTTTTATCACCTCTGGCAATAAGAATATCTGTTTTGTTTAAATACCTCATCCAGACAGTTGTCCAGTGTCCAGTGGATATTGAAATGCCTGTATGTGAAGAAATCATTTGTTTCAAGGCCTGCATGCATTGGACAAAAGGTTAAATTAAAATACTGGTATTTATTTTAGTTAGCTATGAAAAGGGTTCATATTATTATATCTGGCTATGTGCAGGGTGTTTGCTTCAGGTATTTCACAAAGATTGAGGCCAGGAGGTTAGGACTTAAAGGCTTTGTGAAAAACCTGCCTAATGGAGATGTAGAGGTTGTTGCAGAGGGCAATGAGAAAGAGCTTAATGAACTGATTGATTTCTGCAGAAAGGGCCCTATGTTCTCGTGTGTTGCTAATCTTAAACTTGAATATGGGGAATTTAAAGGAGAGTTTGATGATTTTACATTTAAATCCTAGAAATCAGTAATCTTTTTTGTTATATCCTTATAGTTTATTACTGTTGTTTTTCCTTCCTTTCCGCCGGTTATCTTCTCAGTTGATATAAATTTATCCTTATCCAGCTTTGCTATCTTTCTCTGAAAGGTTTTATAGACAGCCTTGCCACCTGCTGCTTGATATTCCTTGTAGATTTCACCTATCTTTTTCCCAGAATTCTTTTTTATTATATCCAGGATAAACTTCTTGTCTTCCTCTAATTCAGAGCTTTTCTTTGTGCTGAATTCTGTGAGTTTTTCAATTGCTTTTTTAACATCATCTACTGTTATTTTTCTTGAAGAGCGGTCTTCTGCACTATTGCCTGCCTCTTTTAGTATGAATAATCCTGACCTTATATCCCCTAAGCTGAATGTTTCATTAACCGCAAACTCAACTGCATCTTCATCCCAAACACTTTCTACAAATGCATAATTTATTCTTTCCTTTAGTATGCCCCTTGTTTCTTCTTGGTTGTAAGGCCTGAACTCAAGCATCTCTGGAGTTAGTCTTGATTTTATTCTGCCATCAAGCTCACTAATCCAGCTGCCACTATTTGTTATTAAAAAGATTGATTTCCTGTAAATTTCTTCTAAGATCATGTATAAAAAGTCAAAGTCTTCTAGCTTGTCTGATTCATCAAATACAAAAACAGCTGACTTCTTGTTGAGCATTGATTTGACAATGCTGAAAAGCTCATCTGTCTTCTTGTTGTGCGTCAGCTTATAGCCAATGATACTGCATATCTCGATCAGGATTTTAAAGCTAGTGTTTTTCTGCCAGCAGTTTATGTAGATTGGGATTATCTCATCTGATTCCTGCTCTAAATCTTGTAAAACATGCCTGCATGCAACTGTTTTTCCAATGCCTGGTCTGCCATATATGAAAAGATTCCTTCCATTCCTTCTCTGCAACAAAGGCTTTATGCATGAGGCCATCTGCTGCTGCTCACCCTCGCGGTATTTAATCAGCTTTGGCATGTAGTCATAATCCAGGGCAACAGAATTCTTAAAAAGTGTTTCATCAGATTTCAGCATGTCTTTGAATAAGGCCATAAAACAAAATAAAAGAAAGAGATTTATATAGTTTTTGATTAGTTATTCTTTTTCTATCTTGGTTATTCCATTCATGTATGGAACAAGAACTTTTGGAATTGTTAGTGAGCTGTCCTTGTTCTGGTAGTTCTCAAGTATTGCCCTGAAGGCCCTTGAGGTTGCAATTGCAGTGTTGTTTAAGGTATGAATAAATTCTCTTTCTCCATTCTTTTTTTCATACTTTATATTAAGCCGTGTTGCCTGGTATGCTGTGCAGTTTGAGTTAGAGCCGACCTCAAAATACTTTTTTTCTCTTGGTGACCATGCCTCTAAGTCATATTTCTTTGCTGCAATAATTCCAATATCTCCTGTGCACACATTCACAACCCTAAAAGGAATCTTTAATCCCTTGTAAATATCCTCTGCATTTTTCTGGATTTCCTCATGGAATTTCCAGCTCTGCTCTGGCCTGCAGAATATGAACTGCTCTATCTTGCTGAACTGGTGAACCCTAAAAGTGCCTCTTGTATCGATTCCATGCGAGCCAATTTCCTTTCTGAAGCATGCAGATAATCCGCAGAATTTTATTGGAAGCTCTTGTTCCTTTAAAACCTCATTCATGAACATTGCTCCCATTGGATGCTCTGCTGTTGCAATAAGATAAAGGTCTTCATTTTCTATTTTATACATAACATTTTCAAAATCAGCAAGCGATGTTACTCCTTCGTATGCCTTCCGGTTCATCAGGAAAGGGGGCTCAATAAGAGTATAGCCTCTTTTAACAAGCAGGTCAATTGCAAAGCGTTGCAAAGCAAGGTCTAATAAAGCTATTTTTCCTTTTAGGTAATAGAAACCAGTGCCTGCTATTTTTGCAGCTCTGCTAAAATCACCACCATTAAGATGCTCTATCATTTCTCCGTGTGATTTTAACTTGAAATCAAATTTCTTTTTTTTGCCAACCTCATTTACAACAATATTATCAGTATCATCTTTTCCAAAAGGAACTGACTCATGCAGGATGTTTGGAATCCTCATTAGGTAATAGGTTATTTTTTCTTTTAGCTCTTTTTGTTTTTCTTCTATCTTCTTTATCTTGGATGGCAATTCCTTTATTTCCTTTATTTTTGCAGAAATATCCTTTCCTTGCTTCTTAAGCTTGTTTATCTCTTCTGTAACCTTATTTCTTTTTGCCCTCAGGGCCTGTGATTTCTGAAGTGATTTCCTGTATTCCTCATCCTTCTTTAGCAGGTCATCTACCCATGCAATCATTTCTTTCTCATGCCTTTTTTTCAGGTCTTTCTTAACCATATCTGGATTTTCCCTGATAAATTTTATTCCGAGCATTTATACACCTTATAAGTTTGTTTAAAGAGATTAATCTATTGAATATTTATTAATGTTTTGTTTTTAAAGCATAATCAAGAATACAATTACAACATTAATTTAATTTTCTCGCCTGTGTTTATTGCATCAACAAGTATTCTTGCTATCTTATTGTTCTTCTTTATCTTTATAAGGCCGGTCTTGCCTGACTTTGCTGTTAAGAGGTAATCATCATTGACATATATGTCTATGTTCTTATCCTTGAACCCCATATCAAGATAAAAAACAATGTTTTTCTTTTTTATCTCTGTGTTAAAGTTTATGTTTTGGCCTTGTGTTTTCTTATCAAGCTCTTTAATGTCTATGCTCATTCCAAGCCTTTTTTCAATCTCATCAATATTCTTGCCCTGCCTACCTATAATCTTAGCAATATTGGTTTCAGGAACATATACAATGCATTTATTCTCTGATACAACATCTACTTCAACATCTTCAGAATAATGCCTGAATGCCTGTTTTATTGTTTTTTCAGCAAGCTTGTCTGCAGGTGTTTTATAGTCAGATATAACTGGAACAACAACTGTTTCCTCGCCATAAGAATAAAGCTCATATTCTAATTTATTTGTCTCAAAGTCATTCACAATAACAACAGGCCTTGCTAAATCAGCTTCTGTCATTCCTGTCGGCACTTTAACAACCATTTTCAGGCTTAAGACTTCATCAACAAAACCATTTTTTATGAATATTACAGTATCTATGACCTGAGGTATAACACCTAATTCAATCCTTCCAACAAAGCGCTGGATTGCATCTATTGGATTTGTTGCATGGACAACTCCTGCCAAGCCAATTCCAGATAATCTTAAGTCAGCAAAAAGCTGGAAATCAGAGGTGTTTCTCATCTCATCAAAGATTGTGTAGTCTGGCCTTGACAAAAGCAGGACATCATGGATTTCCTGGGCACTTCCGTGAGAAATTGCATACTGTGTTATATTATCTGACAACACTAAATCACGGGGCGCTTCTATTGTTTTCACAATCTTGTCCTTTTCTGAATAGAATTTGGCTAAAGCCTGTGCAAAGGTTGATTTTCCCATGCCAGGAGAGCCAGCAATTAAAATTCCCTCTGCCTGCTCTGCAATTCTTTGCTTTAATTTTTCAGATAATTTATAATCTTCTAATAAAAGTGTTTTAACTGGCCTTACAGCTGTTATTTCCCAGCCATCTGAAAATGGGGGCTTTGTTATAACAATCCTGAACTTTCCAATCTGGGCTATTGTTGAGCCAGCTCTTTCTATCTCTATAAAAGCATCTCTTGCTATTGTTGATTCCTCAATTATTTCCCTGCTTATGTCTTTTATATCTTCTCTTGTGAGTTCTGTTTTTTCAACAGCAACAAATTTCCATTTTCCAGGAGTGCCTTTTTTTGCATATGGAACAACATTTTCCCTAAGATGAACACTCATTGTTGTTTCATCAAAGAACTTCTCAAGCTTTAGTTTTTTGAAAAGCTTTTTTATCTCAATAAAAATAGTTTGAATGTCTTTTGCCTCTGCAACCCTTGCCTGTGTTTTGTCAGATGTCATTAAGCTTGCATTCTCATTATAAGCAAGCTCTCTTATCAATGAATCAATCTCGCCAAGGCGTGCATATTTTATTTCGTAAGCATTCGGTCTTTTTCCAGCAAACTCAAGACTAAACCCAAGTTTTTTTGAAAGCTCTCTTATTTTGTTTAGTTCTTCAAGGCCAATAACTCCCGTTTCTTTATTTTGATTTGCCTGATGCTCAAGCTCTGCAAGAACTGCCTCGTGTATAATAATAGATTTTGTAATTATCTCTTTTTTTTCTATCTTTGAAGATACAAGGCCCTCTATTATAACAGAAGTGTCAGGAACAAGTTTTTCAATATTAATTGCTTTTTTCTTCATATTCATAATAAGAACAAGTCTGATTTATTTAAAGGTTTTGTTAATTAAAAGAAGGGATTATCATATGTTTTTTATTATTTACTCATGTAAGTTATATCCTTCAACCCTTGCTTATTTCAAACACAACTTTTACTATTGCAGCTATTGAAAAGAACATAACAATAAGATTTTCTATTCCATTGGGCATGCCAAGGTCAAATATCAAAGTTCCTTTCTTAAACTGGGCATAGCTTACAAAAAAGACAGCTACAAATACCAGTAGCAAAACAACTAAGGTCCTTATGGTTCTTTTTCTATAATGGTTCATTTTCCAAACCTCATTTAAGGTAAATATTGTGCTGCTTCCTCCAGTGAAACATAAAATCATCCTCTGTGTCTTCTATTGAGTCCTTGACAAATTCAGTTATCTCAGCTATTTTTGAGCTCATCTCATCTGCATAATAAATAACAACTGCCTCTGGGAACATTGGCTGTTTAGGTGAACCATATTCTGTTTTTCCATGATGGCTGACTATTATGTGAAGCAGTTTATTTTTTAAATTACTGCCAAGGCCAAGCTTATCCATTTTATTTGAAACAAAGATAGAGCTTAGGACAATATGGCCAACCAGCTGTCCTGAATCAGAGCCCTTAATACGTGAGGTCATCTCAAGCTCATCTAGTTTTCCTATGTCATGCAACAATGCTCCTGCAATCAGCAAATCCTTGTCTAAAACAGGGAATAAATCAAAGCTTAAAAGAGAATATTTTAAGACCTCTAAAGTATGCTCCAATAATCCACCTATCCAGTTATGGTGTATTTCAATTGCGCCTGGATGCATCTTAAACTTTGCTTCCATAGCAGGCTCATTAAATACATCTTCCAGTAATTTTTTTATATCTGGATTTTTAACCTCATCAATAGCTTCCCTTAATTCAGAATACATATCATCAACATTTTTTCTTGCTGGCTTGATGAAATCAGTTTTGTCATACTCATCTTCTTTTAATGGCTCAATTATAAATGGCTCATTGGTTGTTAGCTGAAGTTTTCCACTATAAACAGAAACCTTTCCCTGCACATGAACAACAGAATCTGCTTTTATTGAGTTATAAAGTGCTCTGACTTTTTTCTCATCCTGGCTTCCCCAATACCTGTAATCAAGGGTTTTTCCGCTACTATCTGATAAAATAAGCTGAAAAAAGAACCCCTTGGCATAGGATGACATTGCTTTCTTTATCTTTACAACAAAGACATCATCTACTTTATCCCCGTCATTTAATGCTGAAACTGGCTGTTTCTTTTTATATTTAATATACAACACCCC
>Ga0180009_10005596_pt1 | contig 13447 bp, 11 predicted proteins | sample OS_PC_MetaG_FD_123537 | JGI IMG/M metagenome (GOLD analysis project Ga0180009, IMG submission 123537) | Groundwater microbial communities from the Aspo Hard Rock Laboratory (HRL) deep subsurface site, Sweden - OS_PC_MetaG | ecosystem: Environmental > Aquatic > Deep subsurface > Groundwater... | reverse complement strand
GAATTCCAGCGGTGTTTCGGTGAGCGGCATGAACTCCAGGCTTGCGGGCTTTTTTTCCGGCAGAGCATCGATGATCACCTCCACCTCACCGTTGCGCAGCCGGTTCAACCCCTGAGCTGCATCGCCGGTCTGGAGCTTGATCTGCACCTCCGGGCAGGCTTTGCGGAACCTGTCGAGGATATCCGGCAGGATGGAGTAGGCCGCGGTTACCGAACAGTAGAGGGAGATGTCTCCGTGCAGGGTCGCATCGCCGGCCAGGCTGTTTTTTAATTCTTTCCAGCGTTCGAGGGTTTCCTCGGCGTACTGCTTCAACCCCTCGCCCGCTCTGGTCAACCGCACCGAACGGTTGTCGCGGTCAAAGAGAAGCTCGCCTACCTCCGCCTCGATGCGCTGGATGGTGCGGGTGAGCGCCGAAGGCGTCACATGGCAGGCGCGGCTGGTTTTGCCGAAATGCAGGGAGTCGGCCAGATGGCGAAAGAGTTTGAGTTCCTCCATGTCCATGGTGAGTTCCTTGGTGTGTTCGGTGATAGTGGGGGAATCGCAGCAATTCTGTAATTGGTCAAACAGGTGCTTCGACAGGCTCAGCACGAACGGATTTCTCGTTTTATATTGTTCCGGTTGTTACATCTCAAAAGGATTATCGCGGTTGAAGCCGCTCTTGCGATCGGGTGTCTCTGTTGTCGTAGGAGCGGTTTCAGCTGCGAGAGAGCAAATAACAGGCTAAAATTCCGTTCACCCTGAGCCTGTCGAAGGGTCATTTTCGAGAGTTCATGCAAGGCGTTTACTCCGCACACCCGGTCAATATTGCAAATTTCGCAATACAATATCGCGAACAAGTCACTTGACGCAACAGAAAATGGAGCTATGATGCCCTGATAGCAAGAAATAAAATCATATTTCCAATACGATAAGGAGAACACAATGGGACAGAATTATTTCAACAGCCTGCCGCTGCGTTTGCAGCTTGAGGAACTCGGCCAGTGCCGCTTCATGGATTCTTCCGAATTCAATGGGGTCAAGGCGCTCAAGGGCAAGAAGATCGTCATCGTCGGCTGCGGCGCCCAGGGGCTGCATCAGGGGTTGAACCTTCGTGACAGCGGACTCGATGTGTCCTACGCCCTGCGCGAGGAAGCCATCAAGACCAAGCGTCAGTCCTACAAGAACGCGCACGGCAACGGCTTTACCGTGGATACCTTCGAAAAGCTGATCCCCAAGGCCGACCTGGTCATCAACCTGACCCCGGACAAGCAGCACACCAAGGTGGTTTCCGTGGTTATGCCGCTGATGAAGAAAGGGGCGACACTCTCCTACTCCCACGGTTTCAATATTGTCGAGGAGGGCATGCAGATCCGCAAGGACCTCACCGTCATCATGGTGGCCCCTAAGTCTCCCGGCACCGAGGTGCGCGAGGAGTACAAGCGCGGCTTCGGCGTGCCCACCCTGATCGCGGTGCATCGCGCCAACGACCCTCAGGGCAAGGGCTGGGAACAGGCCAAGGCGTATGCCTGCGGCACCGGCGGCGACCGGGCCGGTGTTTTGGAATCCTCCTTTGTCGCCGAGGTCAAATCCGACCTGATGGGCGAGCAGACCATCCTCTGCGGCATGCTCCAGGCAGGGTCTCTGCTCTGCTACGACAAGATGATCGAAAAGGGCATCGAGAGCGGCTATGCCTCAAAGCTTGTGCAGTTCGGCTGGGAGACCATCACCGAGGCCTTGAAGCACGGCGGCATCACCAATATGATGGATCGCCTCTCCAATCCGGCCAAGATCAAGGCTTTTGATCTTGCCGAGGACCTCAAGGAGATCCTGGCCCCGCTCTTTCACAAGCACATGGACGACATCATGAGCGGTCATTTCTCCAAGACCATGATGGAAGACTGGGCCAACAACGATAAAAATCTCCTCAAGTGGCGTGCGGCTACCGGCAAAACCGCCTTTGAGAAGTCCACTTCCACCAAGAAGAAGATCAGCGATCAGGAGTACTTCGACAACGGCATCCTGATGGTGGCCATGGTCAAGGCCGGGGTTGAGCTGGCCTTCGATACCATGGTTTCCGCCGGGATCAAAGAGGAGTCGGCTTATTATGAGTCGCTGCACGAGGTGCCGCTCATTGCCAACACCATTGCGCGTAAGAAGCTCTACGAGATGAACGTGGTCATCTCCGACACCGCCGAGTACGGCTGCTACCTTTTTGCCCATGCCGCTGGACCCATGCTGGCTAAATTCATGAAGAAGATCGACACCGATGTGATCGGCAAGGGTCTTTCCGTGAAGGACAACGGGGTGAACAATATCGAGTTGGTTCAGGTCAACGAGGCGATCCGCTATACCGGGGTCGAGGAGATCGGCGCCGAGCTGCGTTCCTATATGGGAGAGATGAAGGCCATTATCTAATCCCAGAGCAAAAATATGTCATAGTAAGGGGGAGGTCCGAAAGGGCTTCCCCCTTTTTTTTTCTTACACCCCGAAGGTTTGCGGGCAACATGGATTCCTGTGATCTCATTGCCGCAATTCATGATAGAATGGTTGAATCAATGGTCGGATGTTTGTGTAAACACCTCACACATAAGGAGGGCAAGATAATGAGAAAAAGGGAATGGATTGACTCGATTATGGTATGGCCCAGCCGCAAACGGTTTTTGGAGCCATATGAAAATTATGAATAAATTCATTCACAAATGGGGTTCTCATGAAGGTATTTAATTTGTTTGTTAACTTTCTTCTCGTCAGCCTGTTGGTTTCTTTTTTGGGTTGCGCATCGACGTCAAAGCAAGAGGGAACAGGAGAGTATTTTGACGACTCCGTCATTACTGCCAAAGTAAAGGCGGAAATCTTCAAAGACGCTTCGCTGGAATCGATCGAGATCAATGTGGAAACGTTCAAGGGCGTGGTTCAGTTAAGCGGTTTTGTCAATTCCCAGGCCGATATCAATAAAGCGGTTGCAGTTACACGTACCGTCAAGGGTGTGACCTCGGTCAAGAATAGCATGCTGGTCAAGCAGCCGAAAAAAAAGGCAATTGAGGGCTGCTAAGTGCGGCCTCGATTAAAAATAACTCCACATTGAGTAGGCAGTAAGGCGGTTTTGTTTTATGACAAGACTGCGCTTCCCGGAGGGTTGCTCCGGGAAGCAAATGGATCGGCAAAGTTAGAATAAACGATGCGTACGGGCTCTGCGCTGAGGACAGGAGCTGTTTCCCGCATGAATAAATCGGTGAAAACTTCTGTGGCTTTCCGTCTCGCCGCCGCACTCCATTTTTTTCGGTTTCACCAACAGAGGAAATAAAGGAGCAGTATATGTTGCGGACAATTGCGGTGATAATGATAATTCTCTGGGCCCTGGGGTTGATCAGCAGCCACACGATGGGCGGTTTTATTCATCTCCTGCTGGTAATTGCCATTGTTGTTGTGCTGCTCAACATCATTCAGGGTCGGCGTCGCAGATAACCGGCGGGAGAGGGTTTCTCTTCTGCCCAGTTGATAACAAAAAGGAACGAAATGAAAACAAACACGGTGCTTGCCATCATGCTCATTGTCATTGGGATTCTGGCCCTTACCTATCAAGGAATCACCTACACGACAAAAGAGAAGGTCATCGATCTCGGTCCTCTCCAGATGACGGCTGAGAGGCAAAAGACACTTCCGCTTCCGCCGGTCGTGGGGGTTGTTGCGCTGGTAGGTGGGATTGTTTTGCTGTTGAGAGGGAAAAAAGAGGGCTGAGGGCCAACGAAGGTTGCAACAACGCGAAGTTTGTTGTTTTGCGCTCATTGTGAAAAATGAAGCAGCTCGACACCGATGTGATCGGCGCTGAACTGCGTTCCTGCATGGGAGAGATGAAGGCCATTCTGTAATCCGGCAGCAGCAATATGACGTAAAAAAAGGGAAACCCAACCGGGTTTCCCTTTTTTGTCCAGCAAGCAAGGCGTTCCAGCTACATCTTCATCTTCTTCATTTCCTGCCGTTTTTGCCGGATCATCCGGGTGTCCTGATACATGTCCTGATAGGCCGCGCTGATGGCTGCCTCGAAATCGACCACCTCCCCGCCGTTCTCGGCGACAAACTTCATGGCTTCATCCTTGCTGGCAAAGGCCCACTTGGCCCGGCCGGTCATGACCCCTTTGACTTTGCCGCCCAGCACCCAGGTCGCAGCCTCGGCATTGATCAGCTCTTTAGTGTTGTAGTTGCCGACCTTGATGGCCGCAGGCATCTTGTCCAACTGGTTGGCCAAATCCAGAGCCGCGCAATGGAGGCTGCAGAGGCCGACGCTGCTGTTGTCCACGTATTCGATCAGCATCCGACTGTGGGCAAATTTCTGCCGGTCCATGCCGCAGTACTGACAGGAGGTGTACTGGGCGATATCAGCCTGGTCCGTGGCCATGGCGATTCCGCTGACACAGGCCAGCAGCAGAGCACTCAACAATAGCAATTTCTTCATGGGTCCCTCCTTTTGTTTATCCAGTTAAAAGTGCAATAGAGAGTTGCCTGGCATGCAGCGAAATTCATCCAATAAACGGGGTGACTGCATAGACTACCACCCCGTTTATTGGTGTCTGGATTCTGTTACGATTGTGGCCCGAAGGGATCCTTCAGCTCCTGCTCCGGCCTGAACATCAGCTTTTTGGCGCCACGGTTATTCGTGTACTTGGCCAGCTCAAGATCAACCTTTACCGGCACGTCTACCCCTGCTTTGGTCAGAGCCTGACGCAGGAACCCTTCTGCCTTGCCGGCATGCATGGTGGCATCGCCCAGCATTCGCATTGCCTCGGTGGGGTTGTGGAAACCAACCGAGTTTTCCGCACCGAAGAAAAGGTTGCGGTAGAAGCCCTCTTCATAGTGATCCTTGGCCAGATCGTAGAGCTTCTTGTCAATTTGCTTGCCGGCAGCCTGCTCCTTATGGGTCAGCTCAAAGAGTTTGGCCACTGTTGCCAGAGCATAACCGGAGCGGATAAACTGGGAAGCAGCGCGATCCTGAATAGCGATTACCTGCTCGCGCAGCCATTCCGGCGTTTCGGAGTGGCATTGCTGACAGGCCTTGAAGCCGTTTTTCATCGGGCTCATGATCCGGTGATCGGAAATTTTCTTGCTGCCCACCTTGGTGTAGGGCATGTGGCAATCAGCACAGGCAACTCCGGCCATCCAGTGGACGCTGTTGTTGGAAAACATTTCAAACTCGGGATGGCGGATAAAGGCCATTTTGAAGCCGGTAACGCTTTGGGTCCACTCGCCATAGGATTGATCGCTGCGGAGCTTCTTGATGACGTTTTCGATGGCAATATTGCCCCACTTGCTTCCTTCCCAAGGAAAAATAACATCCTGCGATTTCATCTCGGGTGTTTTCTGGACCATATAGCTGACATGGCACTGGGCGCACACCAGAGTTCGCTTGTCCTGATTTGTGAGTTTGGTTTCATCGACTCCCAGCTTGGCAAGCCCTTTGCCCAGAGTAAATCCACGCGAAAGCTTGAGGGTCATATCCTTGTTGTCGTGGCAATCGATGCAGGCTACGCCAAGCTTTTGATGTTCTTTGGGGATTAAATTAAGAACATCATTGTACGGCTTTGAGAAATAATCCGTGCCGTATTTTTCGGCAAGCTGCGAGGCGTAGGGGGTCTTGCAGGTCAGACAGGCGCCACCGGACTTGATCCGGGAGGGATCAACTTCAAGTTGATCTGTGAGCATGTAGAAGTGGCCACGGGGCTCGTTGTACTCGACACCAAACCCCCAGCCATTGAAGAGCAGTGCATTAAAGGGATATTCAGACAGTTTGTCGAAGGTTTGCCCGTTGTCATTTCCTTTTTTATACTTGCTTTTCCCGGCGGGGGTTGCTTCAGCGGTTTTTTTCCAGCTTTCATATTCTTCCGGATAGGCCTTGCCCCAGACCGCCGGATCAATGGTTCCGTCAGGAATCTGGAAGCCTTTGACCTGCTCCGGTTTGGGCGGTGCGCATGCGGTTGCCAGAAGACCGCACAGGGCGGCGGCCATAAAGGGGGCGAACACTTTCATTTTCATCTCAAGTCCTCCTGGGTGATGTGGTATGGCTCAGAGTGTTTCAATACTACCGGTACCGGTGTGGGTAATGCGGCGGTGACAATTCCAGCAGTTGCGTGACGAGGTATCCATCTGCGACACCAATTGACTGTGGCAGCGGATACAGTTGGCTTGCACCACTTTTGCGCCATGGTCAGACAGCGTGATCCGATCCGGAACATGGCCGGAATGGAAAAACGCCACATCTTTCATGCCGTCGATGGATTTCCAAACATAATGCATGACAACGTTGTCATTGGGCAGGTGACAGTCAACACACTTGTTGCGCCGGTGCGCTCCGGAATGCATGAAAGCGACATACTCGCTCTCCATGACATGGCACCCGGCGCAAAAATCCGGGGATTCCGACTTGGCCAGCAGGCGCGGCGGCCCCAGCATAAGATAGAGTGTCAACAAGGCTGCGGCAATGAGTCCTGCGCCAAGGATCTTCATGCGTTGTGCCGTGAACATTGATCCCATTTTTATACCTCCTTTGTAATGAAAAACCACCGTCAGCCGTTGCGGCCACCGTGGCGTTGCTTATTTTTCGGCATTTTACGGATATTAACCGGATCTTTCTGCCTGTGAATGATGTCACCAGGCTCTACTGCGGTGGGAGGAAACATCGAAAGAGAATTACAATGTACTCGTACGATTGTGAGTAAATACCGGGTTATTGCTCAATCTGAATTGACTTAAGTCAAAATCGAAAAAAATCTTCTGTTGTTTTGGTTGGATATCGCAGAAAATTCTCAAGCTCTGTGTAGGAATGGATGGTTTTTTAAAATTATCGCACAATATTTATAAAAAGTGGGGGTAAATGTCTGACAAACAGGGTATGCGACAATTTGTCGCAGATTTCCGCCGACACGAATTGCCTTGACCTAAGTCAAGTACCCTGTGCTAGACTTTCTGTATCCTTGCAGTGTGTCTTTTTAAGAAATCACCACATAGAGGAGGGATGCAAATGAAGAAGAGGATGTGGATCGGACCAATCATGGCCCTGACCCTGGTCTGGGCAAGCCCGGGTTTTGCGGCAACCAAGGCCAAGCCTGCGAAGGGGGTGGATGAGGCCACCTGTTTTTCCTGTCACGAAGAGGTCAAGGAGCTGAAAAAGGGTTCCAAGCACGCGGGGCTGGCCTGCACCGTCTGCCATTCGCAGCTTGACGCCCATCTGGCAAACGCCGAGACCAAACCGGTGACCAGCCTTGATCTCGCCACCTGCGGCGGCTGTCATAAAGATCAGTTCAAGAGCTATTATCGGGTGAACTACGATGCCCAGGCCCGCAAGGAAAAGGGCATGCCCACCGGCCGTTCACCTATGCAGGATAAGCTTCTTGCTCCCCACGGTTTCACCAAGGAACACAACGAGCCCCGTTCCCATCCTTTCATGGTTGTCGACCAGCTTGCGGTGGATCGTTTTGCCGGAGGCCGTTATCAGTTTAAAGATTTGAATGCCATGACCCGTCCCGGAAAAACCTGGGATGTTCTGGAGGATACGGGCAAGCTTCTGCCCTATACCGCCAAGGCGGGCAACGCCGTGTGTCTGCAATGCAAAACCTCCGACCTGATTCTCAAGTGGAAGTTCATGGGCGACAAGGACGAGCGGGCCAAGTGGGACCGGACCTCGGACGTCAACGAGCTTATCAAGGACGTGCATAACCCGGTGGGCTGTATCGAGTGCCATGATCCCCACGGCACCAAGCCGCGCATCATCCGTGACGGCTTGATCGATGCGATCGAGCGGGAAGGCGGTGCCCGACCCTATGATGCCGACAAGGGTAAAGGCAAGGTCAAGGTCGTGGAGTTCAGGGATTTCCGCAAGATCGGTTTGCTCGACAAGATGGATTCCACCCTGGTGTGCGGCCAGTGCCATGTAGAATACAACTGCAACCCCGGTTTTGAGCCGGAAAGCGGCGACAAGGTCGCGATGACCGACCGCCGGACCAACCATTTCCCCATGAAGAACGCCATGGATATTCTGGCCCATTACGACAAGCTCAAGTTCCGCGATTTCAAGCACGCGGTGACCGGCGCCCGGTTGATCAAGCTCCAGCATCCGGAGATGGAAACTTACTGGGGCAGCGTCCACGACAAGGCCGGGGTGCAGTGCCACCAATGCCATATGCCCAAGGAAAAGAATTCGGCAGGCAAGGCATTTACCTCACATCAGGTGGTGCGGCCCAAGGATCATGTCAAGCAGGCCTGCCTGACATGTCATCCCAAGTCCACCGTGGAGGAGAAGCTTTATCAGATCCAGGCGGTGCAAAACTACACCCGCGGCAAGATGCGCAAGTCTGAAGCGGTTCTTGGCGAATTGATCGATACCTTTGCCGCCGCCCAGAAGGCAGGAGTGCCGGAAACGGTGCTGGCCGAGGCCCGCAAACAGCACGAAGAGGCCCATGTGCTCTGGGAGTGGTGGACCGCGGAAAACAGCGACGGCTGGCATAACCCAGGCCTTGCCCGGGAAAGTTTGACCGCTTCCATCGCCGCTTCCCAGAAGGGAATCGACCTGCTCAAGGAAGCAATGAAGAAGAAGTAAGAGAAAAGAAAAGCATATAAATAGAAACGGCGGGCCTTGGCCCGCCGTTTCTATTTATTCAGGGGGGAGAAAGCGTTCTCCCCGCAAAGATAATCCCGGAATGAATTACTCCGCACCTCGAACCAGGGCTGTCAGGGTACGTACGGTTTCCTTCATCTGTTCCGCCTGCGCGTTGAGTTCTTCGGAGGCGCTTGCCGCCTCTTCGGCGGTGGCGGCGTTCTGCTGAGTTACCGTATCCAACTCGGTAACCGCCAGATTCACCTGGCCCACTCCCATGGCCTGTTCCTGCGAAGCGTTAGCGATTTCCCCCATGAGCATGGCAATCTTGGCGGTGCTGTCTGCAGCTTCCCGGAAAGACTGGTTGGTGGTTGTCACCAGTTTTGAGCCGGCTTGTACTTTATTCACCGTGCCTTCGATCAATCCTGCGGTATTTTTTGCTGCGTCCGAAGCCCGCATGGCCAGATTGCGCACCTCATCGGCCACTACGGCAAAGCCTGCGCCTGCTTCTCCGGCTCTGGCTGCTTCCACTGCAGCGTTAAGAGCAAGTAGGTTGGTTTGGAAGGCGATCTCGTCGATGGTTTTGACGATTTTGGATGTCTCTTCGCTGGCCTTGGTAATTTCCCCCATGGACTGGGTCAGCATGCCCATGGACTCATTGGCCGTGTCGATCACCTTCCGTGCCTCGCCGGCCAGGGTGTTTGCCTGACCGACGTTGTCGGCGTTTTGCTTGGTGACTGCGGCAATTTCTTCCAGGGAGGCCGAGGTTTCTTCGATTGCCGCGGCCTGATTTCCGGCTCCGTCCGCCAGCGACTGGCTCACGGAGGAGACTTGACCGGCAGCAGCATTCACTTCTGCTGCGCCGCTGGTCAAATCATCGGTGATCCTTTCAAGCGAACCCACGATGAGCGAGGAAAGATAGGCGGCCATCAAGGCACTGAGGATAATGACGATCAAGGCGGTGGACGCGGTGAATATAAGTGAACTTCTGTCCGCCTGCATCCGATTGTCCGCCATGGCAACAAGATCCTCCGCCAGTCTGCTTTCCACCTCTTTCATCAGGTCTATTTTTTGAGTGATGGTGTCAAACCATTTTTCTGCTTGTATACCGAAGCCGCCTTCCAAATATTTGTCCATGGCGGCTGTTTCCATGGCGGTTACCTCCCCGACAACAGAGGCGTTCATCTTGTCATTGTAAAAATCCTTAGTCTGGGCCTCGGAAAAGGCGAGAAAATTATTGAGAAACACCTTCTGTGCCGAAAGAATTTCAACATATTTGCTATACATTCTGGGGGCAAAACTGTCGTTGGCAAAGGTGTTGCTCAGCACGGCCCGCTCGATGCCCATCCGCTCCTTGGCTTCCACAAAATTGTAGTAAGCGGTCAGAGATTTCATGATGTCCTGGTCCGGGCTTGTCCGGGCAATCATGGGAATCGCACCCAGGAATTCATGGATCGCGCCGGTGTAAAAAGCGATGGCTTCCGGCCCGGCAATGGCCAGAGTGTCTGCCTGTTGCCGGATTGCGGAGATTTTATCGATCCCGGTCAACGCGATTTGTAATTTTTCTTTCAGGCCGGTGTCGGCTTTGTCGGCTTTGGACCGGGACAAGAAATCCTTGAGCGCGGTGATGCGTTTGTCGGTTTCCGCGCGTTGGGCCGGGAGTCGGTCGGCGAATTTTTGACCCTTGCTGCCAAGGAAACCGGCGGTCATGCCCCGCTCTTTTTGGGCCTCATGGGCAATCTCCGTGCTCAGCCCGGCTATGGCGGCAAGTTCCTTGATTGAGGCGGCTTGCCTGAGGGTTGTGTAGCGCTCGGCGCTGTTGCTGATGAGAATTGCAATCAGGAACAGCAGCGGAAGACAGACAAGCAACCGCAACATGCTTTTGATGGTAAGTTGTTTGATGAAAGCCATGAGCGTGAAATCCTCCAGGTTAGTGTGCGTATCCCCTCAGCTTGATACCTATAGCATGTCCTGGAAAGAGTATAATTGACTTACATCAAATGTAGGTTTTTTTATGGCGGTCGCATTATCTTTGGAGGGGTAATCCCGCCGCTTTCCAGGCGCTGATCCCGCCGGAGAGATTGTAGATCTCCGCGTAGCCCTTGCCGGAAAAATACTGGCCCACCGCAAAGCTGCGTCCCCCAACGGCGCAGATCAGCAAGAGGGGCTGGCCTTCTGGCAGGGTCATTCTCCCCCTGGCGAGTTCACCGAAAGGGATAAGCCGTGAGCCGGGAATGGACCCCTCGTACATCTCGTCCGGCGAGCGAACATCCACCAGCACCAGATCCTTGCGCGTTTCTATGAGAGTTTTGGCTTCCAGCGGAGAAATGGAACGGAAAATACCGTTCTGGCCGGAACTCGGTGTTTGCTGGGAGTTTGTATCGCTGCAAGCGATTGTTGCCAACAACAGCATTCCGGCCGCAAAAAAGATATGCAGAAATCTCTTCATACATGTGTTCCTCTGGGGTGTTTTCCTGTTTCCGGCGGTTCCCGCCTGGGGTCCTGAGTCCATTTAACCGAGGCAATCTACCCAGTTGCCGCAATCTTTGCAAGCATCGACATGCAACGCATTTTTTCCCCTGTGTTTGTCAGGGTTTTCAGCGTTTTGGCAACGGTCGGGAGAATGATCTTGACGAGATAACGCCAACCATGTTAATTAACCACTTAATAATATAATTACATTCTAACACTACGCTTTTGTTTTGGAGAACAGAGATGCTGCCTAAATTTTTCGCAGGGTTGGTGCTTGCCCTCTCTTTCACCCTCTCCGCCTTGCCGGCGCAGGCAGGTCTCAGCACGGACCTGCAAAATTTGGTTGTTCAGGGAACGGCCCTGCGTGCCAATCTGGCGACGATCAGCGTTTCCCAAGGAAACACCTGCACGCAACTGGGCGGATTCAATGTGTCCCTTGAAAATTATCTGGCAAGCATACAGGGAGTTTACGGGCAGCTTGCCGCTCCGATTACTCTCACTGCCACCGACCTGACCGCGCTGGACACTCTTTCCGGGCTTGCCAAAGGAATGGCCACGGATTCCGTGCGTCTGTCCCTGGAATTGCGCAACATCGAGGCGTTGGCCGATCTTTTTGAGTACCGCGCCGCCTTGAGCGCTATGCTCCGTCTTTCCGATGATGTCGGCATCATGGCCAACCGTATTCTGGAGATGGCCGACCGGATTCTGGTCATGGCCGATAACATCGGCGCCATGGCCGACCGGATAGTGCTTACCCAGCAGTTGCAGAACACCAATGTGGCCCTGACCCAGGCCTCCATGCTGACCACTCAGCTCAACATGATCGCCATGAGCGAGAGTCTCTCCACCATAGCCTACAATCTCAGTCTGGGGTTGGTGGTGAATGAGACCGATGCCCTGATGGGTGAGATGGGAAGGACCACGCTTACCAGCCAGACCATGGCCGTGGATTTGAGCAGGTTGGAAGCCCAGACCACCCTGTTGTTGAACAGCACGGTGTCTCTTTATTCCTGGATGAGCCAGAACAGTCAGGTGGCGAGCCACTATATCAATGGCGACACCCTCACTCTGCTGGGAGACCTCTCCAGCCTGCAGATGGCGCTGGCCTTTTCTCTTGAAGCCTATGCCAACAGCATCAATCAGCTGGCCCCGCTTACCCAGATTCCTGTTCTTTCGGATGCCACCGCCAGCATGCTGCGGTTGACTGCCGACATCGGCGAGATGTCCGGACGGATCATGGAGATGACGGACAAGATCATTGTCATGGCCGACAACATCGGACTTATGGCTGACCGAATTGTCGTGACCCAGAACTTGCAGCAGGCCAATATTGAACTGACCCAGAATTCGGTGAACATCGCCCAGAATGTCACCATTACTGTTATCAAAAATTATCTTGGCCAGTAATTGTGCCGGACACGTAAAAAGTCGGAGCCTGCTCTAAAGAGGCACTTCGACAGGGCTCTCCTGAGCTTGTCGAATGGCTCGGCACGGACGGAATATCAACACGATAAGAAAATATCCGTTCAGCCTAAGCCCGGCGAAGGGATGTTGTTACGACTCTACTATTGTTACCGGTATTGTTTGGGAGAAAGAACATGATTGCGTATATCCGAAATGGCTTGTTTGCTATCTTTTTCATTTTCGCTGGTGCGGGATTGCCGTCCGGTCAGGCGCAAGCCGCCCTGGCCACGGATGTGCAAAACCTTGTGGTCCAGGCCCAGGGGCTTGACGCGCAGTTACAGGGGATCACCCTTTCTGGGGATTCGATTTGCGGTCCTCTGGTCCAGGGTGATCAGGCGGCGCGTGCCTTGCTGTACAGCATTAGCCAGGTGAATGAAAATCTGGCGGCTCCGCTGCAGATAGACAACGAGACCCTGGCTGCCCTTGAGGCGCTTTCTGCGGTGTATCCGAGCCTGGCCACTCAAAGCCTGCGGCTGTCCGTTGATCTGGGCGTTGTGGCGCAGGTTGCCCCGGCCATTACCCTGAAAGACGGGATTGTTGCCATGCTCCAGCTTTCCGATGATATCGGGGCCATGGCCGACCGCATCGGGGAAATGGCGGACAAGATTCTGGTCATGTCGGACAATATCGGCCTGATGGCAGATCGTATTATTCTGACACAGCAGATTCAGAGCCAGAATATCCTTGTCACCCAGCAGAGCATGCTCCAGACCCAGACCAATATGCTGGCTCTTGTGTCCGTGCTGGAGACTGAATCGTACAACCTTACCCTAGATAAACTGGTGCTGGACGGCCAGCTTCTCGCGGCCCGGATGGCTACGGTGATCCTGAGCCTCTGGACCATGAAAACCCAGCTCAGCGCGGTTGCTACGGATGTTCAGACCTATCTGGGCACGGTAAAAGCGGTCCAGTCCATTATGGTCCAGAATTCCGGCACGAGCACCACCT
>Ga0180009_10005595_pt1 | contig 13447 bp, 11 predicted proteins | sample OS_PC_MetaG_FD_123537 | JGI IMG/M metagenome (GOLD analysis project Ga0180009, IMG submission 123537) | Groundwater microbial communities from the Aspo Hard Rock Laboratory (HRL) deep subsurface site, Sweden - OS_PC_MetaG | ecosystem: Environmental > Aquatic > Deep subsurface > Groundwater... | reverse complement strand
TCATGAATCAGATTTGAAACAGTCAGAGACTGTGATATTCTCATATTCGGCCCATGAGATAAATGAGCGAGCAAAACAGCTGCTCTTGGAATAGGCTGGTTTGCACCCAGGTGAGCCGTTTCGCCATCTTTAAGGTCGCGGGACAGGAATGTCGCCATCAGTTCTTTAACGCTGTAGTCCAGCGCGTATTCTTTTTCCATCCGTTCAATACTCATTCAGTGATAACAGTGTTCTAACACCGATTTTTTCAAGATAATCGAGATGGGTTTCAGGCTCCAGAATAAAATCGTGCATATAGTTGTCCAAGGATCCGCTATCACCCTTTTTTATCGCGAGACCTGCCGCATTGGCGTAGAGCTTCATGTGCTCACAATCCTCCAGATAGAACCCCGGGCTTGAGCCCGGATGAGCACCGAAAGGAGCACGAATGACCATATCTGCCCCGGGGATGGATGTCGCCTGTGGGTTTTTCCTGATCTCCTCATTGGGAATGATCTTTTCAACCTGCACAATCACCCTTTCAGAAGCACGATAGAGTGCACGATCTCCAAAACCTGTGCCGATATGCTGCACATTTCCATACACATCGGCACATGCGGCATGCAGTAAGGCAACATCGGCTTTAAGTGCAGGAACGGCCAGCATTGCTTCATTGGTAATCGGATCCCTGAATTCCTTCAAAGCTGGATTAATCTCGGGAAGAGATGTCCCGATGCCTGCCTTGACAGGCATGAATGGAATGCCCAACGCAGCGGCTTGAAGCCCGGCAGCATAGATGCTTTCCTCACCTTCCCATATTTCCAGCAACCCGCTTTCAGCCGCCTTTCTGAACATGGGACCAACAGTGACAATCACCTCACCCGACATCAATGCCACGACCACTTTTTTAACACAACCGGCGCCGATTAACAGGTCGAGTTCCAACCCCGCTGATCCAGCCAGAACTGTCAGGTTCTTTATCCCGTTTCGAATAATCTGCCTGATCAGTGCCATCGGATGACTGGAACTCAGAAGCCCGCCAATGGCGATGGTCATATTGTCTTTTATCGTGGCAGCAGCTTCCGCTTCGGTAACGACTACCTCTGTTCTTTTGCCCTGGTTGAACACAACGCAACCCCTAGATAATACACATTTAAGTTCCAAGATCAGCAGACCGGGTAAGCCCCAAATCATGGGCAGCGTCTGGTAGATGCTTCCATACAGACCCTGATGATTTGAAGATAAACAATGTTTGCAGCGACTTATGCAAATACTAGGATCGGCTTTTTAACAAATTCCTAGCAATGATCATCAATTGGATTTCATTGGTGCCACCGCCAATTTCCATCAGTTTTGCGTCCCTCAGGATCCGTTCGACACGGTACTCTTTCATGTAGCCATATCCACCGTGGATCTGGATCGCCTCAAGTGCGATGCTGGTGGTTACTTTGGTGGAATAATATTTCAGAATCGCAGCCTCTTTCGTGACATCCAGTCCCTGTTCCACCATCCAGATCACACGATACATATAGGTTCGGGCGAGTTCTATGCCGATCGCCATCTCGGCAAGCTTGGCCTGAATCAACTGATATTCTGAGATGGGGTGCCCGAACTGTTCCCTTTTTTTTGCATAGGCAAGTGACCGGTCCAGGCACTCCTGGGCCATACCGATAATCAGCGCCGGAGCCATGGCCCTTTCCATATCCAAAGAGTTCATCATCCCGATAAACCCTTTCCCTGACTCAGCACCCAGAATCTGACTTTTGTGGACCCTGACATTGTCAAAATAGATTTCACCCGTCGGAGAGCTCTTGCATCCGAGTTTTCCATGCATTTCGACCACCTCCATGCCGGGCGTGTTTTTATCCAGCAGGAATGTCGTCCCCCCCTGAATACCCTGCCTTTCACCTGTTCGCGTCACAACCATGAAATGATCCGCAATGGGCGCATTGGTGATAAAAATCTTAGAGCCATTAATTATGTAAAAATCGCCGTCAATGACTGCCGACGTCTGCACCGACAAGGCATCCGAACCCGCATTGGGTTCTGTCAGGCAAAAACAGCCGATGGTTTCGCCATTAATCAAAGATGGCAGATATTTACACTTTTGCTCCGCTGTCCCCTGTTTTAAAAGGTTGTATCCAAAATAGATCATCGAGACATCGACTGACAAAGCAAAGCTGCAACTGACCTTGGACAGTTCTTCGATGATAATCGCATTGGTAAGCAGATCCGAGTCCCCGCCACCGTATTCATCCGGGAAAAATGGCCCCAGAAATCCCAGGTCCCCGGCTTTTTTAAAGACTTCAAGTGGAAACGCCTCTTTCTCTTCAAACTCGTCAACAACTGGCTCTAATTCTTTTTGGGCAAACTCTCGAACAGCCTTCTGAATCATCTGATGTTCTTTCGACAAAGTAAAATCCATATGTGGCTCCTTATTTATTTCAGAAAAACCATTCCTTTGGTATTCACCCCCATCTGTCATCGGGGGTGGGTTTTTACGGTTCGATCTCAATGAAATCCGAGGGATTGTCTCACGAGCTTGTGTCTCTAAAGGCTTTTTCCGCGGGATGGGTGTTTTCCGTGGAATGACCGGCTTCATATTCACATAGTTCTATCATGACGCCAAAGGCATCATCCGGATGAAACCAGGCCTCCTTTAACTTCCCGAACTGCTCCCGCCCGGTCATGCGCAAGCCTTTTGCTTTCAACTCTGCAATTGCCTTTTCGATATCAGGGACCTTCAGAGAAATCGCAGCCAATCCTTCCCCCGTCTTTTCAATGATTTTCTCCATTGGCCCGCCTTTACTCCGGGCGCCCACCAGCTCAATTCCCAGTGAATTAACCAGGGACTGAATATCATAGGCCTCGACATCCATCATTTCACTGAATTTTGACCCTAAAATATGGGCAAAAAAATCCCGGGCTTTTTCCAGGTCTTTGACATAAATGTGGATATGATCAATTTTTTCGACTTCCATATGTTCTCTCCATCGTTATTTTATCACCAAGGCACAGGTCAATGCCATTTAGTTAAGCTTTAAATCCCGTGTCTGCCATGGACCTGTTTGAATTGCGGATCCGTTTCAAGATGATCTAAAACTTGCTTCGCTGAGAGCCCAAAACTCGCTTTGCTCAAAAAATTGGGCCCTCGGCCGCTTCGCTTCGTTCAGATCATCTAAGAAACGTCTCCAAGCAATTCAAACAGGTCCATCGCAGACACGCAGCAAGCGGCTTAACTAAATGACATTGAGGCACAGGTATCAGTCAGGAAAAGCGATGTAGGGACACCTATCTCACAAACCACCGCTGACTTTCAATACCTGTCCGGTAATAAAGTCAGCGTAGGGTGAGGCCAGCATTAGTATCGCGCCGGCGGCTTCCTCAACAGTGCCAACCCTGCCCAGAGGCGTCAGACCAACCATGTGGTTTAAAAACTTCGCCGGGAAACCCATTACCTTCTCGCCAACATGTTCCACCTTGTTTGCCTCTATGGGCCGGCTCAGTCTGGTTTTGATCAGTCCGAACGAGACCGCGTTGACACAGATATTAAAATGGCCGAGATCTTTGGCGACCGATCTGGTCAATCCCTCAATTGCCGCCTTGGATGTTGCATAAGCCGCACTCGCCACAAGGCCGTCCGTTCCTGCAATGGAAGAGACATTGATAATCTTCCTGCAGACCGGGGTTTTACCCGCTTCCAACTCCGATTTCGCCGACTGCTTCATCAACGGCGTCACCGCTCGAATCAGCCTGAAAGGCGCAGTTGTATTAATATCAAGCATATTCCCCCAGAAACTGTCCGAGGTCTCATCGACGAAGCCTTTACCACCATAGCCGGCATTGTTCACGATGATATCAACCCCCGATTCGAAGGCCTTCACAGCAGTATCAATCGCTTTTTGTGCAAACCCGTCTTCAAGGACATCCCCAACACACGGCACCGCCATTCCACCTTGCTCAAGGATAGATGTCACCGTATCCTGGCAGGGAGTGGAATCAATATCACAGACAACCACACTGGCGCCCTGGCGGGAAAAAAGGTCAGCGGTGGCCTGCCCGATTCCTCTTCCAGCGCCCGTAATAATAGCAACTCGTCCCTTGAGCATATTACTCCCTTGATCGGTAGTTAATTCTGAATCGGTTGTAACGACGGTTAAACATCCATGATGATAATATCGGTTTCCATCATGCTTTTTCTACCATCGCGATATTTGACTTCAATACTTAAATTCACAGAAGCCTCCCCGTTATATATACCACGGATAATCTTATCGTAGCGCTCTTCCATGAATTTCCTTCGCAACTTGCGTGTGCGGGTCAGTTCACCTTCGTCCGCATCGAACTCCTTGTGCAGGTTGACAAACCGCCGGATCCGACTCTTTTCCGGAAGGCTTTTATTAATCTCGATGGTTTCCTTTTTTATCAGATCATAGACCTCTTTTTTCTGAGACAGGTCCGCCAGAGTGGTATAGACAATATGCTGTTTTTCCGCCCATTTTCCGACTGTATCGAAATCAACAATGATCAGCACCGCGATGAACTCCTGATCCACTCCCAGGACCATGACATCCTTAATATAAAGGCTGAATTTCAGCCGGCTTTCAATATAGGTCGGGGCAAAAGTGGTCCCGTCTTTCATAAACGCCATATCTTTCAGCCGCTCCAGATAAAACAGATACCCCTCCTCATCAATATAGCCGGCATCCCCGGTTTGATACCAGCCATCTATCAGGCTCTCCGCCGTCGCCTCCGGATTCTTGTAATACCCTTTGAAAACAATATCCCCTTTTATCAGGATCTCACCGCTGTCTGATATCTTCACTTCCACACCGGGGGCCGCCTTGCCCGCGCTTCCCAGCTTGAACTGGGTCGGGGTCTCCACTGTAGCGGTTACAGCTTCTGTTGATCCATATACGTTGCAGATATTAACCCCAATGGCCCTGAAAAACCTGGTCACGTCGGGTCCCAGGTAGGAGCCTGCGGTAATGGCCAGTTTCAGCTTACTCAATCCCAGGTAGTCCCTGATCTGCCTGAAAACCAGAAAATCTCCCAGAAGATATAAAAGACGCCAGCCCAGACCGGCTTTCTTGCCCGCAAAGAGGGCTTCAGCCTTTTTATAACCAACAGGGAGGAAGGCTCGATAGAAGGCTCGTTTGATCAAGGTGGAATCCAGGATTCCCACTTCAATCTCGGAGACAATCGCCTCCCATTGCCGGGAACCGTAAAAAACCATTCCCGGCCCGATTTCCCGCATATCGGTCCGTATGGTTTCCGTTTTTTCGGCGAAACAGGTCACTGCCGCGAAATAGAGTGTTGACGCAATCCCCAGAACCTGTTCCGTGGCCCAGGCGGGAGAGAGAAATGCCAGATAGTTATCCCCGCGATTGAACGGAGAAAAATGCAGGAGATTGAGACCGCCGAGGAGTACGGCCTTGGTGTTCATTTGCACCCCTTTGGGCAGACCTGTTGTCCCGGAAGTATAACACATCACCGAAATATCAGTGGTGCTGCCTTTTTCCAGGTTCTCTTCAAAGATGGTTGGATTGGCCGCCTGGTATTCCTGTCCGATCCTGGCGGCTACTTCAAAACTGCAGAGCAGCTCATCCTTATAGTGCCACATCCCCTTGGAATCCCAGTAAAAAACCTTGACGACCTTCGGAAGATTCTCCTTAATGGCTATGATTTTGTCGCACTGTTCCTGATCCCTGGCAAAGATGAATCGCGCTTCAGAGTGGTTGATGATATATTCCACCTCTGAGGGAACAGAATCGGGATATACCCCAACGGCAATGCCCAGACCTGACAAGACGGCCAATTCAGCAATCCACCACTCAGGGTCATTATCTCCGATGATCGCCGCCTTATCCCCTGGCTGCATTCCCAGGCTGAGTAAACAGAGTGACAGATCTTTCACTTTCCCGTAGTAATCCTGCCATGAGCTTTCCTGCCAGATGCCCATATCCTTTTTCATCAGGGCCGTGTGCTTATCACCATATTTCTGATAATTCCTGGCCAGCAGCCGGGGCAGTGTAAAATCTCCTTCCAGAACTGATTGTATAATATTCGGCATATCTTGCTTTCTCCAAGACACCCTGCAATTTCCTGACAGGATCCTGTTTATGCGTGGTCAATATTTGAAAAAAATCTCTACCCAACACTGCGCCGGATAAAGTGGTATTTCAGACACCCAGATACGCCTCCTGGACTTCGGGATCCGTGCACACATCCTCGGCCAGTCCTTCTGCCAGGACCTTTCCAAAATTCATGCAGACCACCCGATCAGTAATATCCATGACGGCACCCATATCGTGCTCCACAATAATGATGGTCGTTCCCTTCAACTCCTGAGTATCCAGAATAAACCGGGCGATATCTTCCTTTTCTTCCACGTTCATTCCAGCCATGGGTTCATCCATCAAGAGAATCTCAGGTTCGAGACACAACGCCCGGCCAATATCCGTCCGTTTTCGCAACCCGTAAGGCAGGGTATCAACAGGCTTATGCCTTTCCGATTGGATTTCCAGAAAATCAATAATCTCTTCCGCTTTCTGGCGATGTTCAATCTCTTCGCGATGGGTTTTTCCAAAATAGAGAGCGGCATCCCAGAACCTGGTTTTCATCTTGATATGTCTTCCCGCCATCAGATTCTGCAACACTGTCATACCGCCAAACAGCTCGATATTCTGAAACACCCGGGCAATTCCCAACCTCGGGATATCATGGGCTTTAAGCCCGGTTATCTCTTGGCCTTTAAAATAAATATGCCCCTCACTGGGGTTGTATATCCGGTTGATACAGTTCAAAATACATGTCTTACCGGCACCATTGGGGCCGATAAGTCCCAGAATTTCTCCCCTTTTCACTGAAAAACTGACATTGTCGAGAGCCTTTAACCTCCCGAAATCCAGTGACAGGTTTTCTATCTTTAAGATTTCATTACTGTTTCCCACGCTCTGCTCTCGATTTGATTTATACCCAAAAAGTGAATAACCCGCCTACCCCAGCCACCGTTTTCTGCGCTTATAGTGTTTTACATCCCGGTAGCTGGTTCGCTCTCCCAACTGCCCCAGTCCCAAATAAAACTCCTTGATATCTTCGTTCTCCCGGAGACGATCGGATGGACCATCCAGGACAACCCGACCCGTTTCCATGACATAACCATAGTTGGATATCGAAAGCGCAACATTGGCATTCTGCTCCACGACCAGGATCGTAATCTTCTGCTCCTCATTCACCATCTTGATGATCTCAAAGATCTCCTTCACCAGTTTCGGCGAAAGACCCAACGACGGTTCATCCAGCATGATCACTTTGGGGTTGCTGATCAGCGCACGACCGATGACCAGCATTTGTCTCTCTCCACCCGAAAGATAACCGCTTACCATATTCCGCAGATCATTTAACCGGGGGAAAAAGGAATACACCATGTCAAGATCTCGCCGAGCCTTTTTTCTGTCCTTTATAATATAAGAACCAGCACGGAGATTCTCCTCCGTCGTCAGGTGATCGAACAACCGTCGGCCCTCCTGGACCTGAATAATGCCCATACGGGCGATCTGTTCCGGTTTCAGATCATTGAGGACCTTTCCGTCAAATTCGATGGTTCCCCGGACGATCTCACCCAGTTCTGTCTTGATCAGGCCTGAGATAGCGTTCAGTGTAGTTGATTTTCCGGCGCCGTTACTTCCCAGCAGCGACACAATCTGTCCGTCTGGAACCTCGATCGTCACTCCCCTTAATACCAGAATAACCTTATTGTAAACCACTTCGATGTTCTTAATAACCAGCATGGCTGTCCCTTTTTTGCCCTGATCATGTTCATTTTTTGCCTTGAAACGCCAGCAAAAATAAGTAGATAATTAAGCCGCCTGTTGGTAACAGGCAGTTCACCCCAGGGAATTCCCCCCCCCCTTCACTAATATTTTTAGGGAAGGACAGATCGGTGTGTTTTTGTCTGAAACAGAGAGACAGTCCGCTATAGCCTGTCCCCCTGTCCCGGATCTGTCATGACGACAAACGACCTGGTACTAGAACTCCCAGCCCCACTCCTTCGGCCACAGGTTCGGACATTTCAGCCAGTCACTGACGCCTATCAACTGGCCGTTGACGATCCTGCCGACCTTCATATGTGACAAGACACGGGTATTTCCCACATATTTGACAGGTGGCGTGGTGCCCATGACATCAAATGACCGTCCACTGTTCAGAACCTTCAGATAGTTCTCGCTGTTCAAACCTTCCCAGCCGTACTCATCAACAACAACTTCACAGACCTGCTTGATGGTCAGAAAGATATTAAGTGCTGTCGTATAGCCGAAAAGCTTGTCTTTTTCAGGATCACGATTATTGTCTTTGAAAATTTTGTTCAGGAGCACCACCCCAGGAATATCCATCTCATCCCAGAACGGATGGATGGTAACGGCATATACGCCCTCAGCTGCCTGTCTCCCGGCAAGTCTTGGCAGAATGTATTCTGTTCCTGTAATGACATTCCCAAAATCAATTTTGTCCTTCAGACCCAATCTCATGGCATCCTTTAGCAACACAGAAAATGCACCCACATGATACCATCCCATGATAATATCTGCGCCGGCAGCCCGGGCTGAAAGAAGCTGGGATGTGGTATCGGTGGGAAAGAAGGGAATATATGAACTGCCCACATAGTCGATTTTCAATTCATCTTTCAGATAGGCCAGGCTCTCTTTCGTCAACGGCGCTTTTCCAAAGGCTATATCCCAGGTAATCATGGCCATGCGGGGATTTCGCTGAATCCCTTTTTTGGGCCATTCATTATCCTTCCACCACTTCATAAACCGGGCAAAGGCAGGGGCATATCCGGCGGCCATATTGGAGAACTGGGTGCTAGGCGGAGACAGGACCCCATACGCACCACTGTTTGAATGGTTGGCCATTTTTTCTTCAATATACCGCTTTTTCAAGGCCTCCTGTTCTGTTGAGTGTTGGTGGACAAATGCAACCGGCCGGGGATCTGATCGCATAATCTGGTCAAAGGCCGAGATCGCCCGCGGTACTTTTGCCCCCGTATCCATTACCACCAGATTTAAGGGAACTCCCTTGACTCCGCCGTTATCATTAATCCAGTTCACAACATCCTTATACCCCAGGTGGTAATTCGCCAGAATGGTGGAGTATGGCCCACTCAGATCAATGGGAACCCCAATATTGATCTTCTCCGGTTTTTTCGCAGCAAAACAGTCAGTTGTCAGACCGAGCAGGAAAAGGATTACCAATCCTGTCACACTTTTCTTGAAAAAACGTTTCCCTATCATCTTTTTCGCTCCATAATAATTAGTTAAGCAGTTTCCCGGACCTGCTACACATCTTTCAGGATCCCAGAAACTACAGAAATTTTACGAAGTCTCTTCCATTATGAATCAGGCTATATCCCTGATGGAGAGATCTCAACGGCCCTTTTTAAAAGGTACCTTTGAAACAGACAGGAGACCGACAGACTGTCTATATAAACAGAGATCAAACAAAACGCCACACTTTCTGTCTTTGTCTGCAGACTTTGAAAGCCTCCGTTTTTCACCATACCGATGCGATCGTCCATCAATATTTAAATGGCCACAATCGATACCATGATTTAAACATCTCCCATCGACGAGCCAGCCCTCTTGGCTCAAAAATCAGGAACAGGGCTATGACAAGACCATAAATGGCCAGCAACCCACCAGCTAAAGCCCCCTCATCAATTCCACCAAAAACTGGGGATATGATGGGAAAGAGGTAGGTTATCAGCTCATCCAGAATCCTGATGAAAGCGGTACCGAAAATAGCACCGGAGATGGTTCCAATTCCGCCAATGACAATCATGGCGAGATACCAGATGGACTCCCATAACGTGAAATGCTCCCAGTTGATGGCCGGAACATAGTGTGCCCATAAAGCCCCCGAGACACCGGCAAAGGCTGAACAAATCGCAAAGGCCAGAAGCTTGTACTTCGCCAGGTTTATTCCCATCGCTTCAGCCGCAATGTCATTGTCACGAATGGCAATCCAGGCACGACCAATTTTTGATCGTGCCAGATTGACAGCAATATAAGTGAACAGCGCCGTAACCACCAATACCAGGTAATAGTATTTGATCGAATTATCAAAAACAAAACCGAGGATATTTATCCGCGCCACCCGCATGCCATCCGAACCGCCGGTCAGGCTGGGCAGATGATTAATCAGCCAGATAATAATAAACTGTGCTGCCAGGGTTGACATGGCCAGGTAGAATCCTTTAATCCTCAAGGCCGGCAGACCAAAAAGAAGCCCAAACAGGACCGCTGCCACAATTGAACAAATCATCGAAATCGGGAATGGCCACCCGTATGTGCTGACCAGAATGGCTGATGTGAATGCCCCTACCGAAACAAAGGCGGCCTGACCCAGCGAGATCTGCCCGCAATATCCGGTCAGCAGCATTAAGCCCATCACCGCAATGAGCTGCACATAGAAGGTGATAAACATCTTGACAATGTGCACCGGCAATATGGATGGCAGCAATAGTAGCAGTATCATACCACCCACAAAAAATACCCATTGAGCCTTTGTCCGAATAACCGCTTTATCTTTCGCATACGTCGTACTATATTCTCCACAAGGCCGTCTCATTTATACCCTCTCTATTCTTTTCAAGCCAAAAAGGCCGTGAGGTTTCAACATCAGAACCAGTACCAGGACAACATATGGTACGATCTCTTTGGTTCCGCCCCCAACCAGCGGATCAATATACATCCCGCCGATATTTTCCAGGAGCCCGATTAAAATGCCGGCAACCACCGCCCCCTTGACAGACTCCAGTCCACCGAAAAGGACGACTGCCACAGACTTCAGCCCGATGTCAGACAGCGCAATGACCACACCGACACTGGTCGCCATCAGGAACCCACCCAGGGTCGCGAGGATACAGACAATCATCCAGTTCAGGGAAAATATCCAGGAAACACTGATCCCGATGCTCCTGGCTGTTTGATGATCTTCAGCCGTGGCCCGCATGGCCAAACCGGTCTTCGTCTTCTGGAAAAAAAGGGTAAACAGACCGAACGCCAACATGACAATAAAGAAGATCAGGAGGTGCTGCAGGGCGATATTAATGCCGAAAACATCCAGGGCGGCATATGGAAATATAGGCGGATAGGTGCGCCAGGTAGATCCCCAGAAGATCGTTGCGACCCCCCTCAGAATGGACGCAATCCCCAGGGTCATCAGAATAGCTGATAAGATTGGCTGCCCGGTCAGTGGGGATATGAAAAACTTCTGAATCAGCAACCCCAGCAATGCCGTTGCGAGAAAAGCACAGCCCAGGCTTGCCCAGATACTGAAACCATCGATTGTCAAAAAGGTCCAACACATAAAAGCGCCAACCATCACCAATTCACCATGGGCAAAATTGAAGATGGAAGAGGATTTATAGATCAAGACAAACCCCAGCGCTATCAGCGCATACAGGGAACCTTGGACAATTCCGGCTATCGTGAGATATATTAATATTTCCATTCCCTCAAATCCTCCTTCAACCCACCATTACCATCACGATCCCTGCAGGTCCCGCGATGTAAAGAGGCTGTTCGATTATTTTTTGACTTCTACAGAATCCAACAAAAGATCTGTCAACCCGCTTATTTCTTTGAATTTATCGACCTTTTCATGCTCTGAAACGATAAACCACCTTAGACTCATATGGGTAAATGCACCCAGAAATAGATTGCGAAATACCCTTATGTTACATTCCGCTGAAAAGCTCCCCTCATCCATTCCCTCCTGCACCAGTTCCTCGAATACCTTGATATAGCTTCGCCAGCTGTTAAAAGCGCGGCTTTTCGTAAACCGCCGATTCAATTGAATCATCAGCAAATAGATGATTAGAAAATTATGGTCGTCCAGATAGAGACGGAAATGATCCCGGATAAACCGTCTCAGCTTTCTCGACTTGTTTTTAACGTTAAAAATCTCCTCCAGCTGACAAAGATGTCGAGCAAAGCGGTCCTCTGGAATACTCAGGAGAATATCCTCCTTGTTTTTGAAGCACTCATAGATGGCGCTGTCTGATACCCCGGCGAAACCGGCGATGTCAGAAATCGTGGCCCCTGCAAAGCCCTTTTCCACGAACAGCCTGAGTGCTGCCTTGATGATCGCCTGCCGCTTTTCCACTTTATCATCAACAACATTCAGCGGTTGCAACAGAATCGGATCCAGGAGTCGCATGAGATGCTCAAAATCCGGAGCCGCCTCTTTGATTTCGCGAATAACCAGAACCGTGTAGGCCTCGAAATCCAAAACCCCCAGAATGATATCCCTCACCAGTGGCGGATTAATATCCGACCTGAAAACACCTTCACTGATTCCCTCTTGAATAATGCAGAGCACCAGACCCGAATATCGACGAAAGAGTTTGTAAGTGTTGGATTGATAAAAGTTACGATTGGCCCGGCATTCGAGTAAAACCAGGGAGATATAATCACGGTTGGTGTCGTTGTACCTGAGATACGCCCATAAAACCTTGCGGAGAATGTTATAAGCGCCTGTAATTCCCTGTATTTGCTCATAAAGATACAAAAGCGAATCTTCTACCTGAGATTCGACAATTGAAAACAGCAGGTCCTCCTTCCCCTTGAAATATTGATAAATCGTTGGCTCTGTGACGCCCGCTTCCTTGGCAATATCTTTCATTTTCGAACGGGCAAACCCCATTTCATTCATGACTTTTGAACCTGCCTTTAAAATCTTCTTGACAACATTTTTTCTCTCTTTGAATGTCTCCTGTTCAGGAAGTAGAATACTTTTGATATCCATGTTTTCTCAACTGTTTGGTTTTTAATAATTTCTGAATTTTGAATATTTGCATTCTACTTTTTTTAACCGGTACAATCGATGACCTCCACCAAATGTCAAAACATTGATAGAATCTTTCATTCCTCAAAAAGCTGCCACGCCTTCACTCAATTCCTCAATTACACGTTAAACAAGCAAGCCCGAAAAAAATATTTTAAGCCATATTTTTTATTGATGAATTTCATACTCTGATCCGAAGCACAGGCATTGAAAAGCAGACATTAAAAATATTTAGACGCCCTATATCATACTCTGCACTGCATTTTAGTTGCTGTATTTTTAAATGTTTTCTTCTGTTTTTCTAACAAGACAGATTGAAATTATTATCCGACACAGGCTTGTCCTTCCATTGAGAGTGGTACTCAATCTTTGTGTATTTCCCAAGAATCTTAGTGATATTATTTTTTAGCAATGTCTATATTTATACTTAAATTATGTCAAGATATTTATTCTTGCTATTCCTTTTTTGACCTACAAAACATTTTTTATTATCTTGTTATATCTCAAGTTTCTGATTTCATCAAAACCATGAAACACTTTATTGATAAGGGTTTCAGGTTGCTAATAGGGTTGAAAAAGCCCATTTGACAATTACAATGCGCCTTTTTTCTCTGAACAG
>Ga0180009_10005594_pt1 | contig 13447 bp, 17 predicted proteins | sample OS_PC_MetaG_FD_123537 | JGI IMG/M metagenome (GOLD analysis project Ga0180009, IMG submission 123537) | Groundwater microbial communities from the Aspo Hard Rock Laboratory (HRL) deep subsurface site, Sweden - OS_PC_MetaG | ecosystem: Environmental > Aquatic > Deep subsurface > Groundwater... | reverse complement strand
TATTCTCGATAATGTCACATACTTCCGAAATAAAATCTTCAGTATAACCCAACGTCTTCAGGATTTCCCGGGCAACAGACGGACCTTCACTTTCCTGCCCGTCATCAGGCGTAGAACCTTGCCCTGCCGGTGTACTCTTTCCCCCCGTAGCAAGCAGAATTGCCGCCGCAAATACCACGTTGGGGTCCGCGGTGGACTCCTCGGCAAGGATCAGCTCTGCATAGCCGACAACCTTTCTTGAGTGCTTAACCCGTTCGCCGCCCTTCCCGAAATACTGCTCCAGCGCGTTGAGCAGCGCATGTTTCCTCATCGCCGCCTTCATCTGGCCATATTGCTTATATTTGTCGTCGCCGAGACATTCCCTGGCATACCTGCACCAGTCTACACACGATTGACTGGCATACCGGACAACGGCAGCCCCGCAGGCAGGACATTTGCCCTCGGCTTCGTCACTCCAGATTTCAGTATCGGCGCCGCAGGCCACGCAGGGAACTATTTCCGGCTTGGGCTGCATGAAGACGAGACTGCCGGGGCACCGTTTGAATTGCGTTTCCCTCTTCATTATGGGAGTTTCCTACCCCCACACCCTTGGCGGGCCAACATGGTAAAAGAGCCTGCAAGAGGAGATATTTTCCACTGAATGTCACCGACATAGTCGATGGTGATTTATTTCTGCCGGTATGCCTTCAGGAACGAGTCGCTGTAAATTGTTTTGTTGAGCAGCAACTCGGCTGTAATCATGGCGTTGGTCATCTCGTCGTCGAGCGGATCATGGATGCTTGCATCCAGGCCGGCGGCAATCGCCATTACGAGGAAGGTTCTGTTATTTGTATGCCGATCCTCTCCATTCGATGGTCTTTACCCACACAATCTCTTGCGCATCGTCGATCTCGTAAAGGATACGCAGATCGCCCATGCGGAAACGATGCATATGCTTGAGGTCCCCCTTCAACTTCTTGATATGCACGTCCAGGTGGGGATTCAGGGAAATGACATCAATGGCGTCCGCTATTCTTGCCTTCAAGGCGTCATCGGCCTTCCGGTAGAATTTGACGGTGTTCTGATGAAGAACGATCTTATGCATTTTTCAGATCATCCCAGGCGACAAAGGCGCCTTTTTTGCCGACTGCCCTGTCCAGATCTGCCTGCCGGATCTGCTCCATCAGCTTGCTGTCCGCTATGATCTCTAAGGTCTCCCGCCAAACCTCCATATCTTCGGCGATCGCTTCATGGATGATGTTCTTAAGCTCATCCACCGTCATATCCGTTATTTTACGTTTTGCGGCTCTCATAACCTCTCCCCCATATGGGAATCCCTTGATTATTATTGAAAATCCTAAGGAAAATAATTACGTCTGTCAAGAGAAATCACTTTATCGATGAATGCCGTTTGAACTCTTCAGATTATTTCTGAAAGTATGTCCAAGGTTTTTTGGGTGAAACTCGCATTTTCTGATATGAAGATAATGCCTTACGGATGATCTGATCACAATGTATGAACCCCAAAGACCTCCACGTTCCACTCGGTTATGTTAGTAAAATAGGCATCATCTCATCTTTCTTACGTTCTGCTGTAAATGCAAAGATAAGATTATCTTTCCCTAATAGCACTTGTCTGTCATTCCCGTGGATACAGGAATCCAGTCTTTTCAAGATGTTCCCAGGGTCCTGGATACCCGCTTTCGCGGGTATGACGACTTTTTACGAGTTCGTCACGTGTTGAAACCGCGTATTTTCATCGAGGATGAGGATCGCAGTCATGGGTTTCCCCCCGGCAAGCGCTACTCTTCGAGCATGCGGAATATCTCGGTGTGGGCCGCGCCGCTGCCCAACTTCGCTTCGTCATCCGCCCAGGATTTGAGCAGGACCTCGCCCGGCAGCGTCTTGGAACCCAGGCTCTTCGCCAGGTCGGCGGCGATTGCGACGTCCTTGTACTGCATCAACTTGTTTTCGGTGCTGTTTTTTTCCCCGTCGAGGCGTCCAGAACGGCGATCACTGTCTCCGGCGCAATTCCGAAATCGACGCCCGCCTTCAGGGCCTCGCAGGCCGCCAGCAGGCCTGCAGCCGAGACATAGTTGTTGAGCGCCTTCATCGCATGTCCGGATCCGAGCGCGCCGGTCTCGATCAGTGAATTTCCCATGATCGCCAGCAGCGGCTTCACCCGCGCGATGACCGCACTGTCGCCGCCGGCCATGATGGCGAGTGTCCCGTCGTTCGCCCGTTTCAGTCCCCCGGAAACCTGCGCATCGATGAAATCCACGCCCGCCTGCTTCAACCGCGGCCCGATCCCGCGCATCAGCGAAGGATCGGACGAGCTTATGTCGATCACGACCGCACCTCGCGGGAGATGGGCGGCCAGGCCGTCTTTTTCGCCGAACAGCGCCTGTTTTACCGTCTCGCTGTCGGGGAGCATGAGGATCGCGACCTCGCAGCATCGCCCGATTGCCGCCGGGGTTTTTGCCTCCCGGGCAGCGGGGATCCGGCTGCAGAACGCCGCGCGCGCCGCCTCCGAGATGTCATGGACGTACAGCGGGTAGCCGTGCGCGGCTATCCGGCTCGCCATGGGAAATCCCATCTTGCCGATCCCGATGAAGCCGACGGGGTATTTCCAGTCGCCGGAGGTCATTTGCCGCTGTCGACCTCCGCAAAGACCTCCTTGGCGACGCGCATCGCGTCGAGCGCGGCGGGAACCCCGCAATAGATGGCGCTCTGTAGGAAGACCTCCATCAACTCGTCCCTGGTCAGGCCGTTGTTGAGCGCCTCGCGCACGTGCAGTTTGATTTCGTGCGGGCGGTTCAGGGCCGTGAGCATCGCGCGGTTGAGGAAGCTTCTCGTTCGGCGGTCGAGGCCCGGCCGGGTCCAGATCTCCCCCAGCATACTCGGTCACCAGCTCCTGCATCGGACGGGTGAAGTCATCGGCCGAGCGAAGCGACTTCTCGACGTGTTCGGCCCCTAAAACGGCCTTTCTGACGGCCAGTCCTTCCTCGTAGCGTTTTCTATCTATCCATCGTTTTCTCCTTTCATTGTGGGGGGACTTTTCACGAAGCCTTCACGTTTGCTTCAATCACCCCCCGATCGTGACCGTCGAGGCCGGGCTTGGCTATGAGGACCCGTATCTTTCTGTTCGCGGTCGGCACGGCTGGTCTCCTTCCTATATGACGCCCGGCTCGCGGTACTCGCCGAATACCGCCCGCAGCGCATCGCTTATCTCGCCCACGGTGGCGTAAGTCTTTACCACCTCGATGAGAGCCGGCATGGCGTTCTCGTCCTTGCGGCAACCTTGCGCACTTCCGCCAGCGCCTGCTTTACTCTGTCGTTGTCCCGCTCCCGCTTTAACTGGGCGAGTCTTTCTTTCTGCCTCTTCTCCACGGTTTCGTCGATCTCAAGGATCCTGGGCCCCTGTTCTTCCGCGACAATGTATTTGTTGACCTGCTCGCCGGAGTCTACTGCCTTTTGATAATTGTAGGCGGAAAGGGCGATCTCGCCTTGAATGTATCCGCGGCGGATCGCTTCGAGGGCCCCGCCTATCTCGTCAATCTTCTTGAGATACTGCATCGCCCCTTCTTCTATCCGGTTGGTGAGGGACTCAAGGAAATACGAGACGGCGAGTGGGTCGACGGTATCGGCCACGCCGCTTTCCTCGGCGATGATCTGCTGGGTCCTCAGGGCAACCTGGATCGCCTGCTCCGCGGGCAGGGCCAGCGCCTCATCGAAGGAATTGGTGTGCAGCGACTGGCAGCAGCCCATGACCGCCGCCAGCGCCTGGATGGTCACCCGGGTGATGTTGTTGAGCGGCTGCTGTTCGGTCAGGGTGAAGCCGTCGGTCTGGACGTGGTATCTGAGCATCATGGACCGCAGGTTTTTGGCGTTGAATCTCTCCTTGGTGATCTTCACCCAGAGCTGGCGCAAGGCCCTGAATTTAGCCATCTCCTTGATGAGATTGGTGTAGGCGGCAAAGAAGAAGGAAAATCGGGGGGCGAAGATGTGGGTGTTTCGGGCGATATATTACTTCAGGATGTCGTTCTGCACGGTGCCCTTGAGTTTGCCCCTGTCCGCCCCCTGTTTTTCCGCCGCCGCGATGTACATCGCCAGCGGGATGGCGGCGGTGGCGTTGATGGTCATGGAGGTGCTCACCTCCGCCAGCGGGATGCCGTCCCAGAGATGCTCCATGTCCTGAAGCGAGTCCACGGCGACACCGCACTTGCCCACCTCGCCTTTGGAAAGGGGGTGGTCCGAATCGTAGCCTTCATGGGTGGGCAGATGAAAGGCGACGCTGAATCCGGTCGTCCCCTGCCGGTAGAGATACTTGTAGCGCCTATTGGTCTCCTCCACCATGGCGAAACCGGCGTACTGGCGCATCGTCCAGAGTTTGCCGCGGAAGCCGGCGAGCATGATATGTCTGGTGAAGGGATACTCGCCCGGAAGACTGGAATCCACACTTGTCGCATCGGACGGCGAATACACCCGCTTGACCGGTATTCCGTCTACCGTGGTCTTGAATTGCCTCCTTCTTTCAGCCGACCTTTCCTGGGGCATCTGCTGTCCTCCGTTTCTGGGTTTCGCTGGACGAGATTGTCGCCGGTCCTCTACTCCTCGACCGGTTTACGGCCGGCGGGGCCGTCCTCGCCGAAGAGCGCCTTCCAGCGCTCCTCCCCTATACATTGCCTCGCCGAGGTGCACCACTGCAAGCAGTTGGGCGCCGTTTTGCGGAACACTTCGGTCTTGCACTTGGGGCAGAGGATGCGTTGCTCGTCGGAGAATAGCTCCACCATATAGCCGCACCGGGGGCATGGGTGCAGGCTGACTCTGAGCCAACGGGTATCCTGTCCTGGGCATTTTCCGATCGGCATCTCTCCCCTCCTTTGCCGTCCGGCGAATATCAGACGGCGATACACAATTTTAGCGCAATTGTCTGGCATAAAACAACAATATCTTCGGTGGGCAGGTAATCCGATATGCTGCGGTCGAAAAGGACGCTGCCCTCCGCCGGGAATTCGTCGTCGCCCCGCCACAGAATCCAGGTAACGGCCACCTTCGGCAATGCCTGTACGGTTACGGCGGCATCGCCCATCTGCGCCTTGACGCCTCCGATCTTAACGGCCGCTTCTACGAATTTCGCGGGCGAAGCGCCGAACTTTTTCAGGAGCAGTTTTACAGTTCGCTTATAAAAGGTAGGATTGTATACATGTCCTTCCGGCAGGTCCTTGAAAGCGACAAGTTCGCCCCTGGGCGGGGCGCCCGTGGCGGTCACCAGATAATGGAGGATGATCAACCTGTCGGCGATGGGCGCCGGTTCCGCGTCGGGCGGCGGGGAAACCTCGCCCCGCAGTCGGTCGACGAGGTAATCGCAATTCAGGAAGCGCAGCCGGACGACGTCCGCGCTGACCGGGTCTGCGCCGCTCTTCCGGCAGACGTCCGCCAGATCGGCCTGCCGGAGTTTTGCGAAGGCAAGGTCGTGCGAGGCGGCATAGGCCTGTTCATAGCCGCCGGGAGAGGGTAATTTCAGCATCATCACACCATCCTCAACCTCTTTTTCCCTCTGCTGCGGGCCCTCCCGCCGTCGGCGTGTCAGAATTCCAGCCAGGAATCGGAATAAAGCGTTTTCCCGGTCAGGACCTTGGTCGTCTTTATATAATTTGCCTGCTCCTTCGTCAGCGACGTCAAATCTATATCCTCGCCATCCATCGTACGGAAAACCAACTCCCTGAGATCATGCCTGCTCCCGGTTGCAAAAGCCTTCAATTCTTCGTCAAAGGCGTCAACGATGGCGCCGACCATGCCGTAGCGTTCAAGCATCATCATGTAGGTCTGATTGAGAATCGGCCGCAGATGTTCCGGGGCGCCGTTGGACACATTGGAAAGACCGCATGTCGACTTCAGCCCCGGGGCCATCTCCTGGAAGTCCTGAAACATCATCATGAACTCCACGCAGCTCGGGACCTGCACCTGGCTCTGCGGGCTGGTGACCGGCGTGACGATGGGATCAATCCAGACATCCTCGTTCGGAATGCCGAACTCTGTAGCCTTCTGCATCAACTCGGCGGCCAGCACGCCCCTTTCGCTTGCATCTCTGGGAAGACCGGCCGGTCCCCAGAGCAGGGCGACGAGGCCTGCATTGTATTTCTGGGCAAGGGGAAATTTCGATTCCATGCTTTCGGGCCTGGCCATAATGGAATTGATGACTGCCTTGCCTTTCTTGTTTTGATACACCTTGAGACCCGCCTCGATGGCCTCGATATTGATCGTATCGAGGTATAGGGGTGTATCGACCACTTCCTGGACCGTTTGTACGACCCATGTCATCAATGCGCCCCCCTCTTTACGCGCCGGCCCCAGGTTGATATCGATATAATCGACCCCGGCTTTCGCTTCTGCCATTGCCAGATCCTGGATCGGCTTGGGGTTTCTTTCCATCATGGCCGCGCCTATCTTCTTGACCATCACGTTGAGGTTTTCACCAATGCGAATCATTAATCACACCTCCTGTTCTATAGTTGAAGAGCCTGAAATCCGATCCCGATTTTCTCAAAGGCCCTGTTTCAAGAAGGGCGCCAGGTGGGCGGCTTCTCTGGGTCCGATCCTGACTTCCCATTCGGGCCCGAGCTCCTCTTCGAGATCTCCGCTGACGGCGGCCACAAATCCCGGGATGACGACCTTGCGGTGCTTGACCTTTTCCGTGATTCCGCTTTTCTTGATGTACTGACCGATGGCGTCGCCGACGAATTTGCCTGCCGCCCAAGCCGTAAGAACCGAAAGTCCTTCCGTATCCATCACCAGCAGCCAGCTTGGAACGCGGCTGCCCTCAATCTCGCCGGAAACGATGAAGTAGGTCAGGGCGAAATTGGTGGTGATAAGGACCGGTGAATCCTCTGTCGGATTGCCGATGGGGTAGATGCCCTGCTTCATCATCATGGGCCGTTGCGGATCCGTGTAGATATTGAGTCGCGAAACCAGCAGCGGGAAGAGGCTTTCACCCTGGAAATCGGAAAGGACGATGATCCCGGCGTACTTGGCGATAAACGTGGCGGCGATCATTGCCTCCTTCATGGGATCTTTCGTCATTTCGCAGGGGAAGGTGATCGTTGGAAAGCCGAGGGAACGATTCTTCTGGATCAGGGCGGCCCGCCGGATGAACACCTGATCCTCAAAGGCGCGGCGAACCGTCCGGGCGCCGCTGTCCAGAACGATATCTTTTACGCCGGCGGCGCTGATCTTGTCCGTCAGGACGGTCAGATCATCCATGTTGTCGGCCTTGGCCGCGAGGGGACATTTATACTCCAAAGCGAGCGCGGCCATCGCGTCGCAGTTGGCCCCGTTTGCCGCATAGATGAGCGGGAGCCGCTTGGACGACGCCTTCAATGCGGCAGTCATCGCATCCGTCCCGTCGCTCATCAGGATGAGCGCGGCATCGGTGCTCTCCACAACCTTCTTCACCAGGGTTTCATACTTGCCTGCGTCGCCGGATTCATTTTTTACCGCGATCATTTCCGGGCGCAGGACAAGGCCGATCCAATCGTACCGCAACTCCTGGAAACGCTTAATCCGTCCGTTCACCTCGTCGTCTGACATGGCATCGCTGATCAGCACGGCAATGCCGGGTTTGTTGACGAAGGTCTTTTCATGGCGAAACAGAACGGTCTCGCCGCCGATCTTCACCTGATTCTCGCCGGCATTGATGGTAACAGGCCGTATCGGCGGGGCCGACGCCTCGGAAAGCATGGCCTTCGATTCTTCCGATATGTACGGGCACGAAGTCAGTTCGGCTTTTCCCGCCGCCAGATTCATGGCAAAGGCCAAGCAGGTGGGGACGCCGCATTCTCCGCAGTTGGTTTTCGGCAATAATTTGAAGATCTGTATTCCGGTCAGAGCCATCGTATATCTCCTTTCACAAAGTGACTGTCAACAGGGCAAAGAGTAATGAACTCCGTGCCTTCCCCTTATCAGAGGATGGATTCCATGGAAAGAGCGGGGTGATTCTTTTCCGTAAGGAAGGGCAGTATCTCGTCTTCCGTCATCCCGATGGATTCATCGGCGATCATATCGATGAAGTTCGGTATGCCGATCTCTTCACCCCTCTTCAGCAGGCGCTCCCTGCACTCCTCCTTCAGTATCTTTGGCATCCAGACCAGGCGCGACAGACCGCCGTCGCCCGCGATCCACTTCCTCTGCGTGATATTGTACTTGCTGTGCCCCAGGAATCCCGGCGTCACGGCGCCGCCTCCCGCCGAACCGGCCAGAGTGGTAAATTTCATGCCGCAGGGGGTCATCCCCGTGTAATCCCGTCCCACTGTCATGATGCCGTTGCACATGGGCAGTACGGCGGCGATGCATTCGCAGCAGCCGCAGGTGGTCATGGGATCGATCATGATGCTGTAAAGGCTGACCTTATCGATTTTCTGACGGGAGGCGTTCAAGACGAAATGATTGATTCCCGTCCATTGCCCGAGTTTCGGATCGGTAATTTCGCCCTTGGCAATGGGCTGGTTGGGGCCTGTGGGATTGATCTCGTTGGATGCCCTGCAGTCCATCCAGTTGTATGCGCCGCAAAGGCCCGTTCTTTCAGGGCTGACCACGCAAACATGATTGGGCGCAAAGGACTGGCAAAGCGTGCAGGAATAGAAGGTATCCGTCGTCTCGTCGGTCATCCCCTCAATCCTGGCATCCCTCTTTGCATAAATCTCTTTCGCCCGGGCGAGGATCTCCTCCGTCTCTTTCTCTTTGGTGTAAATCTTGACCTGGACCTTATCGAAGATCACACCGAAGTCCTGATGCAGTTTCGCGTGGAGGATCTTGCCCAGATCGGCAAGCTTGAACCCTTTGTCCACGGCGCCTTTGGAAACGCGCAACCAGGCAATGTCGCGCTGACCAATGTGCATGAGTCCCTGGGCATAATTGACGAGGTGATGGATCTGTCTCTCCAGAATGGGTTCGAAATCCTCCTGCATCTTCCTGCCCGCAACCTCGACCAGGATAGCCATAGGAAGCATAGCGGGCGGCTGAATGCTATCGACATCGGGACCGATTACTTCGACCTTCGCGTCCTCCACCTCGTCCATATTCCTGGAAACGACGAGCTCCACGGCATGCGATCTGCCGCCGCCGCATTCCAGAAAAATGTCTTCGCCGCGCACCCTTTCGCCCTCGAAAGCGGGGCCGTAGGAAAGGGGGATGGGCACGGAAGCCACATTAACCTTGAGGCCTCTGACCTCGACGGCCTTCTGCACAAGATGCTCGTGAGGCACATTGGACACGACGTGTTCATAGGTGCAGATGCCTGTGGGCAGGACTTCCGGGATGGGCGTATCGGCAATCGTGGGAAACCCCCAGTTGATGGCGCCGGCCGCATTGGCATACCACTCATCGGTGACGAATCCCATGGGCATGACGAAAGCGAAGGTTCTGTCTTTGTTGTAAAGAAGATTTTTTCTGTAATCGCCGGGCTTGATGCCGCCGAAGGCCATGGCCACGCGGCAGGCAAACCCCATGGCAAAGACGGCGGCCGATACGTCCGGGCCGAAGGAGACAAGGCGCGTCGGCCAGCCGATCTGGACCCCCGCCTCAACGAGCTGCTCGGAAAAGCGTTTTCCCTCATGCTCGGCGCACATGAAGACATAGAGGTTCTTTTCCTGCAGTTCCGTGGCGATCTTTTTGGCGATCTCGGGTGACGGAGCGGCGCCGACAATGGCGGCAAACCCCGGCGCCGTCCCGTCGACAAATTCAACGCCCCGCTTGCGGAAGATGACGTCGTTGGCGGCGCCGAGCCAGATGTTGTCCGGCGCGATGTCTTCCTGCTTTGTATAAAAATGAGGCGCTTCGAGATAACGAATGGCCTCGATCACCTCTTCCGCAAAAAAAGTCGCCATCCCGGCGTCGAGTGCAGGCGCCAGATAGGGCAACGCCGCCTTTTCTTTCACCAACGGCGGCAAAAGGGTGCGGCATCTGTCGAGTACCTGTTTCATATCGGTGATCTTCTGAACGGGGATCCCCAGTATGGCGTATATGATGGGAAGGTAATAGGCGGTATCCGGAAACCCGACTTCCTGACCCGGCCCCCATTTCTCCAAAGCCTCCTGATACTTTTTTTCGGCCCTATCTACAATCTTGTGAGCCCCTCTTATCGCTGCAGATGCAATGATTTTTGACACGTGACCTCCTCCTTCCGGCTGTCTTCTATCGGCCATTGTAAAGGAACGGGCCGATGTTTTGTTATATTAGGCAGCGTCAATCTCGCGACGTTTGGCCATATCGAAGAGAACCCTTTCTCTCGCTTTATCGATGCCGAGTGCTTTCCGGCCCATATCGATACGTTCGATCATCTTCCTGGCCGCTTCGAGCGGGTCGGCCTCGAAGCCCCACTTCCCCTTGAAGATGCTGTCATAATCCTCAAAAAGATGCTTGGTGACCTCTTCGCTGCCCGTTGTGGGCCAGGTCGTCCCAAAAACGGTATACACTCCGGACGCCACGAAATAATGCCCGATGGCGACGGCCTTCTCGCTCATCCATTCGAGAGCGGCGCCGGCCGCCGGCAAATCGCTGATGTCATCCCCCAATCCGCCCGCCTTCACGACCGCCGTGGCCGCCATGAGTATCCGGCTGTTGTCCACGCAGGCGCCCATGTGGAGGACGGGGGGTATCCCCACAGTCTCGCAAACCGAGGCCAGCCCTTCGCCGGCGTACAGTCTTGCCGCCTCGGGTGTCAGAAGGCCCGCCTTCCCGCAGGTCATGGCCGCGCAGCCTGTCACAAGGACAATGACGTCGTTCTTGATCAGTTCCTTGATGAGCGTCAGGTTGGGGTCATCGTGCGTGACGCGCGCGTTGTTGCAGCCCACGACGCCTGCGATGCCGCGGATGCGCCCATTGATGATGTTGTCGTTCAGGGGCCGGTAGGAGGCCCTGAAGACGCCGCCCAGCAGATAGTTGATGGTTTCGTGGCTGAAACCCACCACCTGATCCGTCGTGTCCTCGGGTATCTCCACGTTGCTCTTCCTGTTCTTGTAGTTATCGATTGCCTCCTTCAGTATCTTCTTGGCCACGGCGCCGGCGTGATGCTCGTCGAATTCGATATGCATGGCCCCTTCCATCTTGGCCTTGGGGGAGGTGGTAATCAGCTTCGTATGGTAACATTTGGCAACCTGGGCCAGGGACTGCATCTCGCACTGCACATCCACCACCATGGCGTCAACCGCTCCTGTGACGATGGCAAGCTCCTGTTGCAGGAAGTTTCCAGCAACAGGGATGCCGTGACGCATCAATATTTCATTCGCGGAACAGCACATCCCCACCAGGTTGATTCCCTTGGCGCCCGTGGCCAGGGCCGCCTTCTGAATCTCGGGATCGTGGACCACCGCGACCAACACTTCGGGCAGCAGCGGTTCGTGGCCGTGGACGACGACATTGACCTGATCCTTTTTGAGGACGCCCAGGTTGATCTGTCCCAAGACGGGCACCGGGTTTCCGAAAAGGATATCCTGAAGGTCCGTCGAGATCATGGAACCTCCCCACCCGTCGGCAAGGGCGCAACGCGCAGCCGACAGAAGAAGGCTTTTATAATCCTGATCGACGCCCATATGGGTGCGGTGCATCAGCTCGACGACTTCGCGGTCGATCCCACGGGGGACAACGCCCAATTTTCTCCAGATCTCCTGTCGCTTTGCCGGGGCTCTTTTTATAAACAGGAGTTCCCCTTCCTGTCGTCCGAACTCCGCGAGCGCCTTCTTGCCCACCTCTATGGCGATATCCTGGACGGAACGATCGGCGATTTCGATGTCCAGGTCCTGGGCGACCTGGTAGAGTTTCTGTTCGTCTTTGATGCTGAATTCCGGTATCTTGCCTTTGGCCGTGGCCAGAAACACCTGGGCAATGCCGCGGGCGTGGTCCGAATGCGAGGCGGTGCCCGCCGCCACCATGCGGGCAAAGTTGCGCGCGGAGATCGTCTCTGCCGTCGCCCCGCACAACCCCATCCGTTTTTTCTGAGGGACGCCCTCTTTTTTCTTCGTCGCGGGCACGCGGCAGGGCCCCATGGCGCATTGCTTACAGCAGCTTCCCTCCGCTCCGATGGGGCACGGTTTCATGGTCTCCGCCCGATCGAATATGGTTTCACAACCGTCGACCGCTGCCTTTTTCAGCATTTTTATCGTCGCCGGATCGATACTCTTCTTTTCCATCTCTGCCATCAGTTCCTCCTTAATCGCCCGTCCCGCTCAAGACGGTCGGGCTTATTCATTCGCCATCAAATCGGTGATCATTTCCCTCACAAGCCTGATTGCCTCGGGATGCCGCATCACCAGCACATCCGCCCCCGCCAGCAGAAGCAACTGTGCGGTCATGGCCTCCATGAGGATCCCCCTTTTGGCCGCATCGCCCAGAATGGGGGCGTCTTCTGTTTTTGCTTTGGCCTCCTTGGTTTTCCAGACCTCCTTCGCCAAGTTGCAGATAATAGGAAACTGGAGCCGCTCATCCTGCTGGGTGAGGGCCGCCATGCGGTCGCGCTCCATCACGGAGTAGGTGTATTCAATGCCGTAACCGAGCCCGCCGGTGGTGGGATCGACGATGAGCTGTCCGTCGGGCACGCCAAGATTGCCAAGGAGGATGTTCAGTTGCTTGGCAAGATTGATATCGATCGGCGAACAGGCGGCCACGGTATGTTTATAGGCAATGGCGCCGGCGCCCACCTGCTTGTAGTTGTCTTCCAGCACCGGTCCGATGATGAGCTGCCTCCCTTCGCAGGCCTCGGAGACCTTGCGAAGCAGCTCGGCATCTTTTTCCGGGCTTCCGCTCCCATAAACGATGACGGGCACATCTACGGCGGCGGAGACTTTTTTGGCCGTTTCCGTCGCCTCCTCGCTCGGTCTGTTGAGGCCGTTGGGGTCGGTGCTGACGAGCTGGAGGGCGATCATGTCGGCCCCGGAGATATCGACGGCCTTTTTTGCCCAGGCCACGGGATCGGAGACGACATCTTTATAGGGTTCCAATGCGGCATCCGCCCAGTCGTCCGGCGGCGTGTCGTAAACCTCGACGGCAATGCGAGGGGGGTGGGGCATCTCCCCCTCAAAGAGATGAAAGGGGTAGGAAGCCTCGCCTCCCACCGTCAGGGCTTTTGGCCCTTTGCCCAATACGATTTCCCTGATCTTTCCCGTATAGGTCGTTTTCGGTACTGTAAATGCCATTGGTCTTTTCCTCCTTCATTGTGAACGGTCGCTTAAGATGAATCCTGACGGTCCGCAAACTTGTTCCTCCACGTTCCGGCCCCTGTGACTCAGCGAACGCCAACATTGAGATATTTGAGCATCTCCTCCCTGCTCTGTAATTTCTTCCGCCAGTTGTAAGCCTCCTCCGGCTTCCCCTCTTCATAGCTCGCCCCGATGACTTTTACCTTTTTCCCGTCAAAAGAGGCCTTTTCTTCAAGCTGCTGTTCGGTCATCTCGTCTCCTCCTTCCTGTAAGATATT
>Ga0180009_10005593_pt1 | contig 13449 bp, 7 predicted proteins | sample OS_PC_MetaG_FD_123537 | JGI IMG/M metagenome (GOLD analysis project Ga0180009, IMG submission 123537) | Groundwater microbial communities from the Aspo Hard Rock Laboratory (HRL) deep subsurface site, Sweden - OS_PC_MetaG | ecosystem: Environmental > Aquatic > Deep subsurface > Groundwater... | reverse complement strand
TAGGGCTCCTGGTACACCTCGCCGTTGGGGCCCGTGCCCGTCTCGGAGACGCCCACTTCGCCCGGCGCCATGGAGTAGATGTAGTCGTAGGCGAGCTCCAGCGTGAAGATACTGGAGCCGCCATTGATCAGCGTGAGCCAATCGCGGAAGTCGTCGTTGCCGGGCTCCCCGGAGAAATCGTAGGAGCTCCAGTGATTGCAATCTCCCACGGTGGAGGGAGGCGTGGTGCCGCCGCCGCATGTGGAGCTGCCGTCGTGGAAGGTCAGGAACTCGGGCCACACCTGCTCCACGAAGTCGTAATTGAAGTCGTCCACGTAGAGGCTGCCGCCGTCCTTGACGTACTGACGGAGATTCGCCGCCGCGGAGCCGCCGTAGGGCCACTCCTCACCACAGGGCGCGATGACCAGGTTGTACTGGGCCAACGTGGCGGCGTTGTTCAACAGGTCGGTGACGGAAGCGCCTCCACCCCAGCCGCCGTACATGGTCACGGTGTTCGCCCAGACGAACCCCATGGCTTCGAACATCTGCTGGTGATCCTCATAGGCCGCATCGATCATGGCGATCTTCGGGATGTTGTCACTGTGCCCGGGATCCGCCTGGTCTGTGAAGTTCGGCAGGGTGGTCTGCTCGGCCCGGGGCTGCCCCACGCCAGCGGTGTCGAAGGTGAAGGAGCCATTGGGATCATTGGGCGTGGTAATCTCGCGCACCCGTCGGAACTCGCCCTTCTGAGTGGTCAGGTAATAGGTGCGGTTGGGCAGGAGCAACAGCTCGAACGAGCCATCCACCGGGTCAGAGAGGACGTTGGGCGTGCCCGCCGGAATCTCCACGCACTCGTTGCAGTAGTTGCCCTGGAGCACATCCGCCGGGGGCGAGTGGTAGGCAATCACTGCCGCACCGGGGATGGGAAAACGGTTGGCCTCAATCACGGCCGCCTGGTCCGCGCCGGGGCTCCACACCGTCCCGTACAGCGTCACCAGGCCCTCCACCGAGGCATCGAGCTGGGTGTTCTGGTTCTGGTTGGTATTGTAGTTGCTGTTCTGGTTACCGTTGGTATTCCAGTTGTTCCCGATGTCTGAGCCCACAGGGCTACAGGCCGCAGTCAACGCGGCCGCCAGGACCAGCACACCGATTCCAGCCACAAAACGCTGCATATTCGACTCCTATTCTAATTTGCCTCTAGTTGCCATATAGCAGAGATCTCCATGCCGTAACAACCGTTACGTTTGCCGCAATGCGGCATGGCGGACATGCTGCACCCCGGATCGCAGACGGTTTCATGAAAAAAACTGGCGAGGGCCCAGAACAAGCAGGGGCAGAACCGTAAGAAGTAGCAGAATTGACGACCTTCAAGTGGTAGGCTGCAATGATGTCAAGCGGAACCAGGAAGCTGCCCGAGCCCAAGCTCTATGAACACACGCTGCCCAACGGCTGGCAGATCCTCGCCGGTCGCACGGACGCCGACAACGACCGCCTGAGCCTGCGGATCGCCCGGCCCAACGACTGGTGGTTCCACGTGCGGGGCATGCCCGGCAGCCACGTGGTCCTGCGCGTGCCCGAAGGCGAAGAGGCCGACCGACACATTCTCAAGCAGGCCGCCGCGGTTGCCGCCTATTATAGCAAGGCCCGCTCCGGCGGCGTGGTGCCCGTTTCGGTCACCCAGGCCAAATACGTCTCCAAGCCCCGCGGCGCCAAACAGGGCACCGTGGAGATCCACAAAGAGATCGTGCTCAAGGTCCGCCCCGGGCTCCCCGACGGGGAGTAACCTGATCACGGGTCACCCGCACAGACTGCAGTCAGTAACAGGATGGAAAACATGGCCAGCATCCCAGCGACGGCTCTGAAGCACGAGATCAAGCAACCCCACGGCCTCTCAGCGCGGATCCAGGGACTGCGGGATTTCTACTTTCAGGGCGTGCACCGCGAGTGGAACAACGAGTGGGCCTGCTTCACCACGGGCACCAACTGGGACGTGCTCTATGACGAGCTGTCCTTTTACATCGTCCCGGAGTCATATGCGTTCTTCCAGGCGTTCCGCTCCTCGACGCACCAGGCGGCGCTGCCGGTCACCCTCCCGCGGAAGTTCTGGCAGTGGAGCCTGCCCGAGCGCCGGGCCTGGTTTGTCAAAACGGTGATGGTCAGCTACCTGCCCCAGGAGCTGCTGCCGGGGGATCTGCTCGCCGGGGGACGCTTCAACCTCTCGGTGTCCCGCTGCTGGAGCCGCACCGAGGCGTGGATGCGGGATCTGCTGGTGCATGGATTGCCCGGCACCAAGACCGGCGTTCGCGAGGCGGTGAAGTGGTTCCACAACCACGGCTACGGCAACGCCGGCGCCACCAGTGGCCACCTGGTCCCGGATCACGAGCGGGCGCTGCGCCTCGGCTGGAAAGGCATCCACCAGGACCTGCAGGCCCGGTTCGAGGCGCTGTCTTACACGGAGCAATCGTCCAAGCGGGGCAACCAGCTCAAGGCGATGATGACCGCGGCGACCATGCCCCGGGACCTGACGCAGCGGTACGCGGCGCTCTGCCACGCCGAGGCGGCCCGGGCCCCCGAGCCCCGTCGCAAGGCCGAGCTGCTCCTGATGGAGAGCAACCTCGAGCGCGTGGGCTGGGAACCCCCCACCACGTTCTGGGAGGCGGTGCAGGCGCTGTGGATCAACCACATGCTGATCATGGCCGACGAGTGCTACCCCGGACCCGGCGTGAGCTTCGGCCGCGTGGATCAGTACCTGCTCCCCTTCTGGGAGGCCTCCCGGGCCGACGGCATGGAGCGGGAGTTCGGCAAGGAGATCCTGAAGTGCTTCTGGATCCACGCCAACACGGCCTACGACGCCATGATCCGCGTGGGCGGAAACCAGGGCATCACCGCCGGCTTTGGCCAGCTCCTGACCCTCTCGGGGCTCGGACCCAACGGACGGGACATGACCAACGAGCTCACCTACGCCATCCTGGAGGTCATCGATGAGATGGCGCCCATCCTCGAGCCCAAGCCGAACGTGCGGATCCACCGCGGAACGCCCGAACCGCTCCTCGACCGGATCGTCGAGATGATCTCCACCTCCCAGGGGGCGCCGTTTTTACTGAACTTCGACGAGCGGTCCATGGCGGGCCTGCTCCGCCAGGCGCGCCTGGCGGGCATCGAGGACCTGATCCACGAGGGCAACGTGCACGACTACGCGCCCGTGGGTTGCCTCGAAAACACCATGGTGGGCAACGACCGCTCCGGCACCGTGGACGTGAACCTGAACCTGCTCAAAGCCGTGGAGCTCACGCTGACCGGCGGCAAGGACCTGATCCCCGCGGTGGATCCCATCACGGGCAAAGCGGATCCCATCCGTCAAGACGTGCCGGCCACCGGCGACGCCACCGGGTTCACGCGCTGGGAGCAGGTCTGGCACGCCTTCGAGATCCAGATCCGACACATCGTCCGGGCCGCGGTGGCGCTGTACGAGCGGAGCGAGCGGATCCGCGCCGAGTTCTCGCCCACGCCGTATCTGTCGTGCCTGGTACGCGGGTGCGCCGAGAAGGGCAAGGACATCACCCAGGGCGGCCCGGAGATCAACTTCGTCACCATCGAGGCGGTGACCTTCGCCACCACGGTGGACTCCCTGCTGGCCATCCGGGAGCTGGTCTTCGACGCGCAACGCTGCACCATGGCCGAGCTCATCGACGCCCTGCGCGACAACTGGGACGGCCACGACGTGCTCCAGGCCTGGGCCAGGTTCAAAGCGCCCAAGTACGGCCGCGACGACGAGGTGGCCGACGACATGGCCCGGCGGGTCATGGAGCTCTGGACGGCCGAGACGTGGAAGTACCGCACTCAGAGCACCGGGAGGCAGTTCCGCCCGGGCATGTTGAGCTGGAACTACTGGGTGGGCGACGGCTACGTGCTGGCGGCGAGCCCCGACGGGCGGCCCAAGGGGCAGTTCCTGTCCAACGCCATCTGCCCCTCCAACGGGGCCGACACCCGCGGTCCCACGGCGAACGCCAACTCCGTGGGCACGGTCCTGGGTGGGCGCGTGCCCGACGGCGCGGGAGATTTTGCCGGCTACGTGAACCACCTACCCAATGGAGCGAGCCACACAATCACGTTCAACCCGTCCCTGCTGCGGGATCCCGAGCATCGGGCCAAGTTCAAGGCCTTTTTGCGCGGCTACTGTGAAAACGGCGGCACGGCCCTGCAGATCAACGTCGTGGACGCCGCGCTGCTCGCCGAGGCCCAGAAACACCCCCAGGACTATCGGCACCTGCTCGTGCGGGTCACGGGCTACAACGCCTACTTCGCCTCCATCGGCCGGGAGCTGCAGGACGAGATCATCGCCCGGGAAATCCATCAGCAGTGGTAGCGCCATGGCCGCGGTCCCCGAGGTAAATACTCCGCGCCGAGCCACGGTGCTCAACATCCAGCGCATGTCCACCGAGGACGGCCCGGGGATCCGCACGACCGTGTTTTTCAAGGGCTGCAGCCTGGCTTGCCGCTGGTGTCACAACCCCGAGTCCATCTCCACGGCCTCCCAGGTGGTGTGGAACGACCACCGCTGCATCGGCTGCCAGAGCTGTGTGGAGGTGTGCCCGGAGCGGGCGCTCACGGCCACGGACGCGGGGATCAGCCGCGCCACGACCTGTCGGGTTTGCGGGACCTGTGTACGCGAGTGCCCCTCCACCGCCATGGAGCTGCTCGGCGAGCCCTGGGCCCTCGACGATCTGACAACCGAAGTGCTCAAGGACCGCGCCTATTTTCAGGCCGGCCAGGGTGGAGTCACCCTCTCGGGGGGTGAGCCGGCGCTACAAGCGCGCTTCGCCGCCGCGTTCGGGCAGCGGCTACGTGAGCTGGAGATCCACGTGGCCATGGACACCGCCGGCCAATGCTCAGAGGCGAAGCTGATGTCCCTGGTGCGCCACGCGGATCTGGTGCTCTACGATCTCAAGACGGTGGACCCGGCGATGCACAAGCGACTCACCGGGCACAGCAACGAGCGCATCCTGGCGAACCTGGCGGCCGTGGCAGCCCATCGGGAGGCCTCCGCAAACACGCACGCTCCCTCCCCTACGCTGTGGATCCGCACACCGCTCATTCCCGGCGAGACGGACAGCGATGAAAACCTGCGCACCATCGGCGCCCACCTGGCCCGGACGCTCCCCGGTCAGGTGGACCGGTGGGAGCTGTGCACTTTCAACAACCTGTGTGAGGACAAGTACCGCCGTCTCGGGCTGCGGTGGCCTTACGCAGGCGTGAAGCCCCAGTCCCCCGAAACCCTGGCCCACCTGGGCGACCTGGCCCGCGCCTCGGGCGTGGACCCGGCCATCGTGCACGTACCCGGCGCGGCTAAAACAATCAAGGCAACGCTCCCATGAACCAGCACCTCTCCCCCGACGCCATCAAAGCCTTTGAGCCGGACCAGAAGATCGGCCTCATCGCCACGCAAGACGCCGAGGGGCTGCCCCACCTGAGCCTCATCACCACTTTGCGGGCCAAAAGCGCCACCCAACTCATGTGGGGCCAGTTCTGCGAAGGGCGCAGTAAGGACAACGTGCGCCATCGCCCCGAAACCGCCTTCGCGGTCATGACCCTGCAGCGCCAGCTCTGGCGCGGCAAGGCCCGCTGGACCCACGCCGTGCGGGAAGGCGCGGACTACGAGCTGTTCAACCAATCGCCCATGTTCCGCTACAACGCGTACTTCGGCATCCACACGGTGCACTACATGGATCTGCTGGCCGTGTCAGGGCCTGAACCGGTCTCCTGGCCGGGCGTGGCCGCGGGCCTGGTCACCACCGCCACCACCCGGCGCTTCTCCGGCACGGGGCTGGGGCCGGCAATCCTGAAACCCTGGGCCCAACGCCTCCTGGCCCGCCCGGACACCCTCAAGTTCCTCGCCTGGATCGGGCCGGACGGCTTCCCCGAGCTCGTGCCAGTGGTGCCGTGCCAGACCGCCGACAGCCGGCGGCTGGTGTTCGCGCCCACCGTGTACCGTGATCAGCTCAAGCGCCTGGTTCCGGGCGAAACCGTGGCCCTCTTCGGACTCAACCTCGACATGGAAAGCGTCCTGGTGCGCGGCGTCTTCACCGGCTACCGCGGCGGCCTCGGCCTCGGCACCGGCGCCATCGACATCCGCTGGGTGTACAACTCCATGCCTCCCAAGCATGGTGTGGTATACCCTGCCCAACCACTGGATCCTGTGACGCAGCTGTGAGATGAGCGAAACCTCTCCACCGAACCCCGACGCCGATGCGCTCCGTCGCCAGGTTGCAGATCTGACGCGTGAGCGGGACGGGCTCGCCGCGGAGCTGTCCGCGCTTCACAGCACAGAGGAGCGCCTTCGCGCCATCGTGAACGTGGCGACGGTGGGCGTGCACGTGTCCCAGCACGGCCTCACAAAATTCGTCAACGACTACGTGCTGAACATCTCGGGCTACACCCGGGACGAGCTGGCCGGTTCCGCCTTCGCGGAGTTCGTACACCCTGATGACCGCGGGGTCGTCTTCGACCGCCACGTGCGCCGTATTCGGGGCGAGGAAGTGGAGACCCAGTACGTCTTCCGCGCCCTGAGCAAGTCCGGCGAAAACATCGTCGTGGAAACCACCTCCGTCTTGATCGAATGGGAGGGCGAGCCGGCCTCCTTGAACTTTCTACGGGACGTCACCAAGCAGCGCAAAGCCAAGGCCGAACGGCACCGCTCCCGGCGCCTGGAAGCCATCGGCACCCTGGCCGGTGGCATCGCCCACGACTTCAACAACATCCTCGGCCAGATCATCGGTTTCACAGACCTGGCACGCTTCAGCGCCGATCCCGCCACCCGCACTACCGAGCACCTGGAGCGCGTCATGCAGGCGAGCATCCGCGCGCGGGATCTGGTGCAGAGGATCCTCTCCTTCGCCCGGGAGACCGAGCAGGTGCGAAGGCCCATCTCCCTGGACGCCCTGGTCAAGAGCACCGACGTGCTCCTGCGTGCGTCCTTCCCCAGCACCGTCAAAATCGTGCACGACACCGCAGACCGCGAGACCACGGTCCTGGCCGATCCCACCCAACTCGAGCAGGTACTGGTCAATCTGTGCACCAACGCCTGCCAGGCCATGGAGGCCCACGGAGGCACCCTCACCGTCACCGTGCAACCGTGCACGCTCGAGGCCGGTGATGTCAATGTCAGCACCGCGGGGGACCTGCCACCGGGCGACTACGTGTTGCTGCGCGTGGCGGACACCGGCCAGGGCATGGACGAGCACACCCGTGAGCGCATCTTTGACCCGTATTTCACCACCAAACGGCCCGGTCAGGGCACCGGCCTGGGTTTGGCCGTGGCCGCCTCCATCGTGGAGAAACACAGCGGTGCGATCCAGGTCGCAAGCGGGCCGGGGGAAGGCGCCACCTTTGACGTCTACCTGCCGCGGATCCCCACGGACTCCGCCCAGCCACAGACCCCGCAAAAATCTCACATCTTCAGAGGCACCGAACGTATCCTGCTCGTGGACGACGAGGAGGGGCTCGTGGACCTGGGTGTGCAGATACTGGGCAAGTTCGGCTATCGGGTGACGGGCTGCACGTACGCCCCGGCGGCCCTGAAGATGTTCCGGGAGGCGCCGCAGTCCTTCGACCTGGTCATCACCGATCTCACCATGCCCGAGCTCCCCGGCGACCGCCTCGCCGCCGAGCTCCTGTCCATCCGCCCGGACCTCCCCGTGATCCTCGTGACCGGATACAGCCAGCGCATGGACCACAAAAAGGCCCTCGCGGCGGGCTTCGCCGGGTATCTTAAAAAGCCCCTCGACCTCCCCGAGCTCACGCGCACCATACGTCTGGTCTTCGGCGAGAAGCTGCCCGACTGATTCCGCCCCGCGCGGCCGGCAGGCGGGGAACCTGCTCGACTTTTCCCGCGCATATATGGTAACGGGTGAAAGGAGTGGAGAAGTGTCTTCGGGGTGAATCATGAGCAGGAGTCGCGCCGGTCTGGTTGGTTTGCTCTCGGGGGCGCTGGCGGTTCTGGGCGGTTGTGCATCGGGGATTTCGGGGACCCCGGAGCCCTGTGGAAACGGTCAGCTCGACCCCGGTGAGCAGTGCGACGGGCTGAACCTCAGTGGGTTCACCTGCGAAACCCTGCCGGGGCTCGCCTTCACCGGTGGGCAGTTGGCGTGCACCGCGACCTGCGCCATGGACACCCGCCTTTGCACGGGTGGCGGCGGGGTGTGTGGCAACGGTGTGCGGGACGGATCCGAGGTCTGTGACGGCGCCGATCTGGGCGGCCAGGACTGCGCGAGTCAGGGCATGGTGGCCGGCAACCTGCATTGCCTCGCGGACTGCAGCGACTTCGACCTGTACGGCTGCACCGTGTCTGAGACCTGCGGAAATGGCCTGCGCGACGGGCCCGAGGAGTGCGACCAGTCGGACCTGGCCGGGGCCACCTGTCAAATTCTCGGCTATCTGGGGGGAACCCTGGACTGCCAGGCCAACTGCCTGTTCGACGAGTCGGGCTGCAACAACGGACTGTGCGGCAATGGCGTCATCGAAGGCAGTGAAGAGTGCGACGGCCTGGACCTGGGCGGCGAGACCTGCGTGAGCCGAGGCTTCGGCGGCGGCGCCCTGGCCTGCAGCGCCGGCTGCGCCATTGATGAGAGTCTGTGCGGCGCCTCCAACTGCGGCAACAGCGTGGTGGACGCCGGCGAAGACTGCGACGGCGCCGATCTAAATGGCGCCGACTGCGTGAGCGCGGGTTTCGCGAGCGGCACCCTGGCCTGCGATACCGCCTGCGCTTTCGACACCACGGGGTGCTCCACGTCCGCCTGCGGCAACGGCGTGGTGGACGCCGGCGAGGACTGCGACGGTGCCAATCTGAATGGCGCCGACTGCCTCAGCCAGGGCTTTGCGAGCGGTTCCCTGACGTGCGCCGCCGCGTGCACCTTCGACGTGTCAGCGTGCGTCTCCGGCTCGGGTTGCGCCCTGCTGCCCTTCAGCGAGGGTTTCGAGAGCGGCGTGCCGCCCCCCGGGGGGACCCATGTGGACGGCAGCGGATTCTATGAGGAGTGGTATTCGTCGAGCTCGTCCCACAGTGGCTCGGCGGCGGCCTACCACACCTATGACTTCTCCGAAACGGACAACGACATCCTCGTGCTGGCGTGCCTGGACCTGGCCCCCTACGCGGGCATGACCATCACCATGACCTACTGGGAGCAGAACAGCCTGCCCTCCTGGTACGAGGGCCACTACGTGGTCTACTCCCTGAGCGCCTCCGCGCCGGGCAGCGTCTCGGCGTACTCGCAGCTCCAGGAGATGGGCGCCGGCACCTCGAGCTGGCAACAGGCCTCGGTGAACCTGAGCAGCCTCGCGGGCCAGGGGACGGTCTGGATCGGGTTCCGATATTACGGCTACGATGCCGACAACTGGACCATCGATGACGTGTCGATTACGGCCAATTGAGGAGACAGCCATGCGCGCGTATCTGAGCATCTGGGTGCTGACAGTCCTTGGCGCGGGGGCCCTAACCGCCTGCGGAAGCGTCAAGGGCAACTACAACGGCAACAACTCCAACGGCTCGCTCGACCTGTGTCCGGAGGTCACCCACGAGTGTGACACCGCCGCCGACGACGATTTTGACGGCATCTCCAACGGGGACGAAGGGTGTGAGTGCTTCCTGGACTCTGACGGGGACTCCCTGCCCAACTTCCTGGACCGGGACTCGGACAACGACGGCGTGAACGACGAGTACGAGCGGTATCCCGCCGACACCGATGGCGACGGCATCCCCGATTACATCGACCGGGACTCGGACAATGACGGCGTTGAAGATGGCGACGAAGACCGCAACAACGATGGGCGCCTGGGCAATTGCGAGGACAACCCCGTGGGCTGTCTGGGCGGAACCTGCGCCGACCCCGAGTCTTCGTGTCATCCCGTGCTCAACATCTGCATTAACGCCATCTGCCTGGACGGCGAAACCGACCCGACCCTGGTGGACACCGACGGGGACGGCGTCAGCGATGGCGAGGAGTCCACCTTCATCTGCAACGCCGCCGACGAGTTCGGCCAGGGGCGCAAACCCATCCAACTCCAGGAGCACAACCGGGGGCTGTTCCAGGTCGCCCTCGAGCAGAACGCCAGCTACACCCCCACCGACCCGAGCAGCCCCGGCGCGGAGGAGGGCGCCGGCGCCTTTGACATGACCGACCCGGCCCACGCCTTTGCGGGCTTTGTGGTCTCGCGCAGCGCCGGCCCCGTCAGCCTCTACGACGACCTGTCGGGCCTGATCGTCACCCTGCGCTCCACCTTCAGCGCGGTCACCACGCTGAGCAGCGGCAACGCCACCCAGAGCCACGCCCTCAAAGATCAGTTCGTCAACGTCACCCTGCTGGTCCAGCCGGGTGGCAGCACGGACCCGGGCCACGTCCGGAACCAGGTCATGGCTGCTCTGCTGGGGCGCCCGCTGACCGACTTTGCAAATCTGCCCAACAGCCCCTTCACCGCGACGGGCGCTGAATTTGTGATCACCCTCATGGTCCAGCGCACCGACACCACGCGCAACGTCTTCATGGGAGGTGTGGCGACCTTCAGCGACTGGCAGAACAAAGACGACGTCGCGTTCCACGTGGCCGACGCCGGCGGCGGGGCCTGCCTGTCGGACCCGGCCGACACCACCGAGAACGAGTGCGAACAGTACCTGGCCACCATCCCCACGGCGGACATCCTGTGGGTGGTGGACGCGTCGGGCTCCATGAGCGACGATCAGTTGCGCCTCTCCGACGCGTCGCACTCCTTTTTGAATGTGGCGGCCACCATGGGGCTCCAGTGGCGCATGTGCGTGGTGGACATGACCCGGGACAACGAGGGGAGCTGCTGCACCGACACCAACGAGTCCGGCGATCGCTGGCTGTCGGCAGGCAACCCGGGGGATGACCAGCGCTTCCGGAACTGCGTGCAGGATCCCGCGGGCACCCAGACCTCCAGCGGCAGTCGGGAGAACGGCCTGACCCAGATGGACGTGGCCATCAACCGCCATCTGCCCGAGACCCAGGACTCGGACTTCTACTACCGCCCCGAGTCGGCCAAAGTGGTGATTTTCCTGACCGATGAAACCGCCGACGAGGCCGGTCAGACGGACGGCTGTCCCAGCGTCATCCCCAACCAACCGGGCGACTGCCACTTCTTCACGGGCTGCGCCGAGCACGACATCATGAGCTGCACCTCCGTCATGATGGACATCAACCTCATCACCACCTGCTCGGCCTTTGCCGGGGATGTCTGGAGCCACCCCGAATGCGCCGAGTACTACCGGTGCATGGGAGATTTGGACGAGTCAGCCTGGGATCCGGTCCTGTGCGACCCCGTCGTGGCGCCCTACCGGCAGCTGCTCACGGACAACGACATGATCGCCTACGGCCTGGCCATCCTCGCCACGGACCCCGAGTCCTGCTCCCCCGACTCGGGCATATCCCCGCCCATGGGGTACAAGCAGCTCATCGAGCAGACCGGCGGCATCCTGGCCTCCATGTGCCAGTCTGACCTGAACCTGACCATGGAGCTCATCATCGAGGACATCGCCGGCGCCGCGTCCCCGCTGTACCTGGACCACACGCCCATCCCCGTCTCCCTGGCCGCCGCCGTGGAGCGCAAGGACCCGGCCAACGGCACCTCCCTGGGCTACGAGGCCATCCCCCGGTCCCGCACCAGCGGGTTCAACTACAAGGCCTCCACCAACCGCATCGTGCTCGTGGGCCAGCCCATGGGCTACCCTCCCTATGAGGTCGTGATCAGCTACACGCGCTGGATCACCCCCATCGTCGGCCCGGACTGATCCGCACGCAATTCGGGCAGTTACAGACCGTCAAATAGGATCAGGGCTGGCGCCCCCACCCCGCATTGGCCGCCGACCGCGTGGCGGACGGACCGTGGGGCTCTAATCCCCAAAGGGGTCCTTCAGGTCGCCACTTAATCGCATGGTGCCTTTTGATCGCGAGCCGCCCCGCCGCACCGAGCGCCTCCGGCGACGGGTTGTAGGCCGACGTCGGCGGACCTCCATGTCCATGGAGGGCAGCGGGCTCGTGTTGACCTTTTGACGTTGGAGCTGAATCTGGAGGGACCGGTCTTTGTCGGGCGTGACGAAGTGTTCCGCCGTTAAAAACCCCGTGGCGGTGACCTGCACGCGCAGCGGTGTCTCTTGCCAGGCAACCCGCACCACACGCTCGCCGCCCACTGAGGTGGCCTGGCGCTCATGACCATCGAGGATCAGCGTCGCTTCGGGTGGGCTGATTTTGAACCGAAGGGTGACCAGCGCCTCGTGGGAAGCCGACGACGCCGGCCGGGACTGCTTCTTGGCGCCCCGGCCGCGGTTGCCCACATAGGTGAGCACCACGCCGATGATGATGCCCAACACCACCGCGACGGCGATGCCCAGGATCCACGGCCTGGACAGGGTCCGCCTGCCCATCTGCGCCACGAGGGAGGCCGTGGAGTGGCCTCTCGGCGCGGCGAGCCGCCCGGCTTTGGAGATCGTGACCGCGTCGTCCAGGGCGTCGATCTCCCCCGATCGCCGATTGGCCAGCAGCTGGCTGTACTGCATCGGAGGAAGGACGCCTGGGCTTTGGGGCGTCGGTGCCACCAGCACCGCGCCGCGGGCCTCGGGCGCCGAAGCGGGCCCAGCGGCGGCCGCGCCCGCGGGAGCCTGTGCCGGGCCCAGCTCCACCGTGGGACCCAGATTCTTCACGCGCCCGGCGGGGCCCGGACCGACGGGCCGGGTGGGGCCTGAATTGTCGGGCTCGTTCGCAGGCCAGACCAGCGCCTGAGACGAATCGCCAGCGCCTGGACTGACCTCCCCCAGGTGCACCGGGCTCATGCCACCGGCGTCGATGGTCGTGGGGCCGTCGTCGTCCCACTGTTCCAACGTGATAATGGGCTGGCCAGACGGCACGCTAAAGCCGCGCACGGTCCGCTGCCTTCGCTCGGGAACCGCCGCGGCCGGGGGTGCCGCATCCTGCACCGTGGCGGCGCCCGCCTCATTCCAATCCCGGTTTGCGGCCGGGGCCGGGGCCGGGGCCGGGGCCGGGGCCGGGCCCGGGGCCGGCGCCAGCGCCGGGGCCTGCGGGGACCGGGGCTTGGGGGGCTCCATGAAGGTCTGGCTGTAGATCTTCTGGATACGCCGGTCCTTGACCAGCTTCTCCTTCTCGAACACCACGGACATGAGCGCAGACAGGCTCGAGGCGGTGATCATCGCCCGCTCCGAGGCCAGGAGCCCGTCGATGGCGTACTGCAACTCCGCCGCGGTCTGGTAGCGGTCCTCACGCCGGACTGCCAGCGCCCTAAGTAGGATCTGCTCCAACCCCACGGGCAGCTCCGGCCGCGCCTGACGCGGCGGCACAAAGTCACACTGCAGCACCCGCCGCATGGTCTCCTGGTCGCTTTGGGCGCGGAAAAGCCGCCGCAGACACACCATCTCGTACAGCACGATGCCCAGGGCAAACACGTCCGTGC
>Ga0180009_10005592_pt1 | contig 13449 bp, 8 predicted proteins | sample OS_PC_MetaG_FD_123537 | JGI IMG/M metagenome (GOLD analysis project Ga0180009, IMG submission 123537) | Groundwater microbial communities from the Aspo Hard Rock Laboratory (HRL) deep subsurface site, Sweden - OS_PC_MetaG | ecosystem: Environmental > Aquatic > Deep subsurface > Groundwater... | reverse complement strand
TTTAGCTATTATTTGTTTAGAAAAAGTAGGATGGGCTACTCGTTGCCCATCAATAGAAAGCAATGTTGGGCAACAAGTAGCCCAACCTACGAGCAGGTGCAATTTTCTAACCGGACAATGCTGGTTTAAAATGAGTTTTCATTTTTCCGAGTACGTTTACGGCTACGAGCACGTTCACGAGCACGATTAACAGATAATGGCAAAGCCTTTGAACTTAACCTGGCCCAGAGTACCAGGTTTTCTCTAAACAATAAAACACACCTGAATGGGGGATTCTCATGAAACAGAGACAAACAATCGGTCTTCTCTTTATTATCTTCGTATTTTCCTTTGTAAATCCACTCCAGGCTGAAACACCCGAGGAGATCATGCAGAAGGTCTATGATCGCGACAATGGCTCTACCCAGGTTTCCATGATAAAACTCTCAACCTGCCGATATACAATTAATGACAATAAAATGGGATGCGTTGAAACGCCCAGGATTAAAGTGATGGAATCGGTACGGAAAGATTTTGGTAAAAATCTGAAGGATTCCAAAAGTGTGATTATCATTCTTGAGCCTGCCAGCGAACGCGGTATCGGGTTTTTGCAGTTTGATTGGGATGACCCGGATAAAGAAACGGATCAGTGGATGTATTTCTCCGCCTTGGGAAAGGTAAAACGGATTATTTCCGGAAATGAAGATGAACCAAAAACCGGCAGTTTTTTCGGAACCGAGATAACCTACGAGGATCTGGAAGCAAGGCACATCGAAGACTATGCCTATAAACTCCTGGGGGAAGAGACCTATCAAAACCGTCCCTGTTGGGTAGTGGAATCGATTCCTACCCTGAAACGGGCCAAGACAAGTAACTACAGTAAATCAATCAATTGGATCGATCAGGAACGGTATCTCTCTCTCAAAAGCATCCTCTACAATCGGCAGGGTAGAAGAGTGAAACGGATTACCAACAGCTCCATTGAAAAAATAAATGGTATCTGGGTGATGAGAGAAATGCTGGTCAATAACATTGAAACCAAACGATTAACAACATTCAAACTCGAATCCACTGCTTATAACCTTGAAGTGGAGGATCAGTTTTTAACCCAGCGCACTCTCACCGACAGTGTTTTTCGGGAACAGAATCTGGAAATATATAGAGCCGTTTTAAAATAGTTCAGGTGTGCCGGGCTTTTCTCTTCCTGGAGGCAGGAAAACACTATCCTATGGGCACAATCCAGAACGAATAACTGTATTTTTTATTTTTCTTCAGCTTAAATTCGTCATGCAGGGCAGCCAGCCCGGGGTGATCACCCCCTACTCCACGCTGCCCGTAGTCAACGTTGAAGGTTACAGAATCTCCGGGTTTTAGCTCGTAAATATGGCCCGCGCTGTCCAGGTCTTCCTGGCTGTAGGGCCAGGCGCTGGTTTCCAGAAACTTCTCCCCCCCATGGTTAAACAGCAGCCCTTTTCCACTAGTATCTTTTAAAGCCATCCAGCGAACATCGGTGTGATTCCCGTTTTCCTGGGGCCGTACATAGTGATGGAAAAAATCGGCAACCTGACCTTCATATATTCCCACGGCAGATCCGGTTTTACGATCAATATAGTTCTCCTGGGGCCCCCTGCCATACCAGGACATTCTATCAAACCGTCCGGGCATTTTCCCCTGCATTCCAAAACGCACCAGATCTTTTTTTGGAATAAAGGAATGGATTACGGCGATTTTTCTGTTTCCGTGGATGGTGTAGACAGACCTGAGTCCTCCTTTGGAATATTTGAGATCAGAATTGACAATAATCTCAACAACACCCAATTTCGAGTCTTTTATATCAATTGACCTTACAGTGCGCTGCAATCCGGCTTTTTGCCATGATCGGTCGGGAAAAAGGATATGAACAATCTTTTTCAAAAGACCATCAGGCAAACCATCGGAAACAGACCCGTCGTTATCAATCGGAGCTCTGAAGAAATTGGGGGTAAGCGGGGCGGATAGATACTCAACCTCCTCAACCCTATAAGATTCAAGACACCCTGTTTTTTTATCAAAGCTGCAGGAGAATCCTTGTGAGGATATTCTAATCTTCCCCGGTTGATGCTCAGTTTTAAGGGCCGGGTATTCTGAAGCCTCTTCGAATTGCGTCAGGCCTTTCTGCAACAAAAACTGGTCAAAAGCGACTTCGTATCCTTTTTTCGCCCATTTTTCGTCCCTGTTAAGAAGAGATCGAATGGTCAGGAGGATCTCATCCTCCTTAATAAAGCCGGATCTATCGAAGGGAATTTCCATTTCCACGCTGCCTGACGGGTCGATGTCCGGCGGTTTTAACACACCTTCCTGCATCAAAAAACCGTTCCTGGAGATTTCCCATTTCAGATCGAGATAGTCCAGGCTGCGAAAGCTGTTTTTGTTTTTGATCCTGAAGATCCCTTTGTCCAGGTCAACGGCTTCAACACCTATATTCTGGTAGACCTTTTTTACTTCAGTCAGTGCTGGATGTGGTGTGCGATCTGCTGCCACTATCCCGTTGGCGCAAAAAATACCGTTGGTTTTGCTTTCACCAAAATCCCCCCCATACAGCCATTTTTCCGATCCGTCTTTCTCCTTGATACGGATGGTCTGATCCACAAAGTCCCAGATATATCCTCCGATAAACTGGGGATATTTCTCAAACAGATCCATGAATTTTTGGAAATTACCAAGTGAGTTCTCCATGCAGTGAGCATATTCACAAAGCATAAACGGCTTATCCTTGTAAACATGGGCTTTTAATGGTCCCGCCATCCCCAGGAACCGGCTTTCCAGCCAGATCATGAAACCGTTCAGATTCTTTTTCTCACCGACACGTTCAAAATCCATGGGGCTGCCATACATTCTTGAAAAAACATCTGAGATCTCCAGGTTGTAATCCCCCTCATAATGGAAGGGACGAGATCTGTCGATCTTGAGCATGGCTGTTTTCATGGCTTTAAAATTGTCCCCAAACCCGGCTTCATTGCCCAGGGACCACATAAATACGCAGGCTCTGTTTTTGTCGCGATGAACCATGCGAACCCCGCGATCAATAACAGCCTCTTTCCACTCCGGGCGGCTTCCCGGTAAATGTTTGCGAACACCATGGGTTTCTACGTCGGCCTCATCCATCACATAGATTCCATATTGATCACAGAGATCATAAAACCGGGGGTCGTCAGGATAATGGCTGGTACGCACAGAATTGATGTTGTTCCGTTTCAGGATCAGGATATCCTTCAAATAAACCGAATCGGGTACTGCCCACCCATGGTCGGGATCATAGTCATGGCGGTTTACTCCCTTCAGCAACACAGGACAGCCGTTGATCAGTAACCGTCCATCGTCTATCTCAACTTTTTTGAATCCGATTTTGTGCCGTACCTGATCGATAGTTTCATTTTTTTCATTGAGCAGACATAACTCCAGTTCATACAAATTGGGAGTCTCAGCACTCCATTTTCCGGGGTTTTCTACTGTAACTTCTCGGTTTATTTTCAAGGATTCATCCGCTGGAATCTTAACCTTCTCTTCCAGCAACAAATTCCACTGTGAATCTATTCCCCTCAAGTCCTTTATTTTAGCTACCAGTCTCAGATCCGAAGCCAGTGCTACGCTGTAATTCTGACAGTCAACACCCAGCCTGAGAATCCCGTTTTTATAGTCAGCTGCCAGATCCGCCAACGCAAAAAAATCCCATATTGCAACTTTCGGCGCGCAAAACAGAAATACGTCCCGGTAGATCCCGCTGAAGAACCACATGTCCTGATCTTCCAGGTAGGTGCCATCGGAGTAGCGATAGACCTCAACCGCAAGCTGGTTTTTTCCGGCTTTTATATAGGAGTTAAGCCTGAATTCTGCCGGTGTCATGGACGCCTGACTGTACCCCACTTTTTCACCGTTTATCCACAAATAAAAAGCCGATTTAACTGCACCGAAGTGAATATGGATATCCCGCTCCAGCCAGTGTTCGGGACAATCAAATTCCATGCGGTAAGAGCCAACCGGATTATCGTTCTCATCTATCGCCGGAATTCTGTTTTTTCTGGTTTCAATGGCAGGCGGATAAGAGCTGGATATATAGTAGGGCGTGTCATACCCCTGCAACTGCCAGACACCAGGTACTTTGACCTTGTCCCAGGCAGAGTCGTCAAAATCGGATCTATAAAAACCGGTGGGTCTTTCGGAAGGCCTGGGCACCCAGAAAAACTTCCAGTCACCATTCAGGTTGATCCTCCAGTCATCCGGGTTATCAGGAAAATGAAAGAAAAAACTCCTTGCCGGTTCTTTATTAATCCCAAACACTTCCGGGTCTTCCCAATCTCTCTTTTTCGTCATCTTCTAGTTACTCCTTATTCCGTTTAATAAGAGTGACACCAGGTTTTCTATCATCAGTTCAGAATCTTTAATCTCCAGCTCAAGTGCCAACTCTTCCTTGCGTGCAGCAACACGCTGGCAAAGACTGAGCAAAGTCTGATCGATGGTTTTTGCTGTTAGATAAGGGTCCAATCGCGGTTCAATACTTCCGTCTGCAATTCCCTCCCTCAGGAAACCAACCAAGGGATCTTCATCAAAATCCTTATTAAAAATCAGCTTCATTGCTTCCGCCAATTCATCCGGTTTTTGTCGATAATTAAAATAGTGATCAAAGGCACCGGTGAATTTATAATAGTCCGGATAACGGTAAAAAGAGGCTATAATCAACCGGAGATGAAACTCCACCTTTTGGTAGCCGTTGCCTGACGCCTTGGCTATCTGTTCTCGATATTCGGGAAGCAGGACATCTCTGAAAAAATGCCGCTCAATGGCAAAAGCAAGATCCTCCTTTGACGGAAAATAGCGATAAAGCGTCGCCCGACTGATCTGCGCCTCTTTTGCAACCTCTTTCATATTAACCATCGCCAGCCCCCTATCGGCAAACAGCCTCTTGCCGACCTCCAATATCAACTGTAATCGTTTGTCACGATTCTCTTGACGTTCCTGTTCCCGGATATTCTTTGTACTCATTTTTCTCTCATTTAAGACACTTGTTTTATTGTAAGACACGTGTCTCATTCATGGATTATTTTTTTTTGCCTGTCAAGGAGTTTTTCAGCCATGTGTCATTCCGGTCCGGAACCGGAATCTATATTAAATACAGTTCAATAGTTGCATATCCCGGATCAACTCCCATAAGCGCTTCAATAAGGATATTATCGGTACAAAATTCAGTTTTTAAAAACGGTAGGGCGACCTTACATGGCCGCCTTTGAGTTGGTTCTGGCGGGAATGTAACCCCGCCCTACCGTAATTCTTGCTCTTGGTAATATTTGCTTAAATAAGCGCTTATGGGATCAACTCCGGGATGATAGAGGGAAAAAGCGGAAACTTTTCAATTGCGGCATAGCCTGAAAACTCTGCCTCACAAAGGCGATATTAAGGGAAATCCGGGGGAAGTGTTTTGGTTTTAGGCGCCAATCTCAGTGCTTTTTTGCTGACAGGCTTCCCAATCTTCATTTCGAATGAAAAAGTGTAGGAGCGGTTTTCAGCCACAACTTCATCTTGGTCGTCGCTTACCTTGGTTTGGCTGGTTCCTAAGGTCAGGATAAGTTCCTTATACAAAGGAAATGGAAATTTCAAACCGATACTGGTCACTTCGGTCAAAGAGCCGGCGATTTCATGACTTTTATAGCCATATGCCAGATCGACGTTGGGATGATAAGCCATTCGAACCAAATACCCCATGATATCAAAAGCCCGCTCTCTCTCGCTCTTAGCTTCCTTAATCTGGAAATCGAGACTCTCTTCAACATTGGTATAGTTTCCAGCTTCAAGTGCGAATTGTGCCAGGAGGTTTCCTACCCTGTTGGCCAGACTGAATCCGATCAGGTTTATTCCGGGTTCCTGAAATTCAAAATCCTCCATGGCTATGCCAGTGTCGTGGTTTCTATCCCCATTAATTTTTATGGGCTCAAATCTGAATGTTGCGGTGCTTGGGGGTCTGTAAAACACACTGACATCAAACAGAGGGGTGTCACTGCTTACATGCCACAAAACACCATAGTCATAAAAATTATATTCGGCTTTTCCTTCTATCTCTCCATCTTGATAGATTTCATAAATTGAGCTTGCCCAAAATCCTTCATAAGGTGAAAAACTGAAATCATTCAGATCCGTGAAGAGGTATTTGGTTACTTTCTGGTTTTGCCTGACACCAATGGAAAAATTCTGAAATGGTATGGCAAAAAAGTAGCTGAGAGTGTTTTGACTGTGTTCCGCTTTGCTATCTCCTCCCAGACCGTCGTATTCTGTGCCTCCAATGCTTACATAGTGACCGTCCTCATATTTCTCTTTCCTGTAGTCAAGACTGCAGCCAACAGTAAAATATGACGCCGGATAGGCAATATCAACATGAAGTCCGTCTGTTTTTCCCTTGTCATATTTTATATAATCAACAGTGTCGTAGTCATAATGGCTGTAATGGGGATATGCGGTTTGCAGATAGGTGGTATAGCCATTATCGCTATATTGGTTATTAAAGGGAGACAGTCTGTTCCCCCCTTCGTAACTGAACACCGTGAAATTGAACAGCACCCGATCAATCAGTGCGGCACCGGCAGGATTAAGAGTGATCCTCGATTTTGAACCGATAGCGAAATCTGCTACTCCAGTGGCTTTTACAATATGAGGAATCAGCACTGATAAAACAAAAATAAGGAAAAAATGAATCCCTTTTTTACCCATTTTATTTCAAGTAGCAAAGTTAATATTGAATATATCTGTACATCAGCGTAGTAAAACTATAACAAACCAGCCAGTTTTTTTAGTTAAAAACCGAGAAATAGATGAACTGGCTGGACTACATGATTGAATTGCAGCACAACCCCAAGAAAATAGAGTGCCTTCCACGGCTTAAAAATGCAAGCAGGAGCCCAAGATCTAACTCCCCAAAAATAATTTAAAATGCTAACGTGAATTGTATGGGATTCAGAATGAATCTGGATCGTTTAGCTAATAAACCAAACACGAGGTTTACAAATGAATGAAAGGAAAATATTCAGTGGCGGTGAATTTCTGATCAGTGATGTCAAGCAAGGAGATGTGTTTGCTCCGGAAGAGTTCACCAATGAACAGAAAATGGTCTTTAAGGCAGCTTTTGATTTTGTAAAAAAAGAACTGGCCGACAACGCAGAGGAAATCGAGAAAAAAGACGAAACCAAAGTCAGGAACTGGTTCTCCATGGCTGGAGAATTAGGTCTTAATGCAGCTGATATCCCGGAAGAGTATGGCGGAGAAGGAATGGACAAAATCAGCGCCTGCCTGGTTGGCGAAGCAATGGGCGGTGCGAATTCATTTGCCGTATCCCATTCTTGTCAGACGGGTATCGGTAGCTTGCCAATCTATCTATTCGGAACCGAAGAGCAGAAACAGAAATATCTACCAAAACTGGCTACCGGTGAAATGATAGGTGCCTATTGTCTCACCGAATCCGGGGCAGGTTCGGATGCGATGAATGCCGCCACAACCGCGGTATTATCTGAAGATGGCAGTCACTACATCTTAAACGGGGAAAAAATATTCATTACCAATGGTGCCTGGGCGGATGTTCTGACGGTCTTTGCCAAGGTTGATGGTGAGAAGTTTACCGGCTTCATTATCGAGAAAGGGTTTGAAGGGTTTTCCACCGGGCCGGAAGAGAGCAAGCTGGGAATTAAAGGCTCTTCAACAGTAACCGTCATCCTCAAGGACTGCAAAGTTCCCGTGGAAAATGTCCTGTTTACGGTCGGATCAGGACATAAAATCGCCTTTAATGTGCTCAATATTGGAAGGTATAAACTGGGTGCGAACGCCATGGGCGGTGCTAAAAACTCAATAGCCGCGGCTGTGAAGTATGCCAATGAGCGGGTTCAGTTTGGAAAAAAAATAAGCTCTTTCGGCATGATTCGCAATAAGCTAGCGCAAATGACGATCAAGACCTACATGACGGAATCGATCGTGTACCGGCTGGCCGCTGCCATTGATGATAAAATGAGCACTCTTGACGAAGCAGCCAGGAAGAATGGTGAGGAAGTAGCCAAAGCCATTGAGGAATACAGCGTGGAATGCGCCATCACCAAAATATATGGCAGTGAAGCCCTGGACTATGTCGTGGATGAACTGGTTCAAATCTATGGCGGAAACGGTTATATCTCTGAATTTCCTGCTGAACGTGCCTATCGAGACTCCCGTATCAACCGCATATTTGAGGGAACCAACGAAATCAACCGACTGGTAATCACCGGAAATGTCTTAAAAATGGCAATGAAGGGAAAACTGGCACTGCTGGAATCTGTGGGAACTGCCATGAAAGACATTGCATCCTATGATACCAGCGTTTTTAAGCAGGGTTCAATCCTGGCAACCCAAGGGCAGATCCTGAAAAACAGCAAGAACCTCTTTCTGCTGACCGTCAATACCGTGACTCAGAAATTGCTGGAAACCCTGCAGGAAGACCAGGAAGTGATCGAGCTCCTGGCTGACATGGTGATCGAGATTTTTGCCATGGAGTCGGGATTACTCCGCGCTCAAAAATTCATGGAAACCAAAGGCGAGAAAAAAGCAGAACTGCATATTGCCGCAGTCAAAGCTTACTGTGCCGATGCCATCTTAAAAATGGCTGGTTTAAGCAAAAACGTCCTGGCTTTTGCCGAATCCGGTGAAGCCTTGGAAAAGCTCATCACAGATGTGGATAAACTCGCGTATGCCCCCATGGAAAACACCATTGCCCAAAAACGCCTGATTGCAGAAAAGGTGATCAAAGGCAAAAAATACCCCTTCTAAGTCCATTCGAACCTGGTTGATCCTCAGTAAAGGATCAATCAGGTTCTTTTCGACGCATTTACACATACCAAAATTAAAATAACGGCATGTCTCCCGATACCGGTTCCCAAAAGCATTAACCGATTTTTTCGGGAACACAACAATCCAAATAAACACCGTTTATGTTTTAAGCTGTCAGCTTTCAGTGGTTAGCTTAAAGGAATTGATCCTCACAATACATATTTATCTTTATATAATAAATGTGTATTGTGGTTATTGTAAAATCAAGCTACTATTATTTTTTTCAAAGAAAACACTGAATATCGGGAGTAACTATGTATGTTCCGAGGGAGATCGAACCGCTAATAAAAAGAGCTTCGTCTCAATTTCCAGCCATTGCCCTGACAGGTGCAAGGCAATCTGGAAAAACCACACTGGTAAAAAAGATATTCCCGGATTTTACTTACGTTACGTTTGATGATCCCCTGCAGCAGGAGCGGGCTATTGAAGATCCGAACTTGTTTTTAGACTCTTTAGGTGATCATTTGATCTTGGATGAAATTCAGCATGTCCCCGATTTGATGCCCCATCTAAAAATCAGAATTGATCAAAACAGGAATAAAAGAGGTCGGTTTATTCTCACCGGTTCTCAGCAGTTCAATCTTATTCGGAACCTTTCCGAATCATTGGCAGGTCGAATTGTGTTACTGGAGCTTCAACCTTTTTCCACCGGGGAAAAAAGAATCATCCCGACAAAGCGTATCTTGACCACGACTGAAATGTTTATCGATAACTGCATTAGGGGAACATACCCGGAGCTGACTGTATATCCTGATATTGAATCGGAACTATGGTATGGGTCATATCTCCAAACCTATCTGGAACGAGACATTCGTACGATTTATGATATCGGTAGCCTCCGGGATTTTCGAAGATTGATGCAGGTCTTAGCCGGCAGAAACGCGCAGGTTTTGAACATGTCCACCCTGGCAAAATCAGTAGGAATTGCCGTTAGTACAGTAAAAAAATGGATTTCTATCTTGGAGGCCAGCAATATTATTTATCTGCTTCAGCCCTATCATAACAACTTTGGGAAGCGTATTACAAAGGCTCCCAAACTTTATTTTCTCGATTGTGGACTGGTATGTTATTTAACGGGGCTAAAAGATCCTGATCATATCATAAAAGGTCCCATGGCCGGTTCCCTGTTTGAGAGTCTCTGTGTGCAGGAAAGCCTGAAGGTTTTTTTTAACTGCGGCAGACAACCTAAATTGTTTTACCTGAGAACAAACAACGGGCTTGAAGTGGATTTAATCATTGAAACCGAGAACATGACAGTCTATCCGCTGGAAATCAAGCTCACAAAGAGTCCTAAACGATCCATGATTTCTAATATTGCTCGTTTTCGGTCTGTATTTGCCAAGTTAAAGATCAAACAAGGCAGACTGCTTTGCCTGTGCGACGAGCAGATGCCCTTGACCCCTAATGACAGCGTAGAACCATGTGATATTTATCTGGACTGGTTGAGAAAAACAATTGGTGACTGATCTAAAGATCCTGAAGGTAGGTTTTTTTAAAAATATGGGGAGTAAAAAAACAGGGCAAATCTTTACTTTTAACTTTTCTATTCAGCCATGCCTTATTGCATTCAAAGCTCACTGTACAGTCACTTAAATCAGTGCTGTTTTTATTGAGTTTTTGTTCCTGGATTGATCCCAGGCGACATTCCATGTTAATTTAGAATCTTCCTGGATTTTATAGACTTATAATAGTCCTGAAGATCCTCCCTGGGTTCAATGTCAAATTCTTTTCTCAATGATTCCCTGAGTTTCTGATAATGGATAATGGCCCCAATTATCCGGTCAGTGGGAGCTAACGCTCCCGACTGCCCACAGAACCGTGCGTACGGGTCCGTACACGGCTCATCATGTTACCTTAACAATATGATCCAGACTCAACCAGTGTGGATGTTTCTCATCCACCCGTCGCACCGGCATTGGTTTGTATGTCCAACTTTCCAATTCTGAGGAAAGTTTGGACAACTCCTCGTCTAAGCAACTTTCGAAGGTTTCAATGGACTCGTTGTCAATTCCCGGAGCACCTTTGTTCTTCTTAACTGCTTTGAAGCCTTGTGCTAACACGTACTTACAGCAAAGCTGGTCGTACAGGCTTCGTTGGTCAGTTGTCAGTTGTTCATATCTCATGTCACTTTCATTTGTGGTGTTGTTTCAGCGATCTGCACTAACTGTATCGACCTGGCAGGAATACGTCCCGCTTCACAGAAAGCTCCGTTTTGGCTGATCTCACAACATCAGTTGTTTTAAAATATGGTAACTCGGTATCATGTTCCACCCTTCGCCTCCTGCATCCCTGCAACTTACTATTAGTTTTATCCTCAGATACGTCACCGCATCCTCATTGGCTGATAGTTTTACGACTACTATGGCTTCATCTGCAAACCCTCTGCCCATAACTCCACATCTCTGTTTCGCTTAGGAACTCTCGTTGTCGTAGTTACAACGGTTCCGGTACAGACGGCCTCTTCATCGGGTAAGATCATTAACTGTTTTCTCGCCCACCTATCTCCCATACCCATAAGAGTTACGTAAAGGATATTGGGCTTCGATAAATGCGGGTATCTCGCCCTCTCTTATAAGCCTTCCAGAGATTCACACCGAGTTTAGGTGGCGATTTTGGCTAGAGCTTCCTTCAGATCCCTCATTGGCTTTGGTCTATCAGTAACTCCCACTTTTGGGTAACAAACCAAAGTTTCTTCGGTTTGAATTGCGAATACTTGCAGCAAGAAATTGCTTTTGCCTACACATTCCCTCCTTTCTGGGTTATGGTTGGATTTTCACCAACTAGTTAATGACCATGCCGGTCGCACCGGCCCCCCTGATTTCGTTTGCACTTCATCAGAAGAAAGTGCGAGTCCTCATCAAAGGGATCCTTCTCCAGCAGATTTGCGATTATCTTCCGACATTTTTATAGTGAACCTTATAAAGCTCTTAAGACGAGTTGCGAAAGGAATATTAATGCAGGAACCTTAACCGGGTGCTTGATATGATAGCAGTTGACGTTCTCATACGGAAGATTCTCCGTTACTTGAAAAGCATGTAAAGCACCCGTGGCCTTTTTAAAATACTCATTGTCGTGACCATTCCACGATTCACCTTATAAAAGGAGAATAAAATATAACAATATTACCTTTGTCCTTTTTTAAAAAAGCCGAAACTGGAAATAGCGGGGAAATCAGGTTATCTGTTCAATGAAGTGCTTCAGAGGTTTTACCATAACATTTTGAGCGATTGGGTATTCATCTTCAATCGGCGCAATAATCACTACTTGATGTGGGGCAATTTCTTCAATTGAACTCCAAAAGCCTTTTGTTACCTTTGGGCTGGTTGATGATTTTATCTCCACTGCAAAAGTTTGAGAACCTTTTGTAAGAATCAGATCAATTTCAGCACCATTTGATGTCCTGTAATATGATGCCTGCCAACGGGGAAGTTGCACCAGAATATTCTCAATTACAAATCCTTCAAATGATGCTCCATAGACAGGGTTTGCAAAAAGATCCTCCATGGTTTCAATATTCAGCAGAGAATGAAGAATCCCAGTATCTCTAATATACACTTTTGGAGATTTTATGAGTCGCTTTTTGATGTTTCCTGTATAGGAAGGCAAAGCTCGGACAATAAATGTCTGCTCTAACAAATCTATGTGGTTTCGAATCGTATGGGAGCTGACACCCATCGAATCGGCTAGTTTCGATGAGTTAAGTATCTGTCCATGGGAATGTGCCAGCATTCTCCAGAATCTGCCCAATGAATTAGCCGGTATCCGAAAGCCAAGTTGCGGAATATCTCTTTCAAGGAACGTTCTGATATAATCTTCCCTCCATTGGCAACTGGCTTCATCATCCTCTGCCAGGAGACTCCTGGGGTAACCGCCTCTAAGCCAGTGAATTCTTGGATCAACGGAAGGAATTTCAGGTTGAGTAAAAGGCGTGATTTCAATATAAGAAAGCCTTCCTGCCAAAGATTCTGAGCCCTGTTTGATCAAGTCCCTTGATGCGGATCCGAGAATCAGAAACTGCATGTTCTTCTTATTTCGATCAATAACTCCCCTAAGAACGGAAAATATTTCAGGAACTCTTTGGATTTCATCCAGAACAATCAGATAATCCTTAAACTGATTGAAAAAAGCCTCAGGATCGCTAAGTTTATTAAAGTCGGCTGGACGTTCCAAATCCAAATAAACCGAATTTGGAATGTAATCAAGCACCATTTCCGCCAGCGTGGATTTTCCAACTTGTCGTGCACCGAGAAGTGCAACTGCCGGATTGGTCTTTAATCGCTTTATGATGATGTCAGCAATACTTCTTTTGATTATTCCATGCATATTTGAAGTCTATATTCAAATTTACATGGTGTCAATTGTTTTTTGATCTGTCATGTTCCCTGATCGATCTTCCGTCGAATCCAAGCATAAAGCAAAAGATTGATCGATTTTTGTCTTATATCCCGCATTCCGGGCACCAATTTAAAGTAATTTTCAGCAATGTCCGGTTAGGTTATTGCAACAATAACGAGAAACTTTCAAAATAATGGAATGTACAAAGACGCCATTACTTTAACTTTAGCTATTATTTGTTTAGAAAAAAGTAGGATGGGCTAC
>Ga0180009_10005591_pt1 | contig 13449 bp, 11 predicted proteins | sample OS_PC_MetaG_FD_123537 | JGI IMG/M metagenome (GOLD analysis project Ga0180009, IMG submission 123537) | Groundwater microbial communities from the Aspo Hard Rock Laboratory (HRL) deep subsurface site, Sweden - OS_PC_MetaG | ecosystem: Environmental > Aquatic > Deep subsurface > Groundwater... | reverse complement strand
GGGGAGGGAAAAGAAAAGAATTTCAAATATACTTTGTGTCAAATTATTTAACTACTTAAGGTCGTCCCCCACAACCCATGAGATCTTTATGATGGAATAACAGAACTGACCCCTTTTATTCTTCCTTTCAGGAGTTTGCCTCACTGATACTCTCCAGCTCCTCCCACCTCACATAGGCCCCTTCCAGCTCCTGCGCCAGCTCTTCGACCCTGGCCCGCGCCCGGCTGATCCTGTCTCCCGGGCTCCTGTAGAACTCCGGGGTTGCCATCTGCTCGTACAGCCCCTTCTGCTCCCGCTCCAATATTTCGATGCGACCTGGAAGGGCCTCCAGCTCCTTCCCCTCCTTGAAGCTGAGCTTCCGGGGCGGGTCCTTCTTCTCCCGGCGTTTCACGGACGGGCGCCCCTTGCCGGGCTCTATCTTGTCAGCCGGCCTTGGCCTCTGGCGAAGCCAGTCGTCATATCCCCCTGCATATTCCGTGATCACGCCGCCGGCCTCAAACACAAGAGTGCTGGTCACCACATTGTCGAGGAACGCCCGGTCATGGCTCATGAGAAGTATGGTTCCGGTATACTCCAGCAGCCGCTCCTCAAGAAGTTCGAGGGTCTCCATATCAAGGTCATTGGTGGGCTCGTCCAGCACGAGCACATTGGAAGGCTGCGCAAAAAGCCGTGCAAGGAGCAGCCTGTTCCTCTCTCCTCCGGATAGAATGCGCACAGGGCTCCTGGCCCGGTCCGGCGTGAAGAGAAAGTCCTTCAGGTAACCGATCACGTGGCGCTGTCTGCCATTGATCTGGACCGTGTCCTTGCCGTCGGCCACACTTTCCTGAACCGTCATGTCCTCGTCCAACTGCTCACGGAGCTGGTCAAAATAGACCACCTCCAGCTTGGTCCCTGTCCTGACCCGGCCACTGTCCGACGTGATCTCCCCGATCAGGATCCTGAGAAGGGTGGACTTGCCGATGCCGTTGGGACCGATAATGCCGATCCGGTCCCCCCGAATAATTTTTGTGGAAAAGTCCCTGATAAATACGGCTCCTCCGTAACCGTGGCTTATCTTCGAAGCTTCTATGACCAGCTTGCCTGTGGATTCCGCCTCCTGGATCTGTATCCGGACGCCGCCTGTCTGTCTGCGCTGGGCCTGCTGCGCCTCCCGCATCTTCATGAGAGCGCGCACCCTCCCCTCATTCCTCGTGCGCCTCGCCTTGATCCCCTTCCTGATCCACTCCTCCTCCTTTGCCAGCCTCCGGTTGAACTGTTTCCGCTGCGCCTCTTCCACATCCAGTGCCGCCTGCCTGCGCTCCAGGAAAGTTCCGTACCCGCAGGCCCAGCTCACAAGCCGGCCCCGGTCTATCTCAATGATCCGTGTGGCAAGTTTCTGCAGGAACACCCTGTCGTGGGTGACCAAGATGAGGGTTCCCCTGTACTTCTGCAGGAATTCCTCCACCCAGCCTATGGCGGTTATGTCCAAATGGTTGGTGGGTTCGTCAAGAAGGAGTATGTCCGGTTCCGCGACAAGAGCCCTTGCAAGGAGGGTTCTGCGCCTGAATCCAACGGAAAGGGTCTCAAACCGGACGTCAGGCTCCAGGGCGAGCCGTGTCAGAACCTTGTCGACCTGCTGGCGGATCTGCCACCCCCGTGATCCCTCCAGCCTCTCCTGCAGGAGGCCGATCCTCCTGAGCATGAACTCGTCGGTCCCGTGTGCAAGGCGGCTTGTCAGCTGGTGGTACTCCTCCAGCAGCGATCCGACCCCGGCAAGCCCGCCTGCCACCACCTCGTGGACCGACCCCGCAAGGTCGATCGGCAGCTCCTGGGAAAGGCCTGCCACGCGTGTTCCCTTCTGAAGGGTAATCACGCCGCTGTCAGGCTCCATCCTTCCGCTTATCAGCTTCAGCAGGGTGGTCTTGCCCTCGCCGTTACGTCCCAGGAGGCAGACCCTTTCCCCCTTTTCCACCTGCATGTTTACCTTTTCCAGCAGGGGCGACCCGCCAAAGCTAATGCTCACATCCTGTAAACTCAAAAGAGCCATATCATCCAAAAATCCTATTCACGATTCCGTTGACCCGGTATTTTGTGCTCAGAAGGTAAATCAAAAGACCGGGTATTTCAACTGTCTTATGTTGATTCTTACGAGGCGGGAGGGTTGGGCATGTTAAGGGAAGTTCAGGCTCCATCGGGGTTTTCCCGCTCGTCACTCGAATCATTTTGGTCCCTTCAGCTTTCCGGATACTTGATTCTCCATGCCGGATCCCGCGTTTCTTTTTCGATGAAGTTTTGGTGGAATTTTCTTCCGGTTCAGGCTATGAAATCCTTTTTCACCAAACAGAAAAGAAACAAGATCGGCAATGCGGCAATCCATATTATACATGGCCCCCATGAAGGGGTTTACAGATCAAATATTCAGGAATACATTTGCGGAGCATTTTGGCGGGTTTGATCTGGCGGTCGCTCCATTTATTGCAAGCAAAAGAGATCGCATCTTCAAGAGAAAGTATGTCAAAGACCTCCTGCCTGAAAATAATACCCGGCTGCCGGTTATTCCGCAGATCATGAGCAAGGCAGCCGAAGATTTTACGGTGCTTGCCAACTATCTGTATGATCTGGGGTATGAAACCGTTAACTGGAATTTGGGATGTCCGTATCCCATGGTGGCCAACAAAAAGCGCGGTTCCGGAATGCTGCCCCATACCGACAGGATTCACGCGTTTCTCGATAGTGTTATTCCCGGGATCAAGGGAACGCTTTCCATAAAAATCAGACTCGGATGGCGCAGTTCGGACGATATTTTCAGACTGGTGCCGGTTCTGAACCAATACCCTTTGGAAGAGCTGATCATTCATCCCAGAACCGGTATACAGCGTTATGACGGAGAGATCGACCTTGAGGCGTTTGGGCGGTGTGTTTCAACAATCGACCACCCGATTGTCTACAACGGCGATATCCGAACTCCGGAAGATTTCAAGAGGTTGTCCCGGCGGTTTGAAGACGTGAACCGGTGGATGATCGGCCGCTGGTGTCTGGCCGATCCCTTTCTGCCGTTTATCATCAAAACAGGGGAAGACCACGTTCAGGACAAAATCGAGAAGATGAAACAATTTCATGAAGCACTGTTTGACGCCTACAGCATGGTTCTGCCGGGTCCGTCCCATATTTTAAACAAGATGAAAGGGTTCTGGCGTTACTTTTCATTACCGTTTAAAGACTGTAAAAAAGCCATGAAAAAGATCAAGAAATCCAGCCGGCCGGATCAGTACCTGGATCTGGTAAATCTGTTTTTTGAGACAGAAGCACAACTGCTGTAAAAAATACCTTGTCTTCCCGACAATGATATCTCGCTCCCGCCCCTTTTATTTAATGCATCAAAGCAGGATCGCACCTCTTGATCCCGTTACTTACGACCTTATTTTTTCGTGCGGTTTATCGGGTTAAAGATTAATACCGTAACGATCGGCAGCACCAACCCAAGCAGAACCACTGTGATCATCAGCTTTCCCAGCTCATCATATTGACCTCGTTCGATGATAAAAATGTTGTTCAGGTACTTGGTTCCGAGGTTGCTTGCTGAAAGGGCCAGGTTGGTAAAGGCTGCCATGACTGCAAAATAAGTAGCCTTTTGAGATCTGGGGGCTTCCTTTGCGATCCAGGCGAGCATCGGAATCATGGCGACCTGGCCCAAGGGGGAATCCGCCATGGTATCGATAATTGCGATGGTGCGGGCGCCAAAGCCGAAAGCGGCTTCCGTCCACTCGTGAAGCCCGTAAAACATGCCGACGAACGGAGACAACATGACTGCGCCATAGACCGACAGAAAAACCACAAGGTATGGGACCGGTCGCCGAGCCATCCAACCCCGTAAACCAAACATGCCTATAATTGCCAAGACGGCGGCAATTTGTCTCAGGGTGCCAAAAAAGGCTTCATCAAAGTGCAAAACGTCGATTTGCCACCAGCTGGCGCCTGCACCGATGGTGGGCATGGCCCGAAATATGAAGATAATAACAGCGATTGAAATAATTTCGCGGCGCTTGACGGGATCCATGTCACGAAACAATTGGTTCATGAGGTATACGATAACAATCAAAGACCCTGTAATTATCACCTCCTTGTTCAGGGAAAAATCGGAGAAGCCAAAAATCAACGTGATAATCACAAAAATGGCGCTGCCTCCCAAAATATGCCAGTTCGGTCTGAGCTCATGGTCCAAAGGCTTCTTCATCTTTTTGATTCCGGCCGCCGGCAAGCCTTCAAGGCGGATCTGCATGCGGCGTTGGCGCTGTATCCGATCGCCCATCAGTACTCCCAGAATCGAAATGACCGGTATAATCAGTGTGGCCCAGTACATCGTCGCGTAGGAAAGCACTTTCGCCAGCCAGCCACCAAGGCCGGCCACTATGGCGCTGCCTCCGATAATCGCGATCCGCCCCAGGGTCTGAACCGTGACATGCATCCGCTGGCTCTCCTTTTCCGGAATCAGGGAGCCGTCTTCCCGAAACGACGGCACTGCTTCTACCGTCATGCCGTCTGCAACCACATCCTGAAGCACAAAGCCGACAGGGGAAAGCAACACGGAGGTGACGTACCAGAAATCTAACGGCATCAGACCGACCATCCGATCCGGATAACCCGTCAATCCAACCATGATCAATAAACTGAGCGCCATTAGCATCGCTCCAAAATAGACAAACAAAGACTTCACCCGCCAAAAAAGGTCGGCCATATGACCCAATGGCATTTTCAGAGCCCAGGGCAGTCCGGCCCAGAAACCTAAGCTCGCCAGAAAGGCCGCTGATAGGCCCAGCTCTTCCTTGACATAGAAACTTTCAATAATGCCGGTAAAAGCGGATACCCCGGCTGCCAGGTACACCATCAGCGGAGGCAAATAGCTCCAGCGCATTTCACGAACGATGCCGAGAAAGTCGTTCAGCAACCAGTTTCGGAACCGGCTGATCGATATCGGATTTTTGCGTTTGTTCATTTTATCATCTACTTCCCGCACATTATCCGGATTCCATTTTAAATTTTTATCTGATTAAGGGCCGAATACACCCAGCCAGTGCCACCACAGATAATTGATGGGCATCAAAATAAAGGTGGACGCCGCGCAAAGGGATAATGTCAATCGTGCGGCATCGCGGGCACTGACCCCCCCGACCTGAAGCCCCACGACAATCGGCGGTACGTGATAGGGAAGGATAACGTTTGAAAAACCGATCACCTGTGTCATCAGCACGGTCATCAGCGGAAACCCCGTAACCGTTGATATCTTGGCAGAAAGGGGCGCCAGGACAGCCACAACGCCGGGCGGAGTGGTCAGGGGACTTAAGGCCGTCGATACAAGGCAAAGAGAGAGAAAATTGCGGATATCATGACCCGGTTGTAAACCGATGAGATCGATCAGTCGGCTGCCGAAAAAATCGCCGAGCCCGGTTCTGTTTATGAGGGTAACGATTCTCAGCACGCCCCCGACATAGAAGAACGGGCCGAAATTGATCCCTTGATTGAATACCCCGCCGGGAAATATGCCGGTGAAGGGCAGCATGCAGAACAAAGCCGCGGCAAGCGCCACCCAGGCGGGGGAGACGCCATGGAGGAAGTTGGTGCCCCAGAGAAGCAGGGTTCCCGATAAAATGACCACCAGGACCATTTCAGAGACACCGAGCGGTTTTGTCGCAGCACCCTGTGGTGAAGATACAGGCCGTATGCGGTCGGGAAACAATCGACAAATCAAAAAAACGGTGACGAGACCTTTCATTACACCCAACACCGGGTAGTGCAGCTTCAGGTAGGTACCGTAGCCAAAGCTTAAATCATAGAGGGTCTCAGCTGCACCCGCAAGGACCATGTTCGGCACATTGGCCGGAAGAACGGCGGCGGCGGGCACGAAGGAGCCCAGGGTCGCCGCCAGAACCATCCCCTTCCGGCCGGTGTCCGCTGAAAGCCCCAGGCGGTCCGACATGGCCGTCGCCAGTGGAACCAGCAGTATCACACGTCCCATGGTCGACGGGATGAAAAAAGATAGGAGCATGGTTAAAAGAAACATGCCGCCGATGATACCTGCATAGGAAGTAATCGGAACGGCCGCCAACCAACCGGACAGGCGTTGATCGAAGCCGGTACTTTTCACGGCGCTTGCGATCACGAGTCCACCGAAGACCAACCAAAGAGCGCCTGAAAAGAAGCCGGAAAAAATCACCGGAGCCGGCGCAACCTTGAAAATCATCCCCGCGAGCATAAAGATGAGTGCTGTCAGGTATTCGGGCAATACACCGGTAGCCCAGAAGCCCATGGAAAACAGGACCAGAGCACCGACCCGTATGGCCTCCCTGTTGAGGCCGCCCGATGGGGGGATGAAGAATATGATCAGGGTGCCGATCATGATCAGCACGGCAACGCATTTTCGAGTTTTATCCACGACAGCTTCTCTAAGACAGAGTCGAATCTCCGCTCGATTCTTAATCTGATGAATAAGCGTTATACAGCAACCCCCGATATTTAGGAAGCCTGTTTCGGATTCTAAAACCGGAGCATCTGTTTTAACCGTTTCCGGATATTTAAGACCATTGACCGTCGATTCATATTCGCAGCTGACAAAGGGGGAAGAAATGGTAAGGACGGATGGATTTGACTTGCTTGAAACCAACAAATTATAAGCTGATCTGCGTTCGGAAAACCCCCAAGCGTTTTGAATCGCCGAATCTCGGGAAGGCACTTGAACGACCCGTTCCCAAGTTAAACGATCGAAACCGCAGAGTGATCTGTCCTTCCTCAATTTACTTTTTTACAAGCGGCTTCCCTGAAAAGAAAAATCTTGACTTATTAGGCATTTTTAGTATGATTTATCTATCTTTTTAATGACCTATTGGACAAATACCCCATTACGAGAACCGTTATTTCGCGCCCACAACAACGGCCTTTCGTTTCTCACGGGTTGAATGGTATTATGATGGAAGATCGATGGATATCAGTGGATGAGATTGCGGCCTATTTAGGGGTAAAACGGGACACCATCTACAAATGGATAGACCGAAGGAACATGCCCGCCCACAAGGTTGGTCGACTTTGGAAATTCCGCAAGGAAGAGATAGACCAATGGATCCATAGCGGTGGCGCCAGTGTAAACAATAACGAAGAGATTCAATCTGGCCGGAATAAACAATAGATACCAGCCGGAGGCTAGAAATGCTTAATTTTAAACTTAGAGATGAGTTTCTCGGGTCGGTCCTGTCGGGATCTAAGGAGGAGCAACGATAAATGCTTGGATATGATGAAATACTCAAAAGACTTCAGGAGCGACAGGATGAAATGCGAGCGCGTTTTTCTGTACAGCGTATCGGCATTTTTGGCTCTTATCTTCGGGGAAACGCAAATGAAAAAAGTGATATCGACCTGATCGTGGATCTGGCCGAACCCACTTTTGACCATTACATGGACTTGAAATTCTACCTCGAAGCCATTTTTGAAAGACCTGTTGATCTGGTACTCTCCGACACGATCAAGCGACGCCTGAAACCTGTTATTCAGAAAGAGGCCGCTTATGCATAGGGACTACCGGCTCTATCTGGATGACATTCTGGAAGCGATTGCTCGAATACAGGAATATGTCCAGGGTATTGATGAGGATGCTTTTGGCTCAGACAAAAAGACGCAAGACGCGGTGATCCGCAACCTAGAGGTTATTGGAGAGGCGTCGCGCAATCTTTCAGATGATATGAAAGCCCAGGTTGACGAGATTGAATGGCCCAAGATCATCGGCCTCAGAAATGTCCTCGCCCATGAATACTTCGGAGTCAGCATCCCGATCGTATGGGATATCATCCAGAACAAGCTCCACCCTTTGAGAGAGGCCTGCACAAAGTTGCTCAAGCAATTGGATAACGCTTGATTGTCGAAAAACCTGAACTTAACGAATAGACCGTATTTCCGGCTTTAAAAAATCTCCTGATCAAATCCAGGCGCTCCTCGTGAAGGAGTCCAACAAAAACCCCAAGGGTTTTGAATCGTCGAATCTCGGGAAGGCACTTGACGGACCCCGTTTGTTTTGTGGATACCAATGTTTTTGTCCGGTATTTGACCGGAGACGATGAAAAAAAGGCGGCGGCATTTGAAAAATTACTGGTTCAGGCAGCATCCGGAAAGATTGTATTGGCCACCTCAGAGATCGTTATCGCCGAACTTGTCTGGGTGCTGGAATCTTTCTATAAACTGAAACCTTCCGTTATTGCCGAGCTGATCCGGGCAATCCTGAATACAGAGGGCCTGAAAATTAAAGGTTCCGATTTGATCGAAAAGACGCTCGACCTCTATGAGTCTCAAAACATCGACTTCATCGATGCGCATATCATTGCGTATATGCGATCAAACCATATAGAGACACTCTATTCCTTTGACAAGACACATCTATCGAAAGTCGACGGTATTCACCGCATAGAATCATAGCGCTCTCGCCCCGTCCCCCTTTTTCCCCTTTGCACTTTCGACTCCTTTCGGCTCTTCAGTGAAACTCGATTCCACCATCGACGTTGATCGCCTGACCGGTGACGTTTTCGGCCGTTGCTAAGTACACGGAAAGTTGGCCCATGTCCTCGGGTGTTTGGGGACGGCCAAGAGGAATTCGTGTCTTGATAGCGCGCTGCCACGATTCCTCTTTCGACTCCCCTTGTTCCTTCCGCTTGTCCGCCAGGTATTCCCACATCTGCGTGCGTACGATTCCCGGGCAGATCGCGTTGACCCGAATATTGTCGGCGGCCAACTCCTTCGCAAGAGAATTCGTAAAACCGACGACTGCAAATTTCGAAGCACAGTAGTGTGCCATCCCCGGTTGCCCGGTCTTTCCTGCCACCGACGCTACATTGATGATGCACCCACCGCCTCCGGTTTTCATGACAGGGATTGCTGCCTGACACGAGAGGAAGATCCCTTTCACGTTGACGGCAAAAGTAAGATCCCAAGCATCCTCGGTCATCGCTTCAACGGTCGAGAAGCTCACGACGCCGGCATTGCAGACAAGGATATCAAGGCTGCCAAGTTGCCGGACGGTCTCCTCGACCATCCGCTGGACGTCATCTTTCCTGCTTACGTCTGCTTGGATTGCTATCGCACGCCGGCCAAGATTTGAAATTTCGGCAACAGTGGTTTGAACAGCCGTGAAGCCACCGACCGCTGTTGTACCATACTGCTGTGTGGGACTGGATATTTGCTCGACATCTGCAATGGCGATGTCGGCACCGGCCTCCGCGAGCGCAACAGCGATTCCCCGCCCAATCCCACGTGCACCGCCAGTAACCAGTGCAACCTTTGAACTAAGTTGTGCCATGTATACCTCCTGTTTCCTCAGATGTCCGAGCAATCTAAAAAAGCGTACCCAACTCATCCCCATAGCCCATTATAGATACAAAAACAAAGCATAAAAACATGGCCCAATATTGTCCCGATACCTGTCTTCGGTCTTTCGAGCCACGATAAGCCAAGTCGCGCAGAAGCTTAAAACTGTCATCGTTTCTGACTCGGGCAACGTCTTGAGTAAGGCTTACCCTGCAGGGATTAACTTGTAGCAAAGGCGGATTCGGAGACAATTTCAAGAATAACAGGGGGAAGGTAAATACGTTATTGAAATATTTGAGGTCCCCCTTGCACGCGTCCCCCTTGCATTATCCCTGTCTCATAACTCTTTTAAATCGTTGATACCAATGTATTGCAGAAATCGCCATCTTTTGCTATTTTTTCCATTATAATAATCGTTTATAAGACAGAATCCTTGGAGATTAGAAATATGAAAGATAAAGAATTGCTTGACCGAATCATTCTTAATCCGGAAGTTATGACCGGTAAACCCATCATTCGCGGAACACGCTTGACTGTGGAGTTCATTCTGAATCTGTTGGCACATGGAACCAAAGAAGATGAGATTCTTAAAGAATACAATGGCCTAACCATTTACGATATTCAAGCTTGCCTCCTTTTTGCGACCAGGTCACTCGAAAAGACTGATTTCATGCCTCTGACAACGGAAAGCGCCTGATGCGATTCCTGGTTGATGAATGCACAGGTCCTGCCAATGAAATTCTTTTTGATCGCTAACTTTGCAATAAAGTCCACAATCGACTACAGAATAAAGAGTTTGTGCTTCGCTCGGTGTAATGTAAAGACAAGATACCGGATGAGAGCGTTATCGGTTCGCAGGTTGGTAAATCGATGAAGATAGGTTTTTATTATGATAAACTGGTACAATCTTTTCGGGTTCAGCGCATAAAAAAATACTGCTTACTTTTTGACCAGCGCCCAGCATCCTGATGAATCGCATAAAATGAATGTATAACAGTCGACAACACCTACACAGTATTCAATCCGAACTCGACTTTAAAATCAGTAGCTTTGACAACCGGTCTCACAGCGTGATCTTGCTTTACCAAATCCACAATTCCATAGTGCGACATCGTTTTTAAGGTCCTCGACAGGTTGCTTCGCTTTCGACCGGATAGCAGCTCAAGTTCTTTTAATGATTTGGGTTCCCGTTCGTTGATGATTCTGAGAAGTTCCTGATTCTCGTTGCTCAGAACCTGTGCCATCGATTGAACGGATTCAAACCAAACCTTGGGTTCATCTCTCTTAGGCTTGTATTCTCCCTTTGCGATGGCGATGGTCCTTTTCTTATATTTCTCGCGAGATAAAATACCTATTTTTATTGTCTTGTGCGCCACGATATCACCTTCGATTTATTTTAAGATTTGATCAACAGCATCCCAAAAATCTTCAAGAAGCCGGCTCGCCGATTTGAATTCGTAGTTGTAAACTTTTTCGGTCTTATGTTTATGATCCCGAGTAACTTTGCGTGCGCCATATTTCATTTGTTGAGTTTTGTGCACGTGTGCATTGTCGAATCCCAAAATGCGGGTGTTGTTTCGGTCATGTAAAGTCAGAGAATACCGGATTCCGTGTGGTATTTGGTTTGTCGGTTCAACTTTTTTAGCTTCAAATTTTGACCAATAACCATTATCCATGGGGAAAATTTCACCGTCCAAATCCAGCAGTGTGTCAAGTGAACCATCTCTTTTAAAATGGTTTTTCATGGACATCGCGAACCCAAGTTATCATCTGATGATAAGTATGTCAAACCAAATATCAATCAAGGTCAACAAAGGACTAAACTTACAACGGTGTACCGGTGCGATGTGTTGATGATTGTTTCCGGGAATATCGATTTTCCCTCTGGATTACCTCAATGACCTCCGCTTTTGTCAGTATCATCGACATATGATCACTTCCAGTAAGATACTGAAAAGACGATAATAATATCTATTCTGTTTATATCGAATAATTAATGATTTAAGATCATACCCCATTTGTTCACAATTCATTTCTCATGGTGGCCCCCCGGTCATTCAACCCAGTCAAAGGTTCGCTCAACGGCCTTTTTCCAGCCCCCATAGCCCTTTTCGCGGAGCTCGGATACCTTGTTCGGATACCAGGTTTTATCGACCTCCCAGTGTTGTCTCAAGTCGTCCAAGCTCCTCCAATATCCAATCGCCAGCCCGGCCGCATAGGCGGCTCCCAGGGCGGTTGTTTCGGTTACACGCGGCCGGACCACCGCAACATTCAGGATATCTGATTGAAACTGCATCAGCAGGTCGTTTTTCACCATACCACCGTCAACCTTGAGAGCGCTCAATGCGACGCCGGTATCCAGAAACATCGCCTCAATAATATCCCGGGTCTGATAGGCGTTGGCCTCGAGCACGGCGCGTGCAATATGTCCTTTATGGGTAAAGCGGGTTAAGCCGACGATTATGCCACGGGCATCCGAGCGCCAGTATGGTGCAAACAGACCGGAAAAAGCCGGCACGATATAGATACCGCCGGTGTCTTGGACGGTTTTCGCCAAATCCTCGATCTCCGGTGCGCTGGAAATCATGCCAAGGTTGTCCCGCAGCCACTGGACCAGGGCGCCGGCAACCGCGATGGAGCCTTCCAGGCAGTAGATCGGCTGTTGGCCGCTGATTTGGTAGGCAACGCTTGTAATCAAGCCCTTTCGGGACAGCACCGGGGCCGTACCCGTGTTGAGCAAAAGAAAGCACCCCGTGCCGTAGGTATTCTTAGCCTCTCCCACGGAAAAACACGTCTGCCCCACCAGCGCGGCTTGCTGGTCCCCCAACGCTCCACATACCGGCACTTCAGCCCCCATCGGTCCGTCTGCTGCGGTCAGACCCCAGGTTTCCCGGTCGATGCAGGGGACGATTTTCGGCAAAATCTGCCGTGGAACGGCAAGTGCCTCTATGATTTCATCGTCCCACCCAAGTGTCTCTATATTCATCAACATGGTACGGCTGGCGTTGGTAACGTCGGTGACATGGGCGCCACCGTTAGGACCGCCGGTAAGCCACCATATGATCCAGGTCTCGATGGTACCGAACCGGGCATCTCCTTTATCGCAGGCCGTTTTGGCTTCGGGAACATTTTCCAGAATCCAGCGGATCTTGGGGCCGGAAAAGTAGGTGGCGATGGGCAGGCCGGTTTTTTCGCGAAATCGGTCCTGTCCGTATTCCCGCGCCAACTCCCTGCAAATTTCATCCGTGCGGGTGCATTGCCAGACAATCGCATTAAAATACGGCTTGCCGGTATTTTTGTCCCACATTACCACGGTTTCCCGCTGGTTTGTAATTCCGACGGCGGCTATTTCAGATCCCTTTATCCCCGCCCCTGCCAGTGCACCCCGGATGACCGTCTGTGCGTTTTCCCAGATCTCGGTCGGGTCATGCTCCACCCATCCGGGCCTGGGGAATATCTGCCGATGCTCCATTTGATGGGATCCCCGGATCTGCCCGCTGTGGTCGAATATGATGAATCGGGTGCTGGTCGTTCCCAGATCTAGCGCGCCGATATAACGGATCATGGTTTTCTCTCCGATCATCCCGAATGTCGCGAGGGGACCCCCTTGTCACCCCCGGAAGAGTTTGAAAGAGACGATAATTATCGCTATCGTTTTATATCGAATAATTAGTATTAAGATTTATCCTGTTAATTACCGCAGGACCTATTTAACCGGGACCTGTCCCGTTAAATTCCAAAGACATTATTTAACTGGGATGCGACCCTCTTCATTTCCTCAAGAATTTCAGGGGGCAAATCCGCTATTGAATTACTCAAGGTCGTCCCCTTGAACCGTCCCTTGAACCCCCTAATATGGATTTGAAACGATTTTGAAACAGATGCCCATATCGGCGATGGCGACGATTGAAGCTGACGGCATAACCGGTTAATAGCCTGCGCATGACTGTGGAAATGGGTACTTTGGGGGTTCGCAATAGCAGGTGAAAATGTTATGTGAAGCTCTATATTATGTGAAGTTGAACCCCCCTATTTTCTCACCTCGCCTTTATTTTCTTCACCTGTTTATTGATTTACTACACATAATTGGGGCGTTTTGGCAAGCGCATTCAACCATTGTAAGACATTGGG
>Ga0180009_10005590_pt1 | contig 13450 bp, 15 predicted proteins | sample OS_PC_MetaG_FD_123537 | JGI IMG/M metagenome (GOLD analysis project Ga0180009, IMG submission 123537) | Groundwater microbial communities from the Aspo Hard Rock Laboratory (HRL) deep subsurface site, Sweden - OS_PC_MetaG | ecosystem: Environmental > Aquatic > Deep subsurface > Groundwater... | reverse complement strand
CCCGTCGAAACGCACGAACGAGCTGCTCGAAGCGCTCTCCGGGACCCCCCGAGATCTGGACTTCTCCGTCCGCGCGCGCGTCGACAACATCGATGCTTCTGTCGCCGCTGCCCTGCGCCGCGCACGCGTGCGGCAGGTGTATCTGGGGATCGAATCCTCGGACGATGCCATCCTGTCGGCGCTGCACAAGCGGGTGAAGCCCTCCAACGCGCGTGAGACGGTGCAGTTGCTGAAGGCAGAGGGCGTGCGACCGCTCGGGTTCTTCATGCTGGGCAGTCCAGGGGAGACGCTCGCCACGGCGATGCGAACGATCCTTTTCGCCATGAGCCTGGGGCTGGACTACGCGCAGTTCTCCCGCACCATCGCCAAGCCCAACACGGAGCTCAACGACAAGCTCCGCGACATGACCGGCCACGACTACTGGCGCGAATACGTCCGGGGCGACGAGGAGGAACGTCGACTCCCGAGCCCGTGGACAGAGCTGACGGAGAACCAGATCGAGGCGATCACCAAGCTCGCGTACTTCCTCTTTTACTATCGACCCTCGTACATCGTGCACGCACTGCGACGCGTCCGGTCGAGAGAAGAGCTCGAGCGTTCGGCGAGAACGGCCATGCGCATGTTGCTCAAGTCCGTTTACTTCGATTGAGAGGGATCGTGAACGCTCGATCCTCGCCGCGCGTGCTGCTGATTCACCCCGCGCACCCCCACGAGCGTACCTACCCACTCGGCCTCGCCTACCTCGCCTCCGCTGCCCAGGCCCATGACGCTTCGGTGGTCGGGCTCGATCTGCGTCTAGGCCCGCTTCGAAGACTTCGCTCGACCCTTCGACGCCACCGCTTCGACTACGTGGGTATCACCGCCCTGTCCACGACCGTCGATGAAGCCGCCGCCGTGGTCGACATCATTCGACGGATTCAACCCACCACGTTCGTCGTCGTCGGGGGCCCGCATGCCACGCTCGCCCCCCGCGACACCCTCGTGCGCACGCGCGCAGATGCGGCCGTGCTCGGCGACGGCGAGGGCCCGTTCACGACACTGCTGACGGGTGGTCTCGCTGGGCCGGGGATCATGATGCGAGGCGCAGAGACCCCGCCTCCCGTTCACATCCAACAGAACCTCGACGATCTGCAACCGCCCGATCGCAGGGTCTTCCCCCTCGGCGATTATTATCGCGGAGGGATTCACGGTGGGGAGCGACGGACGTCGGTCGTGGCTACGCGGGGATGTCGGCTCGACTGCGGCTACTGTTCCGCCAAGGCCTGCTCGCGTGGCCTATTTCGAACGAGGTCCATCGATGCGGTGGTCGACGAGGTGCGTCGCCTGCGTCACGACCATGGCGTAGCGGCCATCGCGTTCGAGGATGACAACCTCGTGCTGGATGCCGGGTGGTGCCAACGTCTGTTCGAAGCGCTCGCGGTCGCTGTGCCCGGAATGCGCTACGATCTGCCCAACGGCGTGCACCCCGCCCTGATCGACGAGGCCATGATCGATGTGATGCAGCGAGCCGGCGTACGGTCGTTGGCGTTCGGGGTGGAGAGCGGGTCGGCGGCGGACCGGGACGCGCTCGGTCGATCGTTCGACCTGGGGCACCTCGAGCGTGTCTGCTTGCATGCACGAAACGCCGGCATCATCACGACCGGATACGTGCTCGTCGGTCTTCCCGAACAGTCGATGCGTGACGCGCTGTCGCAGACAGCCCTGCTTCGGTCGCTGCCTTTCGACATGTTGCACGTGTCCGTGCTGCTGGACCTGCCGGGGCAGGCGTCGCCCGGAATCGCCAACGAACGTGAGCTGCGTCGGTGGAAGCAGGTGCGAAGGGCGATGTATGCCGCGATCTACGCGGATCCGAGGCGTGCGGTCCGGGTATTGAAGCTCGCTGGGGGCAACGCCCGCGCGCTGAGAAGGCTTGCCGCTAGGTGGCTGTGAGGTGTCTCCCAAACAGAAACTTCCCACTCAGCTTCAGGAAGGGAAGGAACTGGTCCGCGTTGATGAGCGCGGGCAACCACTCCGATCCCACGTAGTCCCGCACGAATCCGGTCTTCGTCAGAAAGTCCAAGTAGAAGGCACGCTGCAAGGCCCGCAGCCGCTCGTCCGAGATCGCCGACAGATTGATGAGGCTGTTGTAGTGAGAGAAGTCGCGCATTTCGAATCGCGACGACAGCGTTTCGTCGTAGGTCGGTGCGCCAGGGTAGGGCGTGAAGAACGATACCTGAATGATGTTGGGCCGGATCCTTCGCATCAGCGCACGGGTAGCGGCGACATCCTCTTCGGTCTCACCGGGACTTCCGAGGATGAAGAACCCGACGGTGCGAATGCCTACCTCCCGGGCCCATTGAAAGGCGTTGTGGACATCGTCCAGTCGGTTGCCCTTGCAGAGCCGCTCGATCATGGGTTCCGACCCGGTCTCCACCCCGAACCCCAGCGTGCGGCAACCGGCCCGCGCCATCAACGCGAGCAGTTCCCGATCCACCGTGTCCGGACGCGTTTGTGCCGTCCAATGCACCCGCATTCCCCGGGACAGCATCGCCTCGCACAGCGCGGCAATCCGTTCCTTGTCCAGCGTGAAGATGTCGTCCTTGAAGTGAACGATCGTGAATCCCATCGATCCGAGAAGCGCCAACTCCTCGATCACGCTCTGGGTGGAGCGTACGCGGTACTTCTTTCCGTAGGAGTTGCGGAGCGTCGGGGAACAGTAGATGCACCGAAAAGGACATCCACGGCTCGACATCAAAAAGCCCCAGCGCCACCGGCGTCGGACGCCTGTCGGGTGAAACACGCGGTATCTGCGGCTGCGAAATCGCTCATGCGCGGGGAACGGCAACGCATCGAGGTCTTCCGTTTCGCACGTTCCCCCCACCGTCTTGAAGGCCCCGTCCTCGTAGAACGCCGCGGAAGTTGGCGGCTCGCCAAGTGCCACCCGCTCAGCGTCCTGTTCGAACTCCCCCCGCAGACACAGGTCGATGGGTGACTCTGGGCCCAATACCGTCTCCGGCAACACCGTCGCATGTTGCCCGATGAGCACGACCTTCCGTACGGATGGCAGCTCGTCCTTGGCGAAGCGCGCGAGTCGCAGCGCGTCGGGGACCGCGGGCGTGATCGCGTGCAGAAATACCTGCGACGGGCGCAGTACCCGAAGCATCTCCTGCACCCTCTCGTACGAAACGTTGCTCGCTTCGACGTCGATGACTTCGGCCGTGATGCCATGGCGCGCGAGCAACGCCACGGCATAACCGATGTCGAGGGGGCTCATCACGTTCTCGGGGTGAGCGGCCCGTCGGCCCCACCACGACGGAATACGGATGAACACGACCATGTCCAGTCTTACCTCGAAAGGGCGAAGCGGCACAGCGCCGCGCTACTTGGTGAGCGATCGGAGTTTCCCCTGCTGCTCGGGTGTCAGCTGGTTCTTGACCCGCACCAGGAGTCGCAGGTGGGCGAGCTTCAGCTTGCCTTCGAGGTTCGTGACCCGTTCTCCCGTCTCGAGCGCCGCTTTTTCGTCCACCTGCTCGCCCGAGAGAGCGGCAGCCAACTTCTCCTTTTCGCCGTTCAGCTCCCACTCGAGGTGGTTGAACTCCGTCTGCGCCGCGTCGAGCTCGCGCAGCACCACCGCCTTCTGCTCCGGCGTGATGTTCAACGCGCCCTGGTTGCGCATCACCGATTCGACATCGAACAGCTTGTCATCCACGATGCCGACCGCCGCGGGGGTTGGAGCTGGCGGGCGCGCAGAAGAGGCCGCCCAGGGTTGCTTGGGATCCGTGTCCCCCGGCAGGTCTCGGCTTTGGCAGCCCCATGCGAGGGCCAACGCGGTCAACGCGGCGGCGGTCAGTCCGTTGTGGAGCCAGGATTGCGTCTTCATCAACTCACTCCCACCCGCCGAGCAGGCGGCGCTTGGGTATCGGATTCTCGCCGAACTTCATGGACGAACCATCGCCCGGACGTTGCAGCAGGTTTGCCAACGGTTCCGGTTGCGCCGTGGACTGCGCCAGGTCGGCCGCGGCGACCTGAGGTCGGGGGGCGCTGTCGAAGCTGATCATTAGCACCACCGCGGCTGCAGCCGTGACGCCGGAGAGGGCCAGGCCCAAGCCGATAGGAATCGCTGGCGTGCGCCACCAGGGTCTGCGTTCGACGGCCTTGCGCATCGTGGCGTCGAAGGTTGGCGCTTGCGCCGCATCCTCCTGCTTCAGCGCTCGAAAGAGCCCCTGGATTCCATCATCGTTGGGTGGCTGCGTCATGGCCCCTCCACACCGCGTCGCGCGAGCTCTGCGGCCAGGTTCGCCTTTCCTCGTTCATAGTGCTGCCGTGCCGTACCCACCGAGACCCCGAGGATAACCGCGGCCTCCGAGATCGACAGGTCTTCGTAGAAGACCAGGTGCAGCAGCTCCCGTTGCCGCGCAGAAAGACCGGCGAGGGCCTCCAACAACAGCGCCCCGTGCTCGTGCGCCTCGAACCGGTCATCGTGCGGCCTCTCGGGCGAAGCTTCCCGCCCCGAAAGCGGGGACCAGAACGAACGGACCAGCGACCACCGCCGATGCTCCTGCGCCGTGCGACGAATCACCCCGAAGAGCCAGGTCCGGAAACTGGAGCGCCCTTCGAAGCGGGCCTTGCCCTCCAATACCTTCAGGTAGCTCTTTTGTAGGACTTCGTCTGCGTCCTGGGCTTGCCGCGCGCAGCAGGACAGAGCCCAACCCCAGCTCGCTTCGTGGAGCTCTCGAAGCGACTGCTCGAGGTGCAGTCTGGTGGGGGTCGTGCCAGCCATGCCCGAAAGGGCCTGGACTGTCGCACGAACGTGAGGCGAAGGCGAACATCAACCCCTCAGGCAGCCCGACGGGACCGACGGCGGAGCAGCGCGCGGACGAACAGGAACATCAACCCTGCCGCGAAGGCAATCACCAGCAGCGAAGGCAGTACCGCCGCGGCCACGATGGCGCTGCCAACCACGAGGTTCCGGGCACCACGCAGTCCTGTCTCGAAGGCACTCGCGATCGCATCCACCGGGTGCGCCCAGAGGTTCGTGTGCGTTGGCCGCAGCGAAATGTGCACCGTCGCGAACGCGATGCGGCGGTCCATCACGCGCTTCTCAGCGTCCATGCGCTCGATGTTCTCGCGAACCGATGCGAGCTCCTTTTCGATGGCGACCACGTCGGCCAGGCTTCCCGTCTTCTCCTCCAGCAAGCTCAGCAGTCGCTTCTCGTGGGCCTGCGCATTGCGAAGCCGAGCCTCGAGGTCCGCGTGCGGCGCGGTCACATCCTCGACTTGCTCGGATTCGGAGTCGACCTCTCCAACTCCGTTGAGCTCGGCTCGGAAAGCCTCCAGCTTGTCCGCCGGGATGCGCACCTCGAAGTCGGCGACGCGATCGTCAGCCGTCCCGTTGATGCCCGCGTTCGCGATGATGCCGTCGTGCTTGTCGACGAGCTTTCGAACCTTCTCTGTCGACGGCGTGACATCGTCGACGGACAGGACGGTGCGAACCGTGACGACGACGGATCTCGTGTTGGTGTCGGCGGAGTTGGCGGGCTCGATGGTGGGTGCGCTGTCCTGCATGCGGGCGCACGCAGCGGCGCTGCCGATGACCGCGACGATGAAGAGCACGACGAGCGATCGTGCGAGGGTTTGGGCCCAGGTCGTGCCGATGGTCTTGTTCGAAGCGAGCAGCCAGTTTCCCATGATCGTCTCCATGCGAAGCACCCCGAAGGGGTGGGTAGTCGGCCTGGGCCCTCGGCCGGGTTACGCATGGGTGACCTGAGGAGAGAGGTCATATGACGCGGGCGATGAAAAAACCTCGCGGGTCGTCGGCTGCCCCTCTGTGCAAACCGCTGTGGGCGGTCTCAGGGAGCGGTGACAGTGGAACTGGCGATGTCGACCGCCGTCTGCGCCATCAATCGGCCGTTGAGCGACGCACCGGTTCCCAGGCTGACAGCCGTCTTCGAGAGAATGATTCCCTCGGCGTGCGAATCGGTCCCGAGGACGGCCTCTCCGGCGACCTGCCAGAAGATATTGCTCGGCTGGGCACCGCCGCTCAGCGTCATCTTCGTCGCGGAGCTCGTCTTCAAGTCGCCCGTAATCTGAAAGATCCACACGTCGTTAGCGGCCCCGGCGATGGTGACATCCGCAGGAATCGTAACGGAGGATGTCCACCGGTAGAGACCGGGAGCGAGCGTGACACCGCCGATGTTTCCGCCGCCGACATTGAGAAACGTCGGTGTCGGCCGACCGGCAGCGTCGGTGTACGCGGTCTGCATACTGCTCACCGCGAAAACCGATGAAAGCGAACTCGCAGCTGAGAACAGGAACATGAACACGGAATGATGAAGTCCAGAGTACAGAGCGCGTTTGCTCGAGGCTTTGCCCGCACCTGATGGTTCGGATGGCTGCGTCTGGATCACGACGCAGAGGCGTGGTCTACTGCGCTCATGCGATACCCACTTGACGTCTGTGCTGCGTTTGCCTGCTTGATCCTCATCTCCTGTGGGGGTGACGACGCGGGGAACGGAGGCGGAGGCGCAGCTGGATCCGATGGTGGCAACGCAGGCTCCGGGGGCACCGCCGACATCGACTCTGGAGCCGGCGGCACCGGCGGCATCCTCGGCACCGACTCCGGAGCTAGTGGAACCGGCGGCGACCTGTGCACGGCGACATCCAATCCGTTCGATGAAGCCGACATCGACTGCCAGACCGCCTGCGACCACTTCCTTGGCTGGTGTGATTCGTCCTCTCCGTGTGCCAACCCGTACTGCACCGCACCGAACGATTGCCCCATCGCATGCGAAACGACCAAGGGCTCCATCCCCTACGTCAACGCTCAGTGGGGATGCGCCAATGCGCACGACGTTTGCGAGGACTGGATTGGATGCTTAAACGGCTATTGTAAGTGAGGAGTGGACTACTTGCTTCGAGGTGTTGCCGTGCTCCAAGTCGCTGAGCCTGTTTCGTCTCCTGACGCAGAGGACGTCCGCGTTACGCGCAGACGCCGTCATCAGCAGGAGCTGCTCACCGGCCGACGGTGCTGCCACTGTGCCGAAATCGTACCGAGCCTCGTGATCCTGAAGTCCAATGCCTGCCCGAAGTGCGGACAGACCGTGGCCGCCGAAGCGGGGAGCGGTGGGCTCGACGTGGTGAACCGCCTCGCCAGCCAATGGAAGATATGGCGGTGGGTCATCTACCCGATCACGGCGATTGCCGCGCTGCTGACTGGATGGCTGCCCTTCGTCGCTGCGATTCTTCGGTTCGTAGGCCTGCTCGTCGTGCACATCGCCCTGGTTCGTCGTCCGATTCTGTGGCTCACGGCCAAGCGGCGCATGACGACCCGGTTCACCCTGCGCCTGTGTCTGTCCGCGATCGCTGTTGCCGGGCTGCTCGTCGATGTCCTCATGATCCCTTGGCCCGGCGCCAACGCAGCTGTCGCGGTAGCCACAACGTTCCTCGGAACTGCCCTCTACGCCGAGGGCGCTTTGTGGCTGGTCAGGAACCGCCTACGTCGGGAGGTCGTCACCGCCCGTCTCGAGGTCTGGGAATGGATTGTCCCTGCCGCCCTCGTTGTGGTGCTCCTGGCCGTCACCGTGGGCGCGGCTGTCGCCATCGGCCTCACGCTCTACGCCATCAAGTCGCTCCAGATCCCGTTCCTCTCCGGTGTCGTATCAGACTTGTTCTAGGAAGAGAGACGCATCATGGAACAGACCATCGCCCAGCTGATCGCCCGCGCCACGGGAGCAGCGTTCACGGCCACCTCCCGTCCGGCCATGACTTTCTTCCTCTGCCAGCTAGCGATCGCATTGGCTTCGAGGGCCGGCTGGATCAAGATGGATCCGAGCATGCTGTGGCTCGTTTCCATCCCCATGCTCGTGGCGGGGCTCATCGCCACCGTCGCCGAGATTCTCGTCGAGCACAGCGACCAATTCGAAGAGATCGTCAGGAACCTGCACGCCGACAAGGTGTGGCGCGTCATCGGCAGTTTCTTCGTGGGGCTCCTGATGATCTCCATCGGCGTCGAGTCTGCCGCGGAGACCGCTGTGCCTGCGCTGGCGTCGGTGTCGGTGTCGGCTGAACAACTGGGCACGACCACCGCGGGTCTTGGCGACTCCGGCCAGCCCGTTTGGGTCAAGGCGCTCGTTGTGGTCGGGTCGATCGGATTGACCCAGGGGCTCTCATGGCTTCGTGGCTTGGTCCTCGAGTGGCTCGATGATCTGCACCTCAAGAAGATCTGGCAGTATGTCGAGACAGGGGGCGTCCTCGGATTCCTGATCCTGCTGGCCCTGTCTCCCATGCTCATGGTCGTGCTGGCAGGGCTGGTAACCGTCGTGATGATCGTGATGGCGCTGGCGGTTCGCGGCTTGGACAAGTTGATCGACAAAAGCCGGAGGCACGCCTGCCCCTCGTGTGGTGAGCGCATCCGTAACGAGGCGCTGATGTGCTGGAAGTGCAAAACCGAAGTGGAGCCCAAACGCTGGCTCGCGCCGGAGACGTCGGCGGGGCTGTTGACTCGACTCAAGGAACTTTGGGCGGAATGGACGGCCGCTCGATGGGCGGCGCATGCAGAGGAGTCAACCGACTAAACCCCACGCGTCCGGCGGCTCAACTGTACGACATGATCCACGAAACTGGTCAGAGCCTCGCCTGCGTTCGGGGCGAGCAAGGTCGCGATGCGCGCGAGCAACGCTTCTCGACGCACGAGGTCCTCCGAGGCCAGCACCTTGACGCCCGCGGCTGATGCTTGCAGATCGCGCAACAAGTCGACACACGAGAAGACGAGCACGGCGAGCTCTTTGGATTCTTCAGGAAACGATCGACGGACGTTGGCGAGCTCCTTTCGTAGCGCGGACCGGTCCTGCTGCGTGGTATCGGCCTCGGCAGCGCGAAGCCGTTCGTCGAAAGACTCGAGGCTGCGTGCGTCCAGCGCACCCAGCGCCCCCTGGATATCGGCTTCCGATCGCGTGGTTCGGACTCGCTCGTCGTCGTCGCCGGTGAGATCTTGGAAGAGCTCCACGCCCTGGAGCACCACCTCGGCGGCCGCGTCCTTGGCGGATTCCCGGATGCGACTCTTGATCTTCTTGGGATCCGCGGCGTCGATCAGATCCAGGCCCTTGCGCGCGAGACGCACTTTTTCGTCATCAGCCATTGCCTTCTAGGACTACCAGTCGGCCACGACGGGAACAATTGGCGCTCGGGTCAACGAAGGTCGAAGAGTTCGGCCTATGTAATCTTTGACCGTGAACGGTAATGTCGATTGTGGTTGTGCTGCTATGTGGCCAGATGTATGGCCGCGGTCTCTGCCCCATTCACTTCGTTACGTGGGCAGATCGAGGAATGCGAAATGAAGACGATTAGCTTCGGAACACTTGCATTGGTCGCGTTTGTCGCGACCTCGACCGGCTGTGCTTGGGACTCGACCTCGGGCACGGGAGAAGAGTCCTCGGTGTCCACCGAGCGAGACCTGACGACCATCCACGTGCCGGTGTGCAAGAAGATCGGTTCGCCAAGAGAGCAATGGCGCTGGGGTGACACCCGCGAGTTCATCCGCCATGCCCAGTGCGAAGGCCTCACGCCCCAGTGCCAATATGTCGGATCCAGGTCCGAAGGTTGGTATGCCGATGGGCTCATTGCGTGGGACTTCTGCGCCGAGACCGCTCGCGTCCATCGCGTAGGCGAACCCTGCGGACCGAGCATCGGATACAGCTGCGACAGTGGCGGCTCTTACTGCCAGGGGGTCCCCGGACCCGGCACGATCGGAGGCACCGGCGTGTGCGCGTCGTTCGGCACCTGCGAAGCCGACACCGACTGCGTGCTCGAGGACAACCAGTGGACGCACGACGATGTCCCGGGCTCCGCGGTTTGCGATCATGGCCAGTGCGCTTGGATGCCCGAAGACTGCCGTACCGCTGCGGATTGTCAGGACGACCAGGCTTGCGTGGGAATCCCGTCGGACAACTCGACGAAGGACGGCAAGTGCCGCGCAACGGGTCATCTTCCGGGAGAAGGGAACACGTGCAGCGAAGACCTGTCGTGCGAGCCCGGCCTCGATTGCATGGGATTGAGCATGGGGCCCGAGGGGATGTGCCTGCCGAGCTGGATGGCCGCGGACTACACCAACTCGAAGACGTACGGAACGACGAGCAACGTCGTTGCCTACGGTCTTGCCACCGTGCCTGTCGACATCGTCGTCCAGGCGACGCTCAACAAGAACAATGTCTCGCATTGGACCTTGAAGCTGACCGACCCCAATGGCGTGGTTGCGGTCGTGTGCGGGCCGAACGACGGAACCTGCACCAAGTCCCGCCTAGCTGAGGGCATTTCCGTGCTGGGCAATTCGCGCGACGACCAGGTGAATGGTCGATGGACACTTCAGGTTCAGGGATCGGGCAGTCCGAAGATCAAGACCTGGACGCTCCATCTTTCGAGCCGCTGGGACTGAGCCGTCGCTTCTTCCCGCTCTCGGCGGGGATTACCCCACAAATGGAATGGGTGGCCGGTGCCTGCTGCGCCGGTCTTTCGCTTGCCAAAACGCGCCGCTTAGCGCGCTACCGATTGGGTTCAGCGATTGTCCGACGGCTCTGGGCGACTGTCGTCTTCCTGGGCCGTTTTGGGCGGAGGCATCGTTGACAATCGCTGGTAGTTGGCGCGACAGACTTCGCCGCAATACGCGTCACTTTCGTCTTTGGGCGCGGACGGAAGCACGACGCCACAACCCATGCAATGGTACTTTTTCCCCACGAGGTTTGACCAGAAACCCATGATTCCCCTCCTGTATACGCCGGGATGCACGCACCACGGTGTCATCACACCGTTCAATTTCGTGCCCCGGCACTTGTTAAGTACGAGTCGAGCAGAACCATAGCCTCGGCCCGCGGGGCGCGCCATCATCGTCGACGACATATCCGTTCTTCGAAATGGGACGGAACTTCGACGAGTGTTGTCTCTTGGCGAGTCGCTCGATCGGTAGGCCGCTCGAACCGGGCGGCAGCGCTATCACTACCTCGTGGCTCCCGATCCATCTCGTTGCCAACTTCGGGCACGAGGTACTAGGTTCGCGCCATGTCAGCGAAGAACTCGAGGCTTCCGGGCTTCTACAAGACCTCCATCCCCGAGCGCCGCTCCGCCCTGTGCGAAGCCGTGGACATTCCGCTCGAGGAGTTGACCGACGCCCTGTCCGGCGGTGGTATCGATCCCGATGCGGCCGACAAGATCGTCGAGAACGTCATCGGCACGTATGCCTTGCCCTTCGGCGTGGCCCTCAACTTTCAGATCAACCAGGCCGACTACATCGTTCCGATGGTGGTCGAGGAACCCAGCGTCATCGCCGCTGCGACCAACGCGGCGAAGATGATCCGGGCCGGGGGCGGCTTCAAAGCCACGATCGACGCTTCGATCATGGCGAGCCAGATCCAAGTCTACGACGTCAAGAACATCGCGATCGCCCAGGAACGGATCATCGCGGCCAAGCGGGTCCTGCTCGACCATGCCGCCCAGTCCGTCGCCCAACTCGTTTCGCTCGGTGGTGGCCCCCGCGATCTCGAAGTGCGCGTGTTGGCTCCCGACATGATCGTCGTCCATGTCTTCACGGACTGTCTGGACGCCATGGGCGCGAACATGGTCAACACCATTGCGGAGGCGATCGGTGACGAGGTCGCGAGCCTGGCGGAAGGCAAGCTCGGTCTGCGGATCCTGTCGAACCTCTGCGACCGCCGTCTGGTGCGTGCCACGTGCCGGGTTCCCGCCGACGCCGTCGCGGCCAAGAACACCAGCGGTGAGCAGACCATCGACGGCATCGTCAACGCTTCCCGGTTCGCCGAGCTCGACCCGTACCGAGCCGCGACCCACAACAAGGGAATCATGAATGGTGTTGACCCGGTCGTCATCGCGACGGGCAACGACTGGCGCGCGGTGGAAGCGGCAGCTCACGCGTTTGCTGCGCGTTCCGGGCAGTACTCGCCGCTGGCTGTGTGGCGCAAGCACAAGTCTCCCGAAGGACCGGTGCTCGAGGGTTTCCTGGAGATGCCGATGAGTCTGGGCATCATCGGTGGCACCCTGCGGGTTCACCCAACCGCGCGGCTGGCCTTGAGGCTCCTCAACGTCGATTCCGCGGCTGACTTGACGATGGTCGCAGCCTGCGCAGGTCTCGCCTCGAACCTCGCAGCGCTTCGCGCGCTGGCCACCGAAGGGATCCAACGGGGGCACATGTCCCTCCACGCCAGATCCGTCGCGTTGAACGCCGGCGCCCAGGGGCCCGAAGTCGAGCAGGTTGCCGAGAAACTCGCCAACGAGAAGAACACGACGCTCGAGCGTGCTAAGGAAGTCCTCGTGGAGATTCGAGGCAGGAATGGAAGCGAGGGGTGATCGGTTGAACCCGTCGATGCGCACGCTGAAGAAGATTCTGGGAGTGCTCTTTCTCTTCTCGCTGATCGGCTGCGATCACGCGAGCAAACACATGGCCAAGACGGTGTTCGAAGGCCGCGCGCCCATGGCCCTCATCTCCGGCGTGCTCGATCTGACCTATGCCGAGAACCGAGGTGTCGCCTTCAGTCTGCTCACGGAGTTGCCGCACGGCGTGAGCCGGCCCCTGCTGGTCACCATGAACCTGATCGCTGTCGCCGTCCTGTTCTGGCTAGGACGTCGCTCAGGGTGGCGTGGACCCCTCGACAAGCTCGCCTTCGTGCTCGTGGCCGCCGGCGCCCTTGGCAACGCCTTCGATCGGGCCGTACGAGGTTATGTGGTCGACTTCGTTCACCTCCACCATTGGCCCGTGTTCAATGTCGCCGACGTGCTCATCGTCGTTGGCTACGGCCTGTTTGCCATCAGCCACTGGCGCCGGGTGCGTCCCCCGCCCGCTGTCGTAGGCGCCGTGCCCCCTACTGATTCATGATGTCGAGCAGGAATGGGGTGCAATCCATCAAATCGCCGCGACGCTGGTAGTTGCCGTCAGGCACGTTCAGGTAGCTGTAGTTGCTCGTGTTGGTGAGCGAACCGGAGAGGTCGCCTGAATACAGCTCGAAGTGCAGCATCGACCACGATCCAGTGCTCATGTCCAGGTCGCCCATCGTCGCGATGTGCTGACCGGCTGTGACCGGCGAGCCGACGCCCAACCCGTTCGGCAGCCCGCCGTCGTCCACCTCGCCATAGCGGATGGTGAAGTCCCCGTGGTCGACCTCCAGCGCGTTGGTTCCCTGGTAGAAAGCGTAGTAGGCGACGATCGTACCGTCCGCGACCGCGTAGATCGCCTTGTTGTTGTTGTACTGGTAGTAGCTGGACTGGTAGGCGTAGCCGCCGTCGTTGGTCCAGTACAGGTCACAGCCCGCGTGGAGTCGTCCGCCCGAACGCGAGGCTCCGAACGAGCCAGTGCTGCTCGACGAGTCGAAGTGGCTGAGCGTGAGGCCGGGGTTGTTGAGGTCGATCGGGAACACGAGGTCCCCCACGACATTCATCGGGGTGAAGGCCACCTGGTGGGTGGCGACTTCGT
>Ga0180009_10005589_pt1 | contig 13450 bp, 7 predicted proteins | sample OS_PC_MetaG_FD_123537 | JGI IMG/M metagenome (GOLD analysis project Ga0180009, IMG submission 123537) | Groundwater microbial communities from the Aspo Hard Rock Laboratory (HRL) deep subsurface site, Sweden - OS_PC_MetaG | ecosystem: Environmental > Aquatic > Deep subsurface > Groundwater... | reverse complement strand
GGAGAATAACCTGCTCAGCCCCACAGACGGCGTGGTCAAGGAGATCCGGGCGGGCAAGGATGCAAATGTGGCCACTGGTGACGTGGTCATGGTTATAGGCTAATCAGCACCACAGAGGCCTGATCAGAACAAACCGCGGCCGGACGGTGAGTTTTATCAATAATATTCCTTAATATATTCATACGACTTATTAAACAGCTCTTCGTCTTTGTGTAATTGATATTTCAACAATGTCTTGCGTAAAGATTTTTGAACTTCTCTTTCTCCGGGAATGGTGTTTTGCCAACCGTCAAATCGAACAAGGCGGACAATCTCATCAATATCATTTACTATTCTTTCAACTATTGCCGGTGTTTTATCTGTTTTAAGTTCAAGGAATAATTCCGTCAATGCTGTTTTTGCTGATTTTTGTTGTTCACCGTTATCCTTCTGCTTTTCAGCCCGCAAGGTTTCTTTTGCAATTTCACAAAGCTGTTTAATAAATTCAATGCTATTGATTAATCCCTTTTCGGCCTTGTCTCTTAAGGCTTCAAGTCTTTCACTTAACTTTCTAAAAATTGGATTGCCTTTATTTTTACCCAGCCTGCCCGATAATATTTTTATAATTTTATCTGCATCTTTAGGGTCCTTTTTATTCATTAAGTTGTCAATTACATCGGCATCTAAAACCATCTCTTCCATATCTTGGTTAATGCCGGCAACATGGATATGCTCATGAATAAGCGCCGTAGTCTGCGCTCCCAATGCATGCCATAATAATCTTCCGTTATCATCGGAAGCTGGTTTAACCGAGATGTAAACCTGCGAAAGCCATTTATAATCTTTTTGATAACTTTTTAATACATCATCCGGAGAAAGGGCTTCCCATAGTTTTGATAATAAACTGAAGTCTTTTGCGAAAGCATCTCGTTTTTCATTTGAACTAATACAATCCTGTGCAGCCTGCAAGCCTTCAAAACCCATAATTGTTCTATCTAAACCCGCAAAATGAGATAAGCAAAGTGCCATTTGTCCCGGTAGTTTGTCTTTTAGTTCTTGGAGATTACTGATAACTTTTTTTACCGATTCTTCATCAAATGCCAGGGCGCTTGCTGTATCATCAAAGACACCAAAATAATCGACTATTCGTCCAAATGTTTTATTTGGGAAGAGTCGGTTTGTTCGACAAATTGCTTGCAGCAACGTATGATCTTTAAGCGATTTATCCAGATACATTGTTTGTAAAATGGGCGAATCAAAACCAGTCAGCAGTTTCGCGGTAACAATAAGGAATTTAAGCGGCGAATCTGAATTATTGTATTTTTCAATTACCTTTTCCTGCTGGTCTCTATCCAGTGCGAACTTTTGCTTGAACTCCAAATCATCATTGGCTGAAGTGCTTATGACGACGGTGCTGGATTCCGGTGAAAGTAATTTGTCCAATTCCTCTTTATACTGGGCACAAGCATAGCGGTCAGGGGTTACAATCAAGGCCTTAAAACCTTCCGGCTCCACATGCTTTTGAAAATGCTCCACTATATCTTGAACTATGGTTTTAACTCGCTCCGGAGACTTTAAAAATACCGCCATTTTAGCTGCTTTTTGGCTGAGTTTGTTGCGGTCTTCTTCGCTCAGGTCATTTGCCATCTCTTTGAAAGCAATATCGAGGCTTTCTTTATCAATGTGGTAATCCGGCAAGCGCGGTTCAAAATGCAATGGGAGTGTGGCGTTGTCACGAATGCTGTCCTGAAAAGTATATCGGCTCAGGTATCCGCTCTTATCTTCGTCGGCTCCGAATGCCCAGAATGTGTTTTTATCGGCTTTGTTGATTGGCGTTCCGGTCAAACCAAATAAAAATGCGTTAGGTAAAGCGCTTCGCATCTTGCGGCCGAGATCGCCTTCCTGCGTTCTGTGCGCTTCGTCCACCATTACTATAAGATTTTCGCGTTTATTCATATCAGGATACGCATCTTTAAACTTATGAATCATGGTGATGATGATTTTTCTGGTATCTTTTTCCAGCAGGTCATGGAGTTCTTTAATATTGTCGGTTGTTACCATATTAGGAACTTCGGCAGTATTGAAAGTTGCGGTTATTTGCGTGTCGAGGTCAATTCTGTCCACCATTATAATGACAGTGGGATTTCCGAGCTCCTGTTGTTTCCGCATTTTTTGAGCAGCAAACAGCATCAGCAACGATTTACCGGAACCCTGGAAATGCCAGATTAAACCTTTCTTAATTTTACCTTCTTTAACCCGTTCAACTATGGCATTGGCACCTTCATATTGCTGGTATCGGCAGACGACCTTTATTTTTTTCTTTTTGCTGTTTGTGGCATACACCGTGAAATACTGCAAAATATCTAATAATGTGGAAGGCTTTAATAAGTGTGTTATCTGTTTTGCTATATCCTGTAAACCGGCAAAATGGTGCAACTCGTCTTTTTCGACTTCAAGCCGCCAGGGCGACCAGAATTCCAGCGATGTCCGTACACCGCCGATGAAAAGTTCTTTACCCTCTGTTGCAAATGAGAGCACGTTGGGAACAAAAAGTTGTGGTACAGAATTTTCATAAATGACATGAATATCATGCGCGGCGTCCAACCAGCTAACTGCCGGTCGTACAGGGGTTTTCGCTTCACCAACGACAAGCGGAATGCCATTTACAAACATAACAATATCGGGGATTTTTGTCTCTCTGGCTCTGATTTTGAATTGATTTGTAAGTAGAAAAGAGTTGTTGTTCATTTGTTCAAAGTCTATCAGACGAATATTTACATGCTCATTGTTTTTGCCGACAGGCATGGAGATTTCTCCCCGTACCCATTTGGCAAATTCTTCATTAGAGCGTACGAGGCCAACATTGCCAACAGTAATGAGAATAGCGCGCAGTTTGTGAATGACTTCTTCGGCGTGTTCGGGGTTTGATTTTATTGCGGGATTGAGGCGGATCAGGGATTCTTTTAATTCCTTTTCCAGAAAAACATCGGTAATTTCCCTTGGAAGCAATTCGGGCTGGATATATTTCCATTTTGCATTATCACCAAAGCCAGCATCATCTTCCTTTACCATACCATGTTGAACCTTATTCAGGTTAATGCCGGTAAGCTGGCGGATAATGAAATATTCTACGCTGTTTAGTTCGTTGAATGCCATATTGCTAACCCTTTTTCTTCTTAATATCCTTTTCTGGTTTCGATCATCTTGTTGACCTCAACAAAATGATCTGTCTCTTTGGGAACCGCTGCCAACTTCGATCATTTTCCCGACATCGGCAAAATGATTCGCAACTCTCAAGCCGGTATTTTCAACTTTTTGAAATATTTAGATAACGAGTTCTTTTTTCATAGGGTTATCCTAATATCTCGCTTAATAGTTTTTGCTTCAGGTTTTTGAGAGTGGTTTTTTGCTGCTTGAGGTGGCCCCTTGTATTATCAAACTGCTTAAATACTGCGGTTAGTCCTTTTTGTTTTTCTTTCTTGGGCAAAAGGAACTCCTGTGTTGCTAATGTTTTCCATTTGATTGTTGGCGAAAGGGAACCTTCTGATATTTGAACGGCTCTATTCATGAAAACATCGGATTGCATAAAAAAAGGAAGAAACTCTTTTTCAATATGTTTTTCATTGGCTCTCAAAATCATGCTATGGGCAGATGCAATGCCATCAAAATGTGATACAGCTACTTTGCGCTGATAGGCTCTGCGTTTCCCGAATATGATATCACCTTTATAGATTGTTAATTTTGTACCAATAACATCACCTGGCTTTCCTGTTCTTGCAATAATCAGATTATCAGGATCTAAATGTTCTAATCCGACATAAGTATCCAGAGTTGTCTTTTGGGGTTCTACTCTTTCAGAGATGGAAAATGCTAATTTCTCAAACTTTACCTTATCAAAATCATTTTCACTTAATAAATTCCCGAATCGTTGTGTCTCTCCAAGCAGTTCACGAAGCATTTGATTTTTTAAGGTTAGCAAATTCTTCTCCTGCCCCTCCACCTGTTCAATAGCGGTTTCTATGGATTGAAAAAGGGCAGCGATTTGTTTTTGCTCTTCGAGCGGGGGAAGGGGGATTTGTAAACTTCGAATCAATCCTAATGAAATGAATTTCTGTGCGGTTCCACTTGTTTTTGCCTGTATTTGCCTTTGAAACATATCTGATTGTAAAACATTTAGTAGGTATCTATTGTAAATTGTATCTTGTTTGGCAAACTTAATTAAGCCTACATTTTTTATTGCAAAATCAATCTTTTTATCTACAAGTACGGGGATACCAACAGTTCCAATCATCGAAAGAAGAATGTCACCATTATCAACTAATGACCGTTTGTTTATCTGGATGTAATCATTTTCAGAAATAAGATTTGTTTCAGAAAAATCAATAAATCCGCCAGTAATATTTTTTGATGTAATTAACGGGTAGCCTTCATTGTGGTATTTAGGGCTATCATGTGTACCATCTCTAACATCACAGATTTCATTAAGAATTACATTTTCCCATTTATCCTTTTTCAACTTCATACTTCAATTCCAATATTTTTCAGTTGCGTAAATAAATTTTCTAACGAATTATTGATTTGCTGTTGCCCTGCTTTAATATCGACAATCAAATCTTCGGTATTATACTCGTTTGCAACTTCCGCCTGCTTTACGTATAGCTGCAAACTCAGATTGCCATTGTTTTCCAACACTTCTGTATTGCTCATAACTTTGGCAAAGCCTGCTGCATCTTTAAACTTCCAGTAGGCATCGGCAATCTTTCTTATATGCTGCGGTTCCAGCCAGGCGTTGGTGCGTTCAATCCTCAATTCTTCTTTCGCATCAATGAAAATGATTTTACCTTTTCGTTCCTTCGGCTTTTTCATTCTGCACACCAACAGGCAACTTTCCATACTGCTGTTGTAAAATAGGTTTTTACCAAGTCCAATCACCGCATCAACATAATCTTCCTCAATCATTTTCCTGCGTATTGCGCTTTCCGCATCTCTGAACAAAACGCCATGCGGCCAGAGAACCACGCTTCTGCCGGTATCAGGATTAAGACTTTTCATAATATGCTGCTGGAAAGCATAATCAGCGCAACCTTGCGGCGGTGTTCCCCAGATATTACGGCCAAAAGGGTCGTTCATCCATTTTTGCTGATTCCACCGCTTTACGCTGTATGGCGGATTCGCCATGATGACATCAAACTTTTTCAGTTCATCGTTTTCAAGTATCTGCGGACTTTCAAGCGTATCGCCCTGCACAATTAAAAATTCATCGACATTGTGCATAAACATATTGATGCGGGCAATGGCAGAGGTAATCAGGTTCAGTTCCTGGCCGTAAAGTTTTAGTGTCCGGTATTCTTTGCCCTGTGCTTTTACATGCAGGGTGCTTGAGAGCAAAATACCGCCGCTTCCGCAGGTAGGATCATAGATACTTTCGCCGCTTTGGGGGTCGGTAATCTGGGTCATGAGTTTTACAACGGTACGATTAGTATAAAACTCGGCTGCGGTATGGCCGCTGTCATCGGCAAATTTCTTAATCAGATATTCATAGCCTTCGCCCATGATGTCGTGGGGGACATTGCTGACCGTCAAATCCATCTGGCTGAAATGTTCAATAAGATCGAGCATTTTTTCATCACTCATCCGGCGCTTATTCGTCCACTGCGCATCGCCGAAAACATCATGAAGCATTTCAAAGTTGGCTTTTTCGATACCGCTGATAGCTTTTTGAAGGGCAGCGCCAACATCTACGGTCTTCTTTCTCACGTCTTCCCAATGGCAACCTTTTGGTATCTGAAACCGGTGGTTTTCACGAAACAAGGCATAGTCGAGATCGTTGCCACTTTCATTCAGAGCTGTTTGATATTCCTCATCCCATACATCGCTGATTCGTTTAAAAAACAGCAGAGGGAAAATGTACTGCTTAAAATCGGCCGCATCAATCATTCCGCGAAGAATGTTGGCTGCGCCCCAGAGGTAGTCTTCAAGTTCTTTTTTTGTCATCAATTATTCTCTCTTAACTTTAGTTATCTATTTTGCGAGAACACGGACGTCCGAGCGTCTTTCTTTGCATATAACAAAAGCTCACAGGTTGACAGCTTGGTAGGGCTGGCAATCCTTGTGTAGCGCCTTGTTAGCTCTTTTCAAATATTCCATTATCTAATCAAAACGGGCCAACATTACACTATCCCACTCCCGCAAGATATTTTTTCAAGATAAGATTTCGATTTCATTGTTTTCAAACCAGCCCTCAGACAAGACATGTTCGCGAACTTTTTTAGGATCAGTGGAATACACAATGATCACCAAGCTATTTTCTGTTCGGCTACAGGTCACGTAAAAGAGTCGCCGGGTGCGTTCGATGCTTGTATCTTTCCCCTCGTCTTCGTTTTTTATATCAGTCGATGTCTTATTCTTGGCCCCGAACAACTTGTCGTAGCTAAACAAAAAGCCCCGCGCCTCGTTATCGTCGATTATTATCATTACGCGAGGAAATTCGAGACCTTTAACACCCTGATGGGTCTCAAATTGAGCTTGTCCGTTTACATAGGCTGCATATTGCTCAATCTGTGCGAAGGGAGTTAGCAAAAATTTGTCCCAGGCATCCAGAACAGAATCTGGATAATCCTCTTTCAATGAAGGTGTTTTACCATTCTTTTTGGCAACCTCTTGTTCGGCCCCGTCTCTCAAAGCGATGGGGCGCAGGCTTTCAGGAATTTCAAATAAACCTGTTTGAACAATACACCGCAAAACGTCCAGAAAGCTCGGCTCAGCATTGTCTGCCCAAAGAGCTAACAGCATCTCAACTGCCTCCCGAGCTTGCTTAATCTGAAGTTTTTGATCTTCACCTTTAGCCTTAAAGGCCGCTTTGGTCAGCAACGGAGAATCTTTGCGTACAATAGCTGTTACAGAAAAATCATCATCGTTCTGTTTTGCTTTGACAATGGGCAAGATAAGTTTTGAGAACAAACGCACACCGGGAAGTGTACCATCCAACAATCCGGTCTTTAAGATACCGCTACTCTCTTGATACAATGGCTCGAACATCTCCAAAAAACCCATGCGTCGAGCAGCCATATGATGTTCGATCGTTAAAGTCTTGATGTCCGCTTTGGTTCCACTCCAAAGTGCATCGCTGGTAATAGTCGCCATTCGTTCTGCGACCCTACTCTCAGCTTCAGACTTGTCAGTTATATCGCTATGCAAAATAAACAATCGAACGAAACCTTCTTCCTTATCAGTCCTTGGCCTTTGTTCTTGGACATCAACTGCCGAACGGATTTTGTTGATCAGCTTAATGATCCGACGTGGGCAACGGTGATTCATTTCCTTGACCGGTTTCGCCCAGTCAATCGGTAGGTTTTGTCCCAAATCCATTTTACCATCGCCATAAATACGCTGCATGGTATCGCCAAACAAACCCAATATAAAACGACTATTATGCTTCTGCTGGATTTCTAAGAAAGCCTCAATAAGAAGCTTGTTAGTATCCTGACTTTCGTCAATCAGCAGTATGGGGTATTTATTGATAAATATGCTCTGCATAAGTGGCTTTCCCATGAGAAAATCAGATCCAATCTTGATAACTTCACTATGATTTAATGAGTCTCGACCTCGGTTGTCCCCATTGGGGTTGTATGTAAATCGCTTGATGTTATCCAAACTAGAAAGACGTTTTTGTTTTGTCTCGATACTTTTTTCACGATCCAGCGCTGCCTTCGTTCCGGCCCTACCTGTATTCTGCTTTTGCTCAAGATCGGCAATCTCGTTTTCCAGATTCACCTTCAACCACTGCTTGATATCAAAGTTTAAACCCCCAATCAACGACCAGACAAAACTGTGAATTGTTGAAACTTGAATTAAAGGATCAAAATCAAGACGCCGCTTTATTTCATCACACGCGGCATTGGTATAGGTGATTACACCAACCCTCTGCCCGCTCAAACGCAGCCGTTTTGCGTACTCCTTTCGCAGATATTTCAGGGCATCTACTAATGATTGAGTCTTCCCCGAACCTGCTCCGGCAAATAAAAAGAAGCTAATTGGTTTGTCGAAAGAGAGACAGTCGTTAATCTCATCGTCTACATGATCATCGAAATTATTGTCATCCATAATAGTACAGCTTTCCATCATCGATGCTCGTTTTTACCCGCAAGTGCTGAGTTTTCGTCCGGAATAAAAACTTCTTTCTGTTTTATCCTTACTTGTTCCTGTAACCATGACAAACCTTCCTTGATGTAGGTTGGGATATTGAGTTGATTAGTCCCTTGTAAATCAAGCATATCGAGCGCAAATTCTGCCTTCTTTTTGCTTGTCTTCAAATCTTCAAACATGATCCGCCCCAAATCAGCCAAAGACTTGGCATTCTTTATGGCATCGCTAAATTTCTTTATCAGACCAGATCCTTTTAAGTCTTTAAATATTGGAATATTTTCAAAAACAAGAGCATCCTCAAAGGTATTGGAAAGCGCGTCCTCAGCTTTACTTGCCACATTAAAATTGACTTTGACCGGACACTGATAAGCGACACGAACCGAATAAAACTGATCATCTTTTTTGACCTTTTGCTCAAACTTTAAGTCTATCAGTTCGTCTATCAGTTCCTTTTTAGGAAACCAATTTTTCAAAGTAGCATTTCGTGTAACTAGTTTTTGGTCTCGCACAGGTTGTACAGACTTGCTATTGGTTGGCTCCACTGAATCCAAGTCTGTAATCACCAGTGTTATAAGCCCTAAATGATCTATTAGAGGTTGTAATCTATGAGCATGACTGCCGCCAATCTCTAATACGGTTATGTAGCTCTGGTTTAGCTCTTCAAAGTGTTTACGGATAAAATCCGGAATTAACATCCGTTCCGCAGTACCCTCGACCAAAATTGCCGCATCAGCGAAAAACAGATCACAGTGCGTCGCCTTTAGATACCGGGTTGCAAATTGTTGAGTGTCTCTATTTTCTCCAAAAACTTCAGATAAATTAACAACGGTTGCGGTCGGAACTTCATTCACGCCTTTTTGCGCTGGTAATCGCCTAAAATAACGAAGGCAGGAAAATTCACATTCGTGTGCGATATGGATAGAATGGGTACTGACAACAAGTTGGGTTGCCAAGTTAGCATTGCCTTTTAAATCATCGTGATTGCGTAAGATGTCATAGGCCTTGCGGATGAAAACCTGTTGTACCTGCGCATGCAAATGTGCCTCTGGCTCCTCAACCAAAACTAAGTGCAGCGGCGGAAAAAAAGCTTCTGTTATTTCAGTCGAGGCCCTTTTCCCTGCTTTCCCAACCCGCATCCAGCCATCACGAAAGCTCATTAGCTTGAAAACCATAGAGATCAGGTTCTGATAACCCAAACCATTATATTGCTCGGGCAGACGCAAGGGAATTTCCTGTATTTCACTACTTTGATCTATTACCTGGAACTGGACTGCCGATGCGTGAACGAGCCCATCCATAGGTTGAATTTTTGTTGAAATTGTTAGTTTAGGATCTGTAATCCCTGGATATCCCAAACCCTCTAACTCACACAAGGCTTTCTCAAAGGCCGCTTTCAGCTTACCATCAAAAGCCGTCTGCGCTGTATCAATGGCTCGTAGCGCTTCAACGTCAGAAGAGTCTGGTAAGTCAGAGGGATCTAGGTGCTTAGTGTAATAGTTACGAAGCTGTACTGACAGTTTACGTCTGTCACCTCGTTCGCGGTATTGCTGGCCATCGCTATCAGACATCCCTTCATTGTCAACATCTGAGAGTCCTCGTTGGGCAGTAATAGCATCAATACGAATTAACCCGCGAAGGGGGTCGCCGTCAAAATACTCGCCGCCTGCAGGTAGGGGTTGGAGTTGGGCTATGCCCTTTTCTGGTTCAACGAGCTTGGATCTATCTAAGGTATAGGCCCGGACATCGAAAAGGCTGTTCACTCTCCTATCGAGAAACTCAACCATTGTTTTAGGCCACAAATCTAAAGTGTCTTTGCCATTACTTTCTGTTTTCTTTGCCCCATTAATAGTATCGTGGGCAGCTTTTCTGACTGAGAGATATTCCTTGTAAAAATCCTCAATTTTTTTCGGCTCAAATCTTAACCGAACACCGAGTAAACCACCCTCCCAATCTAATGTTGGCAAAAGGTGACTAACGTGATGAATTTCATTTTCTTCCACTTGCAACCAGACATCCATAGTTGGTAAAACTTTTTCCCATTCCTCCAGAGCCGGCATTTGCGAACCTGGTTGTGCTGATTGTTTTTCCCAATCGGATCCAATTTCGTTGATCTGCACCCAGTTTGACAAGGTAAAATCATTAGTAGAGAATTTCTTGTTAACCAAAAAGCGAATCAGGACCTCCATTGCAGAAGTTTTTCCACTGTTATTTGCACCCACAAACAGTGTAGTTTTCTCTGCGAATTCAATCCGGATTGATTTCAATTTGCGAAAATTTTGAATTTCTACAAACTTAATATGCATGCTACTTTATTCCTTTTTCTGAGCAGTGAAGACGGTTGGCTACCATCACTATCCTTCTTTACACTTTCTCTTGCTTCCATAGAGCTAACGCCTGAGTTGAGCAGAGCTGATGCGAAGGACACGAAGTGGACTAAAGCCAAAGCATCGGGTTCTGACTCCGGCGATATGTTGGAGTCGCGCGAGACAGCGCGCTTGCAACATTATTATTTCTGTGAATGCGGCTAAATTATTAAAAATGCTATCAGAATCAGGGTTTAATGTCAATTCTCTTGGAATTTGGATAGTATCTCAGTTTGAATGTTATTGACATCAGATTATTATAACGATACATCTTGCAAGAGAGAAGATTTATAAAAGAGAAAAAATCAAATAAAAACTCTTATTATAATCTCATAATGAGGTGAGCCAATGGCTAATGTCTTTGATGTTGCATGTTATATTCTGGAACAAAAAAGGGAGCTAACGGCCGTCAAGCTGCAAAAATTAGTCTATTATTGTCAAGCGTGGTCATTGGTATGGGATGAACAACCTCTTTTTGATGAACAAATTCAAGCTTGGGCCAATGGGCCTGTTGTCCCTGATTTATTTAAATTTCATAAGGGGAAATTTAATGTTACTGCATCTAATTTCCAATCAAAAAAATCGAAGAAGCTAACATCTCCACAAAAAGAAACTATTAACAGCGTACTAAAATATTATGGAGATAAAACAGCTCAATGGCTCGTTGACTTAACCCATTTAGAAGATCCATGGAGGAACGCTCGTGGAAATTGTGGCTGTGGTGAAGCTTGCAATAATGAGATTAGCCATGGATCAATGATGGAATATTATAGTGGTCTGAAGTAGATGGGAAAAAATAGTAAAAATAAGAAAAAACCTCAAATAAATTTCCAACCAAAACCAACTAAAGAAGCAACACATACTAAAAACCCTGAAGGATACCAGAATCAATTTATATCATGGCATTTGCAATGTATTGATAGTTCTGGCGCTTGGCCATGTAGTTTTGAGACTCTCCAAAAGATTCGAAACAGATTGAGTGAATATGAAAATTTAAAATGGTCGGAAGTCAGCAGTAAAGGAAGCAATCATCCCCTCCCTATAAATAAAATAATCCCGAAAGCTCAAAGACGACTATCCGAATTAGGCTATGTTGATATTGAAAGCCTATATCAATTAAAAATTAGTAATGGAAATCAAAAACAACGGCTTTGGGGTATAAGAAAGGAGAATATTTTTCAAATTTTGTGGTGGGATCCAAGACATGAAGTATGTCCAGTTGAAAAACGTAATACATAGGGAACGAGTCCGGGACATCCTATACTTCTGAAGTTTCTTCGCCCCCCTGCAAATGAAAGAATGTTCTTATTATTTAAACTTACCTTCGGGAAGCCTTACGCTCTGCTTTGCCTCCAGATATCCTCTATAGAGGATGCCCCTGCCCTTCACCTATCCCTCGGCTCAGCGAATATCTGGCGTGCGGATTCTCACCTAATAGCTTCATCCCATGCCCGTCACGCACGCCTGCGATCAGCGGATCATGTAGCCCATCTGTTTGATTGCGTTGTTACCCCCTACGCCGCCTTTTTGAGAGTGACGTTCATGCCGGCTCTCGTCGCAAGGGTAATAAGCATTTCGAGGCTAAATTTTTCCCATTTACCTCTGACCAAGTCCGAAACCCTGGATTGACTGATTAAAAGTTGTCCATAACATCGGAGTCTTCCGAACCTGTGTCATCCTTTTTTTTCATGGTGTGCCCTGATTCCCACCTCTTATCGAGATAATACAAAACAGGAACTGTCATCCGGGAGAAGAGCAGAGAGGCCACCTCCCCGGCCATCAGCGATATTGCAAGACCCTGGAAAATAGGATCAAACAGTATGACGGAAGCCCCTACCACAACGGCTGCTGCAGTCAGCATCATAGGCCTGAACCGCACGGCGCCTGCGTCAATCACGGCAAGATCAAGGGGCATTCCCTGGGAAACGCGAAGTTCAATGAAATCTACCAGAATAATCGAATTTCTTACGACAATTCCGGCCCCTGCAATAAAACCTATCATGGAGGTCGCGGTAAAAAAGGCTCCCATCAGCCAGTGCGCTGGCAGTATCCCGATAAGGGAAAAGGGTATGGCGGCCATTATTACAAGAGGAGTTGAAAATGACTGGAACCATCCGACCACAAGCACGAATATCAATATGAGAACTACCCCGAAGGCTATTCCCAAATCCCGGAAGACCTCGTATGTTATGTGCCATTCACCGTCCCATTTCATGGAGAAACGGCGGTCGGTTTCAGGAATCGCCGAGGTATGCTGAACTATTTTATAGCCTTCGGGAAGAGATAAGGCTTCTATCTTTTTTCTCATCTCCAGTATGGCATAAACCGGGCTTTCCTTTTCGCCTGCAACATCTCCGGTTACATAGACTACCGGCATCAGGTTTTTGTGGTATATGCTTTTGTCCATCTCTGTTTCAGAGGCTTTGACAAGGCTTGAAACGGAGATGAGCCGTCCGTCCGGCTGCGATATTTTTACTGCTTCAAGGCGCTCAATCCCGGCCCGCTCCGAAAGGGGCAGCTTCAGCAGGATGGGAACATCTTCTTTTTCAAGGGGCTGGTGAAGGAGGCCGGCCTGCCGCCCGGAAAGCGACATTTCCAGGGCTTTTGATACCTGGTCTGCGCTGATGCCGTGAAGAGCCGCCTTTTCCTTGTCAATAACAAGGTTGAATCTGGGCTGTTTTTCTTCCATGTACCAGTCGACATCGACAACACCCGGCGTTTTTTCGAAAATCGTCTTGATTCTCCCGGCAATCTGGCGCTGCCTGTTGTAATCAGGACCGTATATTTCAGCTACAAGGGTTGAAAGTACGGGGGGGCCGGGAGGGACTTCAGCGATTTTAATTGAGGCATTATATTTATCCGCGATCTTTTTCAAAGGAGGCCGGATACGCTTTGCTATCTCATGACTCTGATCTTTTCTCCGCCCTTTTTCAACGAGGTTCACCTGGATATCGGCCGCATTC
>Ga0180009_10005588_pt1 | contig 13451 bp, 12 predicted proteins | sample OS_PC_MetaG_FD_123537 | JGI IMG/M metagenome (GOLD analysis project Ga0180009, IMG submission 123537) | Groundwater microbial communities from the Aspo Hard Rock Laboratory (HRL) deep subsurface site, Sweden - OS_PC_MetaG | ecosystem: Environmental > Aquatic > Deep subsurface > Groundwater... | reverse complement strand
TGGCTGCGAATCAAAAATTGTGGAGACGGAGAAGGTTTTGGGCGCCCTGCTTCGATCAATGCGCAAAAACTAATAGCCTTTAGCCTGCAGCCTAAACAACCTGAATAGTTACTTAAATTTTATCTTTAAAAATTTCATAAAATAATCTATTATATAAATTAACTTGAAATCATGATCTCAGTAAATTTGAGGTTTAATCCTGCATGGAAAAAGGTTTGAAATTATGCAGGTTATACAACTCAAACATATGGCCCTAGAGGGCCTTCCCCCATAAACGGAGTAGGGGGGGCATATAAGGAGTAGATATTATGGAAGCCAAAGTTAGCAATGCCCATGATGAGAGCAAGGAGAGGTTATCCTATTATAAAGCCCTAAATGATATAGGGAACCAGATACACGCAGCGAAGGATATCAACGAGATCCTCATTAACCTTAAGGATCAGATCCTCAGTCTGTTTGATGCAGATCGAGTCACCATCTATGTGGTTGATGGTAAAACCAAAGAGATCTATTCGCGCTTCAAGGCGGGGCCTATGCCAACAGAGATCCGAGTTTCCATTAATAACAAAAGCATTGCCGGGTATACGGCCAATAATGCTCAGATAACCAACATTACAAATGCCTACGACACCCATGAATTGAGCATGATCAACAAGGATCTCTCCTTTGACAAGAGTTGGGATGAAAAATCAAACTATGTCACCAAGAGTATATTGACTGTCCCCATCTTCTTCAAAAAATATATCATAGGCGTTATGCAGCTTGTTAATAAAAAGAATGGCGACAAATTTACAATTGAAGATCAAAATTCGGCAGCAGAGATGGCAAAGGTCCTGGGCATTGCCTTTTTTAATCAGAAAAAACTGACCCAGAAAACGAAAAAACGCACCAAATTCGACTACTTGATCAATAATAGTATTATAACCCAGAAGGAACTGGAGAATGCCGTTGCCATGGCTCGGGATAAGAAGACCTCCATTGAAACCGTATTCATGGAAGATATGAAGGTGAAGAAAGAGGATATAGGTCGATCACTGGGTGAATATTACAATTGCGAGTATGTACCTTATGATAGTAATTACCCCATACCCGGTGACCTGTTGGCCAAATTGAAGCAGGTCTACCTTAAAAACAACCTCTGGGTTCCTCTTGCAAGGGAAAATGGTAAGGTGAAGATCCTCATAGATAACCCCCAGCGACTGGACAAAATTGACGGCGTGAAGGCATTGGTCCCTGCAGAGCAATACGTGTTTGCTGTAGGATTAAAGCATGATATCTTGCAGTTCCTGGACTATTTTTATGGGACACCCCAGGATAAGGACGATGGTTCAATAGATGATATCCTTGGTAAACTGGATATGGATGATGTAGAGGAGCAGGAGGACGCTGCTAATATGTTAACCGAAGACGACAGCGCCATCGTCCAGCTCGTCAACAAGATTGTTACCGATGCCTACAAAAAGAACGCCTCGGATATCCACATCGAACCCTATCCTGGCAATTTGGGTGCAGAGATCAGGTTCCGGGTCGACGGGGCATGCGCAAAATATCAGACCGTCCCTTACCATTACAAGAAGGCCGTGGTCTCTCGGTTAAAGATCATGTCCGATCTTGACATCTCGGAGCGAAGAAAGCCCCAGGACGGCAAGATAAAATTCAAGAAATTCGCTTCCCTTGATATCGAACTGAGGGTGGCCACCATTCCCACGGTGGGAGGGGAAGAGGATGTGGTTATGCGTATTCTGGCAGCCGGTGAACCCATCCCTCTTGAAGCCATGGGAATGAGTGAAAGGAACAACACTCTCTTAATTCAACAAATTACTAAGCCTTACGGAATCGTTCTTGTGGTGGGACCAACCGGAAGCGGTAAGACGACCACCCTTCACGCGGCACTGCACCATATCAACAAACCAGAGACCAAGATCTGGACGGCAGAAGATCCGGTAGAAATTACACAGAGAGGACTTCGCCAGGTCCAGGTACAGCCCAAAATAGGTTTTGACTTTGCCGCAGCCATGCGCTCTTTCTTGAGGGCAGACCCGGACGTGATCATGGTGGGTGAGATGAGAGATCATGAGACGGTGGCTACCGGCATTGAAGCCTCCCTCACGGGCCATCTGGTCTTCAGCACCCTTCATACCAATAGTGCCCCGGAGACCATTACCAGGCTCCTGGACATGGGCATGGATCCCTTTAATTTTGCTGATGCCCTTCTGGGAGTCCTGGCACAGCGTCTTGTGAGAACCCTGTGTAAGAGCTGTAAAGAAGCGTATCACCCTGACCAGGAGGAATATGATACCCTTGTTCATGCTTATGCCGGAGATTTTGATGCCCTGGGATTTCCCTACAACGAAGATCTGACCCTTTATCGGGCCAATGGTTGCGACAAATGCAACAACACAGGATACAAGGGTAGAACCGGAATTATCGAACTACTCGATGGTACGGATGAGATGAAATCCCTCATCCAGGGTAAAGCGAAAATGGAGAATTTGAGAGAGCAGGCTGTCAAGGACGGGATGACCACCCTCATGCAGGATGGGATCAGAAAGGTATTTCTCGGACAGACCGACCTCCAGCAGGTCCGAAAGGTCTGTATCAAATAGACTTCACACTGATTACCTTCTTTTGGTTATGTGTATCTCGATGGATTCTGCCTGAAAAAATTCTTTTGAGAGGTCTGCCACCTGATCGGATTCATAGAGCGTACAACTGAAAATATCAATATATGCTGCATTGGTAAGGTTGGCAAAGTGACCTGAGATCAGGGAGGTTTCGATCAACTGTACCATAGAATACCCCTCCACGCGTTCATCTTTTCCAAAATGCACCACCTGGCAATCTCCGAAGCGTTTCATACCAATCAGGTTGCAGAGTCGGATCACATATTGTTTTATCTTCTCCGAATTCCGGATAATCTCCGGATTACAATTATAAAGGTCGAGACTGGTTAATAATCCCCAAGGGGCTGTATCTGTATTGAGGGCGGGCCTTGCTGTCACCTCTACCTCCCTCCTTTCTGTTTCAAAGAATCTAGATATTTTTTGTGCAATAATTTACTCTACCTCAATAATCCTTTTTCACCAGTTGTCAATAGAAAAATTAACCTTAAGTGTGCAATACCCAATTAAAAAGCTCTTAGTTGTCAGTATGCAGCTTCTGATAAAGCGTTGACAGCAAAGCAGTTCACGGATGAAAAACTAGGATGGTATGATACAACGATCTTGTAGATGGGCTATTGCTGTGTGTTGTTCCATGGTGTTATAGTACCTTTTCTGCTGCCTCAATATTTTTCATTTTTAAGAAAAGCCCTTTCAAAAGCTCTTTTAACCCCTGATCCTCAGGGAATTTTATGAGGCTCTGCTCTAAGATACGGGTTGCCTGGTGATAAAGGCCCTGTGATATATATAGATTTGCCTTTAGGAACTCCCTGTTATTTTCGTCGAGACCGCTCATCCCATCTAACTTCTTCAAGTCTGATTCTAACCTTCCAATCTCTTCGGCACCTATGATACCAAACCAGCAGAGCTTTGATGTATATGGTGCATTCCCCACTTTCTCAAATCCCTTTACTTTCCAATAATACCTGACACCGGGTACAAGCTGTGGGGCATCTTCAGGGAGCGTTATTCTATTCTTGCCGGGTTCAACTTTGAAGGAATACTTTAATGCAGGTGACATGGATTTCAAGGAGACCTCCACATCTTTCATCTCCTCCATAGCTTCCCATTCAAACCTGAGCTCCTCCGGAGTGATAAAGGAGTTATAAGGATAGGTCAATATGATCTCTCTTTCTCCCCTCACCATTCCCTTAACCGTTGGACCCCTCCCTCTGTCGGTCGTCTCCTTAATGGTATCCATCAACCTGGCAACCATTCTATCTTCAGTACTATCGTCCTTCTTTTTGGGTACGGTGAAACTTGAACTCTTCTTCAACTGATGCATTTTGCCATCAGACATCAGTATGGATGCCGTTCCCCCCATGCTGTTCACAATGTCCCCTGGTCTTAATCTCAAACCACTCTTACCGGGATAGGTGGCGCCATCAGACTGAATGGTAACCTTGCCTTTCACCATGAGAAGAACCCCTGATGATGAATAACAGGTGGTTTCCATGGCTATCATTATAAAAATGGCAGAAACGAAACAAACCAAGAACTTTGCATATCTATTCCTGTCTTCCATAAGATCAGTACCTCCTGTACTACTTTGTTTGTAAACTGAAGACGCCATCCCAATCTTCATTGGGCGGATTATTGATAAAATAGCGACACCTATCAACATAGGTCAAGGATGGACCGTCACCGGATTTAACACCTAACGCCTTTTCGAATAATCCCAACGCCTCTTCCCATCTCCTTTTACCATAAGCGGAAAGACCTCTGTTGTAGCATTCAAGCATCTCCATAAGATCCGATGCATTTCCATCCCCAAGGGGACCTAGGACCTCGTAAACCTTTACGGGTCTCTCTTTTCCCTTCACTCTGAGATTGTCCAGTTCTCTGGTCAGGAAGAGATCCTTCACAAGCACGTAAGTGGAATGGCTTATCATCAGATAGGTCCCATACTGCTTATTGGCCCCCTCCAGGCGAGAGGCCAGGTTCACTTCATCCCCAATAATGGTGTAATTAAATCTTTTTTCAGAACCGATATTACCCACCACAGCTTTGCCTGTATTGAGTCCGATTCTCGTTTTTAATGAGGGTCTTCCTTGGTCCTGGAATCTCCTGTTAAGATCTTCTGAAAACCTTGACATCTCAAGGGCAGCGTGGACAGCCCTTTTAGCATGATCTGGCTGTTCAAGGGGGGCCCCCCAGAAGGCCATAATGGCATCCCCTTCGTATTTATCAAGTGTGCCGCCATGATCCAGGAGAATCCTTGTCATACCATCCAGGTACTCATTCAGCAGGGTTACGAGATCCTTTGGAGTCATGCCTTCAGATAGGGAGGTAAACCCTTGAAGATCGGAGAACAAGATGGTGAGTTCCCTCTCCTCACCTCCCAAGAAAAGGAGATCGGGTTTTTTCAGAAGGATATTCACAAATTCTGGTGACAGATACATCTGAAACGCATTCTTGATCCATCTTTTTTGTCGGCCTTCTGTTAGAGAGCGGTATACGGTTAAGAAGATGAAAGTCAAAATGACTCCCATGAAAACAGGCACAACAGGTAAAGCCATGTTGGTTTTTTCGAAAACGATAAATGAGATTATCAGATGACCAGCACAGATAATTGTCAGGGCAATTCCTGAAATCAGGGTGTTAAAACGCATCTCCATCAACATGAGCATGACAGAGAAGATCAGAACGGTTAAGAAAGTTAAGGTGAGGGGAAAAGGGGTTATGGTTTTACCCTCGAAAATAGTGGCCAGGGCATTGGCATGGATCTCTACACCAGGCGTGAGGGTATAATCGAACCGGCTACTGTAAAAGGGTGTCCGGTAGGCATCGGAGTTGTCTGCATATCCTGCACCCACAAGCACGATTCTGTCCTTAAACCACTCTTTTGGGACCAGACCTGTAATAACTGCTGAGGCGGGGAGTGTTCTGATGATATTTTCTTCTTCTCCAACGGTTGATGGAGGACCCTGGTAATTGATAAATAGTCTATGATCCCTGTCTAGCTGAACCCTCGGCCATTTCTCTTCAAAGGTATTCATATTGACCTGTTTGGATGGCATAATTTCTGCCCCACGATGGAGGAGGAACAACGCAGTGGCAAGGGCTGGAACTATCTTATCCTCAACCCTGTAGTAGGCCTGGAGTTCTCTTACCCTTTGATCCATGGGATTAATGGGAAAGTCCGCAAGTCCTGTGGCAAGGGCTGCATCAAGAAAATTTTCATGGGGCATGTCAAGCCTAAATCGTCCATCCTCCTCTCTCAAAGCAGAGACGAGAACGACCCTCCCGCTTGCTTGTAAGGCTTGGGAGAGTTTTTTGTCTTCTTCCTCCCAGGTAAGATTTTTAAGGAATACATCCAGAGCAATGAGTTTGGCGCCCGAATCGTTTATTATCCGGACAAGTTTTGCGAGCATTCCCCGGGGAACCGGTGAACGGTAGGGGAGTTGTTCCATCAGGGGTTCATCCAGCAGAACCACTAAAACTCTTTCACCGAAAGACCTGTCAGGGACCCGGAATCGTATTCTCCAATCAATGGTCTTATGTTCCAGGGTATGGAAGAGAGGTAACAACCAGAGCAGAATAGTCATTCCTGAAATGATTAAGACGATGGCTGACGGGATAACACCTTTTAGTATTCTTTTATTCACTGTTTTGTCCCACCGGTAAGGTAGAAGGGAGCCCAGTAATATGGTGAAGGATACGCCTTCATGAGTTTAATCTGTGCCTCTTTAAGGGCCGTAGCTGGTGATTTCGACCTAAGATTGTCATAGAAATATTCCATTAATCTATAGGTTGATTGGTCTGATACATTCCAAAGGCTTGCCATGACACCTCCTGCTCCAGCATAAAGGAATGCCCGGTTGAGGCTTTGCACCTCATCGCCCCCTTCCACCTTACCGATCCCTGATTGGCAAGCACTCAACACCACCAGTCTTGGGTTTATATTGAGGGAGAATATTTCAAAGGTCTCAAAATTTCCGTCATTTTTTTGATCTTTGGTTAAGAGAAGGGCCGATTTAAGGGGGTCCCTGGCGTTATATTGACCGTGGGCAGCGATATGTATAATGCCCGTATCGATCAGATCTGTTTCCTTAAGAACCGATTCCCTGGCATCTATACCGGTCAGAATGTTACTCCGGGAAAAATTTCTGGATATGGTCTTAACTTCCTGTTCAGCAAATTCCAATGAGAGTTCTTTCTTTTCTCTCTGGGGATTACCCATGGCCAACAAGGATTCTTTGTCGGGTGTGACTTCTTTGTCTAAGAAAAAAAGACTGGAGGCATTGGGGAGGATAGTGATGGTGTAGTCCTGTACGAGGAAGCGGTCTTGTGTTAAAGGAAGGCTGGAAAATGGGAGATAATGAAGGGATCCTGACGGAACGATAAATAGTTTATCTGCCCCTTCGAGTCTGCCCATAATGGGGCTTATGAGGAGGTTGGAGAGCTGCTTACCCAGATCAGCAAAGAGCATCTCCTGCTGAGAAGCAATGGCCTCGCGATAATCCCCGATTAGATCACCCAATTCTTTTGATCCGACATCCACAGATATGGCAAAGATATTCCCTTCATTCACAACCCAGGCAAGTGGTCTCTCCCTGCCCAGATAGTAGGATATTAAGGCTGTCCCTTTTGTGAGGCGACCGGCAATCTTCTTTGCCGGAATGGTGGTAACGGTTGTGGTTGCTGCAAATTCGAGGCTCTGGGTTTTGATGGTTTCAAGGATATTCTTCCTCTTTTTTTACTAAAATAGAAGCTACTGATTTTTTCGCTTTAACGGAGCGACCAGCCAGCATATCCAGAAAAGCCCTCCCTTTGGCCCTCTCCAGATAATCAAATCCTTCCTCAAATCGTTTCATCTCATATAAAAGGTTGATCATTTCGGCGTAGACATCCTGAACGGAGGCAGCGAACATCTTCTTTATATTGTCTTCCCTTAATCTGGAACGTGTCAATTCCAAGGCGTCTATGGCACGGGCAAGATATCGCCTTGCCTCTGAGTATTTTTTCTCTTTTGCAAGTGCCCGCCCAATTTCATAACACATGCGCCAGACAATATCCATGGCTCCAAAGCTATGGGTGTTTTCAAGAAAACGTTCGTACTCTGAAAATTTGGCACTGTCTATTTTCACATGGGGAGATAGAAATTCGATTTTAAATCGAAGGGCCTGATTGACAAGCAGTCCGTACCTTTTTCCCCCCTTCTCAAATGCATCTTTCCCGGCATCAAAATGCTGCCAGGCCTTGTCAAATTGGCCCATCTCACCATATGTGGCACCCGTGATGGTCTGGCAAAACCCTACCCCTTCATAAAAATCCAGAGGCAACTTGAAGAACATACCATAGAGGGGATGTTTAGCCACGAGGTAGATCCTGTTTATGAGTTCATCTGCAATCTTTAGATTCTCAAGGGCCTTATGGTACTTCCCGGCAAAATAATGCATTGTTCCGAGATTGGTTCTCGCATGAATGATGGCCTTGGACTTCCTGATCATTGATGAGATCATCTCCCTGCTTGGAGGACGAGAATAGGATGTCTGAAATACAAAGTCTTTCAGGGTAGCCAAGGTTTTCTGATAATGCTCTTGGGCCTTCCCGGAATCACCAGAAAACAGGTATACGTCTCCCAGGTCCGCATCTATCTCTGCTGCATCACCATTTACACGAACACCTATTGGATATGCGTTTCTAAAGAGTTGGAGTGCTTCTCCATAATGACCTATTTCCCTGTTGAGCCAACCCATCCTCTCGAAGCAAAAAAGAAGACCCTGATCATTTTTTTCTTTTTCATAGAAAAGGAGAGCTTTCATAAAGAGGCTAGGGCCTGGTCATAATCACCTCCTGCGACGAAATCTTCTGCCGTGGTGGCATGTTGGATAAGGGAGACGTCATATTCAGTGTATGCGCTGGCATAAGAATGGAGAAGAAAAAGTATTAGAAATATGAGGTAAGCAAAGATAGGTGATGCACTGTTTATATTTTTTCGATTATTATGTCTTCTCATTTTTATCCTCCAAAACTAGGCGTCTATATAGGCTAAGATCTTAACCTTTGTGTCAACTTTTTCTAACACATTTAGGTACCAGAAATCGGCAGATGCTGGATGCTGGTTCCTGGATGCTGGATCAATAAGGAATATTTTTTCTAATATCCAGTATCGAGCATCAAGGATCCAGTATCGCTTCGCTGCGAGCTATTGGGTATCACTCTCATCAACTCGTCGGTTTGCCCATCTCCCTCTTTGCGGGATACGGGCCGGGGAGGCGAAGCTTCGCTAATTTTCTTCAAGATGGCTTTCTTTCACTCGCCAATTATTTTAACAAGCACTCTCTTTTTCCTTCGACCGTCAAATTCCCCGTAAAAAATCTGCTCCCATGTCCCAAAGTCAAGTTTCCCTTGAGTCGCGGCCACTACCACCTCACGCCCCATGATCTGCCTCTTCATATGGGCATCTGCGTTATCCTCACCCACGTTATGTCGATATTGGGAAACAGGTTCGTGCGGTGCCAGTTTCTCCAGCCACACCTCGTAGTCATGGTGAAGGCCGGATTCGTCGTCATTAATAAATACAGATGCCGTTATATGCATCGCATTAGCCAGTACAAACCCCTCTTTGATACCACTCTCTCGCAAACATTCGTTCACTTGTGGCGTAATATTGATAAATGCCCGTCTCGTGGGGACATCAAACCAAAGTTCTTTCCTGTAGCTTTTCATAACATGCTCCTTGTGTTAAGGCTGTAATGTCTATTAAAGATTATCAAAATATAGATCTCTTCATATGGTTCTAAATAGTATTCCAAAACGGATTGGATGGCAAATTCAAGGATAACACGTTTGGGTAAATATCCACAATATCCTTCTTGATTAACAGGAAGATAACTATGGCCCATATCATTGATGTTCAACAAATCACAAGAGGACAAACAATGAAACCACTGGCTTTTGAGTTATGAAGATGCTAAAGTTCTATGGAAGTTTCGCCTCAAACCCTGGCCCAGACCTGGCAAGCAAGGACGTGCGTTTAAAAGCTAACGCCTCATGAACCTGTAGCATCAATTTCTTGCCCGTCTCCCGCTTTGCGGGATATGGGCCGGGGAGGCGAACCGATGCTGGATGCTTGTTGGAGCAAAGTGGAAATCCCGCATTACCGGGGATACTCGATACTGGATAGAAAGAAAATATATTCTTTATTAATCCAGCATCAAGGAGCCAGTATCCAGTATCCGCTGGCACTATCACAAAAGTGAGGTACAAAAACTTGACATAAATTTTAAGATATTAGTATGTAGACGGCTAGAAGAAACATATGATCCAAGAAAAAATCACATCTTCAAAACCCTTGTTTAAGGCTAATGGATGGCAGTGGTGGGTGCCCCGCCTGCTGGCTGGTGCTTTGGGCCTGATTCTGTTAACAGCCGGTCTCCTGAAGGGGACCGATATGGAACTTTTCATTCGACAGATCAGGTATTACGGTATTATATCCCACTATCTTCTACTTACAGCGAGCGCTTGGGGGCTGATTGTAGCTGAATGCACCCTTGGCACGGCGTTGCTGGTTTTCTATCGCCCCAGATTAACCGTCCCCATAGCAACGATACTACTTCTCATCTTTGTGGGAGTTAATAGCTGGGCCTGGGTGACTGAGGCTACAGAAGATTGCGGGTGTTTCGGTGCGTGGCTGAAACGAACACCAGGAGAAGGGGCGCTGGAGGGCCTGGTTATGCTGGCATCATTAGTTCCGGCATGGGTATGGCAGAAACGTTTTCAGAGGCCCCCCACCAGAGCAAAAGCCGTGGCTGTCGTGATTGCATGTTTGACGGGATTGGTTCTGCCTGTGGCATCTGGTTTTCCCATATCAAAGATAAACAAGTTCCAGTGGAAAACTGATGAGATGGAGCTGGGCCATTTAGAGATACATGGCCTAAAAAACGTTGATCTAAGCCGTGGGGACTATCTTGTCATTTTAATGGATACTGACTGTTTACACTGCAGAGAGGCCATGCCTGAATTAAACAGTTTGGCCGAAGGGAAGGGTATACCTAACCTTATTGCCCTTACCCCAAACGAAGATAGGCAGCGTAAAAAGTTTATAGAAGAGTTTCAGCCGGTCTTTCCCATTGGACAGATTAGTGAAGATGATTTCTGGCGATTACTCGGGGAGGGCGAGATCCCCAGGATCATCCTTTTACACGACCGTCGTGTACAGCGGATATGGGACGGAAAAGTCCCTGATGAAGCGGAAATTAAAGCAGTTAAGAAATGATCAAAGTGGAAAAAAACAAGGATTGCCAAGTCTGCAATCAAAATAGATGAGATCCTTAACATGAATAAAAAGATCCAGATAATTGTGAACGGTCTTGAGGAGAGGGTCCCAGTAAACTCTACTATATCTAAACTCATTGAACACTTTGAAGAAGATGATGCCCATCTTATTGTGGAATACAACGGCCAATTTCTATATCCACAGCAATATGACACGATCTTTGTTGTGGATGGGGACAGGATTGAATTTATCAATCCCAATTTTGGAGGATAGATCCACAACCCTTACATCACATCTTTATCGCTCTTCTCGATGGCCCTATCTATCTCCGACTTCAGTTGAGGGGGAAGCCCCGGGATATCCACACTCAAGAAACCTCTAACAATGGTGGAGGTGGCTTCATCTTCGCTAAGCCCTCGTGACATGAGGTAGGTGATCTCCTCCTGTGCAATCTTCCCCACTGCCGCCTCATGGGACATCTCCACCCCATCCACACGGCCCTCCAATTCCGGTATTGCATGGATAAGCCCCCCATTCAGAAGCAGGCCGCGGCACTCCAGGTGGGCTTTGACTTCCGATACTTCTCCGATCAGATGCCCCCTGGCAATAATCTTGCCACCATTGCTGATAGCTCGGGCAACAATCTCAGCTCGAGTGCCCTGGTTTTTGAGGAATATTCTGCCGCCTAGATCATATTCTGAGCCAGGACTTCCCACAATAATACTATAAAAACGTGCAACGGCATTTTTCCCCACCAGATGGGTGGTTGGGTACATCTGTAAGGAACGGACCGGTTTCATACAGATGTAGTTGTTTAAAAAAAGTCCACCCTCTTCCACTTGAGCTCCCGAGCGTGGACGCACCATCATCTCCTCGGCCCAATTGTGAATCATGGTAAAGCTCAATTTGGCATTTCTCTTTACGAAAAATTCTGAGATTCCCACATGGACACCCCTTTTCATATGGGGTGACGTGGAACACCCTGTGATGATATGAAGCTCCGAGTCTTCTTCGGCGATGATGATGTTGTGCACATTCTGCTGCAAACCATCTTTATCCAGGTAGAGACACGCCTGGATCGGATAGATGGATCTGCTCCCAGGCAAAGCACGAATGACGTAACCGTCATGTAACCCCAGCTCTGCTGCAGCCGTATACTTGTCCGTATCCACGGCCACAAGCTTCCAATAATAGTCACTTATCCAATCATATTGCTCCAGGGCCTTCTTGATGGGGATTACTTCAATACCTTCCTGCTGAGAATGACAATGGATCACTGCCGTGTCTTTCTGGAAATAGGTGCCGCCTCTATCCTTTTTAGTAACATCCAGCCCGGCCATGATAAGCCGCTGTTGTTCTTCAACAGGAAGTTGGCAGAGCTCTTCATTCGACAGGTAAGGATGGGATATGGGTGCCGTATCAAATTCATCCAGATTGATGTCAGGGCCGATTGCCCCCTTTTTATCTATGGCCTTTGTTGCTTTTTCTTTTAACTGCTCTCTGTTATACATCGTACACACTCCTCATAGCCTGATTCACTGACGCAGTTCAATATTTCGCGAGGGTTGCTGACACAGCTTAACATTCCATTGTAGAGGACCTGTCCCTTATCAGCGGATACATAATCCAGGATGTATCCGGTATGGGTTATGATAAGTCCCATCTTCGTCCTCTCAAGCTTCATCTTCATTTTAGATTTTGATTCTGCAGAGTAACCGTTCCTCTGTAACAGTTCGGCTATGGTCTGGCCCACCAGAAGGATATTTTCCAGATCTACACCGGATTCCGGCTCATCAAAAAGCATCAGATCCGGATCTTGAGCCATCAGCTGAAGCAATTCAGAGCGTTTAATCTCTCCGCCTGAAAAGCCGGCGTTCACATCCCGGTCCAAGAAATCCTCAAAATTGACCCGTCTGGCCAGGTCGTCTTCATCCACGTCTTTCTTGGCACAGAGCTTGACCATCTGTCGGGTCTTTAATCCATTTATGGTGGGTGGTCTTTGATAGGACATCCCTATACCCAACTGAGCTCGTTCGTTTATGGGCATATACGTGATATCCTCTCCTTTAAACATAATCTTACCGGATAACACCTTATATTGAGTATAACCCATGATGGTCATAAGAAGTGATGTTTTCCCTGACCCGTTGGGGCCAAAAAGTATGTGCGTTTCACCCGGTTGGAGTTCTAGATCAATGTGTTGAAGTATCACATGTTCGTCAATCTCCACTTTCAAGTCTTCTATGAGTAGCATGGTTGATCTCCTTTATGGTTGTTAATCAATGAAGGATAATTCTATTTTTTCATCTCATATTAAACCCCTTTTTTCAATATGCAAACAAATTTTCAATAAAAAGATGTGGTTGTGATTTGTAACTACTCAGGTGGATAGACTGAAGGTAGAAGGCTAATAGGTACAAATGATGCGGGATCACACAAAATTTCACAAAATTTCATGCATTTGAGTTGGCTGACGAGGTTGCAGTATGAGTTTATCGGGTGATTGTGTTTCCGAGAGAAGAGTTGTGCAGTTTGTCTTCTCAAATGCGCCGGGCAGCGATTTCGAT
>Ga0180009_10005587_pt1 | contig 13454 bp, 11 predicted proteins | sample OS_PC_MetaG_FD_123537 | JGI IMG/M metagenome (GOLD analysis project Ga0180009, IMG submission 123537) | Groundwater microbial communities from the Aspo Hard Rock Laboratory (HRL) deep subsurface site, Sweden - OS_PC_MetaG | ecosystem: Environmental > Aquatic > Deep subsurface > Groundwater... | reverse complement strand
CTTTTTTTGACCCGCTAAAAATATTTTTTTTCGTACGACGCGAAATGTCGGAGTACGACGCGTTTTGCTGCCCCCAGCCTGTAGGGAGACAGCCACTGGCTGAAAATCCAACTCCCGAAAGCATGGAGGAGAAAGATGGAACCGCAGAAAATGTTGGCCCAAGGCAACAACAACCAGGACCCGGACGGGATTCAGATGGAAGTGGTCGAGATCCCCCTCGACCAGCTCATCATCAAGTACCATCCCCGCAAGAACCTGAAGGACATGGAAAGCCTTCAGAACAGCATCAGGCGCGATGGCCTTCAAGAGCCTCTCCTGGTCTACCCGACCGGAGAGGGCAAGTACTCCGTCATCGACGGGACTCGCCGATTGAAAGTCTACCAGGACTTCGGCCGGCAGGCAATCCCCTGCATCATTAAAAAGGTAGGGGATGCCGATGCCGCCCACCTGTCCTACGTCAAGAACTTCGAACGGAGCGCGTTCGACCCGATTGAGATCGCTCTCCATCTCAAGGCCATGCGGGACGACTTCGGGTACAGCCTCCAGGACCTCGAGATCAAAGGATACGGATCACGGCCCACCATCTCGAACAAACTCAAGTTGCTCGAACTGCCCGAGCCGATCCAAGAAAAGATTCGAGGCGGACAACTCAATGAGGGCCACGGTCTGAACCTGGTCAAGCTGCCCTCGAAGAAAGAACAGGAACGCTGGGCCAAGCGGATCGCCGACCACGAACTGACTGCCAAGCGGGCCGAAATCCGGATCAACAACTACCTCTCGAAAGGCAAAAAGGAAACCAAGCAGAAGGTAACCATCCCGGAAGGTGACATCCCCGGGGTCTACTTCAAGGACTCCCGGGACATGAGCGAACTGCCGAAAGACTCGGTCCACCTGATCGTTTCCAGCCCACCATATAACGTCGGGATGGAATTCGAGGTGGGTATCAGCTACGACCAACACCTCGAAATGGTCCGAGACGTCCTCAAGGAATGCGCCCGGGTCCTCGTCCCTGGCGGGACTATCGCCCTGAACGTCGGCGACATCCAGAACTTCAAGGGACCCAAGGGGAAAAACGAACGCACCCAGATCCAACTGATGGGCCACCATTATCAGACCTTCCTCCGGGCACACCAGATACTGCTCTCGGAAGTGATCATCTGGACCAAACCGCCCGCCTGGAGGAAACGGCACGGATTGGGCCTTACCGAGAACACGGTTCACACGGCCTACCGCGTGATCCACAACTATGAGCCGATTTACATCTTCCGGAACAAAGGCGAACGTGAGGTTCCCTCCGAGGAGATCGTTCTCCGGTCGAGGCTGACCAAGGCGCAGTGGTTGGCTTGGACTCCTGCGGTATGGTACATCCCCCCCGTCAACAAGATGGAAGGGCATCCCGCCATTTATCCCGACTCGCTGGTTGAGCGGTTGATCCGGATGTTCTCTTACGAGGGCGACACCGTGCTGGATCCTTGGCTCGGCTCAGGTACCACGGTCAAGGTGGCTCGGGAACTCAACCGCGAGGCGGTCGGCTACGAGAAGGAACTTCAGTATAAACCCGTAATCATGAAGAAGCTGGGGTTCCAGAGCATGGTCGAAATCCTGGACGAGGTCAATCAATCCATCGCCGAGATGGATGCCGCGACCTCTGACGAACTGGTGCCCACCCTGGTACGTCGGCCAGACATTGAACTCCCTGACCTTTCGGAATTCCTCGACTGGGACGAACCGGCTGAAGACCACCTGACTGCCGAGGAAGGCCAAGGAGAGTCCATCCAGTCCGGTGACCACTCGGAAGTCATGACTGCCGACTCCCCGGCTTGATTGACCTGAACCCGGGACGTGGGGCTCATCCGGGCCTCACGTCCATTCCGTTGGTTAGCCGTTATACTTTACTAACAACTGGTGTTGGGCGGGGAGAGTCCACACCTTCAATCCGATCAATGGACCATCGCCATGACCGTCATTAAACCTGCCGAAGTGGCAAAGAGCTTGGCAAAGTCGGTTAGCTGGGTCTACACTCATGCTGCCGAGTTGGGTGCTGCCAAGATTGGCGGGTCATGGATTTTCACTCAGGAGGGCCTTGAAAATGCCATACAGAGAGGGCAAGAAGTGGCGAGGAGTCGTTACCTATCAAGGCGCGCGGCACCAAGCCCTGTTGCCAACAAAAAGAGAAGCCGCCCAATGGGAAAACCGGAAGCGCACCGAGCTGGAGACGAAAGAGAAGAAGCAGCACGCCGGCATGGACTTGATGACTTTCTGCACTAAATACCTCGATTACTGTCAGCGATACACCTTGAAGACTTATGATGAAAAACGAACGCTGTGCCGACGAGTGATAGGGGCATGGGGGCCTGAGACCCTTGTTCAAGACATCATGCCCGACATGGTCTTAGAATATCTTGATGGGCGGGCCAAGAGTCAGTCTGCTAATGCCTTCAACAAGGATCGGAAGAACCTTCTGTCGATGTGGAACTGGGGCCAGGATATACTGGATTTGCCGAATAACCCTCTGACGAAAATCAAGAAACGACCTCACGACCGAGAAACCCAATATACCCCCTCCACTGAGGATGTGCTCAAGGTGCTCGCCGTCGCGGACAGAACCGAGTCGGTGATGCTCAATTGCTACCTCCAAACCGCGGCCCGCCGTTCTGAGATTTTTCGCTGGACCTGGGTGGAGGACATCAATTTTGAAAGACGCGAATACCGCCTGGGGACCAGAAAGACCAAGGATGGATCGATGGAGTACGAATGGTTCCCGATGTCAGACGAGCTTTATGAAAACCTTTGGTGGTGGTGGCAAAACCGCCCGATCAAGGATACCCCCTTTACCTTTGTCTCCGTCCAACCTGGCCCCGGCTACATGCGACCCTATAAAGAGCGCCGGCGGTTTCTGAAGGGGCTATGCAAGCGGGCAGGAGTTCGGCCCTTCGGTTTTCATGCCTTGCGGCGGTATGTGGCATCTGTCTTGGCTGACACGCACAAGGTCAGCGCCAAGAGGATCCAGCGGGTCCTCAGACACAAGAGCGTGACCACCACTGAACGGTATATCCACAACATCAACCAGGACCTCGCCGAGACCCTCAATCTGCTATCCCAGTCCAAAATACCCGAAGACCCTACCCGAAAACCCAAAGGGGTCAGCCACGAGGATGGCTAACCCCTTGTATTTACTTGGCGTCCCCAAGGGGATTTGAACCCCTGTCGCCGGCGTGAAAGGCCGGTGTCCTGGACCTGGCTAGACGATGGGGACGCGCGTTCTGGTGGGCCGTGCTGGACTCGAACCAGCGACTCTCTGCTTAAAAGGCAGATACTCTACCGACTGAGTTAACGGCCCCGACCCGGACACCGAAAACCAAGAATTTACTTATTTAGGACGCTCCGGCTGATTTGTCAAGACAAATCGTCCGGCCGGGGCAATTCCCGGCCTGACCCGGCCGGGCGGGCGGTTCGGGGGCTCGGCGGTCCACGGAAAGCCGGAGACAGGCCGGTGTCGGCCCCGATCCGGCCTGTCGGTATATCAGGTTGAAATCATTTGCGTTTCATTCGTCCCGGGACCGGATCGGCTGGCGGAGGCTTTTGACCCGGCTGTTGCGGCGCTTGCCGTCCAGGCGGCGGCGCCTGGATGCCGCCGTGGGCCGGGTCCGCCGTCTGGGTTTCGGTGGAATCGCGGCCTGGCGTATGAGTTCGATCAGCCGAAGCCGGGCATCCTCCCGGTTCTTTTCCTGGGTCCGGTGGCGGCGGGCGTCGATGATCAGCACTCCTTCGATGGTCAGACGTCCGCCGGCCAGCTGGACAAGGCGTTCCCGCACGGCCGGGGGCAGCGAAGGCGAGCCGGCCACGTCGAAGCGAAGCTGGACCGCGGTGGCCACCTTGTTGACGTTCTGCCCGCCCGGCCCCGAGGCCCGGACAAAGGTCTCATCGATCTCCTTTTCGTCCAGGAATATGTCCGGGGTGATCTGGATCATGGCCGGTCAGCTTTGGCCTTCCGAAACTCCCAGACGATCGAGGGCCATCTTTTTGAGTTCGATCTTGCTGACCTTGCCCGCGCCGAGCAGGGGCCATTCCTCCTGGGTGAAGAAGAGCACGTGCTTGGGAATCTTGAAATTGGCGATCCGGTCCCGGCAGTATTCAACCACCGCTTCCCGGGTCAGATCGGCGCCCGGATCGGGTTCGATGACCGCGGTCACGGCCTCGCCCCACTTGTCGTCCGGCAGTCCGATGACCTGGACGGATTTGACTCCGGGCAGACTCTCGAGGAATATTTCGACCTCCCGTTCGGACACGTTTTCCCCGCCCGACTTGATCATCATCTTGTACCGGCCGCGGTAGACCACGTTGCCCTTTTCGTCCATCCAGCCGTAGTCTCCGGAATGGAAAAAGCCGTCCGGGTCGATGGCTTTGGCGGTTTCCTCGGGGTTCTTGTAGTACTCCTGGAAACGACTCCAGCCTCGCAGGCAAAGCTCGCCGGGCTGGTTGGGCGGCACGGTTTCGCCGCTGACCGGGTCAACGACCTTGACTTCGATGCCCGGCCAGGGCCGGCCGTTGGTGTATTTACGGACCTGTTCGTCCCGTTCTTCGGGCCAGTGGCTGACGCCGGTCCCTTCGGTGAATCCGTAGTGATGCGTGACGATCTCGGCCCCGGGCAGGACCTTCCGGCAGTTGTCGTACCCCTCGGGTCCTACGGCCAGCAGCACGAATCTGACCGAACCGAGATCAAAGTCCTTGAAGCGGGGATGGTTTTCCACGGAGTGAAAATGGAAGTCGAAACCGCCGTAGTTGCATATCCGCTCCTGTTCGATCAGGGCCATGATCTCCTCGGGGACGAAGTCGTTGACGTACAGAAAGCAGCCGCGCATCAGGGCCCCGAGGGGGGCGTACACGCAGCCGCCTATGTGGTAGAAGGGCAGATAGCTCAGAAGACGATGGCCGGGTTCGAGGTTCCAGCTCCGGCCGTAAAGATGCTCGGCGATCCCCAGGAGGCTGCGATGCACGTGGACGACCCCTTTGGGCCGGGCCGTGCTGCCCGAGGTGAACAGAATGTTGCAGGGATCGTCCGGCCGGCCCGGGGCCAGAAAGGCGTCGGCCTGGTGGTCGGTGAAATCCGAGCCGGACGCGAGGACCTCGAACAGGTCGTGGGCAAAGTCATAACGTTTCCCGTCCGGGCTGAAGCAGACCACCCGCCGGAGTTCGGGCAGGACGTCCGAGACCAGTTCCGGACCGGTGGAAGCGGTCAGGCCAGGATCGATCCGGCCCAGGATGTCCACATAGTTGCCCTGACGAAGTTCGTCGACCATGATCAGGGTCTTGACGTCCGCCTGTTTCAGGGCATAGGCCAGTTCATCGGAACGAAAGGTGACGTTGAGCGGGACGATGACCGCGCCCAGGATGTGCAGGGCGTATTTGACCACGACCCATTCCGTCCCGGTGCCGAAGATGGTGGCGACATGATCGCCTTTGCCCACCCCCAGCCGGCTGAGCCCCAGGGCCAGTCGGCCGGCCCTTTGGTACAGTTCGGCATAGGTCAGTCTCTCGTTTTTGGCGGCCAGGGCTTCCCGGTCTCCCCAAAGGGAAGCGGCCTCTCTCAGGGCCTGGCCGATGGTTTGGCGTTCCCAGTCCGGCATGGGGTCAAACTCCTTTCCGCATTTTGTCGGTAAATTCCCGGCAGTTTCTCCTATCGCCGGCAGGCAGGCAAGAAAATAATGCCCCCCGAAGGCCATGCATTCGATTTTTCCGCCAGCGGATTCATAACCGCCGCCATGAACGACGGAGCGGTCGCGCAAGGCCGACGATCGCTGAACGCTCACGACCCGAATCGCATCGGCTTGCCGTGCGCCATGGGATTTGATAGAATCCGCCCCCATAGCGTGTATCGCATAAATGAATCGAGGCCGAACGATTTCCGGTCCGGCCGCGGCCCGGGGGAAGAGGCGGGACGTGCCGAGAAACGGTTTTTTCAAACGATTCCTGGTTCCACTGGTCCTGGTCGTGGGCGTGATGGCCCTTTCCAGCCTGGCCTACCACGGGTCGAGCGGTCTCCGGCCGGGACCGGTGCGGGACGTCCTGATCGGCGTCTTCGGGCCGCTGCTTTTCCTGTCCATCTGGTTTTTCGGTTTCGTGGGGCCGCCGCTGGCCTATTTCCAGGGGGCCGGCTTTTTCGAGCGGCTGATCGTGGCCTTTGTCAACCCGGCGATCTGGGTGGTCCGGATGGAGGCCAAAGTGGCCTGCCAGTTCACTCCGGTCGAGATGGTCTATTTCTTTTTCCTGCCCTGGACCTTTGGCGTGATGTGCGTAACGCTTTTCGAATTTTCCGCCGCCGAACTCGTCTGCCGCTTTTTCCACAAGCGCCGGGACGAGTCCGTCCGAGTGCTTGCCCCCGGGGTCCTGTCCGGACTGGTCCTCGGCCTGGTCGGGACCTACGCCGGCCTGATCCGGGGACAGGAATGGGTCTATATGGTGGTTCATCACTATGCCGAACACGTCCTCCAATAGCCTTTGGAGCGTTTCATGACCGGACGCGCCGGAGACGACCGGCACGTTTCACGACGGGCGGCCCTCAAGCGGATCGGCGCGGCGGCCCTGGCCGCCGGCATGTCCGGCATGGGGTGGCCCCGGGCTCTGGCGGCCTCGGAAACCAGCCCCCGGCCCAACTTCATTTTCATCCTGAGCGATGACCACCGCTGGGACATGCTAGGCGTCATGGGCCATCCTTTTCTCCAGACGCCCCACATGGACCGGCTGGCCCATGAAGGCGTGCTTTTCGAGAACGCCTTTGTCACCACTTCGCTGTGCAGCCCCAGCCGGGCCAGTTTCCTGACCGGACAGTACGCCTCGGTCCACGGGGTGCGAAACAATTTTTCCCGCTGGGACGAACGGCGAAACCGGACCTTTCTGGAACGGTTCAAAAACGCGGGGTATGACACGGCCTTTATCGGCAAATGGCACATGCCCGGCGGCGGCCTGCCCAACCTGCCGGGGGTGGACCTGTTCGTTTCCTTCACCCGCAAGGACGGACAGGGGGATTATTACGACTGCCCCTTGTTCGTCAACCATCGTCCGGTCCCGAACCGCAAGCCGTACATCACGGAAGAGCTGACCGACTATGCCCTGGACTTCATCAATCAGGACCGCGACCGGCCCTTCTGCCTGTATCTGTCCCACAAGGCGGTTCATCATGACTGGAAACCCCCCGCGCACTTGAAGGGCAAGTATAAAGACGCCGACCTGTCCTTCCTGGCTCCGGAATCGGACAAGTACAACACCTGGACTCACAACAACTGGCTGGAAGGGACCATGGGCGACATGCACTCGGTCTATCGCCGCTATTGCGAGTGCCTGGAATCGGTGGACGAACAGATCGGCCGCCTGCTGTCCGCATTGGAGCAAAAGGGGCGCCTGGACCGGACCGTCATCGTGTACGCCGGGGACAACGGATATCTGTGGGGCGAACACCGGCTTTACGCCAAACATTATCCCTATGAGGAATCGATCCGCATTCCGTACATCGTACGGGCGCCCGGCCTGGTGGATCGACCGGGCCGCCGGGCCGGGCAGATGGTCCTGAACATCGACCTGGCCCCATCCCTGCTGGACATGGCCGGACTGACCCCGCCCGGGGACATGCAGGGCCAAAGCTTCCTGCCCCTGCTTCGTTCCGAGGGCGCGCCGGGCCGCAAGGCCTTTGTCTACGAACTGTTCCGCGACTTTCCCTTTGGAGGCCGCGTGCCGCCCCACAAGGCGATTCGGACCGAAAGCCACAAGTTCATCGACTGGCTCATGTGCCGGGAGCCGGAACTCTACGACCTGGTCCGGGACCCCCGCGAACTGAACAACCTGTACGGCCGGCCGGAATCAAGGCCGCTGGCCGACCGCTTGAAGGCCGAACTGGAGGCTCTGAAGGCGCAATACCACCTGGTGGACGGATAATGGATAAAGGTTGTCAAAGCAGGGGCGGTTTTCGTATTTTATTTATTTAACATAACCGGATAGTTAGTCAGGGAACCACTCCGGCCGGCCGGGCCGGAAATATTCGATCCAAATCATAAGGAGATACTTTGATGCCGGAAACCGAAACCAAACCCAAGCCGCCCAATTTTTTGGAAATCCACTCCGCAACCCAGCCCGACAAGACCGCCGTCATCGGCCTGGAACGTTCACTGACCTATGGCGGTCTGAGACAGCGAGCCCGAGCCCTGGCCCAGCGCTTGTTCGACATGGGGCTTCGTCCCGGCGACCAGGCCTCCGTCATGACCTACAACTTTATCGATTACTATGAAATCAGCCGGGCCCTGGAATATCTCCAGGTCGGGCTGGTCATGATCGGTTACCGGATGAAGCCGCCGGAAATCGAGTACATCGTGGACAATTCAGACTCCCGGCTCGTGTTTTTCTGGCACGAATTCGCCGATCGGATTCTGCCGTTTCAGGACCATTACAAGAAACTCCTGCCCGGCGGTTTCATCAGTTTCGGGGGGGACCGGATCGATGGCGCCCGTTATCTCCCGGATCTGTTCGAGGACCCGCCCGCGATCGATCTGGACGATCTGCCGGCGGCCGAAGAGGTGGGCAACTCGATGATTTACACGTCCGGGACCACGGGCCGGCCCAAGGGGGCTTCCCGGAAGGCCGATTTCGCGGCCAAACCCGGGGTGATGGACTACCTGTTCACCACGATCAGTTTTCTCAAGCTGCAACCCGACGAAGTCCACCTGGTCTGCTGCCCGCTCTACCATTCGGCCCCGGCCTATTTCAACCTGGTCAATTTCATCCTGGGCGGGACCACGGTGCTCCAGCCCCGTTTCGACCCGGTGGAGTTCTTGAACATGGTGGATCGGTACAAGGTCACTTCGGTGCACCTGGTCCCGACCATGGTCACCCGGCTGCTCCAGGTCCCGGAAGATGTTACCGCCGGACTGGACCTGTCCACCCTGCGCACGGTCATCTGCGGGGCCGCTCCCTTGTTTCCGGAATACAAGCTGGCCTTTCTGGACCGTTTCGGCGACTGTCTGTACGAATACTACGGGGCCACGGAAACCGGGGTCAACACCTTTATCAGTCCCGAGGAAATGCGCAAGCGGCCGTCGAGCGTGGGCCGGGCCTTTGCCGACAACGAACTGAAGATTTACGACGAAATGGGCAACGACGTGCCCGACGGCGAACGGGGCATTCTGTACATGCACAACAGCATTCTGATGGAGGGCTACTACAAGAACGAAAAGGCGACTGTCGAGACCTACCGGGGCAAGTACATGACCGTGGGCGACGTGGCCATTCGGGACGACGAGGGGTACATCTTCATCGTGGATCGGGTCAAGGACATGATCATCCGAGGCGGCGTCAACATCTACCCGGCGGAGGTCGAGGAGGTCCTGACCGTCATGCCCGGCATCATGGACGCGGCCGTGGTGGGCAAGTCGGACCCGGAATTCGGTGAAGCCGTGGCGGCGTTCGTGGTCTTGCATGATGGCGCCAATCTCAGCGAGGCGGACGTCAAGGCCTTTTGCGAGCCTCGCATGCAAAACCACAAGATACCGGTGACCGTCGTGTTCACCGACGAAATTCCAAGAACGCCCACGGGCAAGATTCTCAAGCGGGACCTGCGCGAGATGTTGACCTGAGACCCTCCCGGGCCGGCCAAATCCGCATGAGGGCCGGCCCGGACCGAATGCGATGCGATTGATTAGGGAGGAAGCCCGGTGGACGTTCGTTACATCAATCCGTTTTTAAGCGGAACGGTCGAGGTGCTGTCCACCATGGCCCACGTGCAGTTGATTCCCGGCAAACCGTTCATCAAGAGCGGCCAGACCGCCATGGGCGACGTGACCGGTCTGGTCGGCCTGACCGGGGAGGTCCGGGGGTCTCTGTCGGTCACCTTTGTCTTCAGGGTGATCCAGGCGACCATGAAAGGCATGCTCGGCGACGAGATCACCGAAATCGACAACACGGTTCGGGACGCGGTCGGCGAACTGACCAATATGATCTCCGGAACGGCCCGCCGCTACCTGGCCGAGGAAGGCCTGAGTCTGCGGGCGGGCATTCCCACGGTCGTCTCCGGAAAGGGCCACGTCATCCAGCACATCACCAACTCGCCCATCCTGGCCATTCCTTTCCAATCCCAGTTCGGGCGCGTTCTGGTGGAGGTCTCCATCGAAGGCTGAAGCTCTGCCTCCCCCAACCCGACCGCCCGGCCCTCGGGCCGAAGGCATGGTCGAAGCCTCTTCCGTTCCCGATAAATCGAAGATCAGACGCCCTGTCCGTAGCTGGCTTCAATGGTCTTGACCAGACGGGTCAGGGTCCGGTTGACCGTCATGTCCAGGCCCAGCTCCCGGCCCCGGGCGGCCACGGCGCCGTTGATGTAGTCGATTTCCGTCCGGTTCCGGGCCAGGACGTCTTGCAGCATCGAGGCCACGTTGCCGGCGGTGGCTCGGGCCACCTCCTTGACCCGGGCCACGGCGTCCGGATAGACCAGGGTGATATTCAGGGCCGCCGCCAGGGCGGCGGCTTCTCCGACCGCCTCTTCCATGATCCGCTCCGTGCCCGGGAAGTCCAGGAGCTGCCCGTTCCGGAGCCGGGTAATGGCCGTCAGGGGGTTGATGCCCACGTTGATGATGAGCTTGGACCAGATCAGGGTTTCGACGTCGGCCTCGATCCGGGCGGGCAGGCCGGCCAGGCTGAAGGCTTCGGCCGCCTCGGCCAGGCGGTCGCCGTCGGAACCGGCAACGGCCGCGCCGATCAGCGTGTCGCCCATGCCGGCATGCCGAACCCGGCCCGGTCCCAGCACCGTGGCCCCGAGGGCGGTGATGCCGCCCCAGGTGCGCTCCGGGCCGAAGAACCGGGTCAGCGTCTCGACGTTGCCCACCCCGTTCTGGAGCGTCAGGACCCGGGCCTCCGGCCCGATCCGCCCGGCCAAAGGCCTGACCGCATCCTCGGTCTGATGGGCCTTGACGCAGACCAGGATCAGGCCGGCGTCCGCGGCCCGGCCCGGATCAACGGTCACCGGCACCCGGACCCGCCTTTCCCCGCTGACGCCTTCCAAACGCACCCCGTCCCGACCGATGATCTCCGCGCGGTCCGCCTGATGATCGACCAGGACCACGTCCTGGCCGCTCTCGGTCAGAAAGGCGGACAGAAGGCAACCCATGGCCCCCGGACCCACGACTGCTATCTTCATGGATTTTTCTCCAGCCTGCCGGTCCGGCGCCGGGTCCCGCCCGGGCCGGCCGGCGGTCGCATGGTCAGCCCTTGAGCTTGTCCAGTTCTTCGGCCTTGATGGCAAAACCGTGCTCCGGTCCTGGGAAGACGCCGTCCTGAACCTCCCGGACGTATTCGGCCAGGGCCGCCTTGATCTGGGGAGCCAGGTTGACATACTGCTTGACGAACTTGGGCACGAACTTCTCGAAAAGCCCCAGCACGTCGTTGGTCACCAGGACCTGGCCGTCGCAGTCCGGCCCGGCGCCGATGCCGATGGTCGGTATGGACACCGCCCGGGTGATCTCGGCGGCGATGGCGTCCGGAATGCATTCCATGACCAGCATGTAGGCCCCGGCGGCGTCCAGGTCCCTGGCCGACTGGATAAGCTGGCGTGCACCTTCCGCGTCCTTGCCCTGGACCTTGAACCCGCTCAGTTTGGTCGCCGTCTGAGGGGTCAGCCCGATGTGGGCGCAGACCGGAATGCCGGCGTCCACGACCGCCTTGACCGTCGGGGCCATCTCCGTGCCCCCCTCCAGTTTGACCGAGTCGCACCCGGCCTCCTTGATGAAACGGCCCGCGTTCCGAATGGCCTCCTCCCGGCTCACGTTATAGGACATGAACGGCATGTCGCCTATAAGGAAGGCGAATTCCGTGCCGCGACGAACGGCTTTGCAGTGATGCAGCATCTCGTCCATGGTCACCGGCACGGTCGACGTGTACCCCAACACGACCATGCCCAGGGAGTCCCCGATCAGGATCGTGTCCACCCCGGCCTGATCGATCATGGCCGCGGTGTAAAAATCGTACGCGGTCAGCATGGTGATCTTCTGCCCCGCGTCTTTCTTGGCTTTCAGCCCGGCAATCGTTACTTTGGTTCGAGACATAACCCCTCCTGCTCTTGTGTTGGATGTAGGTGGGAAAAAAAATCCCTCGCCAAGCCGAAGCCTGTGCGAGGGGGGCCCAAAAAAGAATGGATCATGAAATCCTCCCGTCCCGGTCCGCGTCACGGATCCAGGCGGCTTGACGTCTCCGTCTCCGGATTGCCCACTCTCCATATCCAAAACAAATTTATGTGTCAAGGGTTTAATTGAAAATCAGGGGCTGGGGCGAGCCTTCAAGGCCGGCGCGGCGGCCGCGGGGCGGGGCCGGGGCGGGGCCGGGGCTGGCCCGTTAGAAAACCATTGACAAATTCAAGAGGCATGTGCTTTTTTATACAAACTTGCGCTCCGGAGGTCCACCCGGCGGCCAAATCTACAACTTACGAATTTCAATAAGGAAAGGAGATAACGCCATGCCGGCCGAACTGATCAAGGGCATGCCCATTGCCAACAAAATCCGTGAAGAGATCGTAGTCGAGGTCGAACAGATCAAAGCCAAGGGCGTCAATCCGAAACTGGCGGTCGTGCTGGTTGGAGACGACGAGGCCTCGGTGGTTTACGCGCGCTCCAAGGAGAAAGTCGGGGACAAGCTGGGCATCCAGGTCGAGCTGACGGTCAAGCCGGAATCCACCCCGGAAGAGGACGTTCTCAGCCTCATCGATTCCCTGAACGCTGACGAAAACGTGCACGGCATCCTGGTGGAACTGCCCCTGCCCAAAGGGATCAGCAAGGAAAAGGTCATGGCCCGGCTGGACCCCCTCAAGGACGTGGACGGCGTGCATCCGATCAACCGCGGTTATCTCCTGGGCGGCCAGGAACAACTGGCCCTGATCCCGGCCACGCCGCTGGCCTGCATCGAGCTCATGGAACGGGCCGGCATCCAGCTTCGCGGCAAGCGGGTGGCCCTGGTCGGCCGGGGCGACACGGTCGGGCGTCCGCTGGCCTCCCTGTTGATCAAGCGCGACGCGACCATCACGGTCTGTCACACCAAAACCGTGGACATCCCCTCGATCACCAAGGCGGCTGAAATCGTGGTCGTGGCCGCCGGATTCGCCGGTCTGGTCAAGGGCGACATGCTTTCCCCCGGGCAGGTGGTCATCGACGCGGGCATCAACGCCAAGGAAGAAGGCGGCATTACGGGCGACGTGGAGTTCGACACCGCGGTCGAGATCGTCAAGGCCATCACCCCGGTGCCGGGCGGGGTGGGCTCCCTGACCACGACCATTATCATGAACAACCTCCTCAAGGCCGTCAAACTGCAGGGCAAAGGCTAAGCCCCCCCAAGGAAGGTGAAAAATGCCGGAAGTCTATACCAAGACGATCAATGCGTTTCTGGAAGAGGCCTGTTCTTCGAGCCCGACGCCGGGCGGCGGCAACGTCTCG
>Ga0180009_10005586_pt1 | contig 13454 bp, 12 predicted proteins | sample OS_PC_MetaG_FD_123537 | JGI IMG/M metagenome (GOLD analysis project Ga0180009, IMG submission 123537) | Groundwater microbial communities from the Aspo Hard Rock Laboratory (HRL) deep subsurface site, Sweden - OS_PC_MetaG | ecosystem: Environmental > Aquatic > Deep subsurface > Groundwater... | reverse complement strand
ATAAGTTTAGTTTTTGGTCTGGGTCTTTGGTGCTTGCTGCTCAGCCCAATAACCCTGACTATTTTCCATACCTGCTGCCCTGACCATTGCCTATTTTGATTTTTTCACGATTAACAATTAAGGGTTAACATCTTGGGTTCTGGCTTGTCCAGGTTAGGAATATAACAAATTAAAAGTCTATTTTCCATAAAAAGAACGAATAACTTTTATCACATATTCTATTTCGTTGTCCAGCAGCTCTACTGCCATAGGTAATGAACACACTTCTCTGCTCAAAGCTTCTGTTTCGGGGAAACACCCGCCAGTTAATTTTAATTTTTCGTGCTTATAATATGGTTTTCTGAATTGAGTTAAAACTTCAATTCCATTTTTTTTCAGATATTCCGAAAATTTATTTTCTTGCTTGGAACGTAGTGTATAATTCTGATAGACATGGCTGAAATCCGGTTTATTATAATGTGGCAGGAGCAAATCGGGTAAGCAGGAAAGTTCGTTATGGTATATTTCTGCTATTTGTTTTCGTCTGATAATCCATTCAGGTAAATGATTTAACTTTACTATTAAAAATGCAGCCTGTAGGTTATCTAGTAAGCAGGTAAATCCATGTCCGTGATATTCGCCTGTTTCTCTGTCTTCGCCATTGAATCGCATGCGACGAACATAAGTAGCCATGCTTTCATCATTAGTAGTGATGGCGCCGCCATCGCCGTATCCACCCAAGATTTTAAACGGATAAAAGCTAAAGCATCCTGTTAAACCATAAGCGCCAGCACCTTTACCATTGATGCTTGAACCAAGACTCTGGCAGGCATCTTCAATAACAACTAAGTTGTATTTTTCGGCTATTTTGATGATTTCCGGCATATCAGCCATCCACCCGCTAAGATGCACGGGCATTATAGCTTTTGTTTTATTTGTAATTACTTCTTCTATTTTGTTAACATCAATATTGAAATCCTTCGCAACATCAACTAATACAGGAGTTGCGCCAGTATTAACTATTGCAGAACATGAAGCAACAAAAGTATGAGCCGGAACAATAACCTCGTCGCCTGTGCCAACGCCAACTGCTCTAAGCGATAACTGAAGAGAGTCGTAGCCACTATTTAAGCCAACAGCATATTTTGTTCCGACAAATTTTGCCAAATTTTCTTCAAAAATTTTTAGTTGCTGCCGGTCTATTAAATCACCCTTAGACATAACTTCAAAATACGCTTCATCTAACTCAGCTTTAATTATATGATATAAACGAGCAGGATTAACAAATTTTACTTTTCTTTCCATTTATTCTTAATATGATTCAATCGTTGTGTTATCCGACCTTTCCATATATTTCGCCACCTACGGGGCTTATTTTTTTGATCGATTAATTTTTTCTACCAATATAATGTCCCTATCGGGACAAAATATCGGCAGAATAAGCATTTACAAAATAATTTAATCCCGACAAATCGGGAGATATATTTGATTCGGTTAAATTTTGTCGGACAATAGTGATTTATTATCTTTCATTAACTCCATAGCAGCATTAGTAATATCTGTATCTTTAATATAGTAAGCATTTTCCATTGTTTCTGCAGCAGGAGCAGGGCAATCGGGTAAATTAACTCTTTTAATAGGAGCTTTAATATATTCAAAAATAGTTTCAGCAACAAAGGCAGATATTTCTGCTGTTATACTAGTTGTTTTCCATGAACCATCAACAATTACTAATCTGCCTGTTTTTTTAACTGAACTAAGAATTAAGTCTTTATCATAGGGTTTTAAAGTCCTTAGGTCAATAATTTCAGCACTTATATTATTTTGGGCAAGTTTATCAGCACTTTTTATGGTCTCAATCATCATATACGACGAACTAACAATTGTAATATCAGTACCATTACGTCTAACAATTCCTTTACCAATTGGTATTTCATACATTTCAGTTGGAACATCATCGGTTTGCTCATATAATAAACGGTTGTCAATAAAAACTACCGGATTTGGATCATTTATTGCAGATATTAAAAGTCCTTTAGCATCGTGAGCTGTGGAGGGAGCGACTACTTTAAGCCCTGGAATATGAGTAAACAATGAATGAAGCGCCTGAGAATGTTGAGCCGCTTGCTCACCTCTCCTATTAATAATCAGCCAGAAAACAACAGATGTATTAGAACGACCTCCACTCATATAATGCCAGTTTGCTGCCTGATTGATAATTGGGTCAAAGGCAAAAAGAGCAAAATCAATACGTGGATGAACAACAACAGATTTCATTCCAACTATACCGGCACCAACAGCTACCCCAGTAATAGCATTTTCTGAAACAGGAGTATCTATAACCCTTTCTTCGCCAAATTTTTTAACTAAATCATTACAGGTATTACCCACATACCATGGACTTTTAACTCCCTGACCTATTAAAAAAACAAAACTATCGGTTTCCATTATTTGTATTAAAGCTTCGTTTATAGCTAAGCCATAATTTATTTTTCTACTATTTAAAGACATATTTTATGAGATCCTCTCCATTAGGTTTATTAGTTTTTAATACTTCTTTAGTAATTTCTTCAATTCTTTGAATTATATCTGCATTTATTTGCTTAGCCTCTTGCCCGCTAATTAAATTATTTTGCAATAAATATTTTTCAAATCTTTTTATTGGGTCTTTTTCAATCCATTCTAATATTTCTTTTTTTGGGCGAATATCAGTATGCGACCCCTGCACATTATCATCAGGTCCAACATGTCCTCTCAATCTATATGTAATACACTCAATAAAAACAGGGCCATTGCCGTTTCTACAACTTTTAACTGCTTTTTTCCCAATCTCATAAACTGCTAAAACATCGTTGCCATCAACCTGATAAGTATCAATATCAAATGGTTTTGCTATTTCAAATATGTTTTTATTAGCTCTTGTTTCGCTAATATGCAAATGTGTTGAATAAAAATTGTTTTCGCACAAAAAAATTATTGGTAATTTTTTTAGCGAAGCAAAGTTCATAGATTCATAAAGCACACCTTCTCCGGCAGCTCCGTCGCCAAAAAAGGAAACAGTAACACTATCATTTTTTTTGATTTTTGAAGCCAGCGCTGCTCCTGTAGCTAAAGATATTGTGCCTGCTACAATTGGAGCAACACCCATAATGCCTTTTTCAGGATTAATAAGATGCATAGAACCACCTCGTCCTTTACAACAGCCTGTTTCGCGACAATATATTTCAGCAATCATTTCTTCCAAACTGCCACCTTTTGCCAAATAATGACCATGTGAACGATGATTACCAAAAATAAAATCTTTATCATTCAAATTTGCACAAATGCCTGTAGCTATTGCCTCTTCTCCCGAATATAAGTGAACAGGACATTTAATCGCAGAGTTCAGGATAGGTTCAACAAAACTTTCTTCTGTGTATCTGATTAAAAGCATCGTTTTGTACAGGTTAATTAAAAAATCTCTGTTATAATCCATAGAGAGTTAATAAGTTTAATTTTTAAAAAATATTGCTTTCAAAGTTAGAAAAATAATCTTTATATCATTAATAAGAGATCTACTCTGAACATATTTCATTTGCAATAATTTTTTTTGTGGCCAAATAAGTTCCATGTATGCTTTATCTGGATCCTCCGCACCTTCAAGAATACTTCCTTCGTCCGGATTCCAAATAGAGGCCCAGTCAGTAATGCCTGGTTTTACCGATAAGATAGCTTTTTCTTCTTCAGTAAATAAGTCGGTGAACTTTTTAACTTCCGGCCTCGGTCCAACAATACTCATATCTCCGATAAAAACATTAATAAATTGAGGGATTTCATCTAATTTATATTTTCTTAGGAGGTGACCAATGGGAGTAATTCTGTGGTCAGATGAAGTAGTTGATGAGGGACCAATTTTATCGGCATTAACAATCATTGTACGGAATTTGAACATACGAAATAATTTGCCATTTAGTCCTACACGTGTCGCCATATAAAATACTGAACCACCATCGTTGAATTTAATAATTAATGAAATTATCAATAATAAAGGCGAAAATATCAACAAACCGAAAAAGCTGAAAAGTAGGTCGAATAAGCGTTTAATCATTTTTATGTAATTCAAAGGTAAACATCCATGACATTTTATTTATTAAAGGAATTTTTAATATTATTTTATCCAGTGAATTAAAGAAAGACAAAAGTGATGGCAAATAAACTCCCATAATACTAAACAAATGCCAGTGTTTAATATTTTTTACGACAAAAAATCTTTTAGCAAATTTAATATCCTTATAAGATAAAATATGAGCTTTCTCCCATTCTGTCCGCATATCGGGAGTTGTTAATCTATAAAGTTTAATAATAGGATTATAATCTAATGCTTCAACAGCCAAAATTTTCCCGCCTGATTTTAATATTCTTCTTAGTTCATAAAAAGCATAGCTTAAATTTAAATGATGAAGCATACCGGAACATATTATCACGTCTATTGAATTATCTGGTAGTTCTGTTTTTTCGGCATCACCTTGAACAAAAAAAGTATTTGCTTCAACTCCGTTTTCTTTTGCTGTAGTTTTTGCGTTATTAACAGATACATCACTTATATCAATTCCTATAGAAAGACTCGCATTCGCTTTAGCTGCTTTTATTGCATTAAAACCATTACCACAGGCATAATCTAAAAATACTTTTCCTTCCGCATTTTTCTTAATCCAATTATCAACATATTTAGTTGAAAGTTCAACTGTCTTATAGAATTTTCTGTTTCCATATATTTTATCATACGTATCCTTGCTAATTTTTTCTTGAAACTTAACATCACGATCGCGATTATGAAATTCCAATTCTTTTATTTTTCTTTTTTCCAACCCCATCATCCATTGCTCGTTTGTTTTTTGAGCAAGAATATTTAAGTTCTCTAATAATTCTTTTTTTTCCATATTTTATAAATTATAATTTTTTTTAATCTATTTATTCAATAATTCTTTTAAGCACTAATACTGAACGTTTTTTATTTAATACCCAACTTGTATAGGACACTTCAATGTATTTATTATATCCGGGTAACATTCCCATTGTAACTATATATTTATCATCATAGACCCACCACCAACTTTTGTCTTTTGTTTGTACATAATTTATATTGAAATTGTTAATTCCATTAAATTCATATCCACCATCAATTTCTCTGGGAGAAACTTTTAAGTCCTCTGTAAGAACGGTTAAAGCTTTCCATTTAGCTCTATTCCAAGCTAAATAGTCATGGGTAGCTGAAACTGCAAATAGTAGCATTGCTCCAATTAAAATATAACATAGAAGGTAGGATTTAATTTGAATTTTATTTATGATGTCATAAACTATTAAAGTAAACATTATGAGTACCATTGGAACTAAAGCAAGAATATATCTGTCGAACATATATATATTGACTAATAAAAAGGTATATATTACACTCGAACAAAATAATAATTGAAAAAATTGGTCTGTTTTGGAATTATTCCCCTTTAAAGATTTGATAATTGTCAAAATGAAATTGGATATGCAAATTAAAAATATGGACAATCCTGTTAACAAACTAAAAAAGGAAATCCAACGAAAAATTTGAGGTGAAATTTCAAAATCATTCAGATTTGCTTTTAATATAAACGTATCATGAAGTAATAGCGGGCCAAGACCTAAATTGTAAATAATATTCTCTAAGCATGTTATTTGATATTTACTCGTGAAATAGTAGCTAAACAGAATAATAATAAAGATTACTGAATATATGTATTTATTACTGAAGCTGATTTTTTTCATGCTTGCAGACTCCCTAAAAGTTGATGTATGAAATTGGTTTTTAATTTTGCTTATTGCTTTTGGACTGAGCAATAATAAAAGAGGAAAAGCCGGAAGAATAAATAATCCTAAATACATAGTAACAATTATCGTATTTTTTATTTGAGGGAAAAACCAGCTTTTATATCCTGTTGTGATCTGTTCAAACAAATTCTGATTCACTCTGTTTACATGTTGAGGATTAGCAGTATTTAACCACATTAAAAATATATAATAGATTATGACTACAATTGCTACGGATGCTATTGATAAAAGTAAATATCGTTTACTTTTTTGTTTATTTAACAAGAGTATAAATGGTAGGGTGGCAGCTACAATTAAACCGGGTTGCTTTACCAGCACTGCTATGCACCCGAAAATGGTGGCTGTCAGAATTGTTTTTATTTTAGGATCATGAAGGAATGAATAAGAAGCCCAAAAGCATAGAATCAGCATTAGATTAAATGAGGATTCTGTCATGAAGGTAAAAGACTGAACATAAAGAATCGGATTAAAGACAAAAACTGAAGTAATTAACAAGGAAAAACTTTTTTTGACACCTAATTTATTTAGTAAACTATATAAAATTATGATCATCATAAAAGTGGTTGTAAGAGTGGAGATACGGACCACAAGTATTTTGTATCCAAATATTTCACAGAATAATAGTGCCCAATAAATTTGAGATATAAGTGTTGAACTACCCCATTCGGAAAATACTAATTTGTTAGTATAATAAAGACGTTTTAATGACTCTAAATATACCCAATCATCATTTAAAGGAAATTCTCCTGCCGGATTGATGATGATTATGGAAAGAACCCATAAAATAAGAATAACAAAAAGCCCTTTATTATTTGAGTAGTATGTAAAAAACCTTGACGCTGACCCATTCATTATGATTGATATTAAAATTTCTCTAAATATAAATATTTTATTAATAATTTAAAAAATCCAAAAGTAGAACCTATTCCATATCCAAAATGGCGGATAGCAAAAGCAATAGGCATTAAGAATAAAAATTTGATATTTTTTTCTTTGGAAGCAATTTTAACTGCAAAATAAATAGAAATTAAAAGATATAATCCAATTATAAACACAAAAAGCCAAAAGAATACCGAGAAAAAAATTCCCAATATTCCTGTTCCAATTAAACCTGAAACAAAAATTAGAGGAATATAATGTCTCAAACAAAGAGGCATTTTTACATATTTCAGAGGTAAAATTGCCCAAATTCCATCTTCAAAATTATGAATGAAGAAATCTTTAAAATTTGATTTTGGGTAGTAATAAGTGACAATGTCGGGAACCAAAAGTATTTTACCACCTGATTTTCTTAATCTCAAATTAAACTCCATATCTTGACTTCTGATAAGATTCTCATTAAAAAGCCCAAATTTATTAAAAACTTCTTTTCTATAGCAACCACCAAATACAGTATCAACCAACCTTAATTTTTTTTCGTTTGTTCTAAATGCCGAATTACCAACACCAAATCTATTGGATAATACTTTTACAATTGCTCTGGCGATTAAACTATTATTGGCTGGTAATGTAACCATATTCCCCCCTACATTATCAGCACTACATTCATTAAGATACTTTATGCATTTTGATATATAATCTTTCTCATAAATAGCATGTGCATCCATTCTAATAATTATCTCACCCTTTGCATTTTTTATTCCGATATTCAAAGCACATGGGGTAATTTTTTTGGGATTATCCAAAATTTTTATAAATGGATATTGCCCGATATATTTCTCTGATATTTTTCTTGTTTCATCTTCACTCATTCCATCAACAATCAAAACTTCTAATTTATCTTTTGGATAATCCTGAGCGATGATAGAATCAAGGCATTTGCCGATGAACTTTTCTTCATTTCGGCAAGGAATGATGACAGATGTATTAGGGTAAGTCGTCATTTTATGTGTTTATATTTTGTTACTAAAATTTAAAGTTGAGCAGAAACAATAAAAAAATGAGAAAAACACTACTCCTGCCTGATTGTTTAATGCGGATTCAAAAAGAAAATTAATTGAAATAATTATTATAAATGAAACTAATAAATAATTTTTTTTCCTTATACCATAAATAAAAGGAAAACCAAGCAAAATCAATAAAGTAATAAATCCAATTATTCCTTGTCCGATAAATGTTTCTAAATATTGATTATGAGAATTATATTCAGAGTTGATAGCATCGGTTATATTATACTTATTATATTTTTTCTTTAATTCATTTTTTATATCTCCTGTGCCAACTCCAAATATAATATTTTCTTTTGCTAATTCATACGAAACCTGCCAAAGTATTATTCTGTCGTTTGACAATTTCTGGGAGTTCAAATCTTTGGGAAAAAATAATAGATAGGATTGTTTTACTGCATTGAGAAATCTGTCGTTACTTAGCGATGCTATAATTACAAATATTGAAAGAAAGGAAAGAAATGCATATTTAAGAAGTTTATTTTTTATAAAAGTAAATTTTAGTAAAAAAATATTTATTGTGAATACAACAATACAAGTGAGTTGACCGGCTCGGGAAGATAAAAAATAAATAGTAATTAAAAAAAACAGGACTAAACTGATTAGTATTAATTTTTTCAATAAGGTTTTACAGTATATTTTATTATTAAAAAAATAAAATATTATACAAATACAAAATATTAGATACATAGAAAAATATGTCGGATGCATAAACTTTGACAACATACCGTAATAAAAGTTATGATAATAAAGTTCACTAATTGGCTTAATACCAATACTAAAACCAGTAGATAAACTACAATAAAACAAATAATTAAAAGCATTATAAAATGCTATTATAAAACAGATAATAGCAGCTAACAAATTCCCTGTTAAGAATGATAATAATATATAATTAAATTTTTCACGAAAAATATTGCTTACCGAAACGAAAAATAAAGGAAAAAGAAATAATGTTAATTTAACTTCCAAATCAAAAAGACCTGCTTTAATATTTTCGGTATATAATAAACCAATTATGTGAATAGTGTAAAAAATAATTGAAAGAAAAAAAACAGATTTAAATTTGATATTCGAAAATTTGTTTCTAATCGGGGATTCAAATAACCAAGAAATAAATAATAGTATTATTAATGGGGGAATAATTTTTTTTGGAAAAGGTAAAAAAAATACTATTAAAAGCGAAATAACATAAGTTACTTTCTTTAATGAAATCACTTGCATTGATAATAGTTTTTTCAATATAATTAATTAAATTTTATAGATTATTTCTTTGTAATTTGATATAATATATTTATAAGCTATTTTTTGCAACTTATACACCTTTTTTTTAAATCCAAATGCATTTGATGATTTATGTTCATTGTGATATACAACAATTTGCGGTGTAAATCTTATATTACAACCAATTTTACTACAAATGGCAGCAACGGAATCTTCTTCATGATATAGAAAACAACCATCGTCGATATAGCCGCCTTTTTCAAAATAGGATTTAGAAAAAATCATAAACGAACCATGCAAAGAAAAGATGTTACGTTCCTGGTCATTAAATACCTTTTTTTTTCTTATTAATATTTCTTTAGAGTAATTTCTGCATAAATATAATAGCTTCCCAAAGTGGAAATTAATAAATAACAATTTATACATCAATTTCTGAATGTTTGAAGTTGGATTTTCTCTGTGCGGATTTTGATCTTTATTTGAAATTAATGAAATTATTCGGGGGGCTATAATATTATTTTTTTTGATAATTTGACTAATTTTATTAAAAAAATCCACATCTTTTATTATGATATCATTATTAGAAACAATTATAAAATCCAATTCTTTAATATCTATCATTAAATCCATGGCTTTTTTTACTGCTTTGAAATATCCTAAGTTAGCGCCAGTACTGAAAAGATGTACATTGTTTAAATTATTTTTTTTAATATAATTAACGATATTTTGATAATGTAGCATATCAGAACTATTATCTGCAATAATAATATCCAGATGTCCTGTTATGTTTAAGCTCATTATACTTTGCAGAAACAAAATAATATTTTCAGAATCCTGATAATTGACAGTAATAATAGCGGTCTTATACATGCTCAAGTTTGTAAGATACATTAAAAACTAAATATATAAAAATAAAACTAATAAACCATGAAAGTAAAATTACATTATAGTTGAGCATGTTTGAAAAAATACTGCAAAATAAAATGCTGAAACACATTGATAGCAACAACATTGCATATATGTTCCTGCTTTTTGTTTTGTAATAGAAAAAATTCATAAAATAACCGATTAGAAACATTATTATTATTGCTCCATAAATAGAAAAATCATCAATTAATCCTCTTATAATAGTATAAACATTCGTAATAATTTCATTATTGTTATAATAACCAATAACGCAATTTTCCTGGAATAACCCGACTACTCTGTCTTCATAAAAAATGTTATGGAGCCCTGAAAATGTGTATTTAAACGGATTAAGTGATAAATTGTACTCATTCCACCAGCAACTTAATGCATTAAATGACCCGAAATAAGAAATAATACTTGCTATAAAAGAAGAATTTCTGCTTAAATTACCTTCCCGAAAGAACTGAATCAGTGGTATAAGAAGAAGTATTGCAGTGGCAAAACTTGCCATTTTTTTAATTATTCCTTTCAAATTAATTGCTTTATCAGCATTTGTAAAAATTAACATCCCGATATAACCTGTTACCCATAAAACTATTGAATATATGAAGCCAAGTTTAACACCATTAATTAATGAGTAAATCAACATAATAATTATGGGTAGATAACAGATCTTTTTGCTTCCCTTAAAAATTACAAAATATAGTCCTGATAAAAATGAACCTGAATATAAAAATGCCATAAAGATAAGTCCATATTTAGGCATATCTGTTTGATTGGAATATCTAATAACGGATATTTTATTTGCTAATTGTAAAATATCATTGAAATTGTTTATCGGCAAATTAAGAAATACCAATTGAATTATTATCGCAATAATACCCATAATCGAGAATGAAAAAATTAATATCTTTATTCTCAATTCTATTATATTCTTGTTATAAATCACTTCCTTAGGTACTGATAATGATAAATCATTTTTTTCTTTTCTTTTTTCATAAACCAAGGCGCCTCCGATAAAAGAAATTAAAATAGAAATTAGCGGAATTAAACCAGTCCAATAAAATCGTAAATTAAATAGAACAGACATAGAAATACTTATTAAAATAAATGATATCCAATAAGCGGTACTAATAAAAACCGGATGTAAAAGATCATTATTCACAAGTTTCTTTATGTAAATAATAAAGATGACACTGAATATGAAAAAAATCAAAAATTCAAACATTGTAATAACACTTATAAAGCTTGTATATGAGCAATAAAGATAATAGCATTTCTGTTAATAATACTGAAACGGAAGCACCATTATCATCAAAAAAATATGATAGTACAATACAGGTAGCAATATTGGAAGCACCAGCTATTAAAACACAATTTCTAAAATATTTTTCCATTTTTAAATTGATCATTCCTAATACTCCGATAATATTATTAACAGTTCCGAATATTAAAATAAAAGATAATATTTTTATGTTAAGGATTATATTGATGTTTGAAGAACCACTTAAAAATAAAGTTAATTCATTCACAAAAATAAATAGCAATATGACCAATAGTAACAATACGGGAGATAAATAGAATATTAGTTTCTTTAAAATAATAATTGAATTTTTTAAACTTTTCTCTGAAAATAATTTACTAAAATGAGGATATAATGCCTGTGTTAATGGAGTAATGATGTATCTTAAACCCCTTACCGTTTTTTCAGCAATAATATAGTAACCAACGTATTCATTTTTCCCGGTAACGATGCCTAATATAAATGGAGTAGAAGTCATATAAAGACTTACTCCGATATTAGTAATGAAAACGTTTACAGTATCATTATATGCTTTTTTAAGTTTTGATATAGTAGGTATGTGTAATTTAAATTTTATTAAGAACAATGCAAAGACAAATGATGTAATCCCTGCAATAATATAACCTAAAGAATTGATAATTGCATAATAAAGATAATCAGATGTATTTTGAATAAATATAAAAATTAATAAAGTAAAAGAAAGTTTGGAAATTAGGTTGAAAATCATCAGATACTTCATTTTTTCCAAACCTTGAAATAACCAAACCGGGTATAATATTTGACCAATCACCATTCCGAAAGTCAATACGTATAATTCCCATTCAAAACGAAATTGAGGAAATAAAAGAATAATAATTGTTATAATAAACACACTAATAAGTAACAATATTACTTTCAAACTAAAAACTGTATTAAATATTTCGTTGATTTTAGACCAATTGTTTTTGTGAATTGAGATTTCCCTTGTTGCCGTATAGTCTAACCCAAAATCAACGAGCAACATAAAGTATTGAATAAATACTTGGGCAAACATTACAAGTCCAAACTTTTCATCACCCAAAACACGAATTAGATATGGTATTGCGATCAACGGAATAATGAAGTTGGTAGCTTGTAAAAAGGATAAAGAAAAAAAATTCGCGATAACTTTTTTTACATTTTGATTTTTTAATATTCCTAAATCATTAATTGCCATTAGCAACATAAATTAAATTAAAGATATTTTTTTCAATACAAAAAATAATAATTATTCCGAGAACTGCTCCTACAAAAATAAAGAGGATGTAAGTTTGTATAATGCTTAACCCGATTGGTTGATTTGGAGTGATAGCATCGGTGGCAAGTTTCACCCCATCTAATTGAGAAAGCCGACTGTTCAATTTAAGCAATTTCTCTTGTAAATGATAAATATCATATTGAATATTATAATTCAGATTGTCACTTCTTTCTAAATCATTTATTAATTTACTCTTTTTTCCCATTTCATCAATCGAACAAATAAGTTTTTCTTTAATATCAAGTATATTCTTTTTTTCTCTTTCAAATTGACCTTTAAAAAATGGGGTTTCATTGATGTATTGTAAAAAAATATTAACTATACCTTTTAAGTTAGTCGTATCGTATATAAATAATGCTAAATCAATGTACATATATGGGTCGCCATTGCCAATAGTTGTATTGTTGATATCAATACTCTTAAAATTTTTAAATATTTCTCTATTGTTGGCATTTATTATGGTTTGAATGTTCTTTTCATCAACTAATATATTGAAATTTTTTATCAAATTAATTATTACCAACTTGTTGCTTTTATGAATATTTTCTTCTCCTAATAAAGAAGCGTTTATTGTAAATGATATTTTATATACAGGTTTTTTAATAATTACCATCACTGTTGCAATCATTAATGAGAATAAAATAGAAATTAGAAAAATTAATTTTCTTCTAAGCACCATTTTTACCAAACCGTTTTTTAACTCATCTTTCATAAAACCTTTTTATTAAAATTTTTTCAATAAATCATTATTAATCTGCAAAAGTATAAATATTTGAAAAATATTTAATTCTTTTTGATAACTTTGCAAATATAAGTTTGAGTCCCCTCTAAAAAGCATGCCCTGAGCGAAGCAAATGGGTCAAAATTAATGAAATTTAATGTTTCACGCAAAGTCGCAAAGAACGCAAGTGGTTATGACAGAAAATGAAATTGCTAAAATACTGGTTAATATTTTTCTCAAGGTTCACCGGACACT
>Ga0180009_10005585_pt1 | contig 13454 bp, 10 predicted proteins | sample OS_PC_MetaG_FD_123537 | JGI IMG/M metagenome (GOLD analysis project Ga0180009, IMG submission 123537) | Groundwater microbial communities from the Aspo Hard Rock Laboratory (HRL) deep subsurface site, Sweden - OS_PC_MetaG | ecosystem: Environmental > Aquatic > Deep subsurface > Groundwater... | reverse complement strand
GAGCCACAATTGTCGTAGCCCCCTTTGACGGCACAATGGAGGTAGCAGTAACGCTGAAGGATGGCCGGCTCGCCCATGGCGTCGCTGAGGGCAGCGGGCCGCGCGAGGTTGACCTCGTGGTGGAGCCGGTCCCGTCGGCAACCGCGTCAGCTGCTCCCGCTCCGACCAAAACGCGTCCACGGGTCGTCCCACTCAGGCCACCAAGCGAGCTGCAAGACAACCCGTACGGCACGCCATGAGTGCATGCTACACTGCGCGGATGCGTGAGCGCGTGCAGAGGGCTCTGCTTGGGGTGGTCGGGGTGATGGCCCTCGCTCTCGGGGCAACGGTTTGCACGACGTTTTCAGGGCTCGAGGCCGACACGGACGCGGGGGTCCCGAGCGTCGACAGCGGCGCTGAGGCATCGGGAGAGGCGGGAGACGCTGGGAAAGAGACGGGACCGGACGCGGCCACGCAATCCTACCTGTCGCTCGAAGACGCCGCGAAGGCGTGCACGATGATGTTTGGCTGTCCCTATCTCGCCAAGTCGGTGGTCTGGTCGATGGCTGTGCCGGTGGACGATCTGAACTACTCGCTGTGTCTGAGCTGGCTCGCGGGGCCAATATCCAAACAGCGAATCGGGTTTGGACTGCAGGCCGACGCTCTCGCGTGCATTGCTGAGGCAGCCTCGTGCGACGAGGCAGGAGCGTGTCTCTGGGTCGAGCTCATGGCGCCGGGGGATCCACGGTGCGCCGACGCCGGGCCGGAGGACAGGTGTGCTGACGACGCTGGATCGGTGGTGCTATGCCAATACCAGTACGTCATCCATTGCGACAGCGCCTACTACACGCCCGGAGCCACGTGCATGGACGGCACCAACAACTGGAAAGGCTGTGGGCTCGAGCCTGACTGCACCGGTGTGACGTCGTGCGTGGGACCCGTGCTGACTTACTGCGCAATGGACACGCTCAAGTACGGTATCAACTGTGCTTATGGCGGCTATGGCTGCGGCTTCGAGGCGGACTCGGGCTATCCCTGTGTGCCGGAGGAGGGGTTCAAGGAGTGCACGATCCCAGGAGCGAGCCGCTGCGCAGACGATACGGTGTGGATCTGCGACGGCCTCTACGAATCCGCGTTCGACTGTGCCTCGATTGGATTCGAGTGCACGGATGAGCAAGGAGCCGCGCGGTGCGCACCGCCGTCGCCCGCGTGCGCGCCGACGGATGCCACCCAGAACGTCTGCCACGGGACCTCGATCGATGTATGCGTGGGTGGAAGCGCGACGACGTTCGATTGCGAATTGATCGGATTGACCTGCGTTCCTGGCGAGCAGGGCAAGTCGTCGCACTGTGGTTAGGGACCGCCAAAGAATTCGCTGGTCCCTTCGCCCCCCACGGCCAAGAAGAAGCTTGGAGGCGTTCAAAGTCTTGCTTGGCCGTGCCACCCAATTCTCGATGCCAACTGGACCAGATTGTTCTTTGGTGCTCCCTAACCTTGGACTCACGATCCGGCTCGTACGTCTCTACGTGCGCTGATTCCTGGCCCCGAGGCAGCTCCCGGTGGGGCACGCCCGTGAGGCTCGGCGTCGACGGCACGGCGACCCGAGACGTAGCCTGCAAGAAGTGCTACGTTCAACACTTGAATGAATTCGCGTGTCATGAAGGTCCATCTTCGAAACTGTCCATCGTACGACATGCACGAGTTGAAGCGGCTCGTGCGCGACATCCTGTTGGACGAAGGGCTGGACGTTCGCGGCAAGCGCGTGCTGCTCAAGCCCAGCTTCGTCTACCCGGCCCGGTCTCCCGCGTGCCTGGCAGTGAGCACGCAGCCGGAGCTCGTCGCGGCCGTCACCCACGTGCTGCTCGAACGGGGCGCCGCCAAGGTTTGGATCGCTGAGGACAGCTTGCTCGGTCCCTCCGAGGTTGCGTTCTCGGCCATGGGGTTGTCGCAGTACTTGGCCGGAAAAGGGACCATCGTGCCGCTGCAGAACGCGCCCCGGATGTCCGTGGAGATCAAGGATCCCTTCGTGGAGTCCCGGCTGATCGTTCCTCGGATATGGCGCGAGGCCGACGTGTTCATCTCGCTCCCGAAGATCAAGGTGAACATTTATACCGATGTGACCCTGTCGGTGAAAAACAACTTCGGCTTCCTGTTGCTGAAGGACCGGTTGCCCAATCATCACTACAATCTTCACAAGAAGATTGCAGACCTCTATCGCGTTCGTCCGCCCGATCTCGTCATCGTGGATTCCGTCGTCGCCGGGGAGGGCCAGGGCCCCATGTCGGCGGAGCCCGTGCCGCTCGGGGTCCTCCTGGCCGGGGCCAATTCCGTGGCCGTGGACACTGTCGCCTGCCACCTGATGGGATTCGAGCCCAGAGGGATCGAGCATCTTCGACTGCTGCATTCCGTGGGCATGGGCCCCATCGACCTGGACGAGATCGACCTGGAGAGTCCTGCGCTCCTCACAGAGCGAGCCCGTGTATTCCGTCGACCCAGGGTCGACTTCGAAGATGTCTCCAGGCACGTTCGTGTGGTGACGGGGGGAGAGCTCTGCTGCGTGTCCGGTTGCGCAGGGATGATTCGCAACAGCCTCGACCAGTGGTTGGGGCACGGACAGCTCGAGCGGCTGAACGGCTTCACCTTCGTCGTCGGCAAGCCCATCGACGCTCTGCCTGCACTTGACCCTGGAAAGACCATCGTGGTCGGAGACTGCGCGATCGCGCACGCGGACGCAGGTACGTTCATCCCCGGCTGTCCGGTCCCGCCCCTCAGCATCGTAACGGCACTTGCCAAGAAGGGTCGGCTGGTACCGCTGCGAATACGTTATCGCGATATCGTCACGGGCTACGTGTCCAATGCCCTTGGCAGGGTTGGGCAATGTCCGTACACGAAACACATGCAATAGAGCGTCTCTCGATGATGTGGAACACGGCGTTTCCTCACCCCTACGACCACGGTTGCACACCTGGCCGTCATCGACGGAATGCCCTGCAAATGGCGACACCAATCGTTCGACCACGCGACGGAGCGAGCGTATACTGACTCTGCGTTGGGAAGTCGGCGACGGGGGTCAGCCGAGACTTGGGAAGCGTCCGCAAGGCGGTCGAGCGAAGCAAAGCTTCGATGGGGGGTCGATCATGAGCATCAGAGACTCAGTCGCACGGGTCATTGAGCACACAAAACTGAGCGGCCTCGTCTTCGACATCCGCCGCAACCTTCGGGCCCCGCTGCTGACCGTCGTCAACTACCACCGTGTCCACCAACCCTCGGCCGTCAGCATGGTGGATGAAGGCGTCCTCGATGCGACCCCCCAGTCGCTCGACCGGCAAGTCGCCTTCATAAAACGCCACTTTGCCATCGTGGACCTCGATCAGGTTCGAGCCTGGCAAAGGGGGGCCGCCCTACCGCCCAACCCCGCACTCATCACCTTTGACGACGGTTACCTCGATTGTCATGAGCGCGCCCTGCCGATCCTACGACGGCACGGTGTCAAAGCCACCTTCTTCATCACCACGGATTACATCGAGCGGCGGCGGTTGTTCTGGTGGGACAAGATCGCCTGGATTGTGAAGCACACGCAGCAGGAGACCATCTTCCTGACCCACCCTTCCCCGGTCGTGCTCTCGATGCGTCAAGGCGTCGATCACGTCATACGAGGCCTGATTCGGTATGTGAAGGTGACGTTCGGGTTGAACGTGGACCGCTATGTCGCGGAGCTCGCTGTCGCTGCGCGCGTGCCGATGAACGTAGAGTTGGAGCGGTCGCTGGCCGATCAGCTGCTGATGACGTGGGAGCACGTTCGTGCGTTGCGAAAGGCTGGCATGGACATTGGCTCTCACACCCGGACCCACCGCCCGCTCGAGACCCTCGAGTTCGGCGTTCTTCGCGATGAGCTCGAGGGTTCCAGGGCCGACCTCGAGGACATACTCCAGGAGCCGATCGACGCCATCTCCTATCCGGTTGGGCGTCCCTTGGCACACAAGCCCATCCTTCGTCAGGCCGTCGCCTCCTCGGGCTATCAGCTTGGGTTCACCCATGACACCGGCGTTCAATACACGCTGGGGCATGTCGACCCCCTCGACATCCACCGATTTGCTGCGGCGCGGGGGGCGGAAGAGGCGGTGTTCCTTGCTTCGCTCGCGCTGCCACCGCTTGGCTACACGCGGCCCGCCGAAGACTGATCGAGAGGGCCACCGCCGGACAGCCGCCTCGCGTCTTTTGGGACGCATGCTGATAGAGGTGGGAGCATGCGCCGAAAAAGGGTGGCACGGCCAAGCAAGCCTCCAAGGGACGGCAAGCGTCTGCTTGGCCGTGGGCGGCGAAGGGCCGCCTACTCGGTGAAACACGGCCAAGCGGTTACTTGGCCACGTTTGCACTCTTGCTTGGCCGTGCCACCCGGAGCCGGCGCGAGAACATTTTCGGTGCTCGCGGCTAGGACGCAATTCGTGACAGGATCGGAAGGCTTCGACGGGCCTTCTTGACGAGCTCCACCGCCTGAGGAGCGTTGGTCCGAAGAAATGGCTTCAGTGTGTTCTCACGGAGGGCGCACCAGTCACACCGTCCCTGCATCGTCGAATATACGCACAGATGCGCGTACTGCCGCGCATCGTTGGCGATCTCACGCTTCCACCTAGATTCTTCGCCCAGCAGATCGAACACGCGGACTCCGTCCTGAAGCGCCTGACGTATGACGTATTGAAACAGTACCAGGCCCGGTGACCAGCTACGGTACGCCTCGTCGTAGGTCGTCTTCACGGCATAAAACTCACCCTTGTAGACGAGTCCGTAGATGTGTGCGACCGGTCGGTCGTCGAGATACAGCAGATGCAGGCGCAACCACTGCCGAGAAGCACATCGCCGCGCGAGGTTCGAATAGAAGCTCGCAACGCCATCCTCGGTCAAAAAGGACGTCCCTGCCCGATCCTTCCAGCTGTTTCGCTCGATCACCAACACGTCGGTCATCGCCCGCTCCCACTCCTTCGCAGTTCGAGCCGTCGTCCAACGCACGCTCCAAGCCCCCTCTAGCTTCTTGCACTTTCTGGCCTGTTCCCTGCGGAAGTGGCTCGACCGTGAGCGAAGGTAGTCGTCCCAGTCCCCGTTCACGCGAATGATGGGGGAAGCTCCGTCGTCTCTGACGAGCACCGCCAGGCGTTGGTCCTGAGCAGCCAGCTGCATGGTAGCCAGATCCTCCGCCTTGGTTCGTTCATGGCTGAGTGCCAACCGGATCGACCCGCGCGTTTGCAGAAGATACTCAAAGACGGTCTTCAGCAGCGCACGCCGGTCGACGGTGTGCAGAAAGTCCGCCCGCTTGGCGTGGGGATTGACCGGAAATGCGAGCGATGACGAACACGACAGCGCGCCGGCATCGTCTCGGAGAAGAGGAGCGAGCCCCACCAACGACTGACCGTCGCGCACGAACAGGAAGGCGATTGGCTTGTCCTGCCAGAAGCAACCGAGCCAGGCCATGACCCACTCGGGCGTCTGAAAGAAGTCTGCCCCGATTCCCTCCGCCGCAAGCATCGACCATTCCGCCTCGTGGTCCGAAAGCGCGCGAACGTCGGTCACCTCTTCAACTCGAAGCATGTGCCCTCCCTTCCTCCGCTGCCAGAGCGCCGTTCGATTGGACGGTTCCTCAACCTAACCTCCGTTCACCACGCGTTCGAGCCAGGCGTCCTTCCAGAAGAAGAAGCAAGTACGGTCACAGCCTGCGTACTCGTGAATGTCCCCCCTCGGAGGTTCGCAGTAAACGGTCTTGAGAACCACTACGTTCCGCAGCTTGAGCATCTGTCGAGTACGTTCGTCGAAAAAGCGACGTACACGCTTGTGGACGACGTAGGTGCCGCCACAGTGATCTGCCATGTGGGACATGAAGGCGAGACCTTGGCATCGCCCATTCGCATCGAGGGTCGTTTCGATGTCTTCAAGCGATTTGACTCGGACGACTTCTCCTGCTTGCAGGCCAAGCGGAGCAGGAATTGACGGTGTTCTGGTTGCGTCGACAGTTACCTCCGAGGGACCGACGTGAGCCACGTCCGAAAACGCTGCTTCACGCACCGAGGCCAACTTGCGCACGACGCGGGAGGGATCGGCGATAGCGATTGTTCCCATGCGGTGCAGCCAGGCCATCTTCTCTTGTGACTGATTGATCAAGTTGTCCACGACAGAGAGAGACTCTCCCGCCTCCGGCAACACCTTGAGTTGACACTTTTTCGACATATCGGTCACCGCCAATCCCACCGGCTCCGGTGATCGGTAGACGTCCGCCTCAATTCACTTCCCCTCAATCATGGATATGGCTCGAGTCTGCACGTGTCCAGGGGCCGACACGACCAATCGTCTCGAACCATTGGATTCCGAGCGAATCTGCCCGGAGCACAATGCCGCTCAACACGTCCCGATCAAATGCGCGCAGCCGAAGTTGACGCCACCCAACCGGTTGAACTCCGTCCAATTCGATTGCCCGTCAGGGGCATAGCGAGGCCAGGTAGACAATTGTAAGCAACCGGGGATTGCGCACCCTACATAGGCTACCTACGTTGATTCCCATGATCGCGAAAGACACAGCTTACCGTGTTGAGTCGCGGGACTCGAGCCACGAAGCGCGGGGGAAGACGCTGCCCTGGCGGCCACAGCTGCTGCGCGGAAGCGGTGTCCCAGCGCCACCCCAATCGCTGAACATCGCGCATGTGATCGGCTCCTTTGAGGTGGGCGGCGCCGAGCGCGTGGCCCTCGCCCTCGCTGGCTCACAACGAGACCAGGGGCATCGGGTCCACGCCATCTCGCTCGCGGCCGGGCCACCAGGGCCTCTCGCGAACGCCTTTTCCGGTTGTGGAGTGATGACCCGCACCATCGCGAAGCGCCAGGGATTCGACACGCGATTGACGGCCAAGCTCGCAGCCTTCTTCGCCCGAGACCGGGTCGACGTCGTGCACGTTCACAACCCACAGCCACTCATCTATGGCGCTCCTGCCGGACGCCTTGCCGGCACGGCTGTCATCTATACAAAACACGGCGCCAATCGGGACCTGGGCCGCCGCGTCTGGCTTCGACGCGCCGCAACGGCATGCGTGGACGCCTACGTAGCAGTTTCCGATGCAACCGCAGAGGTCGCCCGCGAAGACCACGAAGCGAATGAGCGCAAGCTGATTGTCATTCTGAACGGGATCGACACGTCGAACTTCTGTGCGATCCCCTCGGCACGCGCCGCCATTCGTCAAGCGCTCCGGTTGCCTCTGAATGCACGCGTGATCGGGTCCGTGGGCAGGCTGAGCCGCCCGAAGAGCCATGATGTGCTTCTGCGCGCCGCGGCCCCAATGCTCGCTGGCCCCGATAGTGCGTACTTGCTCTTTGTCGGCGACGGGCCTGAGCGCGGCAATCTCGAGCGGCTGGCGGTCCGTCTCAGTGTCGACAATCACGTCGTGTTCACGGGCAACCGCGACGACGTAGCTCGCATTCTCAATGCTCTGGACGTTTTCGTTCTGTCCTCGCGCAGCGAAGGGTTGCCGCTGGTGGTCATCGAGGCGATGGCGACGGAGCTCCCGGTCATCGCTTCAGCCGTGGGCGGTCTGCCTTCCGTCATCGAGCATGAGCGTACGGGGTTGTTGGTGTCGTCAAGCGATGACCTCGCCCTTCGTGTTGCGATCGGACGAGTCCTCGTCGACGAAGACGGAGCGCGCACCCTGGGTCGTCGGGCACGGGCCGCGGTGCTGGAGAGGTTTTCCCTGCAGCAGATGTGCCGCGCCCACCTGAGCTTGTACGCCCGCGTTCTGCGGCAACGCAGAATCGATGTCACCCCCGACCTGATGCGCACTGCTGTGGCAGCCTGCGAGTAGCTTCCGCGGCCCGCATCCAACGGCTACCGATGGTCCGTGCGGATCGGTGGCGCGTCGCTATGCGGCGCGGATTGGGCACCGGGCTACCGACTACTGATAGTCGAAGGCGCCGGTCGTCCGCGGGCGTGTGCGCTTGGGAACAACCGATGGAGGCTTCGGAGTTTTCGACGCCGCAGGCGGCTCCTCCCGGGACGATGCGGGAACCACGGCCGAGACGGGTGACGCGGCGGACGCAGCAGGTGAATCTTCAACTGGAGGGCTCCCGACTGCGACGCTCACCGCGGGGGCGGCGGGTTCTGCGGATTCTGCGGATTGCTCGCCGAAGGCCAGCCATAGAATCAGGCCGATGACGGTAAGAACCGTGCCCACGGTGGCGAAGGCGATGACGCCAATGGCGACTGAGCGCCCGCGGTTGGAACCCGACGGATGCGCCTCGTCGGGACCGGGCTCGCCCAACAACGTGATCGCCTCCGCCGACCCTAGAAGGCCCGCCGCGAGTGGACGGCCCACGGCGGACAGGTGCGCCGCCTCGACCGCGGATTGCATCTGCCGCGCCGAGCTCCAGCGCTGATTCTTGTTGCGAGCCAACGCACGATCGACGACCTGCGCGACCGACTCGGGCAAGGCTGGGGCGACCGAGCGCACCGAGCGCGGCGAGGTGGTGGCGGCCAACGCGATGAGCTTGGCGGGTGACGTTTCTCCATAAACGTACTCGCCGGTGAGCAACGTGAACATCGTGGCGCCGACGGCCCACAGGTCGGTGCGGTGATCGATTTCGGCGATCTCGCCCAACGCCTGCTCGGGCGGCAGGAAGGCGGGCGTCCCGAATATCTGGCCGTTCACGGTGGCATGCACCGACGACGGGTCATTCACGCGTGCGATCCCGAAGTCCAGAATCTTGAGCACGCCATCCACGGTTAGGAATAGGTTCTCGGGCTTCACATCGCGGTGGACGGTGCCCTTGGCATGTGCGGCGCCGAGAACGTCGAGGAGCTGATGGGCAAGCACGAGCACTTCCTCGACAGGCAGCATCCCGCCGCTTGCTGCAGCGCGCGCATCGAGTGTTGCGCCCTCGAGCAATTCCATCACGAGGTAGACCGAGCCGTCGTCAGCGGTGTCGTCATCGAGCACGCGGACTGCGCCCGGGTGATCGATGTTGTTGGCGGCGTACCCTTCCGAAAGGAACCGGCTTCGGATGTCGGTATCCAGGGCGTACTCGAGGTGGAGCATCTTGACCGCGACGCGGTTGCCATTGCGATGGACTGCGCGGTAAACGGCCGCTGTTCCGCCGACACCCACCAGGTCTTCGAGTGTGTACTTTTCCCCCAAGGCCGAGCCAACACGCGACATCGCGCGTTGCAAGACGGGCTCGACGGGTTCCGACATGCTCGAAGGCTAGCGTGAAACGGCGGTTGAGGCAGCCCCGGCTGGCGCGCGCTCGCAAAGGAACGGCCGGGAGTCCGTGCATGGCAACCGCATGAACTTCTGGGTCTCGCCGTCCAGGGCAACGCACTCCCCTTCCCCTTCCACGACATCACTGCCCCAGGGTTCGGTATCCCAAAGTTCGCCGTTGATCCAGCCGACCGCTCCGGTGCTTGGATCCTGCTTCGCCCCAACCCATAGCATATTCAAAATGCGGTTCTGAAGGGTGTTGAACTCATCATGATCCGAGATGGCCACGAGCGTGCCACCCCAACCCTCGCAGTAGACCTTGGCATCCTCCCAGGTCTTGGTCTCCGCGGCTCCCGAGAAGTAGTAGCAGTGCAAGCTCGTTTCATCGATCACTTCCGGCGCAGGACCGCACTGAACTTCGCACTCGTGGCATCCGTCCGTTGCCACATCGTTGGCGTCATCGCATTGTTCCAGCAGCTCGATGATCCCATTGCCACACGCCGCAGGCTGTGAGGGCGCGCCCCCTGCCCCCGGTACGTCAACGGAGTCTCCCGCATCAGGTCCTGGCGTCTCGACCACCGGTTCATCGGCGCCGAGAACCGCATTGCAGCCAAGGGAGCCGAGCACCACAGCCGCCACCCCGAGGAATCGAAATCCCGTTCGCATCACCAGGCCCCCCGCATCACGAGTCCACCACCGCCGGGTGCCGCCACTGGGGCCGCAGAAACCCTGGGCGCAGACGACTCGCGCTCCTCGGGTCCGAACACCCAGAGACCAAGACCACCAGCCACCAGCGCGCCCCCCGCGAGAAAGAACACGGTCGATACGTTGCCCGCGTCCCGCGCGTCGTTGCGCTTATCCGCCGCATCCGGTGGACACGATGCCCCGTCGCATCCCAGCTCGTTCGATTCGTCGAGCCGACTCTTCGCCAAACCTCCAAAGTAGGCGCCCACGCCCACACCCACCGCGCCCACCCCCGCTACCACCAGCCCAACCGAACGAAGCGGGTGCATCGACACGTCCGTCGCGGGCGCTGCAACCGGCGGCGGCGGCTCCGTTGGCCCCGGCGTGGTCGCGGCCACGGCAACCGGATCTTCAAAGCTGGGCAATCGAACCGTCGTGGTCGCCCCGTCGGTCATCAACTCCAACGAGATCACCTTGGTCTCCTTGCCGGGAGCGGAGACCTCGAGGCGGTGTGCCCCTGGATCTACCGGTACCGCAACACCGAGACTGCTGTCGGACATCAAGGTGCCATCGAGGGTCACCCGCATCCCCGCGGGACGAACGCTCGGAGCCAAGAGCTTGACCTTGGGGACAAGGCCGTCGAGACGACGGAGCTCGTTCTCGATGAGCGGCAGCCTTTCATCGTTCTCCGACCGTGCACGGTTCAACGCCTGCTGCCAGTGCGTTCGAGCGAGCATGAGCTTGCCAATTCGTTCTTCACAGGAGGCTAGCTTCCCCAGGGTTCCCACGGCCGGATCCAGTCGCACGCTCTCCGCTAGCTTGGGGCACGCCTCGGTAAATCGTCCCTCCGCCATCAAGTCTCGTGCGGCGTTGAACAACTCCGTCGCGATCGCCTCGTCCTGTTCCTGCGCCCCGGCCCCGCCCGCGAGGCCAATCACCAGCGCACCAACGGCCGCTGACAGAATCCGTCTCATCGTGTGCATGACTCCTGGTTCGCAATTGTAGACGACTGCTACGGATGCGCCAGAAGTACGTTTGAACACCTCCCTCTCGTCAGGGCACAAGCCAAGCTCGCGCATCGGGGTAGCACAGCCAAGCGAGTCTCAGAGAGACTTCGATCGTCGGCTTTGCCGTGGGTGTTTCTGCGCACTGCCAAGCTCGCCCACGGCCAAGCACCGAGTCCCGCCAAGGCAAAGCTTGCTTGGCCGTGCCACCCTACGCAAGCCCACAGGGGCGCGCTCCCGATTGCCAGCCACCGTCACCTGCCTCTTGTACAACGTGATGCTCACGACCTATTCTCTCGATAGCGATCTTTGCCCTTTTCAACCATGCGGACAACCTTTCCCTCCCTCGTCGTCGGGTTGCTTCTGGCGTCGGTGCCAGCCGTTGCGTATTCGGCCGAGTCCGACCGCCTCGAAGCTGCCGTTCTGCCCCCAGAACAGGCCGAACCGGTGCAGACTCCAGCTGAACCCGGATTCGATCCGATGCTCGTGTTCGACGACGGCCGGACGAAGGAACAGCCCCCGTCCCCTGACTTTGTCCGCCTGCAGATACATGGCGAATACCAGGTTCGCGGCGTGCGTCAGACGGACCTTCCCCTCACGCCCTCGCCGGCTGACCCGAGCGCCAACTCGCTTGGTCAGAAGACCGCGGTACGCCACTGGCTTCGCCTCTCCCCGCGGTTCGACTATCGCGAATCGGTCTCGGTCATTGGGCAGCTCGACTTTCCCTACGGCTTCTTCCTCGGCGACCGCACCCAGTTCGTGAGCTCCGCGGACGAACCGATGGACGAGTACCACCCCATGCGGCTCGATCCGCGCTGGCTCTTCGTGCAGGTCATGACCCCTGTGGGACTGATCCGCCTCGGTCAGCAGGGATCACACTGGGGAACTGGCATCCTGGCGAATGACGGCAACCACCCGCGGCTGTTCGGTGACTATCGAGGCGGCTCGATCGCAGAACGAATCCTGTTCGCAACGCGACCCCTGGGCGCGGATAGTCCCTTGGCCGTGGTGCTGGCAGGCGACCTCGTCTATCGAGACATTCAGGCGGACCTGTCCGACGGCGACCACGCATTCCAGGGCATGCTCGCCGCGGTGTACGGCGAACACGAGAACGAAATCGGCGCCCAAGCCGCCCTTCGCCGACAGCGTCACGACGACGAGCGCGGTGACGTCTTCTCTCCGTTCACCGAGAAGCTCGACGTCTCGGTGTTCGACATCTTCGGAAAGTTTGCCACCAAGTCTCCGGACGGGTCGGGCTACCTCTTCGGCGAAGCGGAGGCGGCCTACATTACGGGCTCGACGAACTACGTGCGCACGCCTGAGCTCGGGGCCCACGGAGAGGATGAAAAGATCCGTACCTGGGGCGGCATGGCGAAGCTTGGCGTCGTGCATGAAGCCTCCGATGGCGCGCTTCGATGGGGCGACATCGTGGTCGCGGTCGAGTGGGGCTATGCCTCCGGCGACGCGGATCCCAACGACGGTGAGCAGCATCGATTCAACTTCGAGCCGAACCACAAGGTCGGGCTCGTGCTCTTTGACCACGTGTTGGCGTGGACGACCGCGCGCTCCACCGACAACGCAGGAGATCCCACCCTCGTCCAGCGCCCCAACCCAGGACTGCAATTCTATCCGTCGAACGGTGGAGTGTTCAGCGCGACCTATCTCTATCCCACGTTGGTGGTCAGGCCGAAACACTGGATCGATCTGAAGGGGGCCTTGCTCGTGGCCCAATCCACGGCGGACTTCGTGGACCCGTATCGCTTCGGCGTGTTCGGCGCCGTCGACAACCCGCGAGGGGGCGATCCAAAACGCCATGATCTCGGTGCGGAGCTCGACGCAGGGGTGGAAGTGCGCGCGGCGCTGGCGTACGCCATGACGTTGCAGTTGGGGATGCAAGCCGGAGTACTCTTTCCCGGACATGCTTTCGATGACGCATATGGCAATGAGCTGCCAACGCAGGGGCTAGGCATGGCAAGGCTTGGACTGCAATATTGAGGATGCTTGGCCGGGCGCGGGCGAGCTTGCGAGGACACGAGGGAGGGCCGTATGGATAGTAAGCAGCGAATCTTCACCGCCACGGGCGTCATCCTCGCACTTGGTTACACGGCGTGCTCGGTGGACGAGGCCCCGACCGGCCTGCGTGCGACGCCTCCTGGGCAGGGCGCGGTCGTGCGATACGACATGTTTCATAAGCCCTTGCCCGAGATTCCGCTGCCGAACAACCTCGCCACTTGGCCGGACCCTTCAAGCCGCACCGGACTGCGCATCAACGCCTCGTTGATCGCTTCCACCGACATCGAACACAACTCCCGTGTCAAGATGAACGAGATCGAAGGGTGGGCGACGTTCGGATGGATCTCCGTCGCCTTCGACATGGCCGACAAGGAACCGGACCAGCCGGCCCTCGATTTGCAGAACATCATTGCCAGACAACAGGGCGACCACTTCGATCTGCGGGACGACGTGATGTACGTCGTCAACTCGCGCACAGGCGTTCCCGTACCCATCGACATTGGCGAGGGACGCTCCAACCTGACCGTTCGCGACAAGAACAAGTACTGGG
>Ga0180009_10005583_pt1 | contig 13455 bp, 12 predicted proteins | sample OS_PC_MetaG_FD_123537 | JGI IMG/M metagenome (GOLD analysis project Ga0180009, IMG submission 123537) | Groundwater microbial communities from the Aspo Hard Rock Laboratory (HRL) deep subsurface site, Sweden - OS_PC_MetaG | ecosystem: Environmental > Aquatic > Deep subsurface > Groundwater... | reverse complement strand
GGAAGTCTTCCTCAAAGATAAATCCCACGGTTTTCTGGTTCCGCTCGATCTTCACATCAACTCCCGGATCCGTCGCGACCGGCCAAGAGGTGACAATGCGCCCAAGGTCCCCGCACATCCGGAAGAGAAACCCCACTACACCGGCGGCAAGCTCTTTGATCAGGAAAAAGGCCATGATGAACTATAAAAATCATTTTGCCTTCTCGAGAGAGCCCTTCGCCCAGGATATCCCCATCGACAAGCTCTATCCCATCCCCGGCCTCAAGCCCGCCTCCGAGCGGTGTCTCTATGCCATAAACCTAGGGGCCGGGCCGTGTTCAAAGGCCTTCACGAGAGCGACAGGGAGAAGTTCTACGCAATCCACCTGGACGCCAAAAACAAGGTGATAGGCGTGAACATGGTCAGCCAGGGCACCCAGGACTCCTCTCCGGTCCATCCCAGGGAAGTTTACAAGCCCGCAATCCTCAATTCGGCTGCGTCAGTGATTTTCGTGCATGCTCATCCTTCCGGGGATTCAGGTCCCTCAAATTCGGACAGGGAAATAACCGGCATGTTGAAAGAGGCCGGGAAGCTAATGGGAATCGAAGTCCTTGACCACGTAATTATAGGCAATGGAAGCTACTACAGTTTTGCGGACAGAGGTGAATTATGCAGCGAGGAGCCGAATCCCGCGAAGTCAGAGTCAAAGTGAAGGGATTCGAGAAATACAGGGGATATTCGGATCTGGTTGAGACTTACTGTTGCTCTGCTACGTCCTGTTATTACGTGGTGTTCCCTGCAATCGAGTACGAAGGCTATTTCAACAAGTGGGACGTTGACGTTAAAGAAAAAAGAGATGATTTGAAGTGAATAAAAGAATCAAGGAGCTCTCTGCCGAAGACACAATGAAGAGATATCCTTGTCTGACCGCGCACGTAATCGCTGAATCGCTCGGGTATGCGGCTCCATCCCGCGCTGCCCGGATTCTCAAGGACGCCAGGGAGGGAAGGGAAAACTACTGCGAATGGATTTACTCATGCTATAGGAGCGATCCGCTTCCTGCTGTCCGGAATTCCATTCGAAATCGCCATCACCACAGGGGATTCATGGCGGAATACAGGTTAGCGAAAAAACTCGTGGACCGGGCGATTGAAACCGGGGACGAGCCCATATTCGGGAGCTGGTTTTAAAATATGAGGTGATTTTATGGCTAAATTAAATGCAAAAGGAAAGGATCTGTACATAGACGACAAGAAGGTCCTGCGCGGCTGGGAGTCGTTTACCGGCTGGTATTGGTTTGCTACGGAGAAATCCGGGGAACAGATGAGCGACTTCGGGGACGGGAAAGGCGTTCCTGATACGATCTGGTTCGGCTACGTCCAGGGCTTTGATGAGGAATGGGGCTACTTCTCTCAGGCTGAGATCGAAAGGCTGAAGCCGAAGACGTGGGAGATTCCTAAGAAAAGTTTGGTTTATTCTGGGAGGAGAAAATAGTGTTATTTCTTGACTTTCAGTTCTTCAACATCCTTTTCCAAATTTTCTAATTTCAAATCGTATATTTCGCTGTTTTTCTCCATCCCAACTTTTATTATTTCTAAATTTTTATCAATGGAATTAATCATTTCTTTCATTACCGGAATATCTTTTGATCTCTCTTCCAGAGCTCCAATATCATTATTTAGAGCAAGGTAATGAAGAAATAGAGCAAGAATTATGGGAGCAATAAGGCCCCAATACCATTTTTCTTTAATCTTTTCACTAATTTGTCGGGATGTATTTCTCGGACGATTCTCCCTTTTCTGGATTCCCCTGTCTAATCCTGCTGATGAGCTGTCAGTCCTATCTAAATCTTCTTCATCTTCTTCTGACGTTTTTTTCTCATTCTGAGAGCTTCGCAGCATAGCGCCGTATCGTTTTCTATCTTCTTGTGATTTCATAGAATGGCTGCTTCTACTGGTCATTTTTTTCATCCATAAAATTTAAATTGCCAAACCTTTTTTTCATCCAAGGATAGAATTTGCTTTTTAAACACTCATTACTTTTAGTTATGAAATCTTTAACATCCCATTCTTTTATATGATCTATAAATGGTTTGAAATAGTATTGGTAGTCAATTCCGAATTCATAGTTTTCATCATCTCTGCTTTTTAAGAAATATATTACATTTTTATAATCATTTACTCCTTTTTTTATTACTGAATCCTCGACACCACTTTTTTTGTGGAAATCAATATTAAACTTTGCCGTCTTCCCTGGTAAATCGCCCAAGGTATCATTTATGAAACCCATGGGTATATCGCCTTTTGCGATTAAATGATGATAGACTATTCCAACTCGTATTATTTGTTCAATTTTGTAATCAATAACCAGCTTTTGGATTATAAAATCTGATACCGCACTATAAAACCAATCAAGATCCTTATTCTTTAGTACGTCATCTTTCTCCGTGTCAAAATTGTGTTTGAAGATCAAATCATCTGTATTGATTTTAAAAAAGCATTCCGTCTGTGGATTATGTATTATTTTGCCAATGGGTTCTTCTGTAACTTTTGTAAAATATTTGCTGTCAAACGGGCTTTCTTTGTGTCTCAGTATTTTGTCAATAATGTCACCTGTCATATCTAGGATATGCCAATACCTTTGATATCGAATACCAAAAATAATCTCGTCTATCTTGATATCTGTTTTCTTTTCAGATGACATGATTTCCCCTCATTTAGTGCCTAGAATTATATTTCTGAAGTCTCCACGTTGTCAAATTTTGTTTCCTTTATTAATTTTTGTTTTCTCTCCAAGAACCAGCGACAGTCCCTATTTTAGATCCTCTTCATCAACTTCAATATTTGCCATATTAACAGCTTCTTTTATCTTGTCTTCATAGTCAGATACCGAGATTTCTCCGCCTTTCGATAAGATTTCGACCTTGATATTCACATCATCGAATTTGCTTTTTATGTAATTCACTATTCTCACAACGTCCGCCAATTTGCCTGTCGGAACGTTGAGCTTGAGATTCAAATTTCGATATTTATTTTTCTCATGCTGAGGAATCCCCCCTTTAAGCTTTTCGTTTTTCCTCTCTATCTCTTTTCCAAGCTCCTCCTTCTTGTCTTTCGGGACGTATTCCCAGGAAATTTCCTCATTTATTCCCTTTAGTTCTTCTGCCGAATCGCACTTCCTGATTCTTTCAAGATATGATTTTATCTGTTCTGGAGTAATTTCCCTCCTGCATTGGTCTGCTTTGATCAGGATCTCCCCTTCCACTAGCTCCGGAGAACATTCTTCATTGAAATGACGGCATACGGGCTTTTTGTTCTCCAAATCTCCTATCCCGAACATCCCTTGCTTTACTCCCTCCCTTATGCAGGTTCTAAGAACATCATCAGATAAAATTCTCATCTCACCGGGAGTCTTGAAAAAAGTTTCGAGGACATCAAGCGTATTTACATGTTCCTGGCCTCTCAGATATTTTTCCTTCAGCGTGATTGATGAAAACCTTTCCAGAATCTCGCTTTCGCTCCTCAATCTGTCGTATATTTCCTTGTCGATATTGATGTTTGTTCCATAGGTAGGAATTCCAAGATCAAATTCTTTAATCCCGTCTTTTCTGGGCAAATAGACCATACGATAAAGACTCCTGATTTGATCCCGTATCTCACTTTCCAATTTCTTGATTCTATCCTTTACTTCCTTTCTCTGCTCGGGCGTTAGGTTTTGTTGTTTGTCTTGTTCTATGAGCTCCCATCCCAATTTTCTTTTAAGAAAATCCTCGAAGTTTGTTCTTTCAGATTCCATGGGGGTCAAAAATATAAGAGTATTTCGATAAACTCGTGGGCGTGTTCCGTATTCGGTCAGCATCTTTTTGCACTTCTGCTCATCCTGTTCGTGCAAGATAATCAACTTCATTGTTTTTGTGTCGGGAATATCTTTTGGTTCATCCGGCCACAAATATATTTCGAATATTTCTTTCTTTAGGAAGCTTGCCAGAATGTTTCTTTCCTCCGGTTCCAGCATATCATCGGTTTTTTCCATTTTGTTAAGAAGGATCTTGTTCAGATTTGGCTGAGTGGTAAAAAACAATCCCTTGTCCGAGAGATAGAAAAGACTTTCTTTCAGTTGATAAATGGCCTCAACTATTATGCTGCTAGGAGCAGAAGGATCATAGGTGGACAATTTAATTTCATTATCCGTGGCACCTCTTTCCGCAGCACCTGAAAAAGAATACATGAAAATTGCTGTCGCGACCTTGCTTCCGAAATTGAATGAAGTGTATGCATCACCAAGGTTTTTATCGGTTTTCTTTGCTCCTGAGTTGCTTGACGTAATATCCTGCGCGATTATCCCTGTGAATTCAGGGCCAATGTATTTTATGAGCTCGCTCTTTATCTCATCGCTTTTCAAATCGAAATCCGACACACGGATGTAAGGGATATTTTTATCTTTCAATGCCTGTATGACCAACGATATAAGCCTTAATACGCCCCTTGTCCTTTCAAAGTCGGGAAAGGTTCCCCACTTTTTATAGAGAACATCTATCACTTCAGGCTGGAACGGATACGAATCCAGGAAATTCTTCCTGTAGACAGATTTGCTGATGCCTTCCGGAAGTATTTTTTCCTTTTCAAAGTGATCAACCATCTTGTCGACTATATCTTTAGCATCCTTTTCGTTCACGTCGCTAAACAGTCTTCTTCTGATAACTGGATAAATTTCCTCGTCCTGAATTGGGGTATAGACCTTTTCCACGCGCCCGGATCTTTCCTGCAATTGCTTAAGCAGTTTTTGACCATAAGAGTTGTAGTGTGTTCTTGCGGGATAAGTCAGTACTAGGAAGGTTTTGTCCAGAGTTCTTGCAGTATCCGTAATGCAACGCATGAACGTCAATACCTGCGTGGCCATTGTCGATTCTCCCACTTTGATTCCAGACGCAGGAATTGCATGCTCTATTACTTCATCCAAAAGGATTAAAAGCGGCTGGTGCTTTTCAAAAAGGTTTCTTAATTCCTTCCCTCCAGGAGATATTTTCCCCTTCATTTTGTCTACTTTTCCCGTTAGCTGTCTTTCTATCTCTTCCCAGAGAGTTGTCTCTTTGGGGCCCAGAACCTCGCCGTCGATCACTACAACATTCGCCTTCCACTCCATTGCCTTATGATATAGGGCAATCAGTGAATGCGTTTTTCCTCCACCGAATGGTGTTTGGAGCTGGATAACAGGATCTCCTCCTTTGCCTTTGAACCTTTTTTCAGCGATCTTGATAAGGTTGTTGAGTCCTTCGGTCAGGTAAGTCTTTCTAAAGAAAATGTCAGAATCCAGATAGTCTTCAGTACCGCGTTTTTTGTAGACCTCCCAGAGATTAGCAGCAAACACGTCCATCGTAAGGCGGCCTTCAATTATATCTTTATGAGGAATCGCCACTGTCGAAAAAGGCTTCATTTTACTCACTCTCCTTTTTAATGAAAAGATCCAGTTGCTTTTGCTTAACTTTTGACACTTCGCTTAATATTTGTTTCTTCCCTGACAGGAACCCGTCCAGCAGCTTCTTTTCCTTGCTTTCCTGGGGCATCGTTGATGATATTGCCTGCGCAACCCGATATAAAGCGTCTTTTGTCCCCCAACCGGATTCCTGTAAGACTTTGTTCATTTGCTGTCTTTTCCCTTCTTTCCACAAATTCACGCCATAATGAAGCGCATCTATCAGCTCCTTTGGAATCTTCTCATCCTTGAAACGCCTATCTTGAGGACCTAGTACTTTAATGAACTCTTTGTCTTTCTTAACGAATCCCTTGTTCCATTCTCGCGAAATATCTAGGCCTGAGCTTTGTGCAAGCTTTCTCGCATCATCAAAGGGAGCCTTTGCATCCTTATATGTCCATCTCCAGAGTATGTAAAATTTCGTAAGCGGAGATAATTCACCTGCAATCCCATTATGAAGAATCTGTCGGACTGCATAGTCAGTAACCACGTCTCTTACAAATTCCAGCAATTTATCGGCTCTTATAACATTTCCCTCGTAATCCATAACATTTTCATACTTTCCAAATATCTCAATAGCTGATCCTATTCCGGCTATTAGGAAATCTGCTCCAGAAATACCTTCCTCCCACAATCTCTCCAATTTCTCGTAAAGATGCTTTCTTATTTCCTCTTTAACCTCGTTATACCAGCCTTTTTCTATTCTCTTCATCTTTCTTGCAACGAAATAGATTGATGAAGCAAGAGCTGCTGATTCCTTTGCTCTCAATCTGCCAGTCATTTCTGTGTGAATAGGCCACGAAGCAGTTATAACGAATCCTGAATCCAAAAGGGAATTTATAAGGGTTTCCCAGCCTGATGTGGATTTATGTGTATAAACTATAGTAGTGATTCCGTTGGGCTTTAAAACTCTGAATATTTCTTGAAATGATTTCTTAAGGTTCTCCTCAAAAAACTCCTTATTTTTATGGGCATATCGTTTTTGATCCCAACCTGCCATCTCAACTATCTCTTTTGTTTTTGGAGTCAAAGGAGTAGAAAAAAGGCCTGGATATAAGTCGCCTATCGTCCTTTTTAACCATACATAAAAGAAATCTGATAAATCTGCGTAAGGAACAGAATTATAATAAGGAGGATCTGTAAATACTGCGTTGAAATAATTATCAGGATAATGGATGGAATTTGCAGAAGATTGAAATACATTTACTGTTGAAGAAAATATCTGTGAACAACGGTCAATAACTCTTAAAATCCAATCTAGATTTGTACTCCAACTAAAAGATTCAGCAAACGGATTGCTTTCAGTATAGTCAAAAACCATTGCAAGAGCTTGACGTTGCATGGCTGGACTCATCTTCTCTCCTGTGACATGCCAATAACCAATTGAGGAACAGTACGTCGCTAATCTATCTAGGTTTAATGCTAAATAACTTATGATTGTTTTCGAATATTCTTTGTCGTTACCTTCTTCTAGCATCTTTCCATAAGCAATCTTTATTTTCTCCATAAATGTAATCAGTGATAGCTTTTGACGAAAGTTAAAAAGATCTCCCCATTTTTTCATGCCGTAAATAGGAACATTGAATGTTCCGCTCATTAGTGGAATTTCTTCATCTGGGACAGGATCAAATCCCCAAATTTCCTTCAACTCATTTCTTTTTTTCTCAAAATATTTCGTAGCTTCGTCAAAAATACCAAGATCTCTTGCAGTAGCAATCCTGTATGTTTTACCTTTTTTGTTTTTGCTTTGAGCAATGAAGACAACTAGTCTTTGTCCTGCCTTGCCTTCTTGGAAAAGTTTCCTTACATTCTTATCGCTAACAGTCGAACCACACATCAAACAACTTGCCACTGCTCTTTTAACTGTTCCAATAGATGGATCGAACTTAGGATTTTCTATAATTTGAAACTTTATTTCATTTCCTGTTGTGAGCGGTTTTAATGTGATCTTTTTTTTATCCTTTTTGGCAAGCCAAAACTGCCGCATCAAAGGAATTTCAGATTGGCAAGATGGATTTTGACAAGGGATTGTCCTTGCCCAGATATATCCTACCGGAACTGAACCATCCTGATCATTTGGATAGAATTTCCCTATTTCTTTTTTTGCTTCCTCTAAAACCCAGTTGCCCCACTTCTTGATATCTTCGATTAAAGGATTTTTCATACTTTCTTTCAAGTAATTCCAATCCTTTTTAATTTCCTTAGGCTTCCCATATTTCTGGGGATACTCCAACGTGCATTTCAGGATCAAATTCGCGACGGGATTGTATTCCCCAGCGTATGTCTCACATCCGAGTCTTAACGCCTCTAGGGGGATCGATCCGCCCCCGGCAAAAGGATCTAAAACCTTTGGAGGCTTCCCTCCATTCGCTTCCAGAATGTCTTTCCTTGCTCTTTCAAGAAGAAGTCGATTATTTGAATTTTCCCATTTGCACAGGTCAATTATGAATTTCTTTTTTTTGTCCCGCTCAGTATCATCCTTTGGCGCCGGAATTAAGGCAGCATAGCTTGTAGCGCGTGAAGAAGCCAAAGGTCGCCTTGCCCACCAAATGTGTAATGTAGATATATGACCATGTCTTATACTTTTTTCTTTCGCTGACTCTTCGCTAACTTCTTTTACGGGAAAGCTTTCCTCAATAAATCTTTTATCTTCCATGCTGCCTCCTCAAGCCTTCTCACCCTTTTTCTTCCATTCCTTCACAGGAACTAAGAATCGGACCACTTCAACCTTCTCTGTTACTTCCAGGCTCTCGGCAGGATTGTTTATAATATAAAGAGTTGGATTCGTAGAAGCATTCACTACTACATACAACCAATATTTCTCCTTGAACCTTTTAGCCTTGAACCATTCATTTTGAGTCAACGCAACACTTCCTTCTTCTGACCTGGCCTTGACTTCAATATATCTGACATCAGACTTATCTTTTGATCTTATATCAAATCCAAGATTTTCTTTTGATACATCCTCTGGCTTTCGCTTCTGATCGATCTCATATCTCATGGATATTTCCATCCCTATTTTTTCTATCTCCTCATTGCTGACCATTTCATCCGAAGCAGTAGGCTTCACAATGATCGCTCCTAAGAATTTGGGAACGGAAATCGTCAAACTCATCTCCTGTTCTATTTCCTTATTCAGACTTTCCAGGGCTTTCTCATACTGATTCTTTCTTTCGGTCTTGTTCCTGATTACAATATCGACATTCTCTCCTTTCTCCTGCCTGTCGTAAAGTCCAGCAAGATCAGCATCCAGCTCCCCGATAAGATATTCCAGTGATCTTACTCCATATTTTTTCTTTATTCTGCCCTGTCTTTTCCTCTCTTCAAGAATTTCCTTCATGTAATTCTCGACCGCATCCACCGCATATCCCTGAGCTTTCGGCTGGTCTATTTCCTTTGAAATTGGCTTGTTTGAATCGGACGGTACCATATCCCAGAGAATGGAAGGATTAATTTCCTTTAATTCTTCCCCGTTATCCAGAATCGCAAGCAATCTCTTTCCTGCTATCTCTCCTTTTCCGTCCCTGACTTCTCCCTTGAAAAGCCAAATTACTCCGTCGTAGATCCCGCTCGGATCTTCGAATTTCGCTCCTTTCTGCATTTTCAGGAAATAATTCTCCGTAACCCATTCAAGTACAGCCTCGAAAAGAGGATGACCGAAGCATAAAAATTCAGCATCGGGATTCTTGAATGCTATCTTCTTATCGAATGTGGCTTTAGGATAAGATTTCAGGATTGATCCGAACCTGTTTCTGAAGTCAACATCCTGGGCGATCTTCCTTATCTCAAAGGGGACCGAATCCACTGCGATAAATCCGTCCTGTTTTACCCTGAATCTGCCTCCTACTTTCACGAAAGCTTTTTTAAAAAATTCTTCCACGTATTCCGGAATCAATCTGTATTCCTCAGCCTTCTCTGCCATCTCCTTGATCGCCGTATAATCGATGTGCCTTGTAGCGAGGCTCTCACCCAGAGCTTCTTTGATCTGAGAAACATATTTTTCGTCAACCTTGATATCCAGCTCGCTTATTATTTCGTCCATGCTTCGAGCGTTGGCCACAGCATCAAGGATAAGCTGATACAAATTCTTTCCGTAAAACGTTTCGCCAATTACATCAAATACCTTATCGCTCCCCAGGGATTTTCTGATCTCATCCAGCTTGTCAAAAAGCTTTCCCAGAACCTGGCCTTCCCTCGTATCTTCAGCGACAAGGTTAAAAATATAGACGTCTTTCTGCTGCCCGTATCTGTGAATTCTCCCCATCCTTTGCTCAAGTCTATTCGGATTCCAGGGGATATCATAGTTGATCATCAGATGACAGAATTGAAGGTTAATGCCCTCTCCCGCCGCCTCTGTTGCGACCATTACCTGCGTCTTATGTTTGAAGATCTTTTCTGCCTCGATCCTGTCTTCCAATTTCATTCCACCGTGGATGCAGTTAACTGAATATCCCCACGACCTGATCTTCTTGACCAGGTACTCCATGGTGTCTCTCGATTCCGTGAACACCAGAATCTTCTCGTTTCCCTGCATCTCCTTTATTTTTTTCATCCCTTTTTCTACAGCAGTCTTCAGTTCGGACAGCTTGACCTCACATTCTTCCTTCAGAATGTCTTTAGCATCTTTCTGCATGGATTCTAGAGTGGCTATTTCCTTTATCAACTCTTCCTTATTGGCCGCTATGCTGACTGTCTCCCATTTATTCTCTTGCTCCCAACGACTTTCCTCCTCGTAATCCTCAATCTCTTCAAGATCCAATGAAATTGCTTCTTCAGGAAGTTCCGGCTCTTTCATCAGATCCTCAAGCCTCTTAGTTCTCCTTTCAAGAGACCTCAGCAAAGCGTAAGTACTGGAGGCCATTCTTCTTTGGAGTATTAACAAAGCAAAAGCGACGTTTCTTCTTTTGTCTGTTTGCAAAGCCCTGTTGTACTGGGAGATCACGTATCTTGAAAGGTCGTTATATAGTTTCTTTTCAGTTGCGGATAATCTGAATCTTATGGTTTTGGGAAATCGGTTTGTAAAGATAGGCTTACCGTCGAAATCCTTGAGGTCCTCTTTTAACCTTCTGATGAAAAGCGGATTGTCCTTGTTCTTCAGAGACTCCTCTATCAATTCCTGCTTGGCGAAGAATCCGGGGACCAGCAGATCCAGGAAGAGCCTGAAATTCTCAGGATCTCCTTTGTGAGGGGTAGCCGTAAGGAAAAGTAAGTGTTCTGAATTTTTCGATATAATATTTCCCAGTCTGTATCTCTCTGTCTTCGCTAGTTTGTCTCCGTATCTGTAGGCAGCCATCTTGTGGGCTTCATCGACTATTACAAGGTCCCACTCAACGCTTTTGAGATACGGTAATATATCCTTCCTCTTTGCGAAATCAATCGAGGTGATGGCTTGGCTTTCCCTTTGCCATATGTTCTCGGCGTAGTGCGCTTCCAGAAGGCCGCGATCTATGACCGTCATGTGTTCCTGGAATTTTTCCTTTAACTCTCTCCTCCACTGATCCTTAAGATGGCCTGGGACAATAATCAATATTCTTTTGGCCAATCCTCTCAGTTTTAGCTCTTTGATGATGAGACCCGCCATTATCGTCTTTCCGGCTCCCGGATCATCGGCAATCAGGAATCTGATACGTGGCAGCTTTAGGATGTAGCCGTACACACCTTCTATTTGGAAAGGTAGAGGATCTATCTTGGATGTGTTCATCGCCAGGAGCGGATCAAACATCGAGGCGAAATTGTATCTCTGAGCTTCAATTGATAGGAAAGTCTCGTCAGCGGGAGATGAAAAGTCTAAGTCAAATTTCTTTGTCTTTATCTTCTTTATGTCATCTTTTGAGATTAATTGATCGACATGGACATTTGAATAGATCGTGGCACCGATTATTCTAATTCGATTGCCAAACTCTTCAACCTTTTTTACTTCGACTGGCTCAGGCCAAAAAGGCCCCTCGACAGTTTCCCCTTCCCTTATCATATCAAAATCAACCATTTCCTTTCCTTTAATACAAAATATCCTTGTTTCTATATTTAATATATATTTCTTAAGACAGAAAATACAGGAAAACCTGTTGAAATTTCTTGGCTCTTTCCCATCTGAAAAAAGATTTAAAGCTTAAGCCTAAACTTGTTTATTGTCAAATACTTAACAAAATATTATATGGAGGCCAGTCAAAACAGGCCTCCACCCTCCTCAAAAGAGCTCAAACTGGAATTAGCCCCTGGTCTTTCATCCCGTCTATCAGGATATCGATGTCGACATTTAGTTCCTTTTTGATGGCCTTTAACATTTCTTCCAGTACAAATTCCCTCCAATCTTCGATATCTTTTTCTATCTTATCCATGCCCTTCACCTCCCCAAAAACTCCCTGCAAATCCAAATCTCCCTATCTTCAAGCCCGAAACCAAGCTCAAGCTTCTTCAAAACAGCTTCAATCTCTCCGCGCTCTGGCAGCCTTACCATCCTCTCACGCTCCTTACGAAAGCACTCCAGCCTTCAATTGGAATACCTTGGACTGAAGGGAGTGAAACGAAGAAGCGGGAGCTCTCGGGGTTTCATTCTTTCGTTAGAACGGTTAAAGCTCCCGAAGGGAGAAAATCACATTATGCCCTTTTAAGGGTTTAAGTGATTTTGTATGAAAAAGTCATGAATGAAAATTCTTTGAATAAGCTAACGTCTAAGAAGCGAAACAACCACGTACTTTGTCTAAGAAAACAGGAATCATCTGCCTTCTGTTACCTCAAAATTAAATATTTTTTTTCAGACTATCCATTACTTTCAACATTGTATTTGGATCTGGCATTCCTGCTAAATTAAAGAATCTTAAAACATTCTTCACATAATTAAATTCATTTTGCACAAATCTTCTCAAGCCTTCACTATCTCGGAAAAAATCTTCTGGACTCAAGAATTTTTCATTTCTTTCATCAAACTGAACATAAATCGATTCTAGTCTTTGCTCGATCAGGCTGTTCACTATATCATGAAACTTATTCTTATCAGAATCTGATTTCCAATGTAATTCATACTCAAGAATTCTCCCTTTTTCTTTATGGTCTGAAAATGCTTTCCAAAACCATTCCCATTTTTCTTCATCACTCTCATTGAATGTAGATGCATTGATAACGAGGTGTGCTTTTGCTAATTCTTCAAGCCCAAGCCTAAAACAGTTTAAAGCTGAAAGAAATCTATCATTCCTCAATAATATTCCTCCATCTTCTATCAATCGGACAGCATTATAAAAAGATTTACAATAGCCTTTGCTTAATTCTTCAGTTGAAATAGGTTTAGAGCATTTAGACGAAATTTTCATCTTGTATCACCCCTTTTATAAAAATATCATAATGAGTTTTAATTGAAAAGCGATGTAATCTCCTAGAACCAATAGTAGAGATCCTCTAATATCCAGGCACAAATATGGACAAATATATGCCAATACGGACCTCTCCCCGCGTGCCAAATGCGTGCCAATAAATTGTGATTAACGCTGGTAAAACGGTATCAAACGGTTACGTAGGAATCCGTCAAAATCAGGCCGTTATCAGGGGAAACCTGGTGCCGGAGGTGGGAGTCGAACCCACACTCACGGTGAAGTGAACTGGATTTTGAGTCCAGCGCGTATGCCAGATAAACTCCAACATTAAAACCGTGTGCAAATGGTTTGCATACAGTGAATAAAAATGACTCAGTTTAATTTGTTCCGGCTAAAAATCAATCAGGCTTAAATAGTTAATATTAGAAATGATAGGTGGCGCACCAGGAAAGATTTGAACTCCCGACCTTCTGATTCGTAGTAAAAAGAGAACCGTTCAGATGCGGCGACAACAGGGACCGATCATCACTATTCAAACGATGGAATAAACCCATGGCCTGATTGACGATGACGGGGGCGTATGTCATAATTCAAAAAGGAGCGCACCATGAACAACAAAGCCGCTTTCCGCAAGACAATCAGAGCGCTGGGAGGCCTTCTGGCTGTCGTTTCGTTTGCCGCCCTTTCCTTCGGGATC
>Ga0180009_10005582_pt1 | contig 13458 bp, 12 predicted proteins | sample OS_PC_MetaG_FD_123537 | JGI IMG/M metagenome (GOLD analysis project Ga0180009, IMG submission 123537) | Groundwater microbial communities from the Aspo Hard Rock Laboratory (HRL) deep subsurface site, Sweden - OS_PC_MetaG | ecosystem: Environmental > Aquatic > Deep subsurface > Groundwater... | reverse complement strand
TTTCTTTTTCCAGAGCGACCAGACAAACCAGAGCAGTATGCAGTAAGCATTGAACATGGCGAAGGCGTAGAGCAGGGCGAGAACCAGGCTCCAGGGCAGCTCGGACTGATGCGATGGAAGAAAGCGCGTCAGGTGGATGCTGGCACCAATCATGCCGCCGGTCATCAGTACCGCGATGCCAATCCAGACGGGGAGGCTGGTAAGCAATTTAAGGTTCGGCTTCAGGATGAGGTAGAAGAGGAGAGCATACAGACCGAGAACGCCGATGATGACCAGAGCTGACATGAGCAGGCCGCTGGTCGAGAAGTTAACCGCCAGTTCCCAGATAATGCGGATAATAATGGCCGCGAAAACAGGCGTTATCGTGACCAGAGACCAGACCCTGAACGGTAGTCCTTTCATCATCTCGAATGTAAAGCGTCCTGCTTATTATTTACGGCCGGTAATTTCTCTCCAATCGTCATGGGTTGCCCAGAAGGCACCCAGGTCAACATATTTGTAGGGTCGTCTGTTCAGCGCTGCCTCATCGATCTCTATCCCCAGCCCGGGCTTGGTGGGCAACTCTATGTAATTATTATCTGTTATCACCGGGAATGGGTCCTTAATTACCTCCTCATAAAACGGGAGGTCGATGGAGAAAAATTCGTGGATGAGAAAGTTAGGCGTGGCCGCTTCCATCTGTATGCTGGCGGCGGTGAGCACCGGGCCGCTGGCGCTGTGGGGGTTGACGCTTATGTAATAGGCATGGGCCATGTCAGCGACCTTCTTGGTTTCCAGGATGCCGCCCACGTGGGCGATGTCCGGGTTTATAATTGACGCCGCCCGTTTCTCAAACAGGTCGCGGAAACCCCAGCGGGTATAAAGGCGCTCGCCGGCAACGACCGGTATATTTATTGACTGGGCGACCCGGGCCAGGTCGTCCAGGCTGGCGTCAGTGGGTATGGGTTCCTCCCACCAGTAAGGGCGATAAGGTTCCACTGCCCTTGCCAGCCGGATAGAGTTATCCGGGCTCAGTCGGCCATGAACGTCTATCATCAGCTCAACATCATCGCCGACCGCCTCCCTGACCAGGCGGACTGCCTCGACCGTTCGATTGAACTGTTTGGTATCAATAAAGGTATCCATTCCCTGCATGGGGTCGAACTTAAGTGCTTTGGCGCCTTTGGCCGCCATGTCTCTGGCCAGCCTGGCATAGTCATCGTGTGATTTGGCCCCGAACCACCATCCGTTGTGGTACATCTTGAGGCGAGGGTGGCAGGCGCCACCGAGCAGGGTATAGACGGGCACGTTGAGGCTTTTACCAAGGATGTCCCACATGGCCATCTCAAGGCCGCTGATGGCGCTGTATATCACGAATGACGGCTTCCAGTAGCTGTTCCGCAGCAGGGTGCTGACGTGCAGCTCTATCTGCCGCGGGTCTTTACCGACCAAGTAATTATCGCCGATTGTGTGAACATGGGCCTGTGTGGCAAGTTCGGAAGACTGGGTGGTCGCCTCACCCCAGCCCTCGATGCCTTCGTCCGTCTCCAGCTTGACCAGCAGCCAGTTGAAGTGCCCATGGTAAAGATAGGTCTTGACCCCGGTAACTTTCATTACGTTCTCCTTCCTGGCATCTGTGTCTATTTTTTATTTTCGAGCAGAGACCGCAGTTCTTTGGCTTTGTCCTCATTCAGGGTGCCTTTGGCGATGCCAATGGGTATGGTCTTGAGCCCCAGCTCTCTGTAGAGAGGCAGTATATCAGGGGCGTGTTTTTCCAGCGCAACGAGGTGGCTTTGTATCGTCTTGACATCCCCCCGGGCGATAGGCCCGGTAAGGCAACCGGGAAAGCCAATGCTGGCGATGTTGTTTACCGCACCTTGCAGGAGCGGGATGTACGCCTTGGCTGCCTCTTCTTTGGACTTGCCGAAATTCTGCCAGAGGTCGGTGGCTATATCAACCAGGGTGCAAAAGTAATTGCAGGCGATGCAGGCGGCGGCGTGGTAGAGGGCTTTATCCTCGGAGGTGAGATAAACCAGGTCACCGTTCAGTGCCCTGGCGATTTCGGTGAGCGTCGTTTTCAAGGGCTCCTCGGATTCAATGGCGAAGGTGGAACCGGGCAGATTGGCGATGGCCTGTTCCCTTCCGGCGAAGGTCTGGCAGGGATGAATGGCGCCCACCATGGCGCCCTGTTCTCTGGCGGAGTCCAATGAGTGCACTGTGCTGGCGCCGCTGCAGTGGACGGCCGATTGTCCGGTGCGCCACTTGAGTTCGGCGGCGGCCCTGGGGATGATATCATCGGGAGTGGTGATAAAGACCATATCGGCACTATCGACCAGCTCCTGAGCCTTGTCATAGACCCGGCACCCGGTGACATCATCGGCAAATCGCTGCGCTGCCTCCTTGACGACATCAAAAACACCGATGATTTGATAGTCGAGCTTCGACAGGTTTACCGCAAAGGCAGTGCCCACCGGTCCGGCGCCAATAAACCCGAGCTTTTGCACTTCTGTTACCTCCTTGGCGAGCCAGCTTTAACGCTATTTCATTGCGTATTTCTGGACAATATCCGGGTTCAGTTCCAGCCCAAACCCTGGCTTATCGGGGATTCTGATATAGCCGTCCTTGAGTGGCAGCGGCTCCTGATAAATGAAATCCCACCAGGGCATATATTCAACGATGAGGCCGTTCGGGATGGCGGCCACCAGATGGGCGGAAAATTCGTGGAAGACGTGGCTGGCCACGGGTAAATTCCAGGCCTCGGCCATCGCGGCCACCTTCATCCATTCGGTAACCCCGCCAACCCGCTGCAGGTCCGGCATCAGCACATCCAGCGCCTTGTTCTCAAACACGCGGCGGAAATCGTGTTTGCTGGAGAGCGTCTCACCGCCGGCAACCCTCAGGCCCAGGGCACTGGTGACCAGGGCCCAGTCCGCGGGGTCGTTGCTGGGCAGCGGGTCTTCCAGCCAGTACACGTGGTACCTCTCAAGCTCTCGCCCCATCTGAACTGCCTGGGGCACCGTCCACACCCAGTTCACGTCAACCATTATATCAATGTCGTCCCCCACCACCTCTCTCACCGCCTTCAGCCTTTCCAGCTCAACCTGGAACGGTTTATTGCCCATGTTCATTTTCATGGCGCGGAAGCCCTGCTTCACCAGGGAAGCCGCATCTTTCTGCAATTCGTCAATGCTCCAGTTGCAAAATAGAAGGTGGCTGGCATATACGGGCACTTCATCACGGTATCCGCCGAGCAAACGGGCAACCGGCATGCCAGCGGCTTTCGCCCGCAGGTCCCAGAGCGCGGTATCGATGGCGGAAAGGGCATAGATGGGATACCCCTGATGCCCCATCCACCTGGTATCATTCCAGAGTTTCTGCCAGGCCTCGGCCCAGCGGAATATATCCTGCCCCACTACGGTCTCTTTCAGGTCGTCAATGCAGGCTTTCAGCGATTTCACACGCTGGTCATTCCAGGTGAAAGCCAGGCCAATCCCTTCCAGTCCTTCATCGGTGAAAAGTTGAACCACCACCGGATTGACCCTGTCGACGGCAAAACCGTTCTTAAATGGCCACTTGAGCGGTACCGACAGCGGGGTGCTGACCATATCGGTGACTTTCATTGCGTCCTCCTTTCGGCCAATATTATTTGACTGTATAGAAATTTGTCAAGGCAAAAGCAAACTCGGCCTGTCTGAGCAATCTTTCATTGTTATTTTGACAGCCTTAAAAGGGGTCTGTTAGAATGTGGCGGATTTCAGCTGAAATATAAGGACAGACAGGAGGTAAACGTATTGAAGAACCCTTTAAAGGAAAAGTTGAAGAAGGGCGAGGCGGTAATCGGCACATTCGTCATGGTGGGACATCCGGATGTGGCGGAGTGGCTTTCACGCGTGGGATTTGACTGGCTGCTGCTCGACAGCGAGCATGCGCCGGCGGGTTACGAGACGCTGCAGCGCATGATGCAGGCAATGAACGGAAGTGGTTGTATACCCATTGTGAGGCCACAGTGGAACGACCAGGTAGTGATAAAACGGGTGCTGGACATCGGTGCCTACGGCGTGCTCATCCCCTGGGTGAACTCCAGGGAAGAAGCGGAGAATGCGGTGAGGTACTGCAAGTACCCGCCGGAGGGTATCCGGGGGTGGGGGCCGAGGCGTGCCGGCATGTTCGACCCCGACTACTTCAAGACGGCCAACGATGAGCTTCTCATCACCATCCAGATTGAGACCAAAAAGGCGCTCGACAACCTGGATGAGATTCTCTCCGTGCCGGGCATTGATGCCTGTTATATCGGCCCATGGGACCTCTCGGTTAGCCTGGGATTTGGCGTGCCTCCGGACTGGGATGCACCGCAATATCAGGAAGCGTTCGACAGGGTTCTGCAAGCCGCGGACAAGCACGGCAAGCCGGCCGGCATGTTCTGTATCTCTGAGAACGTTGAGTGGGCTCTGGAAAAGGGGTTCATATTCAATACCGTTGATGCGGACGATACCTTTCTCCTCAAGGGGGCCAAAATGGCCCTTGAGAAAGCCGGTAAGACGACAAAGAAATAGGCGGGAAGATGAAAATAACCGGTGTCACTACCTATGTGCTGGAAGAGCTGCTGGAGGACAAGGCATTTGGCTGGTCGCAGTGGGTGACCGACCGACGCCAGACGGCCCTGTGTGTGGTTTCCACCGATGAGGGAATCGATGGTGTGGGGGAAGCGATGTATGTCGGCGGGCCAGCCAGGATAGCCACCACCATGATAAACGATGCCTATGCACCGCTGCTGGCCGGGGCGGACCCCTTTCAGAGCAGTGTCATATGGGATTTCCTATACAACCGGACAAGGGACCAGGGACAGAAGGGACTGCCCGTCTGTGCCCTCAGCGCCATCGATATCGCCCTCTGGGATATCAAAGGGAAAGCGCTCGGTATGCCCGTCTACAAACTGCTGGGCGGAGGCTATCGCCATCGGGCACATGTCTACGCTACCGGTCTCTATGAACCGCAGCATGTGCCCAGTATAAAAGATGCACTCGTGGAAGAGGCACTTGGCTACAAGAAGGCTGGCTTCTCGGCGATGAAACTCAAGGTCGGCTATGGAATTGACACCGATATGGAATACGTTCGAGCGGTGAGGGAAGCCATTGGCCATGAAATGAGGCTGATGGTTGATGCCAATCATGCCTACAATGCGGCGGAAGCGATCCAGCTGGCCCGCCAGATGGAAGCCTATAATGTATACTGGCTGGAGGAACCGGTGCCGCCGGAAGACATTGATGGCTACGTGGAGGTGAAAGGGAAGTCCAACATCCTCATCGCCGGTGGCGAGTGCGAATATACGCGGTTCGGTTTCCGTGAACTCATTACCCGGCGTGCTGTGGATATATTGCAACCCGACCTCTGCGCCGCCGGCGGATTCACCGAGATGATGCGGATACTGGCGCTGGCCAGTGCCTGGAACGTGCCGGTTATTCCACACGTCTGGGGGACCAATGTCGGTCTGGCGGCCGCCCTGCAGTTATTTGCCGTCCTGCCCAACTTTCCCGAGCGCCGCTTCCCGGCCGAACCACTTTTTGAATATGACCGCTCCCCGCACCCCTTCCGCGACAAGGTTACGCACGAGCAGTTTGTTATGAAGGAAGGTTACCTTGATATCCCGGAACGACCCGGGCTCGGGGTGACGCTGGACATGGACTACGTTCAAGAGCAAGCTATCAGCTAGCGCAATTCAGGAGCTGTTCGATATTGGAGCATTCAGTTATTCCGCACATATTTCCAGAGGTAAAAAAATTTTCAGTGGTTTCCGATTAAAGTAGTGCAAAACAAAAAAATATGTGGTATATTATGGGTTACTGGCAGGATAACATAATAATTTTATTGGTAACTGAATTGTCAGTCTGGCTTGAAACCCGGAAACCTGAAACAAAGGAGGGCTTCAAATGGCCAAGGAAGCTGATATGCAGTTGAGCTGCCGTCAGTGTGGTAAAGAATTCATCTTGACCATGGCCGAGCAGGAGTTCTACGAGATGAAAGGTTTCAACCTGCCCACGCGGTGCAAGGAGTGCCGCGCCAGTAAACAGGTCAAAGTACAACCCCTCGCATGCTCTCAGTGTGGCACAGAACTGGATAAAGGGACATCCATTTACTGTATCAATTGCCTGCAAACCGCGCATTTCGAGCTGGAGAAAGAAAACAAGCAGGTAAAGATGGCCAACAGTGCTGCCCGCAGCAAGTTGGAAGCGAGCGAATCGCAGAAGGCGGAATTTGCCGAGTTACTCCGGCAGAAAGAGCAAGAGGCGGCCGGGCTGGAGGAGAAGGTCATAAGCCTGACGGAAGACCTTGATAAAGCGCAGCAGTTTTACGCCGCTTCAGGCTGGCTGCAGCCGGTGTTAAACGACATTGAGACGCGGCTCGGGGGGCTGGAGCGGGCACAGAGCGATATAACACAGAAAGTGCTCCGGACTATCCAGGTTATGCAGGAACGCTATGACAACTTGGGAGTTGTGGACGTAATAAAGCGCAACATAAGGCAGGGTATCAAGGAAGAAGCATAAACACAGAAGTTTTATAGCTTAAATACATAAGCAGGGTGCTGTAGAAACGCCCTGCTTTTTCATTTTGGCATACTATGATGCGTTTGATACTCGGAAATTCATTACAAGGCCCAGTTTCATGGCGTGGGGCCCACGGGATTAGCCCGTGTTGGACTGGCAGTCAGCGAACAGGATTGTGATGAAATTTGCGTTGCTTAACTGGTGCCTCAGGGCATCTTTATTTATGAGAAAAAAGGGCCACAGTTCGTTGAATAATGACTATGAGAAATATCAGCCCTAAAGCGATTTCCCCGTAATAAATGGCAAGGCCGGTTAGGGTGAGAGGGGTAATAACCGGATCTACCATTGGAATAATAACACTGACACTTGAGAAAAATGCGTTATACATATAAATGGGTCTATGAAAGAAATTATCCTGGAAACTAAAAATAATTACCGTAAAGATTAATATTATTTCAATATAATTCAGCAAGACAAGGGTCAATGCTCTTGGAGGCGTTGATTGGTAGGGAGGGCGAACAGTTACATTGAACCAGGACTGAACAATGTCAACAATTCTCCATATATAAATATAAGAAAATACCCGGGTTATAACTAAAGAAGTAAATGGGTATAAAAATACCGCTAACTCTGTAGCAAACCAGAATAGAACGTATAGGTCAACGGCAAGTTGGGAATATAATATGTACCACCTGAAACGTAGTCTGCGGATGAAAACATATCGTATCAAACCCAGGAAGGTAATATTTTCCAAGAATTTGAAGAAGACTGCTAAAGCAGGATAAATAATGCCTGTAGTTATAATACGATTCCAAAGATTCAACATGTGACCAGTATAGTATTATTCAGTAACAATTAAAAGATATCTTGTTGGAAAAGCGTTCCTTAATTGAACATTTGACGGAATGTTATCCTAAACCGTTTTAGTATTGATATTTTGATATATGGGCAATTATACTATTAGGGTTATAATAATCTGAATTCAATAGATAACGTTTTTTATCTATTTGAAGATTCAGTTGTTACAGGAGAGTCCCCCCAGAGAATATTTTTGGAGAGCCACGGTGAAGGCATCAACCACATAGCCTTCATTGTGGATGACATCGAAGAAGCGACTTCTATAATGGTTGAGGCAGGGTTTAAGGTAATCTCCAGTTCAAAAAATGAAGGTGGCGGTGGCATGGCTTTTTTTGATACTGACAAGGTCGGCGGTGTTATTATTGAGATGGAGGAGCTACCACCTCACCTTAATGAAGATCCATATTGGGGCCTTAAACCATGGGGCGAATAATTGCTCCCAACTATAAAGTGATGAAGATTTCGGCAGATTGAGGGGACGGAGAAGATGATAATAAGGAACGCTCCCGTTATAGAGACCGATGTATTGATAGTTGGCGGAGGTGGAGCCGCTGCCCGGTCTGCAATTGCCGCTGATTCGATGGGGGCTAAGACCCATATGGTAGTGAAGGGGGTTTTCGGCTACAGCGGCTGTACGCCAATAGCCATGGGAGGCTACGCCGCCGTCTTCGGCAGCGCTGATTCCAGGGATAACTGGGAAGCCCATTTCCGGGATACGTGTATCGGCGGGGGTCTGCTCAATAACCAGAAGCTGGTAGAAATCCTGTGTCATAACGCCCCAGACCGATTCAAGGAACTGGAAAGCTATGGCTCCCTTTTTGACAGAGATGATAACCGGAGGTATTTTCAGCGACAGCTCGGGGGGCATTCCTATCCCAGGACCTGTATCAGTGGCGACCGGACTGGTGGGGAGATGATGCGCGGGCTCTGCTGCGAGGTGCTCAGAAGGCAAATCAGGGTCACCAATGATTGCATGGTGTTAAAACTGCTCGTGGAGGACGAAAGAGTTATCGGTTGTGTTGCCTATGATATGAGAAAGGGAAGCTTTCTGGTATTTAAGGCCAAAGCTGTCATTCTTGCCTCTGGCGGGAGTGGTCAGATATTCAAGTATTGCATTGCCCCCTCCGGGAAAGTCGGTGATGCCAATAGAATGGCACTTGAGGTCGGAGCCGAACTGGTCGATATGGAGGTCTTCCAGTTCCATCCCACCAGTTACATTGCACCCGAGTCCATGGCCGGGCTTCTGATAACTGAGGCGGTGCGGGGTGAAGGTGGAAGACTTTACAACGTCCACGGCGAGCGATTCATGGAAAGATACAACCCGCAACAGCTGGAGCTTGCCTGCCGCGATTTTACCTCGCGGTGTATTTATTTTGAGGTGCAGGAGGGTCGAGGCACCGAACATGGCGGCGTTTACCTGAGCGTGACCCATCTGCCCGCCAGTGTTATCGAGGAAAGGCTGAACACCATATTGATGAGAGGGCTGAACGACGGTCTGGATATCAGGAAAGAGCCTGTCATTGTCTATCCGTCTTCTCATTATCAGGATGGCGGCATCAGGGTGGATACTAACTGGGAATCGACAAAGGTGAAGAATCTATACGCCTGCGGCGAGAGTGTCGGCGGGGTGCATGGTGGCAATCGCCTCGGTTCCAATTCGCTGCCCGACTTGCTGGTATCGGGGAAGATTGCCGGTGAAGCAGCCGCCCGGACAGCTCTGTCAGGAAAATACGGTAAAATCAATGAAGCCAGCTTCAACGAGGAACTTGCCAGAGTTGAGAAGGAGATATCGAATGTTGTGGGGACAGATAACGGGATAAATCCAATGGCAATCAGAAATGAGATAAAAGAGCTAACCTGGGACTACGTGGGAATTGCCCGAACTGAAGAAAAGCTCAAGCATGCCCTCGATACCCTTAATGATATCAAGGAGAACCGCTTACCGCGAATCGGAAATGGAACCGGCGCTTACAACACGAACTTCATCGAAGCCATGGACGTTCGGAGTATGATTGTATCTGCGGAAGTGATGGCGAGAGCAGCACTGATAAGGAAAGAAAGCCGATGCGGCCATTTCAGGGAGGATTATCCCCTCCCGGACAAGGACTGGACGCTGAACATAGTCATTCATCAGGATGAGGATGGTCAATACGTTCTGACCAAGGCTCCGATTGTGAAAACGCGACTTGACCCTGACGAGGTGGAATTACCGGCGTTCCCCGTATCCGGAAAGATTGAGGGGTAGATGCTGATTTCAGAAGAGACCACGGTTAAGGTTTTGAAGGGAGTCTCGTGAGCAGCCAGTTCTCGATAAAGGTGCTTCGCTATGATTCCCGGCTGGACAACGAGCCTCACTATGAGGAGTACTCTGTTGACCATTATGAGAGCATGAGAATATCTCATGCCATAGATAATGTCAATCTGAAACATGGGGCAAACATAGCCTGGCGATTGTCCTGCCGAGAATTTCTATGTGGCATCTGCACCGTAATGGCCAATGGAAAACCCACTTTAGCCTGCAAAGCGCCGGTGGAGAATGGCATGGTTCTGGAGCCCCTGCCCTATTTCCCGGTGACAAAGGACCTGGTGATTGACCGGGATATCGCCGAGAGACGGTTTCAGGAACTCAGGCCATGGCTGAATCGTGACGACGATATCTCCCAAATAGAGATGAAAGCGTCTCAGTCCGAGGTATTGCCTGCCAGGGAGATGTCCCAGTGCCTTGGTTGCCTGGCTTGCCTGGTGGTGTGCCCGGTGATTAAGGAGGGGTGGGAGACTTTCGTTGGTCCAATGTACCAGGTGCATCTGGCGAAATCGGCCTTTAATCCGTTGGATACCGCAAAGAGGGTGGCCGAGGCAGCTCAATACGGCCTGTTTAACTGTACCCAGTGTGGCGCCTGCACCGACATATGCCCAAAGGGAATCAATATCCCGGAAAAGGCTATAGGACAGCTCCGGTCACTGTTCCTTGGAGAGGAAGAGATTCCCCCGTCCATAAAAGAGGTAACCGATAACATCGGGCGGAAATCCAATCCCTTCGGGAAGGAGGCAAAGTGGCACTGGGCAAGTGGGCTGGACCTGCCCAAAACCGGGGATACGGTGCTCTTTGCCGGCTGTCTCTCGTCCCTGGAACGAGGCGACACACTGAAGGCAGCGGTAGCTCTATTGAGAAAACTGGGGATTGAGGTTGCCTACTATGCTGATGATGAACCGTGTTGCGGTGCCCCACTCCTGAACACGGGTAACGAGGAAAGGTTCAGGGAAAACGCCCGGGACCTTGCGCGCAGGTTCCAGGCGGGAGGAGCCAGGACAGTCATCACCGGCTGTGCTGAATGTTATAAGGTGTTGACTTTAGACTACCCGAAACACTTGCCCACCATAGAAATGCCCGGGGTAAAGCATATTTCGCAGGTCATCACTGAAGCCAAAGACAAATTGGGCGTTCTCCGCAGGAAGATGCCGGAGACCAGGATAACATACCATGACCCGTGTCGATTGGGGAGAGATTGCGGGATTTATCGTGCGCCGCGAGAGGTTATCGGCGCTGTCAAGGGGATTGAGCTCTGTGAAATGGCAAAGACCGGGGCCGAATCGTTCTGCTGCGGTGCTGGCGGTGGTGTAAAGCTAGTCAATAACGATTTGGCAATAGCCCTGGGAAAAGAAAGGATTAAACAGGCCAGGGAAACCGGTAGCTCAGTGATTGTATCCGCCTGTCCCTGGTGTGAACAGAACCTTATAGACAGTGCCCGGGACAGCGATGACCTCAGGATAATGGATATAATAGACTTTATAGCTGAAAATCTTTGAAATTCTATGGAGATTAGTTGACCATGCGCGATGCGTTTTACAGGAAGGTAGAGGGCAGAACTTACGCCGCACCCCAGTATGGTAAAGAGATTACCCTCACCGTGGGCGAGGATATAGACGGAAATGGTGTTGCCGCTATGACTGAGGAGGCGATGACGGAACTGGGAGTCTCAGAAGGGGAAACGGTCGAAATAATCGGTGCCTGGACACAAAAAGCAAAGGCCGTTCTACTCAGAGGAAGCGGGAATATTACTACTCTCCGCATGGACAAAAAGACGAGAACTGCTCTGCCGGTAGACATAGGGCAAGAGGTAGGAGTTAGAAAGGAATACGTTTCTTAAATAATGCTTCTGAGGGTGGAGGTTAGCTAATATGGGTATTACCAGTGAGCTGGTGGAGTTTTGCGCCAGCATTAAGTATGAAGATATTTCTCTGGAAATAGTCGATAGAGTTAAATACCATTGTCTGGATTTTCTTGGTGTCGCCATCCGGGGTTCCCTTGTTGAGTCGAGCAAAACTGTGTATCGTCTCGTCAAGGATATCGGACTAAGCCCAGGAGGCACGGTAATTATCGGGACTGATATGAGCGCGGCTCCCCAATATGCGGCGCTGGCCAACGGCACATCAGCTCACTCGCTGGAATTGGACGACCTGCATAATGAATCGTCTGCCCACCCCGCAGTTGCTATATTCCCGGCGGCCTTCGCTGTCGGCGAACTCATTGACTGCGGCGGGAAAAGGTTTATCGAAGGAGTAATTGCAGGTTATGAGGTCATGACCAGGCTGGGCAAGGCTTTGAATCCGGCCAATCATTATGCCCGGGGATTTCACCCAACGGGAACATGCGGTGTCTTTGGAGCTGCCGCCGCTGCCTCCAAAATACTTGAACTGGACCAGGAACAGACGATTAATAGTCTGGGCATTGCTGGAAGCCAGGCGGCGGGTTCTATGGAATTCCTGGCCGACGGTTCCTGGACCAAGCGATTGCACGCCGGGTGGGCTGCCCACAATGGAGTAATCGCGGCTCTGCTGGCAGAGAGGGGATTTAATGGGCCCGCCACGATAATTGAGGGGAGATTTGGTTTCCTGCATGCATATTCCGATGGCGCTGACCCTGACAGGGTTCTGGCGGATTTGGGGAAGCCTTTTGAAATCATGAGAACGAGTATCAAGCCCCATGCCTGCTGTCGTTACAAGCAGGGCCCGATAGACGGTATTTTGCGTATTATGAGGGAGAATAACCTGAAACCGGAGGAGGTAAAGCAGGTAACTCTGGGAATATTGAAAGCGGGGTTCCCCATAGTTGCTGAGCCTGAGGAATTGAAGTACAATCCCAAGACGCTGGTTGACGCCCAGTTCAGCATGCCCTTTGGAGCAGCCGTTGCCATACTTTATGGCAAAGCCTCCTTGAACGAATATACTCAGGAGAATATAGAATCCCCCAGAATCAAAGAGATGATGGGGCGCGTTTCCTGCGTGGAAGACCCCGGGCTGGAAACGGTCTTCCCCAGGCAGTGGCCAGCCAGCGTGGAGCTGGTGACTGAAGACGGACGAAGGTTCTCGACCAGGATTGATTATCCTAAGGGAGACACGGAAAACCCGCTGACCTGGGAAGAACTGCTCGGTAAGTTCGACGACCTGACATCAACTATTTACCCTGCGGAGAGAAGGAAGAAGATAGTTACGCGGGTTCAGGCTCTGGAGCAGGAACCAAGCATAAAAGGGTTCTGCCGACTGGTTACTGCCTGAGAAACGAAGTGTCACCGCAATATGACTAGGTTTAGTTGCTGACGCGAACAAAGAAAGGGGGTAGAAGGTGATGGCCAAAAAAAGGGTGAGTTTTATTGGGCTAGGGGTGATGGGAGCACGTATGGCCAAGAACCTGATAAAGAAGGGCTTTGACCTTACAGTCCATGACGTGGTGAAAAAAACCGTGGAGGAACTACAAGCATTAGGTGCTAAGAGTGCCGATACATGTAAGGAAGCAGCAAGGGTGAGCGACGTAATTATCACTATGGTTCGCGATGACGCTCAAATCGATGAGGTCATCTATGGGGAAAATGGAGCCTGGGAAGGGGCAAGAGAAGGGTCGATTTTCGTTATTAGCAGCACTATTGACCCTCTTCACTGTCAGAGGATAGCAGCTGAGGGCAAAGAAAAGGGTATTAGATGTCTAGACGCTCCAGTCAGTGGAGCAAGGCCTGGTGCAGAGACTGGAACTTTAACTATTATGGTGGGTGGTGACAAGGGGGCTTTCGAGGAATGCCGCCCT
>Ga0180009_10005581_pt1 | contig 13460 bp, 11 predicted proteins | sample OS_PC_MetaG_FD_123537 | JGI IMG/M metagenome (GOLD analysis project Ga0180009, IMG submission 123537) | Groundwater microbial communities from the Aspo Hard Rock Laboratory (HRL) deep subsurface site, Sweden - OS_PC_MetaG | ecosystem: Environmental > Aquatic > Deep subsurface > Groundwater... | reverse complement strand
TATGGCAAGATTTCCAAGAACAGAAGCAGAAGTAGTAGCATTGGCACAGGCTATGAGAAGCGGACTAACCGACAATGCGGCAATTTATCCGGCCCCACCGGTATTGCCTGTGGATTTGACGACGCTGATAAATACTTATATCAGCGACAAGAATACCGCTATTGCCGCTCAGGCTGTTGCCGAAGAAGCGACATCTGACAAAGACGATGCGCTGGAGAGTTTGGCTGATGCAATGAAAACAGACATTCGCTATGCGGAAAACACAGTCGATTTCGACGATGACAAGTTAAAGCTCATCGGCTGGGCAGGCCGAAAGAGCGCCACTGCTTTAACTGCGCCCGGGCAATCGAGGCTTTTGGAAGCGCCGAAACAGGGTGAAGGCTGGGTCTTTCTCGATTGGAAGGCTCCTGCCGATGGTGGTGTTCCTGCAGCTTATAAGGTAATGAGACGTGAGCGGCCCGCGGGTGCCTGGGAAGAGATTGCTACTGCTGTTATCAGCGAAGCAACACTGGTTGACCAGTCGCGAGGCAAGGAACTGGAGTACCGCATAATAGCGGTAAATAAGAGCGGCGACGGCGAGCCGTCGAATACGGTGATGGTGGTACTGTAAGTGTGAAGTTTTAACATGGCTATCAGTTCTTGAGAATATCGAGAACTGATAGCTTTTTTGCTTTTTCTGATGCAGATTTCACTGTGTTTTTTTCATTATCTGACTTCTGATCGCTGATTTCTAACAAGGGCACTTAATTAAAAAATGAGAAATTTTATACTATTTTTATTATTTGTTATTTCTCCCGTTTTTGGCGATGCCAAGACCAATTATGAGGTAAATGATGTCTCGATCAGGGGCGATTCGACATTAATGAATATGAGAATAGAAAGCTCTTATTTTGCAGATGGGGCTTTTTTGGTTGAAACAACGGGCGCACGTTTTGAATATGTAAAGGGACAATTAAAGCTTTATCAAGGACTTAGTAAATCAAACCGCAGATTATTATCAACGATCACTTTTAAAAATGAACCGAATTTTATAAAGGTTGAAGACAATAACGACCATATTATACTCTGGTCAAAAGATTTGAATATTGGCATCTACGGCGATTCAACCTGCATCATCGCGCCAAAAGTTGATATTGCAATGAATTGCAGAGGTAACTTCAAGCCGGATTATGAGGGCCGATATGAGGGCGAACTTTTGCTTATTGATGATAAAGGCGGAATGGAAATTTATCCCCAGCGATACGAAAAAGGTTATGATATAAAAAATATTGAACTTGGTAAATCAGATTGGGTTGCTGATTACGAATTAAATGTTGGTGAGAGGGTTATGATAGCTGCTTTTCCCGGGAAAGAATTCGACTGGGAGGCATCGTTCAAGAGCAATATAGTGATAAACTCGGCGGGGTTTGATAAGTCCAAATCTCCTTTTCAAGCGGGTATACTGCCATCAAATAGCTTGCTTACCCAATGGTCGGGGTTTTTCAATATCGTGATACTTTTTTATAACAGCGCGTATAAGAATCGCCAGCCCGGTGGACCTTATGATGTTGCAAATGAGGCAGAATATAAAAGAGTCGTTCAGATAGCCCACGCAAACGGGATGAAAGTTGCGACCTATTCATCACTATTTTACTGGTATGTGGATTACGGCAAAACCGCGGATTCTTATATGACCGAAATTCAGAACCTCAAATCCAAGTATAATATTGATGGTGTCTATATTGACGGCCTTACCTTTGATCAATACAAGAAAATTGATAACAAGATAATCAATTGGGAAACAGTCCGCCGATTACGGCAATTATTCGGGCCTCAAGGCATAATCGTGCTGCATGGTACACATCTGGGCAGCGCCACGTCAACAACACCAAATCTGGAAAGTTACTGCACTATGACTTTGACTGGTGAGGGAGTAAAATTTAAGGATGCCAATGATCCATACGTCCAGTATCAGGTAAGAAAGTACGGCATTTCAAATACAGTAGGTTCATGGATAACCTACAGCACACCAGATGTTTTAACTACCCGACAAATAACTGACGCACTTATAAAAATGAACGGCAGAATATGGTATTCAGAATACGATTTCACGCAGAAGAAATCTACCGATTTTGCTTATTATCTGCAACAGCTTGAGACATTAAGACAAGCTTATTTGTTTCAGAGTAAATTAGAAAAGAAGTAAGATTCTATTGAAACAGATTAGTCGAAAAAAAAATACAATCGCCAATTTGATTTACCAATATGGTACTTTGGTAATAGCCATAATCCGAGGAATTATTCTTATCCCTCTTTATCTTAAATTAATTGACATTAAGCTCTATGGAGCCTGGTTGGCGAGTGGTAATGTTATAACTTGGCTTGCTCTGATGGACCCTGGTTTAAACGAACTGCTTCGTCAGCAAGTTTCAAAATTTTATGGACAAAAAGACTGGGATAACTTAGGGAAAGCCATAGGAACCAGTTGGTTTTTGATGACAGGTTTCTCGATTATTACTTTGGGGGTTGGTTATGTAATATCTGAGTTTTTGCCACATTTATTTCTCAGTGAAGCAGGTAAAATTGTCGAATTAAAGTTAAGTATATTTGTTGCAGCGATTGGTTTAGCATTGATATTTTTTTCTGGTTCCCCTGGCGCGGTCTTACAAGGTTTGCAAAGAAGCGAAAGATTTGTAGTTATCTATTTTGTGGCAAGCATAATTGGAATAATAGGAAATGTTCTTTTGTTGTTTATGGGGTTTGGTCTGGTGTCTATTCCCTTGTCCACAGTAATAACCGGAGCAATTTTAACAGTAGGTTGTGGTTTAGATGTAATATTTATTTCCGGAAGAAGTATAGGTATTCATCTTAGATGGTGCAATGACTATTTGAATAATATTAAAGGTTTAATTGGAGCCACTTTTTTTGTTCAGATAAGCAGAATGCTGGCTACAAGCAGTGATGAATTTTTGGTTGGTATCTTCCTGGGAACCGGCGCAGTTCCCATTGTAGCATTTACAAACAGATTATGGGGATTAGTAACCGAGTCTGGTCAGCGAATATCCGTTGCATTTATGCCAAGCCTTGCGCATCTTTGGGGAGAAGGCTCCCATAAGAGATTTGTTGAGATATCAGTTCAAATGTTAAGAGTTTCGATGTGGGTTGTAGCGATTGGTATATTATCGCTATTGGGATTTAACAGTACCATTATGAAACTCTGGGTAGGCGGAGAATTTTTTGCAGGCAAACTCTACAATTTTTTCATGGCACTGGGCGTATTTGCTTATGTTTATGTTTACGCGTTTAGTCAAGTTCATTATGCGGCAAATGATATTAAAGGCCCGGCAGTGGTGGGAATAATGCAGAATGTGATACGAATTGGTATTATATTGATATTATTGAGCACAGTCGGTAGAATTATTTTGCCAATTTCCACATTACTTATGAGCAGTATGGTTTACTTATTCTATTTTAGAAAGAGGTTTTGTCGGTTGTCGGGATTGAGCTATCGGAATCGAACAGATACATCCACAATCATATCAGCAGTCGTCGGTACAGGCTTGGGGCTGTTTTTCGCGTTTATAATCAGTGCGAATACTTGGCTGGGTCTGGGAATAGGATTGTCAATTGGGTTTGTTATAATTGTTGGCGTATTAACTGTTGTCGATGTGGTGTTCAGGGAATTTATCAGTAATGTTATTGGAAAGATTGTTAGACGAATATCAATTTAAGATGGGATTGTTAGTCTGAGCTGGTTTTCTTAGTAGCGAAAGGAAAAAAATGGAGCAAGAAATCTCAAAAATTAAGAAAAGAAAGTTCGTTTTTTACAGGCAGATATTTTTTGTCGCCTTGACTCTTGGGCTTAAAGAGCAAAGTTTTTTAGGGCAACCTTGGATTCCGCTTTTATTTAAGATAGTCCCCAAGAAATATAGGAGAAGTTTGGCGCTGAGAATTCTAGGAGCAAGTCCTCACTATTTCATTTATCAGTATAGTAAATATCCTTCAACGATGTCTCGTATGGAGATATTAGAAGCAGAGTATCAAAGGAATGTTGCTTCTCGAAAGGAAATATGCGAACAAGTATTGCGGCCTTACCTACGCACTCAAATGACCGCTTTAGATTTTGGTTGCGGCCCGGGGTGGTTTGCCAAGGAAGTTGCAAGATATTCCAAGCAAGTCTTGGCGGTTGATATCTCTTGTGGAACTATTGCATGTGCCAAGGAACTTAATAACGCCGATAATATTTCTTATTACGTAAACAATGGCAAAGATTTATCTGTGTTGAATGATTCGAGCGTAGACCTAATTTATTCCTTCGCTGTAGTACAACATCTTAGGGAGGAATTATTTAAAGGATTTTTAAGAGAATTTTTTCGTGTTTTAAAACCTCAAGGGAAAGTTATTTGTCATATTGCACTTAGTGATGAGCCTGATACCAAATTAGAGCATAAACATAATTCGTTTATTTTTAGGTACTTAAAAAGAACACTTGGAGTTTGCTGGATATCCAGATGTTCTGGAGAGGTTGCCCAAAAAATAATAGATACTGGATTTGAACAACCTACAATTATTCCAGTTAAACAAGTATGTAATGTGGATGATGATATAGCCAACCAACACCTTTTTGTATTCAGTAAGCCGTGAGGGCTTTTGCCTCTGTCGTAAGGCAAAAGACTGGGAAACGCTGATGTGAAGCGAGTCGAGAGTAATGTAAATCGTATGACATAAGCAGAGAGGTAAAAATGGACCATAAGTCGCGAATATACAAAAATTATGCTTCAGATATTCAGGTTTGTAAAAAAAATCTTGGAAATTCTGAAGTTGACCGATATGGCAGAATATATAAATGGTATCTTCGCAATTGGATGCCGAAAGATAAGCAGGCAAATATCTTGGATGCAGGTTGCGGTTGTGGCCATTTGTTGCAGTGCTTCTCAATGTGGGGCTATTCAAATGTGACAGGTGTGGATGTGAGCCCTGAACAGGTTAAATTTGCAAAAAAGATTCATCCAAATGTTATACAAGCAGATACATTAGAGTTTATAGAAGGGCAGAAAGAGCAATTTGATTTAATTGTTGCCATCGATTTAATCGAACATTTTACTAAAGAGGAAGTCGTTCGTTTTTTGGATGCCTGCCATAAGTCTTTGAAGTCAGGAGGACAGTTGATTATTCAGACACCGAATGCAGATAGTCCATTTGGTCCTATTCCGGGATTTGGCGACTTCACACATGAAATTTATCTTAATATTGGTTCTCTGAGGGGGGTAATGACGGTTTGCGGGTTTATAGAAATTGAAGGGAGGGAGACAGGACCGATTCCTTATGGGCTGTTTTCTTTACTACGTTGGATACTGTGGAAGTTGATACGGCTGATGATAATGTCTTATAATATAATTGAGACAAGTGGGCCAGGAAGCGGTATCTTTACTCGTGTCTTTATCGCACGAGGAATCAAATCATAGGGCACGAATTACAGGCAACAGGTAGTGGAGTATTAGCATGCGAGTGGTAATAGTTGGAGCAAATGGTTACGATACGCTTGAATCCAATTTTTGCGAGGCTCTTAATCATATGGGGCACACCGCAAGAGTCTTCGACGAGAAGGAGATACTCCCCTTTGCCGGGAAACGAAGCAGGCAGATAGTCTCATTATTGGCTGACCGGAATTATTCCTTTGCACAGTGGGCGTATGCCAAACTGCTACAAAAGATACTGCAATACGACCCAGATCTTCTTATTGTCACCTACAGGCACATAATCCCTGATATGATAAAAGCTTTCAAGCAAAATCGTCCTAAGATACCTGTCATCCAGATAAATCCTGACGCCGTTTGCAACTTAGGCCGTCAATATATCATCTCCAGCCCGTACGACGCTTATTTTACAAAAGAACCTTTTTGGGCGGACATGATGAGAAATAAGCTTTGCCTGAACGCCTTTTATTTACCAGAGAGTTTTAATCCTCGCATACATGCCAAGCCTGCCGGCACAAAGCAGGAGTGCGAAAATGAATTGAATGTTGATGTCGCGGTGGCTGCGACCTTGTATCCGTACCGGGTACAGTTTCTGGAAAAGCTGTTTGGCCTCATAAATCGCCCCCTCTCTGTTGCTATCTACGGCAACACTGTTCCTTGGGTACATACTTCCCTGTTGCAATATCACAAAGGGAAAGTCGTCTTGGGAGCGGATAAAGCTCGCTTGTTTCGAGGAGCGAAGATTGTTGTAAATAATATGCACTTTCTCGAATACGAAGGTGTCAATTGCAGGTTTTTCGAGGTTTTGGGGAGCGGCGGGTTTCTCCTATGCGATTACAAGCCGACATTGGAAGACCTTGCCATCCCGGACAAGGAAGTAGTAACATTTAAGACGGTGCATGAGGCAGCCGAGAAAGTCGAGTTTTATTTGGAGCATGCTGACCAGCGAATTGCGATTGCAGAAGCAGGGTATCAAAGAGCCATTAAAGATCACACTTATGAAAAACGGATTGAGTTCATTTTTTCCATAATCAACCAATTATAGTTTCTCGGGGATTCCAGATAAGGAACTCAGTTATGGCACAAGATGAATTAATAGAACAACAAATATACGACATTGAAGAAAATATAGCTCCAAGTCAATCGATGTGGCCAAGATATATCTATGTAGTTGGCATTATTTTAGCTATCGCGGGCATAGCCTTGACCCCAATTTACCTTTGGGCTGTGGTATTTATGGCTTACACAAACTGCATATTGTATACATTTTTTGCCATTCATTTCTTGAAAAAGGGCACATTGAATTCCCTAATTCCTGTTGTAGCACCGCTTTGGATGGTTGTAGGTTCATGTTTGGGCGTGATATATTTTGCGACGTTTTTCCCTTTCGAATCATATGAGGCCGGAGGTGGGTATATTGGTTTCCTGGATGGTGGTGTTAGGTATCAAATGGCGATTTTTATTTTTATGTTGGTTTACTTTATAACAATGGCATGGTTTCTTCGCAAAGAAAAGACGTTGGGGCAGCATCCGTCAAAAGTAAGTAAATATATAGGACTACTATCTTTGGCAATCGGGGCGCCAATATTATTTCTGATGGCTGCTCTTAAGCTTGTAGATTTACCACCATTTTTAAGTGAATGGACAAATAGACTTTTTGTTTATTATCAATCGGTATTATTTGTAACCGGTATTGTCATTAACCGATTATCTAAAACAATCAAAATATGGTTGGTAGTGCTGCTGGGTTCGATTGCTTTGTTATATTTATTGAGGGGTTCAAGAGGTCAGGCGTTAGTACCGGCGGTATCGCTGCTTACCGCAATTTTGTTTTTTAGCGAAGTAAAAACACGAACCAAGCTCATTCTTGTAGCATCGCTTTTAATAATAATTCCGTGGTATATGATATTAGGTACCGCTGTAAGGAGTTTGCTTGGTCCTGGCGCTGCTCATAGCCAAACATTGGGAGAGAGATGGTCGGCGATTAAAGAATGGAAATCTGTAGCAACAGGCAAACCTGTATTTGGAGAACTTTTCGGCAGAACATTTTTCACGGCTGGAAATTTGATAGTAGCCTATACACCTTCAGAATATCCTTATAGACAGTTTTCACTTGGTAAATATATAAAGGAATTTGCCATTTATATGATGCCGGAGCCACTGATAAGACGGGTAATAAAATTAGACCCCGGTAGATTATCTATAGTTCTTAACACTGAGTATACTGGCACAACGGTGTTGTTAGAGTACGGCATATTTATTAGTGAAGAAACGTCGGTAGAAGTATCGACAATAGGTAATTTTTGGATGCTCGGCGGTTACAAAGCTGTCTTTATTGGAGGATTTCTCGTAGCATTGTTGCATGGAATTGTAGCCTGTGGCATTCGCCGCGCCTGGCTTAAAAATCCTGATAAGGGCGCATTTTACTTCGGTGTACAGTTCTTTCTTTTTTTATATGCCATGAATTACGATTTTATTTACATGTGTCGTTCGACATTGATGTTGTTTATTTTTGCCTTTGTTGGCTATAAGTTGATAAGCCCTCTGTTGCAAAATAGTTATGCGCGTATGGCGGCCGCACGGCAGGAAAAAATGCTTTACTCTGAGGATGCTCAAGAGGACGCTCAATAGGTTATCTATCATCTAAAAATATGCACTGCAAGTAATAAGTTCTGCGGAGGTAATAGAATGGTTGAAAATCACAAACCAATAAGAGTATTACATTTATTAAGTTACCTTGGACACGGCGGTATTGAAACATGGTTGATGGAAATGCTTCGCAAGGCTAACCGCGAGGAAATCGAAATTGATGTTTGCCTTACCAGCGACATTGTTGGGCTTTATGATGAAGAGTTTCGAAGATTAGGAGGCCGAATTCATAGGTGCTGTCTTAGAAAAAATCTTTTTGCTTTTGCCAAAGACTTAAAAAAGATACTTGAGTCAGAAAAATATGACATATTTCATTCTCATCATTTTTTAGCATCCGGTTACTTCTTAAAAGTTGCCAGCAGTATTTCAGGATTGAAACTAATAGCCCATGTACACCCGACGTCTGATGCGCCTTCTGGAGAACGCAAAGCTTTTCCTCGTCCATTGTATCGATGGCTAATGAAAAAATGGATTGATAAATATGCGGATGCCGTATTATGCCCATCAAAGGGTTCGTTGGAGGCGTTTTGGGGGCCGGATTGGCATAATAACCCTCGCCTTAAACTACAACCTAACGGTATCGATCTTGTGCCTTTTGAACGGGAGATCAATCCTGCCGAAATACGCAAAGAATTTGGTCTTCCCGAAAATTGTCGTATATCATTAACTATCGGGCGGTATGTTCCCTATAAAAACCATAAGATTATCCCGGATATAGCGGCAAGCGTTTGTTCTGAATATCAGGATGTTTACTTTATTCTCAATGGAGCCGGACCTTTAGAGGGAAATATAAAAAATAAAGTTAAGGAACTAGGTTTAGAGGAACGTTTTCGTTTTACGAGCGGCTTACCCGATTTAATGCCTCTTTGGAAAGCATCGGATGTTTTTTTATTCCCATCTTTACTGGAAGGTTTTGGAGTAGTGGTAATAGAGGCAGCCGCTGCCGGATTGCCAGTGGTGGCAACCAACATACCGGGTGTAATAGAAGCAGCTACTGCCTGTCATAGTGCAACATTGATGAGTCGTGATGCGACTCCGCAGGAATGGAGCGATGCATTGAAGAACGCATTGAAGACAGGCAAACTTACGGGGGAAAAACTTCGGCAATTCAAAGAAAATTTTCCATTCACGACCCAAAAATCACTGGAAATACTACGCCAAACTTATAAGCAGTTAGTTGGTAGAGATTAGGAGGCACTAATGGGTACACCCTTGGTAAGCTTAGTAACAACAGTTTATAACAAGGGTCCCTTTTTGTTGGATATGATTAAGTCTGTATTCGCCCAGACGTTTACAAATTGGGAATTGATTTTGCTTGACGATAGCTCCACAGATAACAGTTTGCAAATAGCTCAATCTATCGATGACCCTCGGGTACGAGTCTATGCTAACGAACGAAATTTGGGCAGAACAAGAAGCCGTAACAAAGCAATTGCTTTAGCCCGTGGTGAATATATAGCGTTAATCGATGCTGATGATATGTGTTCTGCCAAAAGGATAGAAAAACAGCTGGAATTATTCCGAGAAAGTTCAAATGTTGATATTGTAGGCACAGGGATTTGTTATCTTGATAGAAATGATGTGCCAATCGGACATTGGTACCCTCCGCCATTGCACGAGCAAATATGCAGGGAACCGACCCGTACGTTCAGAATTTGTCACGGCTCGATTTTAGGGAAAAAATCATGGTTCAAAAAAAATCCCTATAATGAATCAATTGAACTTGGCGAAGACTTTAATCTATTCCTGTACGCATACGAGACCAGTACTTTCTCAAATGTTACAGAACCATTATATTATTACAGGCTGGAGCAATCATTTAACTTAAAGAAAGTGTTAATTGATAGATTAACTTGCGCAAAGTTCCTTTTCGGATACTATTTTAAAAAGAAACAATTTGTCAAAGCTAATTATGCCGCGATGATGCAATTTGTGAGGCTTATGGCCGTGGTTACGCTGTCCCTTACAGGATTAAAAAAAAGATTATTGGCCAGGCGATATACGGCATTAAGTGAAGAAGAACAGCGATTCTATGAACAAGAAATACAGAATATCAGAAAGACTAAATTGCCGATTAAAATCCTTGAAGAGCGTTGAGAAAGATAGGGTATTTTAATTATGGAAAAACAACTTGGAAAACCAAAAATGGTTATAGCGGTGAGCGAGGCAAGTACAATGGCTACGCTCGCCAAAGATCAGACAGCGTTTTTTGTTAAACATGGCTTTGAGGTTCATATTCTTGCCAAAGCTGATGGAACTGAGCAATTTATTATCGATGAGGGAGCTGCTTTTCATAATATTGGTTTCAAAAGAGCGTTAAGTCCTTTTGCTGATATCAAAGCAATATGTCAGGTAACAAAACTTTTCAAAAAGATAAAACCCGATATTATTCAACTGATGACTACAAAGCCGTCCTTTGTAGGCGGCATTGCAGGGCGATTGACGGGTGTGCCTTTAATAATAAGACATAAGTGGGGATATCTTAGAGAATGTAATTATAGCGGCGTAAAAAAATTCCTGCTTTTTACAACGGATAAAGCTTGCAATAAATTGGCACATCGAGTTGTGGCAATATGCCATAAACTTTTAGAGGCAGAAGTCAGAGCAGGTGCCATTAACCCGAAAAAAGCTATCGTTTTCGGTTCCGGCAGTGATAATGGCGTTGACTTAAACAGATTCAAGAGAACGCCTGAGTTGATAGAGAGGGGGAAAGTTATTCGTGAAAAACTTCAAATCTTGCCGACAGCCCCCGTTCTGGGGACAGTTATGAGAATCAACATTGAGAAGGGAATTACAGAATTAATTTTAGCATTCAGACTGCTTTCAGAAAGATATCCAAACTCAAGGTTAATAATTGTAGGTGAATTTGACATAAGAAATTTGCCAAATGAAGATATAATCAGTGAAATTAAAAACAATACCAGAATCCATCACGTTGGTTTCCAGAAGAATATTGAGGATTATTTTGCAGCAATGGATATTTTTGTAATGCCAAGTTACAGAGAAGGATTTTGTAAATCAAATATTGAAGCAAGCAGTATGGAATTGCCGGTCGTTTCGACAAATATCATAGGATGCAGCGAATCTGTTAAAGATGGAGTAAGCGGAATACTTGTTCCGCCGCGAACAGTTCAGCCTTTGGCAGACGCAATTGAAAAATTATTGGTGGATAAAGAACTTGTAAAAAAACTTGGAACACAAGGCAGGCAAAGGGCTGAAAATGAATTTGACCAGAAGTTTGTATGGCATAACCAACTCCGTGATATTTGCCAGTTATTAAAAGACAAAGATATTAAACCGCCTGTCGAGCCGGAAAAAATAGTTGGGAATTTGTGCCCGCTGTGCAATCGTTGTTAAATGGAGATTATGTTTGGAAAAACAACGTATTTTAATTCTTGACGGTGATTCACGGCAATGTTTGCCTTTTGTACGAGCATTGAGAAGAAAAGGGAATCATATAACATTGGTATGTCCATGGAAATGCTGTCCTGGTTATTTTTCAAGATATCCTAATGGGAAAATCATCTGGCCGGATATAAATCATAACGAAAATGGTTTTTATAAGTTATTGTTGGAATACTTAAAAGATGGGAATGCAGATATTGTTTTGGCACTGGGCGATGCAACGGCGATACTTGTTTCCAAACATAGAGACGAGATATTAAAATATGTAAGAACCCCTGTGCCGAATTATGATGTATTGCGATACGGTGCGGATAAAAGTCTTACAATGACTTTTTGTATGCAGAATAATATTCCCTGCCCCAAAACTTTAGATCCTGAAAAAATTTCATTGGATATTATTATCAAAGAACTTGAATTTCCTGTGATAGTTAAACCTGTCAGAGGTATCGGTGCTGTGGGGCTTCATAAATTTGAAAATCCTGAAAGTTTATTAAATAACCTCGATAAACTTACTGCCAAATACGGCAAAATGCAAATTCAGGAGTATATTCCTCAAACTGAAATACAATTTCAGGCAGAAGCTTTTTGTGATGAAAATTCTGTTATGAAAGTTTGTATGGTTATTGCCAAGCCAAGGTTTTTTCCGGTTACCGGCGGCACAAGTACATGTAATTATACAGTTGACAGGCCAGATATTAAAACAAGTGTTAAAAAACTTCTTGAAGGTATTAAATGGATTGGCAGCGCAGATGTTGATTTGATTCTTGACCCAAGGGATAATACGGCCAAAATTTTAGAAATAAACCCAAGAGTAACTGCGGGAATTAAAATAGGATTTGATGCAGGAATAGATTATGCTGATTTGCAAATAAAACTTGCTCTTGGAATGGAAATTCCTGAAGTAAAAGATTATGAACTTAATGTGGTACTTCGCAACTTATGTCTTGATATTTTGTGGTATAAGTACAGCACTAAAGGAAATCGCAAACAGAGTTTTCCTAATTGGTGGGACTTTTTTGGAAAACAGGTTCATTATCAAACCTTGAGATGGGACGATCCTTTACCTTTTGCGGGATTTGTATTAAGTAATCTTAAGAAATTTAATAATGCCGATGTTTGGAAATCAAAACTTGGTCAAGATATTAAATAAGATGTTATATAGAATAAAAAAACTATATTACTCAATTAGGTTTTATTTTTATTTATACGGTTTCATTGGCGGAATGAAGTTTGCAGTGAGCTTGCTTAAAAGCGGCATTGAGAAAATTTACTATTTTAATCTATGTGATGATAAATTAACCATCACTTTGGTAAACCCAGACTTGAGCTTTCAAATAATTGAAAGTGAAAAGCAATTTGATAATATTTATAAAGATTATGTGAAAATCAAAGGTAAACTGCTGGCCGAAGAAGACAGGCAAAGGATAATCTCTAAAAATGAATTGTTAGGAGTTGTTTACAAGGATAAGATTTTTGTTGGTTGGGGGTGGATAAAATTTGGTCCACTAATGTATGGCAATAACAAAGTTTTAGACAATGATTGTGTAATACATAAATGCAGAACATTAAGAACAGTAAGAAGACATAGAGTCTATGCAACTTTATTGATTAATATGTTAAATGAATTGCATAATGGGAAAACAAATCTGGTTTTCATTGGTGCCAAAGAGTTTAATATCGCTTCCTTAGCTGCAATTGAAAAAGTTGGATTTAAGTTTATTGAAGAATTTGATTCAGGGAATTTTATTGCAAGAATAACAAGTCATTTAAAAGGCTTTGGAACAAAAGTAATTACATATGATTAACGCTCTGACAATTGATATAGAGGATTACTGGAGTATCTTTTCGCGCGACTGCCTCGGGGTTGATAAGGAACCAACCGATGCTGTCGTGCGAAACACGCAGTGGTTTCTCGATACTCTCGCGCAGCGAAAGATCAAAGCTACTTTC